>Ga0247837_1001665_pt1 | contig 44943 bp, 34 predicted proteins | sample LaCtaG_2_FD_187115 | JGI IMG/M metagenome (GOLD analysis project Ga0247837, IMG submission 187115) | Freshwater microbial communities from meromictic Lake La Cruz, Castile-La Mancha, Spain - LaCruzMarch2015_14.5m | ecosystem: Environmental > Aquatic > Freshwater > Lake | place: Spain: Castile-La...
CCTAACACCCTAACACCCTAACACCCTAACACCCTAACACCCTAACACCCTAACACCCTAACACCCTAACACCCTAACACCCTAACACCCTAACACCCTAATAACACCCTGAATTCGCTATTAACATACTTTTATGCAAATACACTCTAAAGTGTAAAAAATTCGCTAGGAGGGAATTTCATATATATCTCGACTCTTCCAACTGATCTTTCTTTGAAGGCTTTTTCAGGTACAGTTTGAGGCATTTCCTGTGGAATTAAGCAGGTTTGATAGCACAGAGGATATTAGAAGGGCTTAAAACGGACATTTCAGGTAATTTGCAGTTTTTTGGAAAGTGAATAAAACGCATTTTTAGTGCTTTTCATGTCTAATACTACTTAATCTGCTAATTACTCACGGGGAATAAAGAGCCTATCTAACAACTAATTTACAGAGCATAAAGAAATCGTTACGCTTAGAATATGAAGTTTAGAGCAGTTCAGACATGTGTAGTCGCTGCGTCCGAGCCTTCAACAACTCAGAAACCCTAATCTAGAAGGTCCCCATTTAAAGACTGGCCTTAATGAGCAGCTCGCGGACTGTCGTGGGCTGGTCCCCTGCCAGGCTCCGTAGTGAGTCGAACTGGAAGAGGACTTGGGGCGAAAGCACCATGTCTTCATGCCGTTGGAACCTCGCTTTTACGTTCACCATTTGTCCCGGGTCTCTCGGACCACTCAAAGCCATGTGCAGCTTCTGAGCGACTTCCAGCTCGTTGTCTCGAGTGGAGCCCTTGGCTGAAGAGTGCGCGGACTCTTCCTTGCGGTCCTGCAGCATCCGCTTCAGTGCAGCGATTTCCTTGTCCTTGTCCTCGAGACGAGTGTTGACCTGCTCCATGTCTTCAGCAGTGCGGTGCTTCAGACGCGCCTGCGAATGCTGCATCGAAGCCTTCAGCATGTTGAGTTCCTCCTGAAGCTTGAGACGCTGCGTTTCCTTGCGCAGCAGGTCATTGTCGCGGCGCCACAGTTCGTCTGTCAGCGCAGACAGTCGGTTCGTTGCATCGCGAGTCTTTTGCTCTCGGGCGTTCGCAGTTTCTGAAAACATAGCGTTTTCAGACTGAAGCTGCAGGTTCTCCAGACGCAACTGTCTGGCTTCCTTGCGACTGTCTTCTTCAGAGCGCCGCAGTTCTTCCAGTTTGGCCTTGATTGTGTGCATCCGCTCGGTCAGGTTCGCAGCTTCGGTTTGCTTGCGCTGAAGTTCGGAGTTGAGTTTCTCCAGCTTCTGCTCGAACTCGTGACGCTGGGCTATGGCTTTGTCCTGCACTTCTTGGAGTGGGGCTAAACGCCGCTTGAAGCGTTCGTTGGCCTCTTGGGAAGCGCTTTTGAGACGTTCGTACTCAGCGGTGAGGGACTCCACACGCCCCAAGTGCGCCTTTTCAGAAGCCAACGCCTTGGCAGTCTTTCGCCGTTCTTCCTCCAGAGCTCCACTGAGGTCCTTCACTTTGCCTTTCAAAGCGGCAAGTCGACCCGTTTCATTCTTGGGCGCGGCTGCTTGAGTGCGGATTTGGGTGACCAGGGCGTCCAGTGAGGAAAGGGCAGCCTTGGCGGCTTCGTGGTCCACGACAGAGATCTTGGCACACACTTCATCTAGCTCCCTGCCCACTCGATACAGCAACTCCCGCAAGTCTTTGGCAGCACTGGCTTCCTCAGTGGCTCTGCTGTGCTTCGCCTCCAACTGCTGCAGCTCTGTCTTCGTCTGCACCAGTTCCCGCTCCATTTCCTCCACTTGCTCCGCCTTCTTGATGGCCTGGTAGTGCTCGGTGTTATTGCGCTCCATTTCCTCGTTGAGTGCCTTGATTTTGTCGTTCAGTTCCGCATTGAGTTTGGTGAGGTCTTGCACAATGACAGACATGTCCACCACGTCAGTCTTGGCACTGCGGAGCTGCTCAGCTCGGTCTTGCAGTTGGGCCTTCTGGGCTTCGCTTTCCTCGGTTAGTGCGGCGTTGAGGATCTCCAACTCGCCCTTCTCTTCCTCTAGCCGCTGTTCTGAGTTCTGCACCTTAAGCTCCAACTCAGCTGTCTTCTCTTCTGCTGTTCGCAGCGCTTTGGCCAAAGTGGAGCGCTCCTCTAAGAGAGTCCTCAACTGCTTTTCCTTGGCAGCCGCAGAATCAGTGTCCGCCTTTTTTGCCAAAGCAGCAGTGCTGATGAGGCGCTCGTTGAGCTTGGCAATTAGAATATCCTTGGCCTGCATCTGCGTGAAGAGCTCAGCGTTGACTTGGTCACCCTGCACTTTTTCATCGAAGAGCAGGAGCATGCGCTCCTTAGAACGCTGGTCGGTTACATCCTTGTCCTGCTCGATTGCCTGCAGCAGGTCTGGCTGTGAGGCGTAGGGTCCGGGCTTTCGGCCATGCTTCTTCACCTGCTTCGGACTCAGTGTCTTGGCAAGGAAGGTGCGATGGGAAGACATTATGGGATTGGATGAAGATCGCTTTGTGGAGCCTGTAGGCGATGAGTTCAAGTGTCTGATCTGTGCCGAGGTGCTGCTGGACCCGCTGGAGTGCAGTGGCTGCCAGACTAGCTTCTGTGGGGAGTGTATTAAGGCTTGGCAAGCTCGAAGTGCGGAGTGCCCGAATCGATGCCAACTTAAGTTGCAGCCCTGCCACCGCGGCTTCAAAAACCTTCTCCTACGACTGAAACTGCACTGCTCCGCAAAGGATTGTGGAGAGGTGCTTACTGTGGAGACAGTGGCACGACATGAGAACAGCGAGTGTTTGTTCAGAATGCTGGCGTGTCCGAATGCTGGGTGCACAGAAAAGATGCAGGCCAAAGACTTTTCCGTACACCTGACCTCCTGTGCTCTAGGGTCAGTCAAGTGCGAGCGGTGCAAAGTCTCTCTACTGCGCAGGGACCAATCTGCTCACGACTGCATTGCCACGCTTTTGGCCGGCTACCAACAACTGGCTGCCGATCATGAAAGCTTGCAAAGAGCCCTTGACGAACTTCCAAAAAAAGTGGCGACCACAACAGAGTCAGAAGTGCACGAAGCTTTGGCAGTGCATAGTGGAGTGAGGTGCAGTTCTTGCGGAATGGACCCGCTGCTCGGAGCTCGCTATATGTGTAGAAAGTGTATTTCCTACGACCTGTGCGAGAAGTGTCGCCGGAAGATCATGCATGGGCATAACGACTACTGGTCCCTGCCAGTGCATCTCCAGCACGAAGGCATCACTTGTGATGGATGCAGAGTGCGTCCTATAGTGGGTCCACGATACAAGTGCAGACGGTGTCCTGACTTTGACTTCTGCCATGCCTGTCGCTTGGCAGCACATCATACACATAGTGACTTCGACGCTTTTCTGCCTTATTGGGTGACAGTGGTGCCTTTGGCTGAAGAGCGGACAGCGTACAAGACGGGTGAAAGCTTCACCAGAGCTTGGCTCGTGGTCAACATGGGCAGCGAAGTGCTGAGGAGCCTGGTGCTCACACAAGCAGGAGGAGAGCGCTGCTGTGCAGAAAGCTGCTTCAAGTACCAGTGCGAAGTGCCGCAGGGCAGCACTTTGGTGCTTTCTCTGCGTGCTGTGCTGACTCAGCATCAACCCGGCACCTACCTGAGTGAGTGGAAACTCTCATCAGATGATCGAGTGTCCTTCTTCGGACCAAAGCTCAGATATCGCCTGGTAGTTCTAGTGCAGTAGAGAAAAGCAGGACACTAGCTTCTGCAGCTCCTTCACACTAGGCGCCTGCGATAGACTCGTCGCCAACTCCATCGCTATAGTCTCCTGCTGAACTGTGGACATCTGCATGAACTGCTGTAGCAGGTCTCCGTCCACGAAGTTGCTTGCGTCCTTCGGCCGGTAGTCCAAGAGTTGCCTCATGTCAGGGTAGGACAGACTGCGGAACACCACAAGTCTCTTGAGCAGTGCCTCTTGCAGTGCCTTCAGGACTTCGTAACGCTCTTCGTTCAGCAGAGTCACGAGCCCGACAGCGCCATCAGCAGAGGCGTAGTAGCATAGCTGCCGCAACTCCAGCTCTGCCATGAGTGTGGTCACTGGACACACTCGCAGACAGGTTAGTTTTTCCTGCATGCCCCAGCTGGCCACGAGCTCCAAATTCTTAGTCCCTCCATATCGAAAGAGCACGACATTGCAGCGAATGTCCGACACCAGCACAAGATTGCTGCTCATCAACACTACGTCAGCCACATAGAAGACTTTGGTGTGTCCTGCGAATTCCTGCAGTTCTCCGTCCACCAGTCTGAAAAGGGTCACTGCCTTGATCATATCTCCCACCGCCACCACATCTTCTCTACAGTCCAGAGCCACCAGCACGGAAAAGGGACGCTTTGCCTTGCTCACCATTGTGAGTGTGCCTTCCTCACTCAACCGCCACACACTCACCCAACGACCCATTGTCACGCACAGCTGTTCACCTAGTACTCGCATACATAGTGGGGGGCCTTCCAGCTTCTGCTCCGCTATTGCCGTCAACTCGCGCCGCACAAATGTGAATACGCGCAAACTTCCGCTCTCCAACTTTTCGTTTGTAGTGCCCACTAGGATGAAGCGGCCTTGCACTAGAAGCGAAACTCCCTTCTCATCATCATCCAACGGATACTGATAAGAAAGTTCCGACACCTTCTCGATGACCTGCAGGAAGTACTGTTCAGGTTCGGACTCAGTGGATGCAAAGAGCACGAAATTGTCATCAAACACTTGCACCTTTTGAACAAGGCGTCCTGGGTAGTATCGCATCAGAGACAGCAGCTGAATGCTTTCTGCTCGCATCAGTGTCAGTTGGTTGTTGATGACTGCTGCCAGACAGTCGGGAATGTCAGGGTTTGCAAAGCTGCACATTGTTTGCACATTTTCTAAGTTGAATTTGGAAAAACGCAACTGACTGTCGTGCAGGAAAGCGACTTTGGGACTGGCAGAGGAAATGAGCACTCGGTTATCTCCCAGCGCACTGAACTGCACCGCCTCTCGCCCTACCTGCATGTTTCTTTGGTTGTCAATCTGCCCCTCCTTGAAGTTGTACACCAGCAAATTCCCATCTCCCAAGCCGCAGAACAAGCGCTCCTCGGTCCCCATAGTCTTCAAAAACAGCGCTCGCGGCAACACATCCACAGACACCTGTTCCCGCCACGTCTCCGCCAGATCAGGCAGCTTCATTATCCTGATAGTGAACTCAGACCACACTCCCACCACTGCATAGCCCTGACCCACCACTACGCAGCTGATGTCGTGAGGAGCTTGCCAGGTGCTTTCCACGTTTAAGCGGCGGTTGCTGAGTGTGAGGTAGGAAACGACGTTGTCCGAGGTGACGAGGAGGATGTGTGAGTTGTAGAGGGAGGCTTGCTGGATGGTAGATGTGGGACGGAAGGAACAAAGGGCTGATGAGGCGTCTGAGAGCAGGACAGCTGCAGCAGTGACTTGGCAGAGGACGGAGTCCAGGTTGCCAGCCAGGAGAGTGGAGGCTTCAAGGTCGAAGCCTGGCAAGTCCACAGGAGTGAGTGTGAAGTTGCTAAGTTCCTGCACTCTGGTTTCCGCCAGATAGCTGAGCACCAGAAAGTCGTAAAAGCCACTGCCTGCTTTGGAGGCTGGCCACATGCCTGTCACCTTCCCCACGTCCACTGTAGCTTCGATTTGCACGTTGATATCCTTCGACATGAGAGTCACTGCGCCAGGCTTCAAGCAGGAGGCCAAGACGAACTCCGGCGCACTGTGGAACTCACTAGTGAGGACCTGCATATCCACTAGAGGACTCAGGTTTTGCGTCTTGCTCACCACTTCCAGACTCTGCGAAGCCGCATTGACTCGCACTACCAACGCACAGTCAGTGTAAGACCCCAGGAAGAAGTAGGCGTTGTCCAGGTAGGTGATGCTCGTGGCTCGGGTGGCTTCCCCTAAGTCAAGCAGCACCAAAGGCGTCAGCTTCACATACACCAAGTGCCGGTCTGCATTTGCCAGCATCCACTCGTTCGGGTTCACCTGCGCAACAGCTGTGATCTGGCCGAAACTGTAGTTGGTGAGCAGGGCTGGCTCAGGACAAGTGCTGCTCGACAGCCACAGCGCGGACGGACAAGCCACAGCCACTGCGCCAGTCGTTGGGGCCAATAGACGACCCCGCTCCTTGATCGCTGGCGCCCAGTCCAGCAATGGACTCACTTGCGCTTGCGAAACTTCGAACAACTTGAGATGAAAATTGCTGTCTTCCTGTACTAATACACACAGGCGAGGCGTTTCGCAGCCTTGCAAGAAGACCATATCCAGCACCTTCATTGAGTAGTTGCCGAGAAAGTGCGTGACTACTGGCTTCAGTGTCACGCTGGAGCCTCGAGTCACCCAGAAGAAGTGCAGATGGCCGCTGAAGTAGTTCGCACAGAAAACGCGGGACAGCGGGTCTTGTGCGAAGAGAGGCTGGGAGTCCACCTTCTTCAGGTCCGGCTCCAACTCTACATGGTCGCTTTCCTTCCAGTCTCGGTCAGCGACTATGACTTTGCGCTGGTCTGTGAATACCACCAGAGCGCTGCCTTCCTTGTCGGGCACACTGGCCAGGTGCACTACTTGCGCCCACAGATTCACCTCGTGGGTGTCTACTAGTCCGCCTTCGGAGAGGCGGGATACTTCCACCCGGTTTTTCTTGGCTACTAGGAGACGCTTTTCAGTGCCTGTGTCGTAGAGCAAGCTGCAGGTAACTGAGGTGGACTTCTGGATGCTGGCGAAATAGCAGTACGTGTTCATTATTACAATAGCTCCCTCTTCTAGCTACTCAGCTTAGTGCTTGTTGCAGCTCACTGTACCTCTGTCTGTGCGTATCCATATGCAATTAGGGCATGAACTCCCAGAACTGGAGGCAAGCTATGAGTGCGTCAGTACCACGGCACCGCGAGCTGGAGGACAGACTGAAGGCGCTGGAGTTCCGCAGGACAGACTTGAGCAGACAGAAGGACTGTGTGGACCAAGTGCGGGCCCGTCTGCCCAAAGTCCTGCGGTCTGAACTGCCGGCTGAGGAGCTGCGGCTGCTCTACGAACTTTCTCAGGAGGAAATCCGCGAACTGAAAACAGCTCTGCTGCTTTCGGAGAAGTCCTCCTCTGAACTCACCCGCAGTCAACAAGCACTGCAAGACAAAAACATGCGTCTGGACTCACTCTGTCGAAAGCTCAACTCGGCCCTTGCTGAGAAGGACTCGCTGATTGCAAGGTATCTAGCGGAGATGGTGGACTTGAGGACCAAATTCGAGGAACTGTCAAACAAGGCGGAAATTCAGAAATTCCTCGAGGCCTTTGATGCGTCAATAGACTCAATTCAGTTGGATGAGAGTCAGTGGAGTCTGCCTCAGGAAAGACCTGTTGAGCAGGAGGACAAAAGCAGCAGGATAGCAGAGTTGGAAGCGGAACTAGTCGCCAGGTCACAGGACGCAGATGTGAGGCGTCTGGAAAGACAGTTGGCGGAGACTCAGGAACTCTACTCGCTCGCATGTGCGCAATTGAAGGAAAAGGAAGAAACACTGTACATGCAGAGTGGGGAACTACACACCATGAGACTGCAGCTGCAGGAGGCCCAATCCCAACACTCCGTGCTTAGCGCCCGTCTACTCAAGCACGCCTCAGAGCGAGAGTACCAGTCCAAGTCTGAGCACTTGCAGCTCGACGCCCTCCAGCGCAAGCAAACTGAGCACGAAGAAGAACTCGCTCAAACCGAGGCCCGCTACCAGAGCTGTCTAGAAGACCTTCAGCGCAGTCTACAGACTGCCAGAGACAAAGTCTTGCAGCTGCACGAGGACAAAGCTCGCCTGGAGAAAGACCTGGCGTCTAGAGCAATTGAGACTAAAGAACTCGGCTCCACTCTGCAAGTGAAGGAAATCAAGTTCTGTGAAGTCACTGCCCGGCTGCAGGAGCAGGCTAGGGACATTTCGGCTCTGCAGCGCGACCTGGAGCGCGTTCGCAAGGCTCTTTCAGACGCAGAAACCTTCAAGCGGCAAGTCCTAGTGGAGTCGTCTCAAGCGAAGGAGCGTGCCACTGCACTGGAAAAGCAGCTGGAAGCGCTGGACGAACACTACCGACAGCAAGCACCCGCTCCCCCACTCACTTCGGAAGAAGCGGCTTCCAAGGCCGTGCAGAAACTATCCTTACTGATACTGTCCAAAGACCGGGGTCTCGACGCAGAGACGCTGACAGTGCTGCGGACGGCGCTGGGTGAGGACTTTAGCCGACTGATGGAGGGACACGAAGCAGTGGTGGAGCGACTGGAAGCAGCTGTGAGTGAGGAAAGAGAAAAGGCCAGGAGCAGAATTGTGCAGGAAGTGGAGTTGCTGCTCAGGACACAAGACCACTGTGAACTTCTGCTGCTCCTAGCTGACCTGCTCCAGCACAACAACCACCAGCAAGCCAGTGAGTTGCTTCAGTCCTGCACTAGCGATGTAGCGTGCACACTTGAAAATGCCTGTCTAGAGAGTGTTGCACTGCAGCAAGAGTACGAAAGCGCCAGACCTTCCCTCGATGACCGTCCTGAAGTCTCAGTCCAGCGCAACCTAGCGCAGGAAAACAGCGTGCTGATAGGCCTCGTCAACCGACTGCGCAAAGCCCCCAGGTCTGGAGTGAGTCTTGAGGACGCTGTGCCCTTGCTACAGTGCAGCGCTTCAGCCCTGGAAGACTTGCTCTGTAGCTAAAGTGAGGCAGTTATGCCAAGTAATTGATGTCGACCTTAACGTCTGCGCAAGTGGGCGGCTACATGCCGAAGGAAGCACTGGCGCAACTGTCGCGAGAGGTACGGAACACTCACTTTCAAATGGGCGGGGCGCACAGCCACTTCGACACTGCGCACAGACAGCAGTTCCAACGGCTCGCAGGAGAGCGGGCGGGGCCTGTGCTGGCCAACCACTCCCGAGTCGTGCACTTCGCCTTGGGAGCTGACCAGACCTCGATGAAGACGGAAACAGAGGCTGCTTCCCGGTACAAAGCCCACTCCGTGAACTGCAGGAATGAACTCAGTCAGGAAACCAAGCGTAACCTGAGAGCCCACCACTTCGGTCTGGGCAGTGACAAGCCCAACTACGTGACTCACCACAAGGAAGTGTTCATCGCCAGGGCTGCACAGCTCAACACTAGTGTGGACTCAAAGGCTGACCGGAGTGCGCATTTTCAATTGGGTAGTGACCTGCCAGTCACGCTGTCTGTGGCTCGGTCTGAGTTCACGCCCAAAACTGCAGAGCGAGCGGACCAGGAAAAGTACCTCGCGGACCTCAAAAAGGACCTGCGTCTGTGCCACTTTCAAATCGGCTCTGAGCAACAGTCCTTTGTGTCCACCGCGCGGAAGGACTACGCAGGGACTCCCGGACCTCGGGCAGGTCTGGAACCCGCTCAGAAAGACGACCTGCGGAGGGAACACTTCGTGCTCGGGACTTCTAGACCAGAAATGACGAGTGTAGCGAAAGAGGCATACACAGAGAAGAAGGATGGAAGGGTCACTTTGAGTCCGGAACAAGTCAAGGAACTGCACGCTTCTCACTTCGTTTTAGGACAGAGTCAAGGGCCCAACCAAGCCACTTCGCATGAACTTCACAAAGGATTCGCGCAAGCTCCGGTGCCCTTCACGCAAGACCGGGCCACACTGCGAAAGACTAGTTTGGTGCTGGGCAGTGACCAGAGCGCCTGGCAGTCTGTCTACACTTCCTCTCACTCTCCAGTACTGAAAAGAGGAGAAGTCGTCAACAATGGAGCTGAGAAGTCCCGACAGTCTCACTTCGTTCTGGGGAGTCATGCCCCTGTGAATGTATCCACCAATCACGACTACCAAAGGTCGCAGTCCGCAAAGCCCAATAGCCTGGACCCAGAAGACGCCAAGGAGCTGCGAACACATCACTTCCAACTGGGAGCCGACCGCTCTGCAGACTTCTCCACCTCCTACGAGAAGTACGGGGCTGCGGGCGGCCCTGCTGGCTACATGGACCCTCTGAGACGCAAAGACCTGCAAGCCACCCACTTCCAATACGGCTCTCAAGAGTCTTCCTTTGAAACTTCCCACACCCGCGACTACCGCCAGCAGGCAGGCCACAGTGCTGAGCAAGTCCGGACCGCTGCAAAGACCAATGTCAACTTCGGCGCGAAACAGCCAGGCGCCTGGAAGACTACCTACACAGGTACGTACAACTGGATCCAGCCTGTGCCGGACCACTCCTACAAGTTCGAGATACAGCAGAGGCTTGGCTAATGTCAGTAGTCATGGACGGCAAGGAACAGGGAAACCTGTGCTATCGCAGTGGACAGTTCCAGCAGGCTTGCGAGCTGTATCGGCGTGCACTGGAGGAAGCGCCTAGTGCTGCATTGTACCTTAACCTAGCACTGTGTCTTTTCCACCTCGAGCAGTTTGAAGACTGTGTGAAGACTTGCGAGTTTGCACTGGCGATAGACAAGGAGTATATGAAGGCGAGGTACAGACGTGCACTAGCGCTGGAAAGACTAGGCCGCTTCCTTGAAGCTGCCGAAGACTTCCGCATTGTCAAAGCCAGCTGTACACTAACAGAAGCGACCGAAGGGCTGCACCGGTGCCTCGCTCTACTCAGGAACTCTGCAACACTGACTCAAACCTGCCACACTCTCGCAGCCAAACTAGCAGCAGAGGACTTCACCGCTGTGCTTGAACTCGCCAAGACGCTCACAGCTCTACATGCTCTGGACAGCAAGACTGCCACACAGACGACTTTGCAGGTGTTGGTGAGTTTGGATGGGAGGAAGGCTTTCGAGCACACTGCACATATGTTAGATTTGTTGACAAAAAGCGGTGTAGAGTGGCAAGGTGCGGAAGATAGGGAAATATCTGCACTGTGTAGGGCGGCCCAGCGTCCTTCTCAAGCCTTAGTATCTATACCACTACTGTGCTGCCTATATGACAAAGCCTCCATTACTCAGGAAAACGCGGTAACGACGGTTCTCTGCAACCTGCTCTCCTCCCAATACCAACTTCCAGCTATCAGAGGCATACATACAGTGCTGTCTCACTCGCAGTTGCCCGCTCCCTGTCTCCACTCTCTCCTGCGTAGGCATTACTCAGACAATTGCCCAGAACTCTCCTCAGAGAGTCGCTGCGTACTAGTCCAGTGTCTGAAGCCACATACTTCACTGCTGGCAGATGTTGCAGCTGGACTGAGTTCTCCTAATCAAGTGGCAATATGGGGACTTTCTGTGGCTTCGCCCAAAGCTTTACTCGGCATTTTGCCGGTTGAAGAAGTGGTAAGAGGTATGCAGAGCAGACTGTGGGCCGCCACAGACCTGAAGACAGAGACAAAGGCTAATCTCCTGCTGCAGACGTTAAAAAACCTACTTAGTTCCCAGGAATACCGAACTGCAAGTGCCTCAATTGCTGAATTCCTGCAGCAATACACTACACTGCTATCAGCAAATGCCACAACTGAGGCCTGCTACCAAGCCTTACTCGCGTTGCTCCAAAGTCTAAACCCTCAGACTAGTCCCGCTTGCAGTCTCCCCAGAGTACTGCAGCTGCTCCCTTCGCAGTCTGAACCCGCCCTAGACGCTCTCTGTCTCCTGGCCTGCCAGCCTGCCTGCAAAATGAAGATAGTGGTAGCGCTGCAAAGCACTTCCTATGAAGTGACTGAAGCCATGCTCTTTCCTGTCACTGTGCTGCTGCGCAATTTGGCGCTCTCAAGTCTGGACAAAGCCCTCATATCAGTCCCTTCGCACTACTCTGAAAGCGAAACTGAGCAACTTCGGGAACTAATGCAGCTCTCAGGCACAGCTTCTCCCTCTGCCGGTACTGAATCTGAGGACCAGAGTGCAGTAGCCAAGCGACTGCTTTCTACCAGTTCTCTGCTGCCGAAGGTACTCGCCGCTGTGACCAAAACTCGCAAAGCTCTGAGTCCCTCTCTGCTGCGGGTCTATCTGGAACTGGTCTTCGGCTTGGCGGAGATCAAAGAAACCCGTGCGTTACTGGTGTCTCATGGCGCCCTGGATTTACTGCTGAAAAGCAGCCACAAAGGACTGGCAGGCCATGCAGTCGCTCGTCTGCTGCTCAGCACTGCGCCTAACTTGGTGGCTGCAGCCGTCCTGCATGACTGTGTTGGTCTGATCCAGGGCGCACTCAGCACTTCTACACATCAACTGATTGATTTGGAGTGTGCTTTGGCTCTGGTGAACCTTTCCGGATACCACGCTGACTTCCGAGACCAGATGATATCCATAGGGACTCATCGAACTACTTTGGACTTGATCGCCTCAGAGCAGGCTTTGGTGAGCAAAACAGGCCTGGAACTGCTGTGCAACCTTTGCGCCTCAGACCACCTTCACACAGAACTCAGTACAAAGCAGGACTCAGACCTGGTCCAGGTCCTCACCGCTCTACTAGACAGTACAGATGAACCAATTGCCTACCTAGCAGTGAGCGGCCTAGCGAACCTCGCTCCTATACATCCCTCCCTTTCTACTGCAACTAAGTCCACACTGCAGTCCCTCAGCACTCAGCACACTGCAGACGATTGGACTGCGAGGCTGACCGCCATTCTCTCTAGTTTAATATGAGTTTCGCGGAGCTCTCAAGCAAGTTCGAGGCTGTGGACCAGCACTGCGCAGAGCGACAGAAGGGCGTGCAAGAGTTCATTCACCTGCTGCGTGAGCGAGCAATGTATGAAGAGACCTATGCAAATGGTCTCGATAGAGTGGGCAACCATGCCTATTCAGTGACAATGCAGGGGTCTCTGGCAAGGGCCGTGTCAGCTATGAAGAACCACTGCCTAAACAAGGCCATGCAGGCTCGATTACTCTACGAAAGCATCAAAAACGACCTGGCAGAGCCATTGCAAGGTCTGCTCAAGACGCAGGTGGCCTCTATCAAGAAGCCGTCCACTGAGGGCAGGAAACTGACGAAGGACTTGGAACTGCTCAGGGACAAGCACAACAAAGCCTACTCGAAGTACTGGAAAGCCTGCAAGGACTGCGAAGACCTCACAGTCCTGCTCGAGGCTCAGCGAGACATGCCACAGGACAGACGCAGCAAGGCACTGAGCAAACTAGTAACGCAGAAGAAGGAAGTGGACGACTGCCTGCGTCTATACCGAAGCAGCATTGAGGCTTACAACGCTTCCAAGCAGCATTACGACCAGCTCATGCCCAAAGTCATGGAGATCTACCAGCGCCAGGAAGAAGTCCGCTTGGAGACTATGAAGGACTCACTGAGGAAGCTGGTGGTGTATGAGACTGCCTGTCTACGCAACTTGCAGTACGACATTGACAACTTGGCCCAGGCCATGGAGAACATCAATGTGAAGAGTGACTTGAAGGCCTTCGTGGATGAAAAGGCTGGGCAGTCCGCCAGAGATGAGGAGTTGGTGTTTGTACCCTATCAAGGCTCTCACCCCGCATTCCAAAACCTGGGGCAGACTGCTCCCATCGCCACCATCCCACACGCAGACGCTTCGAACAGCTACGTCTTAAACATGCAAACTGCTCCCACGCACATACAAGAAATCCTGGACAAGGCCTGGCTGGGCCTGGCTCTAGATGCCAAGGAAATCAGTGTGTATCAGGCCGTGGCAGTCTACCCTGCAGGCAGGGAACTATGGGCAGAGTGGATGCAGAAGCGGGTTGCAACTGGCCGATTGACACTGACTGAGAAGGGGATGGAGCAGGTCGGAGCACTGATGGGGGAAGTATTGACGCAGTGTGAAGGGGCAGGGGACTTCCAAATCGCTCGCCCGTGCATAGAAGCAGCGGCCGCGATCCATATTGACGAAGGCATATACCTACGCAACGAGGTCGGGAAGCACAGCATCTGGAGACTTCCCGGGTTTTGGGAAAAAGCAATAGAGTTGTCAGTCGCTGAGGAAAGGAAGGAAGGAAGTGAAATTGGACCTGTGGTCGTCGGAGTTCTGGATGCGTATGTGCAGCAGATGCAAGCATTTGAGGCGGACAAGGAGCTTGTTAAGCAAGTGGCTGGGGACGTGGGGAGACTGTACGGGCTCTCAACTGAGGAGCTGCAGCCGATATCTGCGCGGATAGGCGAGGAAGTGACTACAGTGGTCAGGGGAGTGCCGCAGTGGCTGGAGGAAGTGCCCTCTCCCCGCAAGCCCGTCACTCCCCCAGAGCCCAGTCTCCCCCTTGAGTCCAGCGAACTTCCTCAAGCCCAAGACCTGCCTTCGCAGGACCCGCCCACTTAATTATAGATATGGAAAAGACCTGTCCGGTGTGTCGCAGTGATGACCCGGAGGACATGGTGGCTATGTGCCACTGGCATCAAATCCACTCTGAGTTTTTCCTCGGCCTCTTCCAAGGCCTGATGTCTCAGCAGGAGGCTAGGGACCGTCCTCGGTTCATATGCCAGGGAAAAGGTTGTGCACAGCCACTGAAGCCGGAGGCAGTGCGGAGCGTGCTGGAGAGGGCTAGTGGATCTTTGGCTGCTCAGCTGTACCAGTACAGAACCAAATTTACGAGCGTCAGCGATCTTAAGGTTTGGCAGGAACTAGCCTTTTGCCCCACTCCCGAGTGTCGGATGTTTCTTGTGGCCGATAAAGACAGTTCCATTGTTATTTGCCCAAAGTGCAAAAAGGACTTTTGTCCCCACTGCTGTCTACGCAGTCACTTCAATCGGCCCTGTGTCTCTCTCACGTATTCGCTACTTAGGGACCGCTGTGTGTACTGCAAGCAGAGACAGGCAGTCAAAGAGGGCTGCTCCCGAGTAGTGTGCTACTCTGACTTCTGCCAGGGAGAGCGGGCCTATTGCGCTGTGTGTCTAGTGGGCCTGCCACTGGAGCAAGAGTCGTGCAGGCAGTGCCACCCTCTCAATGCTGAGCCTTTGATCGATCCACTTCAAAGGAGAAATGTACCAATAGCCACGTCTTTCCCGCACCCTCAATCTATTGCTAAGCCTTTGAGGGTCCCTGTATCACTGCAGAGGCAGAATACTCAGACCACTAGGCCTTCAGGTGATTACGCTCCGAGGCCTGCATATCTGCCCTCTCCTAAACTGCTTCATAAACAGGGAATTCCCACAACTCAAGGAGAAAAGGAAAGGCCAGTTCCCTTGAGAAGAGCACAGACAAGATGCAGCATTCGAGACCGAAGGAACAGTGTCGAAGCCAAAGAGACTCAAAACAGTCCTCGCTAATTATATAGATGGAAAAGATCTGCTCCCTATGTCGTGGTGCTGATGAAGTGGGACTAGTGGCTATGTGTCATTGGCACCAAGCTCATACGAACTGCCTTCTGGAGTTCTTGCAAGAGTGCTGGAACCAGCCTGTTGCTGGGAACCGGCCTCGCTTTGTCTGCCAGGGATGTGAGTGTAAGCAGCAAATCAAGTCTGAAACTGTAGCGCAGGTGTTGGCTACGGCTAAGGGAGACCTGGCTGTGCAGCATTACCAGTATAGGACCAAATTCGTACTAGTGAGTGAACTTACTCCCTCGCAAGAACTGGCTTTTTGCCCTACTCTTAAATGCGGCGTTTTCTTGGTGACAGAGAAAGACAGTTCCATTGCTATTTGCCCAAAGTGCAAAAAGGACTTTTGTCCCCACTGCTGTCTACGCAGTCACTTCAATCGGCCCTGTGTCTCTCTCACGTATCTGCTACCTAGGGACCGCTGTGTGTACTGCAAGCAGAGACAGGCAGTCAAAGAGGGCTGCTCCCGAGTAGTGTGCTACTCTGACTTCTGTCAGGGAGAGCGGGCCTATTGCGCTGTGTGTCTAGTGGGCCTGCCACTGGAGCAAGAGTCGTGCAGGCAGTGTCACCCTCTCAATGCTGAGCCTTTGGTTGAGAGTCGCAGACCTAAAGCAGTTCTTCCTCCTGTTGATATTCCTGCTACTACCAGGAAAAGTCGCAAATATATCATCAAATGTCCTGATTTCTCCGCTTCCCGAAAGCATATTCCAAAACCAATGCGTCTCAAGCACCTCACTCCGCTCTGCTTTGAAGAGACCAAGTTGCCTCCCTCTCCCTAACTCAGTCTGAAGGCAGTAAATAAGAGAGTCCTGTTAGCTAGACGGGTCCTCAGGAATGGCAGACGACAGCATCACTTCCGAAGGGTGCGGCAAGTCGAGAGAGAAGGCAGGCTCTGTGAAGACAGTGGGGAATTTCAGTTCCTGCGCTCCGTAGCTGTATGTTCGCATAGGACGGGCTCTGTCGGGCAGGCCGTCCTGCAGTGTATGCGTCTTTTCGTGGGCTGTGAGGTTGCTGGACTGGGTGAAGCACTTTTGGCAGCCGGGGACGGGACACTGGTAGGGCTTTTCGCCTGTGTGAACTCGGAGATGCGTCCTCAAGTTGAAGTCCAGGGAAAAGGTTTTGCCACAGAATTCACATCTGAACGGCTTTTCCCCCTGCCTAGCCTATACAGTGTGCACCAGCATATGTCTGCGCAGCTTCGAGTTGTCCAGAAACCGCTTGCAGCAGCTTTGGACCGGGCAGGTGTACTGTCGCTCTCCGTGAGTCATGGTGTGCTTGCGCAGAGAGCCTGTGTCCGAGAAGCCTTTTCCACACCCAGCAATGTGACAAGTGTAGGTCTTTTCTTCTGCGTCTTCACTGGATCTGGTAGTCCTCTTAGTGCGAGGCACCACTTGGGCAGGCGTCCAGTCCTGGTCTGCGCTGTCCCCCTTTATCACCTTATTGTCAGTAGCGTCTGGGTCCTCCAGCAACGCCACTGACAGCTTTATTTTTAGATCGCTGTGACTCTCGAAGTCCATAGAAGATGGCAGGATGTAGGACATGTCCCCCGGCTTTATCGACCATATTAGATGTACAACTTCAACTCGCCCAACCAACAACACCGCGTGCAGACGCTTTGGAACCAAAAGATGACCTCGCCTCCACGTCCAGCACCCACTACTCCGTTCAACCCACTCCTCCCCCAACAAGCCCCGCCAGAGCCTCAGTACCGCCCCACCAGACGCATGGGGCTGACGCCTGCCACTGACCCTGCGGACGGGTATGGAATGGTCAAGCCTCACCTTTCTCCGGGAGTATTTGCACTCAGTAGTCAGAGCCAACTCCGCATTGGAGATGAAGCGGAGTTGCCCTTACGATGCAGCAAACGCCCTCTAGCGCCGCCTACGCCCTCTGAGAAAGTCTCCATGAAGAAGCGCTATCCCCCTGTTTCCCTCATCACAGACACTTCCGAAAGACCCCCCAGGCCGCAAACTCACTGGCAGCCCTCCCCTATGACTCTGAAGCAAGACCTCCGTAACAGTGAGTACCGAGGAGAACTAGGCCTGCCCACTCGAAAGCAAGGCGAATTGCGCAATAGCAGTTCTGTGTTCGCTCTCCGACCTGCCTCTAGGGAGGAAACACCCACTCAACAGCGGCAAACTGCGGTTATTGGTGCAAACGCCCATCAATACATAGCAAACCGGCACTATGCAGGACTGTACCGGAGTCGGACTCAAGGCTCGCAAGTGATTCTCGCAGGTCCGGCCCAGACCACGAATCGCCTTTTAGCCTAAATACTCTCATTACCTGGGCACATATAATGCTGGGCGGATTGTTGATACTAGGAGCCTGTCTTTCTGTGCTGAGTCTCCCTCTCTACGTCAATTCCGCCGCTTCCTCTAGTCCAGTCCCTGGCGATTCCGCTCGCCCCTTCCCAAGTCTAGAACAAGCTTTAGCCTTCGCTTTCTCCCAGGGCAGTGGAGAGCTAGTCCTGCAGCCCTCTGCTACGTCCTACTCCTTCCCTGCCACTCCCCTGCCAATTCCACTCACAATCGCTAATGCGGACTGTTCCCTCAGTCTCGCTGGTCCAGTGCAAGTGCTGGCTTATCTCGCCATTTCAGGGGGAATTGTCACTGGAGTGAAGACGATTCCAAGTCTTTTTCAAGTGCCTGCAACGTCCCTAGGTCCAGGCCAACTTACTCTCACCAACGTGACTGTAACAGGTGTGGACTGTGTCTTTATCGGCGTGGCAGGGGGGACTGTTTCCCTCCTCTCCTCCCTGTTCCAAGCCAACACGGAGTCAATAGTGGTGGTGGCGGCGGTTGGAGGGCTGGTTTCAGTGCAGAAGTGTGTGTTTCAAAAGAGCAAGGCCAGTGCTGGAATCATCCTTGGCATTGCTGCAGGGACGACAATCAGTCTGTCTGGCTGCACTTTCAATGAGGTCCAGGTGGGGCAAGGCGGAGTGGTCCAGCTGACCCCGAGTGACCAAGGCGCCCCCTCCTCCCTCACCATATCCGACACTGGATTTGCTACATCGACCTCAGCTGCTATTATTTCCACCGTTCCAGTCTCTATCCAAGGCTGTACCTTCACTGCATTAGCGCAGGCTGTCGTGTCCCCCGGACTGCCCTCCCTACTCGTCTCCGATTGCACTTTTCAGTACGTCGGCACGTGCATAGCTGCTCAAAGCGTGTCCAATCTCACAATTCTAAGGACGGGATTCACGAACTCGGCAGTGGGAGTAGTGGGTGCAGGCCGCGGCGGCGATGCAGTGGCAAGGATTGAAGACTGTCAGTTCTGGGGAAATGCCAATAATGTGGCTTACTCCCCCGGTGTTACGCTGCAAGGGTTTAGCAATGTGACGATTCGGGGAACGAGGTTCGAAGACAACTACTCGGAAGCGCCGCCAAACCTCTACATTGTGCAGTGCCCTGCAGTGCTTCTGGCTTCTTTGCGCATTAGACGGACTGTTGCTCCCTCGGCAGCGGGCTTTTCTCTCGTGTCCAGCACTGTTCTGCTGTCCTCCTCCCACCTGTCCTACCTGCGCTCCCTCAGTCCTATGTCTCTGGGCTACGCCTCCATACTTCACTTTGTGGACTCGGTAATCGAGCATATGGACGGCTTGGATTCCAACATTGTCACCGGGGAGGTTAACACCCTGGAAGCAGACAACACCACATTCCGCAATTTGACATGCACGAAGCAGATATTCCAAGTGCACTCCTTCCTCACGGACCTTTTCTTCCGCAACTGCACATTTGAGGACGTACTAGCCAAGTCTCTGCTGGACGAAGAGCCTGTGCGACTCATATTTCGAGGCTGTACGCTCAACTTCACGGCTCGCAGTGCCTCCATGGTAATGGTCTACACCACAATATCAGACTTTTACCTGCAAGACTGCGTCATAACCGGTGCGCTTAGGCTTATTTTGGACGTGTACAGCACAGGCTTTGTCAGGGCTTATTTTCTGAATGTGACTTTCGCGGATTTGGAACTAGATGGGTTGGTGATGTCTATCAGCACGTCGATATATATCCAGAACTGTGTGTTCAGAAACGTGACAGTGGCTAACTTCCACAGGTACTTCCTGCTTCTATCGTAACGCTTACATAGGCCGATTCTAGTGGAAAACAGCTCTTTTACTCAAGTGACTGGGGGAGTGCTGAATATGCTGCGGTCCACTGGCTCTGTGACGAACTGCTCATTTGTGGGAATGGTCTGTCAGGGTCTGGATTCTCTCATAGCAGCTGCGAACTCCTCAGTGACCTTCCAGAATGTCAATATTGCGGACTTTCGCGGCCAAGGAAGAGGCTCGCTAATGGACCTGGAGCAGGACTCTGTTTTCTCAGCTTCTCAACTCTCCATATCCGACGTCAAGTCTTGTCTCATTGCCTGCGTAACTATCCGCAGTGCTGTCTTTCGCCTCACAGACAGCCAAATCCGCAGTCTGCCTTCGAACTTCATATCAGCAACCGATGCTACCATTGTGTTGGAGAGAGTAGGAGTGCAGGACACTGTGCAGTTGGCTCAGTATGGGGACGGAGGCTTGCTATTCTGTCAGAACTGCAAGCGAATCACGGTGCTGTCTTGTTCTTTTCAAGACCTCAAAGGTCGCAACGGCGGTGTTATGTTTATCGCCTATACGAATCCAAAGAAGCTGATAGCGGAAGGGTCTGGCTATCTGCTGGAAGTGACGAACTCTTCATTTGAGCGATGCAGTGCTGTGGCAGCGGGAGGCGCACTGTACCTCTCCGAAGGCAATGCGAAGGTAGTGGACTGTGCTTTGCAGGGAAATAGCGCAGTAGTGGGAGGCGCACTGGAACTGCTATGCACCCCTGAAGCCACTTCCTATCACTGTGACTACTTCTTCAGCAACACAGTACTGAGAAATAACAGGGGGAAATACGGCGGAGCGATTCACTACAATGTGCTGCTTCCCTACCTTGCAGACTGCATCTTAGCCAATAACACTGCTTCCTTCGGTCCTGATTATGGCGGCGTGCCCTGCTCTATGCACTCCGTTGAGCCACTCGCTACTCCCTTTCAGCTGATCTCTGGGGCGCAACTCAACCAAACACTCACATTTGGGGTCTATGACAGTCGTGAGCAACTAGTGACTTCTGACAGTGAACACACCTGCAGAGTCACAGTGCAAGTAACTGGAGTCACAATACAGGGCAATACAATCGCTCCAGTGCAGGATGGAAAATGCGTATTTGATGCCTTGACAGTTAAAGCAGACCCAGACAACCAATTCGACCTGATCTTCACTTCCACAGCAGTGGACTACGACCGGCCCGAGCCGAACTCCAACATCACTCAGCTGCCGATCCAATTGCCAGTCTTAATGGTCAACTGCTCGATGGGGTGGATCCTGTCCGGAGGTGTGTGTCAGCAGTGTCCCCGAGGACAGTACTCCTTCGACCCCCACGACACTGTGTGTTCTGTGTGCGGCACTGGGATGGAGTGCAAGGGAGGGGCGGACGTGGACATTGTGAGTGGATACTGGCGGAGTCAAAATTACACGGATCGAGTGTATAAGTGCACGATTGAGGCGAACTGCCTGGGGGGCGGGGGCACAGGCTTTTGTACGGATGGAAACACAGGGAAGATGTGTGGTGTATGTGACCAAGGCTGGTTCCGCAATGGCCAGTTTTCCTGCTCTCAGTGCTCCGACCCTACCCAAGCTCTGGTCATTGGAGTGCTCGGCGGCAGCGCTTTGCTCTTCTTTCTCGTCCTAATGGTCTACACCACTATCAAGTACGCTCGGCGCAATGCCAAAACCACAGCAGTGCTTCTGCGCATCCTACTCAACTTCATACAAGAAGTCGTCATCCTGCGTAACCTCGACCTGAAATGGCCAGATAGCCTGGACCAAGTCTTCGGAGGATTTAAGCAGATCTGGGCAGTGGACTACACCTTAACCTCCTATCGCTGTGGCTACAGTGATGGGAGCAATAGCACAGACTCAGTGTTCATGAATCAGATAATCGTGTGTGTAGGTCCAGTGGTACTGGTTCTAATGTGCTTTGTAACCTGGGGGCTTGTGGCTGTTATCAAGAAATCTCTGATGTACCTGAAATGTCATCTCGTGGCGATGTATATAATCCTGCACTCCACAGTTCTTATTCAAATCTTCACCACCAATCTGAGCATTCTGTCCTGCTTGGAAGTGGAGGGACGCAAGTGGCTGCTCACGGACATGCGCATTGAGTGCTGGACTGGGGAGCACCTGCGCTCAGTGCTGATGTATACCTTACCTTCACTGATCGTGTGGTGTATTGCACTGCCTCTGATATTGATAATCGCGATAGTGAGAGAAAGGAAGAAAAGTGATGATGAAGCATTGATACGGTACTCATTCATGTGCAAGGGATACAAGCGGTACTTGTACTTCTGGCAGTACCTGATCATATTCAAAAAGTACCTGATCCTGCTGTTCATCTTCCTACTGTCTCCTGAAAGTCCCACCCTCACAGCGGTTGCCATGGTGTACTGCTTCCTGCTCTACATCTTCGCGCAGATGTACTACAAGCCCTACCTCACCTCGGCTCTCAACTTGACTGAAGTGTCCGCAGTGGGCTTCAGCGTGTCTGTGTTAGTCACAGGGCTTTCCGGGAGCAACATCGACCCTCGTCTTTCGTTGGTTTCCGACATTCTGATGGGAGTGACATTCCTTGTATTGGTGATTTTCGTGTCGTACCTGGGACTGCAGGTGCTAGGAGTAGTGTGCACTTGCAGGAAGAAACCAACCTACGAGCCGAAGGACAAGAAGGACTACGCCTCCGTGCGACCCAGCAACACCACACTAGTGGCAAGCGGTATAGGCCAGCAGAGTATTCCCTAAAGAGAAAGCTTAGTCTAGAAGTCGTCGTCCAGCTGGATCTTCTTAGCGTCCAGCTTGAAGTCTTCCCCTTGCAGGTTAGTGGCGAGTTCGTCTTTCTCCAGCTTGGCTCCCTTCAGCTTCACTAGTTTCTCTTCCCGGATCCGCTCTCCCCACTTTTTCCCGTTCGCCACAACTGCTTAGTCCTTACCCTCGCTTTCGTCGGGAATCAGCCAGGCCAGAGCGAACTTTATCAGGACGAGTCCGTGCTCAATGAGTAGGAAGAAAATAAGTTTCTTGTACGCCGGAGTGTCGGAAAAGAAGCCGGAAGTGAAGATAATGAGTGCGGGGTTCGTGATAGCGCCGAAGTAGGACACTGTCTGTACGATCACTGAGAACACGCCGATGCTTTTGCCGGGAAGAGGGAAGGGTCTGTGAGCCCAGCTCAGCAGTTTCCAGGCGTCCACGCGTATTTCCACCACGTACTCAATCAGCGTGAGCAGCGGGATGATGGGGAAACTCACAGAGAACAGGACCATGTATCCATAGTTGATAACAATTTCCAAGTAGTCCTCCACCGGCAGGCCATAGGGATCCATGGCCAGTTCTCCCTCCATGTCGGAATGTCGATAGACCAGGGGTGCAGTTTGGCCTGAGGCCGACATAGTGGCCAGCTCTGTGCTGGCCTCCGCTTGCGGCTGCGACCTGCCGTGCCGCAGGTACCAGAAGATCACCGGCATTGCCATTTCCACGAGGTTGAGCACCATCGTGAACATGAAGATCGAGGACAGCTGAGTGCTCAGTTCCTCCATGCAGTTGTTGTTCAAACAAGGGTCTGAGGGCACGATCGTTCCCTTGCAAAAGGCAATGTAGAACAGGGAGATGTAGGAGTTGATGAAGCGGAAGCAGAACAGTCTCACACTCAAACTGTCCACATAACTGCCTTCCGTCTCGTGGTTTTCTGGCTAGTTTTTACCCCAGTCTGTCATCTTCGCCGCTACAATCGTGTAGATCTTGTTGAGGATCCAGATCTGCCCGGCATTGATCAGGCCGCAGATCCTCGCCCAGGAGGGGTCGTTGGCCTTGGTAGCTTTGTACACGAAGATAGCACTGACAGACGCGAGCACAATGCCCATGAAGGTGATCATGACTCCGTAGCTGATGCCTTGCCTCAGAGTGTGCTTGAGGCCTGCGCGCTCTTTGCGTTGTTTGCCCGAAATTGGGTCGGGTTTTACCTCTGCTTCGTATTCAGGCTTCAGCTCTTCCTCTTCCTCGAAAGTTGTCATGTCCCACCGCCACACGTACTCATTCTGCTTCCTCAGCCAGAGCTGTTCGTTGGTAGTCGACCACACTGACATGAACAGGGCGAAAAACACCAACAGCACATTGTCCCACGACGTGCCTTCAGTGTCCTTTCCTATCAACGTCAGCGCAGTGAACACTATCAGGCCGATCAGCGAAGGCAGAAAGAGCATTCTGACATTGAAGCCCAGCCAAGCGTAGTACATGGTCATCTTTTCCCCCAAGTAGTTTCGCATGCGAGCAATCGGCTGCTTGGAAAGTATGCGGCCGAAGGCGGCCCAGTTCTGCTTCAGGAACGCCAGCTCTTCCGAGTCGTGCACAGCGAGTGCCTTGGTGACGACGCCGTAGCGGAAGAGTGCAGGGTGGTCAAAGATGCTTTGCAGTCCTTTGGCAATCAGCTTGATGCAGTCCACTGGTCTGAACACCGTTTCCCCGTCGGCTGTTGGCTCTCCCTTTGAGTTGTACTTCTTGAAGCTGTCCCACCACTCAGGCGAGTTGTCGAGTACTTCCTGACAGGGAGGGACTTGGGTGAAGGGTTTCTCGGGGTCGGAGGGCTCATTGAGAGTCAGTGGGTACTGCATCTCCATAGCTAGTTTGCGCAGGATGCCTTCCGACGCAGTGATCATGCAGATAATGAGACTGTCGTCCTTCGTAACACTGAGCGCAGCTGTAAAGCCCAGATGGTTCCGAATCACCCACACTACCGTCCCCACCGCATCCGCCAAGAACTCTGCATGCGTAATATCCACAGCGGTGGATTCACTCTTCAGCCAGTCGATTCGGCTCTGCAGCAGTTTGTCCATACGAGAGCGGTCTGCTGCAGGGGAGTCGGACTTGATGTCCAGGATATCGTAGAGCTTGATTTTGGCCTCTTCGATTTTCAGCTTTTTCTTCATCTCAGCGGAGTCGGGGAGGTGGTAGGGGTTGGGAAAGATCAGGGCGTAGGCTGGGGACTTCTGACTGGGCGAGTCGCTGGGAACTGCTGGAGGCTGCTGAGTCGCCATGCTGCTTTTATCAGCCATCGAAGAGGAACTGAAAGGGAGAAGCAGTCCATTCCCTGCTCTACACAGCTCTTTCCCGCACTCACACAGGGTCTGGATAAGTGCTTATTCACGACACAGGCGCTTTCTGGGCGTATTCTCTCAGCAAGCACTGGGTGAAGCTGCAAAACTGAGCAGTAAGGAATTGCCTAGAAGGTAAAGTCTTGAAACTACAAGGAAATGGAATATCTCCAGGAAGTTGAAGCAGGCCGCAGTTGCCTACCAGAGTTTCTATGCAGTACTTCGACCAATGCAGGTCAATATAGTTATGGCAGATATAGAAAGTGCCCCAACCCTCCAACCACCTGTCTTATGCGTTAACAACTCCTCCTGCATAGGAGAGTGATAATTGAATGGTGTACTGGCGACTGCTCCTACTCGCCCTGGCTGCCGGGCAAGACGCCAACTTCTTCTTGATCTCTGACCTGCATCTGGACATAGTGTACGACCCGGGGTACGCAAGTTCGGACCTGTGTCATAGTGTGGGCATTGTGGGCAAAAACCACACTATCGTTCCTGCGTCTGATTCCCAGCCTTTAGGCCGCTTCGGCTGTGACTCTCCTCTAGCCTTGGTGTCTTCCGCACTCAGCCAAATGCAAGCTATCAACCCCTCTCCCGACTTCATCCTAGTCACAGGCGACCTAATTGGCCATTCCATATACTACCTGCTCCAGACCAATGGAGTGTACAACACCACCTACACGTCTGGTCTCGTCCGCAGCACTTTCCAGCTCGTCGCTGCGCAGTTCCAAGCCTACTTCCCCAACACGCAGGTCTTGTTTGCACTGGGCAATAATGACGGGTATGGGGATTACCAGCTACCAAACTCTGAGAATGCACTGGAGCTGGATAAGCTTCTATATGAGCTGTGGCAGCCGCTGAATGCAGACATACCTGAGAGCTTTATGGAGTCAGGGTATTACGCCTGCAATATTACGGCTACAGGCCAGCGGATTCTGGTCCTCAGTACCAACTATTTCAGCATCAGTGTGAAAGGCGCGCAATCCGATGCCATGGACCAACTCAAGTGGCTGCGAAGCGAACTGATCTACGCTCAAAACAACCACCTGCGAGTGCTGATTTCTATGCACATCCCCCCGGGACCCGGCATGTACAACGCCAACAGTTACGACTGGCATGAGCCCTACATCGACTTATTCGAAAAGCTGATATATGCCTATGGTCATGTCATAGACTTCATTTTTGCAGCGCACCAGCACCAGTCAGGCTTCCAACTGATTGGAGAAACGGGCCTGGCAGTAGTGATTCACCCCTCCATATCGCCCATCTTCAACAACAACCCCGGCTTCAGACACTACCAAGTGAGTGCCCTGAAGATGGATTACACGGATTACTTTCTCGACCTGTTTGCACCGAACCCCACCTGGGCACCCGAAGTGGTGTTTTCAGTGTTTACAGGCCTACAAGACTTCGACTACATCAGTTTCTACCACCAACTGCTCTCCAGTGAGACGCTACTCTTTCAATACCTCGTCGCCAGTCGTGGCCTGCACAGAGACCTAGGCGTTTTCATCAGTGAGGACTACATTTGGAAGCAGGAGTTCGGTCTGCTGGACGAAGCCTTCATGAGAAAAGTGGCGCTGTGCACCTACAAGTACTTCTCCAACAATCTATTCGACCTGTGCAAGATGGGCCTATTGCCAGTCCTCTTGTAGGTAATGGCTAAGACGTCGCAGTTAGCGCTTTGTTCGGGGGTCATCAGACCTCTCACAGCGGCTTTCCTGAACTGCAAAAAGACCACCAGAGGAGACAAGCTGCCCGGCCTTTCGCTCAGTCCTGAATCAGGCCGGGTGCTGCTGCTGACTGGAGTGCCGCTGAGTGATATTGGCACGGAGGGCAAAGAACTGCCGCCTGCCTGGATGGAGACGTATGAAAAGGCCAATTCCAGACTGCACGATATAGAAGAAATACTGGAGCAGTTGAAGAGAGTCCAGCAGGACCGCATACAGACAGCCTTTGGGGACGTGAAGGCCAAAGACAAAGACGTAGCCCGTCTGACCAGCCAAATCACCTCTGTATGCCCTCCACAGAAGTAGCACATGCGCGAATGCGAAGGCCTCCTCAACACCATCTCCTCCACCGGCTCCACCCACCAAGTGGTCCAAAACGTCCAACACCAACTCGCAGGCCGCCTGCAAGAACTCGCCCAAAAGCAGCGAGTCCAGCAGCGCACCTACATGGACAAGCTAAAAAGAGTGTTCGCGGGAGATGATGCGTCTGAGGTGGAGTTGGAGGAAAGCAGGGAGGAGGTGCTGGACGACTTGAGTGAGTTGGACTTACAGCGGAATGAGCAGTTGGACACATTGGTGAATAACTTGAATGAGTTGGCGTATATCTTTAAGGACTTGGCTTCGCTGGTGGTTGAGCAGGGCACGATTCTGGACCGGATTGATTACAACTTGCAGGAAGCAGCAGTTCAGACGCAGGCCGGAGTGCGGGAACTCGGCAAAGTAAGCGCCACATAGGCGGAAAAGCACCAGCGCACAGCCAGAGCCACGGTGTGCATCCTAGCCCTAGTGCTGCTGATCGTAGTACTAGTGCTAGCGCTCGTGCTCAAGCACTTCTAGTAGCTAAGCATGCACCTCACTTCCCTTTAGAGAGTGAAAGAGGGAAACCGACTATTGGTCGCAAGCGTCTACAGCGTATGAGCAGAGTTAAATAGGCGTTAGCATCTAACAGTGCCGTCAGACTAATCTTCCAGTGGAGAGGCCACTCGTCCGTCCACAGTCTCGTCAGGAGACACAGATGAGGACCTGAGACGCGACCTGGACCTGAGTAGAGAGCTGTCAGTGATTGCATGCAGACGAGGCACTTTCGTCCTCACGCTGGACACTACCATGTCCACTGGCATCGAAGAAGCGCTTTTCTGAGGGCGAATACTCGCGCAGATGCCCATATTCGATTATTTCCCCATCACTAAGCTGTCACCAGGTCTGAATTACGCATATTACAGCGGCAGCCACTCCACAAGAGGCACTTGTAGGAGAATTCCAGCGGGAATAAGGCTGAAAAAGCGGGTAAAAGGGTGAAAATACTTGCTAAGAGCTGCTTTCATCCTGTAAACTGCATCTCTTTCAGTGTTTTCGCGCTTTGAATCACTCCAAACTTCTTAATTCGCATAATTTCCTCCGTTTCAACGAGGAGAATTGTAGTAAAGCCACGCAGACGCAGTGCTTCAGTCCCAATAGATGTTGAAAGGGGCGTATGGAGTCTATTAAGAGACTGACCACAGGTTGTTTCGAGGGTAATCGGGACTTCCCTAAGGCGTGTGGCTGAAATCGCACTTATAGAAGTTTAAGGGACTAAGGCGGCTGAATTGCCTGGCTGTCTACTGCCAAATCCCTGCTTCCAGCCCACCACATGTCTACATACCTAAGTCATTAGGCGAATTGCGGTACATCTGAGCAGCTGGGAAGACCGCGAAGCGTCTGTGGCGGCCTGGGTCTTGTTTGCGTGTCATTTCCACGAGCGCCTGCACCCGCTGCTGCTGTGCAGCGCTCAGTTTGCGGTAGTCGGGGACTTTTGCAGAGGCGTCCATCAGATTTTATTAAGTAGTAGTTAGGTGAGGCTGTACATAAGGGTAGATGGCAGCTAATAGGTCTGCAGGACGAAGGACTGGGCAATAAGGAATGTGGCGCTTTTTATAAAGGTGAGTTTTTATACGACTACCTGCCCAATAGGACTATAAAGGCCTGTTTCCTCCTAGCTGCACGCAGGACACCCTGCAGGCCGAGTGGCTTTGCAGTAGTAGCAGGCTTGGTGGCCGCAGGGGTAGCGAGTGGGGCAAACCACGTGGTCGCTGGCACACAGGCAGCACCTCCGCGCTGCAGGGCCGGTAGACAGACTCTCCGAGGACAGGAAACTGAACAGGGCGGAGAGCTGCAGGTGGGGAGTCAGAGCGCGCAGGAAGCTGAAGAGGGTGGAGACGAGAACGAAGCGATTTGTGTATGCAAAGTCAATCAAGCGGCCTGTGTTTGAGGGAGCTGGGGTGATCTGTAGGCCAGATAGACGGTCTGCCAGGGTGGGATACCGGCCAAATCGTAAGAAAACAGCGAAATTGATGACTGAAAAGGCCATCCAAAGTCGCTGAATCCAGGCAAATTGCTCTATCCCCACAGTGATTTTGGGCACAAGCACAGCCACTAGGTGGATAAGGAGTCTGCCAACCCGCTCCCACCCTGTCCCCAGTCCATACTGCAGTTTGTAGGTCTCCAGGCCTGGGGTCTGCAGTCCTCTCCATAGCGTGGCCAGCTCGTATCCAGCCAGCAACGCTGTTTCCAGCCATTTCCGGACCTCTGGCTTGCCCCATACCAGCCTTTCCACCTGCCCCAAAAGCATGCGTTGGTACTCTTCGTCCAGTAGGCCTGCGTCCAGCTGGGTCACCTTCGCCATTATGCAGGCAGTGAAGCTGTGGCTCAACAGGGAAGCAGTCACAGAGGACGTGATGAGGGCGATTTCGAGGGTGGACGCCCCTGGCACAGAAAAGCAGTACTACGAGGCGCTGCAGGGTCAATTCGCAGTGATGGTGGCAGAGGGAGGACGGCGGGCGAACTGCCTCTATCTATTGGCTGTGTGGGGAGTGCCGAAGGTGATGCCGGGCCCAGGAGTCTGGGCTTTACGACTGCCACTGCTTGCTTCTTGGGCTCTAGTGTGGAAGCAGGTGTACTTCTTCGGGTCAGACGTGAGAGTGCACCTCGGCCTGCCGAAGCTGCTGCGGGAAATGCAGGCTACAGGCAAGTCCTCCCTAGCTCACAAAGCCTCTGCAATCCTGCAGAAGTACACCTAGAATAGTTGCTAATCTTCAGCCGGAGGAGCAGCCGCCAGCAGCCACTGCAGCGCTTCCTCCACCCCTTCTCCCCGCTCCACACTCACTTTCGCCACTTTGCACCTTTCCTCTGAGTACCTTTCCAGCTGCAGCGCTGCTCGCAAGTCCTGCACCTCGTTGGGCTTGTCTGCCTTGTTGCCTAGGATTAGGAACGGCGCCTTGGCGAGCAAAGGGTCGTCCAGCAGTTCTTGGACCAGGGCGCGGGACTGGGCGAAGCGCACGGAGTCGGAGAGGTCTATGAGGAAAAGGACGCCCTGGCTCTCGTGGAAGTGGTGGCGCCAGTAGAACACGCCCTGGGACTCGCCTTGCAACTTGTGCACTGTGACGACCATCTTCTCCACCTGGAACTTGAAGATGCCTACGTCCGGGAGCGGCTTTTGAACCAATTTGAAGTGGGCACGAAGATAGCCCACCAGTGTATTTTTGCCTGCGCCGTCCAGGCCCATGCACAGGAGACGCCGCTGGTTGCGCTTGTACCAGCGACTGTGGTTCAGCTTCGCAGCCGCATTGCCCATATTAGTACTAGGACGCTTTTGGTGACCGCACATAAGCTTGTCCGATGTATAGAATTTCATTCTTTTTGGTCTGTCTCAAGACTTCGGCAGCCTTTAGAGAGTTCCTCAGACGCTTTCGGTTGCGACTATATAAGGAAAATATCGTGCAAATGGTGTATTCTTTGAATTTATGTGGTGCACAGTGCATTAATGCTCATAACGACAGTGCACCTATATAGACTTGCAGAGAGTACCAGAATAGAGGCCATTGGGAAAATCCAATTTTTCCTCCCAAATATCCTTCAAATCCGCCCAAAGCACTCCACAATCTCAGCATTGGGACAGTCCTAAATCTGAACGCATGCATTGTGTGCGTACCAACATGTCTACAAGAATGTGGCAAGTGCTAAGGACAGGGCTCTAGACTGCAAGGTCTCGGGTAGGCCACTTCCATACTGGACTCCACCTCCCTTTCCAGCACTTCTCGGCCCATAATGGACACCACAGTGGCCTCCGGCACCTCCTCGACTCTCCTGCGCGCGCCAGTCTCCACTCTGGACAGGACTGACTTCAGCCGTCTACAGAGACAGAGATACGCCAGGCACATCAGAAAGGCTGTCAAGTTGGCAATGACACAGACTATACCGAAAATTTGAGTAATGCGGGAGTTGCAGTCGATATCAGTGTTCGTCATCCCGGGTAGGATCGAACTGCATGTGAACTGCTTGTGGCCTTTGTCTTCGCAGTTGGAGTTGCGGGCGCCGTAGCACAGGTTGTAGACAGTGCCTAGGTAGCCGAGAATCACGCAGTCGGCCACAATTGCGCCCACTGCCGCGGCCAGTCCGGCCCAGCCCTGCACTTTCAATATACGCCCGGTCCAGCTGCGCTGGGCCATGGCTTCGTAGAGCACTAAGGGGAAAAGCAGAGGCAGTACGTTACACAGTGCAGCATACAAATACATGTCCACCACCACTCCAAAGCCTACAGACACCACAGCAGTTCCCAAAACCAGGATGGAAGCCGCGAATGCCCAGCGAGCCACTCGCAGCACTGTCCTGGACGTCAAGTCTCGAGAAAGGAAGCGGACTGGCTCCGACAGCTGGTCCCCAATATCCATTTAGTGTGATTGCTGCAACAAGCCACAAACAGGGCTGCTGAGCTAGTACACAAAGTCTAACTTGCAGGACTGAAAGGCAGTTTAGAGACTTGCGGGGTTGATTTCTCCCTGCGGTTTTATGCTAATTTTGGCTCTTTTGTAGTGCTTTTAAGCATTATGACGTTGATCCTACATTCTCTTCCTGAACTGGGTAGCTGGACGGCTGATTTTGCTGGGAAGGAGTACTGATGGGCAGCAGGAAAATGCTTAGTTCAGCTTACATCAATGGTCTTGTTATTGACGAAAACAGCCAATTAACGGAATTCCGTCCGAAGTGAGTAAAATGCGCATTTTCAACTCAAATATGCAATAAGCGGGAAATCTTTCCAATGTGAATTTTAGAAACTTGCGCAATGATGACAAAACCGCACTTAAAATAAAAGGAAAACACACAATATATAGAAATTCAGCTTAAATTAGGTCTAACCCAGCTAAGCTATAGGCGAACTCGGACATCGTCTTTTCACTCCCAGTATCGAATGCGCCCCCAGCTTCCCACAGCAAGAGCACACCTTTTTCCCCTTACACATCACAACATACGTAGCCAACACATTAGCACGAGTCTCCACAAAGCGAGGGTGACTGCCTGCGCATAGGGAACAGGGCTGAGAAAGCTGCAGGAAGTCTAAAACACGCAGACGAGTCACTGCCTCGGCAGACAAGGGCAGGGTTTTCAACTCTTCGAGGGAAAGCGGAGAGTGACACACTGGACAGTTGACTTGATTTAGAGAGGGCGAAGAGGCTAAAAGCCGCTGGAAAGAGGAAAAACAGAGGGAGCAGAATTCGTGTTTGCAGGGGAAAATGGTGACTGAGTCCATTAGTCCAGCGCAGTTAGCGCAGGAGTTGGATGGTATTCGTCTCAATCTTTCTCGAATTGTTTGGAAATTCGGCCTGTTCTCGGGTTTCAGCCTGAGCATGTCAATAACCAGGCGAATTAATACCACAGACAGCTTTTTCCTCAATAGCGTCTGCTTAATTCTCTCCGTAAATCCACTTTCCTCCTCCCCCTCTCTCCACTTCGACTGCATCTCCCCCATCGCCATCTCATAAAAAGTTATCCCCATGGCCCATACATCATCAGTATAGCCTGATTCATTAGTAGGCCAGCTCTGCACCCCTAGAAAGGCCCCTGTTAACTCTGGGGACATGTAGTCTCGGGTGCCTCGCAGACTTTGGAAGATGTCGGTGCCTTGGATGCGTACTTGCTTGCACTCGCCGAAGTCTGCGACTTTCAATGTGCCGTCTCTAGTCATGAATATATTGTCCGGCTTGATGTCTCTATGCAGAATCCTCTGCGCATGCAAGAAAGTCATCGCATCCGCCAGGTCAAGATACATATCTCTCAGTTCCTTACTAGTCCAAGGCCTCATTTCCTTACGTCTCCGCGCTATTTCCTGCGCCAGCGACCCTCCCTCGCAGTACTCCATAAACAGACAATAAGCCTTGCCCACGATCTTGTAATGGTACAAGTTGATGATGTGCGGGTGCTGGTCCTTCAGGTGCATCAGCATCGCCACTTCTCGCACCTGGTCAGGGTCGTACTTGGGGAATTCCTTCAGGACTGCGACTTGGGGCAGGCCGGGGCGGGACTGAGGGAAGGTGACTAGGAAAATCCGAGCTCTGCGGGTCGTCATTATCAGTTGCTTGTAGAAAGTTCTGAAGTAATCACCTTCTTCACTCATATGGTTTATTATAGAAAGAAGGGCTGGAAGCTGGGATTACTGCAGTGGAGTTAGGATGGTCTGCTTTAATGAGGGAGGGAAGACTATCGATGCTATATGGGTAGCATTTGCATCGAGCAGACTGATTAAATGCTAAAAGCTGCTTAAGTGCATAGGTGAGGAAAGTAACCTTTCGGTGGGATTTCCAAGGACTCCTATACTGTCAGATCCTTTAGATTCGTTAACCTCGCAATTTGTCTCAAATTTTCCCTCCATCTGATTCACATTTCCGCCATCGCGCTTTTTTCTAATTTCGAAAACCGCGCAGACTTCGAACTTCCCTAGCCTATCCTAGCCTCCTCTCTGCTCCACCATCGCATCAATCGAGTCATCATTCTGCATGCCCAGTTCCCTCGGTGTCGCCGTCTCATTGATCCTCGTGCCTTCAAAGAGGAAACGCACAGTCTTGGGGTCGACTCCCTGTCGCTGGCAGTAGGAGTCCATGAGCTTTTTGAGCTGGGTGGAGGGGCGGATTTTGAAGAAGATCTCGGAGCCGTCTTGGGCTTTGACCTTGAGAGTGATGGGTTCGGAGGACGGGGAGTCGGCCGGGGCTTCCGCGGGGTGGTCGGTTGGCTCGTTGCCTGGTGTGTCCATATTATGAGGAGGGCAGCCCTTGCAGGGACTGAGGGAGATAGCAGTGGGAAGGGCCAGGCTTTGCAGACTTCTTTAGGACACAGGGAGAAATATACCTCCCTGAAATGTATGGATAGTGGAATTAGCGTTCCTTTGAGTCTTTTACCCTACCTTGAAACCTGCTATTGTCTACTCAAGGTTTGCAAGTAGGAAATATTGCGAACCATTTATATAGAATTAACTCCCGTCCCTATACATCAAATCAGCAATTCTCAAATTTCAGGCCGTTTCCGTTTCTCCCCAAGCGATTCAGATAGACCAGGAAGCCTAGCTAAAAGCACCTTAGTCCTGCCTAATCCACTATTCACACCGCAATAAATGGAAGGTCTAGCGCAATTACACGATTTCGACCCCCCTGGATCCTACTCTCTCCACAAGGATAGTCGACTGCAGCAGGAACAAACCGCCCTGCACGACCTCGTCTCCGAGGACTATTATTGGGACTTAAACTCTCCAGAATGTGTAAAACACCGTCTCGGCTCTCAATCTATCCCGCCCACATCCCCAGCTGTAACTCCCTATTGTCCGAAGAACACCTTCAAAGAACTGCCCAGCAGACATATCACAGAGGATATCGACCCCTGGGCGATGGTGGAACAGGTCAGTGTGGACGTGACTGAGTACATCCAGTTTCAGGCGAAGAAGTTCGAGTATGACCCGCTGAGCTCTGAAATTGTCTACAGGACTGATATGAATAGGGAGGCGGACGAAGTAGTGACGGATGTGATTGAGTACTTGGGAAAAGTATCCGGCCAGAGCCTGGCGAGATATAGGGAATTCGGGCTTACGGTGCCCACAGAAAGTCTCTTTCAGCAGTCCGCTGTAAAGGGCAAACTTCGCCTGTATGAATTCGCTTACTTCCAGCAGCCACTAAGAGAGTTCCCAGTGGACTTGGACTTCCTACCAGTCTGGGAGCACGTCTTGACGAACAACCCCACACCCTCAAATGCACCAATAACACTACGAATTCGAATAGACAAGGTGGAACTTGCGAGACATATCAGTCCCACGTTCACTGTGCAGAGCGAAATACTGCTGAATGTGGACCTGCGAGTGCACATAGAGGACATAATTGTGCACTGCTTGAGGGAGTTGGAGGGAGTTACGCAGGGAAAGGTGCATTCTGCAATGCTGCCGAGACTGGGTCTGGTCCTTGACGACGTCTTATTCGCGAATAGCGTCGAAATCCGGGAAATCCCAATTATATCAAACGAACGGGAACAGGGCGAAAACACTGCCAAATTGGTGCTAATCCAGGACAATCCACAGCATTTCAAGCCTTCCCAGCCCTTGCGGAAGTGGAAAGCTACGAAGGCTACTTTGCGCATAGACGTCAGTGCTGCATACCAATTGGCAACTTCCCCTCTACTTCACTCCTCTCCAGCTCCCTCGAGTCACCCGTTCATCAGGACTTTGGATGTGCAGGTGGCTACTGTCACTGTGACGACTTCCCTGCTTTCCCCGCCTTCCTGGCTGCTACAAGAAGTCGTTTCTATAGTGAAATTAGCCTACGGAGTCGATATTTTCCCGATAAATGATGATGAGGAGCTAGTCTTGAAGGGAAGTGAGGGGGAACAGTACCTCACAGACGACCACCAACTGCAGTATTACGACTTGATCAGGGAAATAGTGGCTGAGGACCAGCCCATTAAGCTCAAATTAGTTTCCCGCAGACTCAAATATGAACACCCAGCGCTCAATTTCTACTACGAAGGCCAGGCGCCTGCGCAGGAAGACGAGGAAATAGAGCCGAAAGCGGACTTAGAGGAACAAAGCGACGCTTTTACCTTCACAGTAAAGAAACTGAGCCACTTCCAAGCCTTATTCAAGCACTTGGACCGAAGTCTGCCCGAGGACATCCGTTCCTCTGGGGCTAAGGGCTGTTTCAGCAGCAAGAAAGTCACTCCCAGGTACATATCTCCGAAAGTGGTTTCGAAGTCCAGGTTCGTCCCCGACATTGACATGAGTCGAGAGGAGCCAGAGGCTTTTCGCGCACATGCAGAGCAGCTACTAGCGGCAGGGGGAGTGGCACTGAAGCTAGCCCCCGCTATATCGCTGAGAGCCAAGCTACTGCTGGGAGATGAGGAATTGCGCGTGTCTGAAGACAATGCTAAGTTGCGGCTCGCCAATAACATATCAGTGATGAGTCAGTTTCAGTTCCAAGGCCTGCCGCTGCGCAACTTCCCCTGCGAAATAAGGCTGGGAATTGAGGTGGTGTGCGGGGGGGAGGTCCTGGCCTGCGTCACATTTGCACTGTTTGAGGCTAGGAATGGTCAGGAAGTGCCTCGCTTTGGGGAGTTCACACTTAGGCTTTGGCCTTTGCACTGCATTTGCCCTGATTACGTCACAATGCTCGAATTCGCCGCTATTCCCTCCTTCACCGGAACAGACCGATATGCCACAATCACCTTCGAAATCCCCAAATGCGACTACCAAAGTCTCCACAACAATGCGGACACGTACCGAAAGCTGCCTTTCGGCTTATTCCAACTCAACCAGTTGGCGGACTTGCTGGACCTCAGCCCCATTCAAATGGAGGAAAGCAAGAAGGAGAGTCGGGAACTGATTTACAACTTTCGCCATTTGTATAAGATGCAGAATATCAAGCTGGTGTATTTCCTGAATAATGTGATGTGGACGAATTCGGCTGCGAGAGATGAGGCGGCTGCGTTGATTAGTCAATGGACCACCATAAGTGCAGAAGACGCAGTCTGTCTCCTCAGCTGCCAATTCTTCGACACGCGAATCCGCGCCTTCGTCGTGACTTTACTGGAGAAGATGGAAAACCAGGACTTGGCCAACTACATCCCCCAGCTCGCCCAAGCCCTCTTCTTCGAACTACGTCACAACAGCGACCTCGAGAACTTCCTCATCAAGCGGGCTTTGGCGGACCCTTACGAAGTGGGGCATCAGTTCTTTTGGTGTTTGCAGTCGCAGTTCTCGATATTGCCGTATAGGGAAAGGCTCAAATTGGTGATTGAGCGGTTTGCGATGAGATGTGGGAACTATAGGACAGTGTTGGCGACTGAGGTGCAAGTGATGCAGATATTGAAGACTGAAGCTGCTCTATCCAGGTCTGAAGGCCGCAGAGACCCTATGGGCTTCACAAGACGGCTAAAGGAGAGATTACTGGAAAAACTGCCTGCAGAGTTCATGATTCCGACCAGCTCCACACGGATACTGCTGAAAGAAGGCCTGGAGTGCGAAGTAATGGACTCCAAACTGAAACCAGTCCGGTTCGTCTTTCAGGTCAAAGGCTGCCAAGGCAAGGTCTACCAGACCATGCTCAAAGTCGGAGACGATCTGAGGCAGGACATGCTGATTCTGCAGCTTTTCAGGATCATGCAGAAAATATGGAGAGATGCTCGGTTGCCAGTTAGACTAAAGACGTACAGAGTCGTGGCTATCGACCGACGCTCTGGCATGATTGAAATGGTCCCGAACTCCTCGCAGATTTCGAAGATCCACGTGCAGCATGGAGTTATGGCGTCTCGCTCGACCTGGATACATGACTATCTCTTGGCGAATAATGCGGATTATCAGTCGTTGAAGCGAGCGCAGACCAATTTTATGATTAGTTGTGCTTGTTACTGCGCGGCTACTTATGTATTGGGCATAGGCGACCGCCACGACGGCAACATCATGGTGGATAAAAACGGAGTCCTGTTCCACATCGATTTCGGACATATATTGGGCAATTTTAAGCGGAAGTGGCTAATTCGGAGAGAGCACTATAAGGTGAAATACAGTGAAGATATGGACACTGTGCTGGACATTGCCAATAGTTATGAGGACTTTTTGGCTTTGACTCAGCAACACTACAACGCAATTCGAGCAAAAGGCCATCGCCTGTTCTACCTTATGAAAATGATGTCCACCGGCGCAATGCCGGAATTGAAAGGATTCGAAGACCTCAAATACTTAATAAAGCGGCTAAAGCTCGAGAAAAGCGACCGACAAGTAAAAGACGTGCTGAGAGTCAATGTGGAGAAAAGCAAGAAAAGTGTGATGAGACGCATAGACCGCTGCGCTCACAACTTTCGCCATTTCTTCAAAACGTGCACGTGCACTTGTCTCTCCACCTCCGATTCTAGCTAGTAAGCTCTGTAAGGGCGAATTCATATGGTCGTTAGGACTGTATGGGGTACAAATGATGCAGTTGGCAGAGAGTGAATGGGTGCTTAGGACTAATGGAGCTGAGGAGTTAGCGCATTTCCGCTCTGAATTGCCTCAACAGGCGAGAAACTAATGAGCGGAGCCTGCAAGTCCCAAAGGACTAAAGCGCTAGGAACGAGGCTTAGACGGACGGCCGAGCTTGCGAAGTCGAGGACTAGTCCGCTCCTGTCCCACGAACTCCCTCAGATAGTCCTCGTAAAAGGTAGGCAGGTGGAAAGTCTGCACATTCAGCTCGCGGATATCCACCGCTTCACTCAGCATTTTCATATACCCAATGAGGTTGAAGAGCTCTTTGTCGTGCTTGTCGTCTCTCCAGGATATGATGGGCACACCGTTTTCTAGCTGGAAGCCGAAGCTGTAGGCTGCGTTGTCCACGATTACGACCTGGCTTAAGGGTCGGTTGAGGACTCGCAGGTCTTTGAGGAAGACGCCGTTGACTTGGACGCAGTTGTCGCGGTAGAGACGGTGGTGGATTAGGCTGTTGTCAGGGTCGAGGAAGTCCAGCACCACATCCGCATAGCACTGGTGCGAGGCAGTAAACACCATCACTTCGAAGTCCTTATTAGCCTCAAGCAGGCACTCTCTGGCATAGGGCCGGATATTGATCCCAGCCTGGACGACCTCCCCTGTAGGGAACACCACTGGGAGGTACACATCTGCGCCCATTGTGGCAGGGTCTTCACAGCAGTGCACTAGTGTTTCGTCCAAGTCGAACACTATCGTTTTCCTCTGTTCGAACCCGGGCCTGCGGGGCAGGTTCAGCCGCTTGGACTTGATTTGCTCGGGGTCGGGCTGCGGCAGCATCTTCACGAACTTCAGTGCTTGGAAGGTTTGGAAGAGATGCTCATGATACACCGTCTCACACTTCACCCTCAACTGCTCCTCAGTCAACCCCCTTTCCTGGCTACTCACCGAAGCCGTCACTCCCCCTTTCACCTGAGTCACAAGTCCACTCAGAGCATCCGACCTCGCACTTTGGCTCATGGCTTTCCCAGGAGTCCGGGGAGTTTTACTCTTCGGAGTAGGAACCTTGGTCCCGTAACTCCCTGTGGCGGACAGCGGCCTCGCCCGTCCTTCCTTAGGCGTTCTCACCCCAGTGGACGGAACCACACTTCTCTTATGCGCCTTGGGAGTCGCACTCTTCTTCACCGGCCTGTGAGTTGCCTCCCTACTGACATGCCCCGTAAGCAGCATTTCCAGGGTTTTCGGGGAATTCAGTCCACTGAGGACTGGCCTTTGTCTGGACTTCGGAGTATCAGTCCCTGGCTTCGCCGTCCTGACCACCTTAGCAACGGGCTTCCCCATCTTCAGCACTTGACGATAGACGAAAAGCGCTTCTTCGGAGCTTTTCCGGATTAGGGCGGCTTTGGAGTCTTTGGGAGGCACAGGGGCGCCTTCTGGAACATCGATGGTCAGTTTCCGCCCCTTGGGAAGCTGCTTTTCTGAGGCGGAGAAGTACTTGGGAGACTTGCTGTCTTCTCGCTTGGCCATGTTTAAACTTTGCGTCTTGGTAACAGTCGCTTGGACTGCTGGACTTGTAAGGATTTAGGAAGGGGTTTGCACTTGATAGGGATAAGCGTTTTTCTTGAGATTGAAGAGGATTGAAATGCGAACAACTGAAAATAGCGAAACAACTGGGAGAAATAAGGAAAGGACTCAAAATAGCGCTATTTACTCCCTATTTCCCTGCAAAACAGTCAATTGCGATACTCCTAAACCAGCTTTAACCTAAAATAGCCAGTACCTATAAAGTGGCCGATATAGAACCAGTGGAAATAGGCCCTTCCTTAGCTCTGGGCAATGTAGTATCCGTTTCAGTATTATATATGAAAAAAGCCATTGTTACGGTGCTCGGAATGTGCTGTTTGGCCAGTGCTGTAGTCCACTTCCCCCGTCTTTCCAACCCTTCCCCACTCTTTCCCGCCTATCAACCCTCCAAACCGACCCTAGAAATGGAGGCTTCGCCCCCTTCCTTGCTGGAAGTCGACACTTCCTATACACAAAAAGACAACGACGACCTGGATGAAAGGGTGGAGTTATCAACAGCGGACAGTGCGGCTCTCAGCTTTAGATCAGTGCCTGCAAGTGCCTGGGCGGAACTGCCTTCTTTCCTGCAGATTTCAGTGATTCCGCCCCCAATGGTCTCTTTCCTCCTGGTCAGTTCCTACCCGGACTCCCTGCGAAGCACTGGTGTGGTCTGGGCCGTCCCGCTGCAAGGTCAGTTGCAGCCCTATGTACTGATACAGAACTTGACCCGCCCTGTGGAGATGTGCTATAGCAAGGCAGAGAGAGTGCTGTATGTGTGGGAGTTGGGGGAGGGCAAGCAGGGAAAGGTGCTACACTTTTGGATAGAAGTGCAGGAGCAGGGGAAAATCGTGAGTAAGCCGCTGGAGAATCGGGGCTGGGAGCAGGACTGCAGGATGGACTACAAGGGAAGTTTCGATGTGAAAAACGAGCAAATGGCAGCAATTTGCGGGGCAGTAGTCCAAAACACCCCTCAGAACTCCAATTTCCCCAGCAAATCCTTCAGTCTAGCTTGCGATGGTACAGACCTGTACCTCGCCAACCCGCCCACCGGCCAAATTTACTCCCTCTCTCAAGCCACCGGCGAGCTAAAACCCATCGCAACTATCGCTTTCCTGCACTCCATACTAGTCCTTTCCGCTGCCGAAAGCACTCTTCTGCTAGCAATATCAGCTTGGCTGTAGGTAAATGGAGCGAGAGACAGGCAGGGACACCTACGGCACGAAGTACGCGGACATTGTGACAATGTGGGAGAGGGAAGTGGCCTCGCCTGAGCAAAGGGCGGGCTGGTACCGGGAGGGCAATCAGTACTGGTCTGTAGGGACTAGATAGGACCAGGCGGCCACTATAGCTGGGGTGTTGGGGGGCTTGGAGGAAGTGCATGAAGCTGATATCGAGCTCTCCAGAGTCTTCCTAACAAACATCCTCCACGACCAAGGCAGTCCCTGTACCAGAGCAGTAGACTGCGGCGCCGGTATCGGTCGAGTGACCCGGCACCTTCTCCTCCCCCTCTTCACCTCCGTCGACCTAGTGGAGCAGTGCCAGAAGTACATCGAAGCAGCTCAAATGTATGTAAACAGTCCCAAAGCAGGCACCTACTTCTCTATGGGCCTACAAGACTTCACCCCTGAACCCGCCCTTTACGATGCTATATGGGTGCAATGGGTCCTGCCTTACCTCCCAGATGAAGACCTGGTGGACTTTCTGAAGCGGGCGAAGGCCGGACTGACGGAAAGCGGAGTTGTATTCGTCAAAGAGAACATACAGGAAAAGGGCTTTTTCCTGCATAAGGACGACTACAGCGTCACCAGGTCGGAAAGGATGTACCAGCGCCTGTTCGCGAGAGCTGGCTTGAGGGTAATTGGCAAGACTACTCAGACGGGGTTTCCGGAAGACTTGTATCCGGTTAAGTTGTGGGCTTTGCGGCCTAATTAGCCTAATTTACCCAGATTTGGCTTAGTTTGTCTGATTTTGGCTGCTAAAATGGATCTCTGAAAGGCGAAATTCGGCACATTTCTCCGAACAAAACCAATAAAGTTGGCAATTTCTCAGCTTTTATGGTAAATCTGTGCAATTCCCCTATAAAACGTGTTTTCTATTAAAATCGAAGGCAATGATGGTCCTGTGGGCTTTAGCAGTGGGCCTGGCTCTAGCACTCCGCCCCCACCTTCAGCTGGCTCTCTATAAGCGGGATGTCTCGCTGGAGGGAGCGTTTTGGCAGGGTTTGGAGGTTTGGGGAGCGGAAATTACTGCTTCGCTGTGTATTTTCAGAGAAAATACTGGCTTCAGCAGAGAAAAGGTGGGAACTAGGTGCGATTTGGTGTCTGGCCACAGTGCAAAAGACAGGAATCGGGCTATTTTCCAGCAGTGCCTAGAGGGCAACTGCACTATAGGAGAGGAAAACTGTACTCAGTCCCTCCAGCCTGTCTGCAATTCCGCCCAAACGCCTGCGATTTCCCTGAACTCCGTGTCCTTCCGTCCCTCTATCAGCTATGAGGACCTAGAAGCCGCACTATGCTGTTCCGCTGTCCTTTCCCCCTCGCTTTGCCTGGCCTACTCCCCCGCTGCGTGCTCCTTCCCCCGGCACTTGCAAGACCAGTGCTTCCCACAGTGCACCCTCGACATGCTGAATGAAGGCCTGTGCGCCTCTCTGTGCGTTTCCCCCTGCGCTACTGACGACTACTTCTGCCAATGCATGCAGACCTGCACTCACGCCCAGCTGCAAAACAATGACTGCGACCCTCCCTGCAACGTCTCAGCCTGCGACTACGACAACCAGGTCTGTGTGCGGAAGAGTGCTAGTGGGGACAACTCTGTCTGGGCGACTTGGATCGTGGGGTCTCTGAGTGTGGGCTGTTTCCTGTAGGGTCTATGCAGAGTGCTGGGAGTGCTGGGCTGTTTGGTCTACTCACATATGAAGAGACAGAGAAGGAGGAGGATCTGGTCCCAGGAGCGGACTTACGGGGCTTTGCACTCTAGGAATATATCGGATGCCAGTGCTTCTGAGGACGGAGTCGTGGTGCGCGCCTTGGCTGCCTCTCAGCCGGTCAGTGAAGCGCCTGACACTGCCGCTTCCCTCACGACGGAAACGATTGATCGACTGTGTCCGCAAATGCGGTATTTCAAGTCGTTGGCGGAGTTTCAGGAGTCGTTGTGCACTGTGTGTCTTGGAGAGTATCTCACATGCAGATTTGAAGCCGGCCAGTCCGTCCGCAAGACTACCTGCAAGCACGTTTTCCACACAGAATGCCTGGACTCCTGGCTCCTGCGCCACCCCCATCCTCGCTGTCCCGTGTAAGCACTACTCAGTTGTTCCCAAGACCCACTGAACCTGTCCTCAGTCAAGTCTTAGTACCTAAATGAGAGTGGAGGCTTTGCGCCACAGTGTGCACGAAGCGAGGCACGTTGATAGCGCTGAACTTCTTTACCAGGGCTTGCGGCAGCGCCCCGCCCAGACTGCCCTCTGTGTAGCACACCACTCTGCAGCCTTGGTCCGCTTCTTCAATGAAGTACCCACCGAGCGCCACATTCGCCCTTATGAAGTTGTCCTTCAGAGGACAGGCCGGCAGCTCCACTGAGCAACAAGCATCGACCCAAGCCCCAGCCCTACAGAACTTCTTGCAAGCAAGGACCAAATCCCTCCCTGCAATAGTCAACACTCTGTGATAGGCTTGGTAGTAAACTGTGACGTCAGCAGTCAACTGCTCCACCAAGTCTACTTGGGCGAGATGCGTGTCCCAGGCCTTTCGGAGTTGGATGTCGCACAGGAAGTCGAGGTAGACCTTGGGAGGGAAGGCCGCGGTCCATTCGGACCTGAGGACGAATCCGTCCTTCGTAGTCTTTGAATAGACTTTGCATTCGTTTCGCTCGATTACGAGTTCTAACGCAGGGTCTGCACTGGCGGGCGCACTTGCGATTTCATAGAACAGTTCCGCCTTTTCATCGATACAGATGACCAGTTGTTCCTGGGGAGAGGGGATGTGGACCTTGTCCAGGCGCAGCAAAGGGCCGGAGTCTTCCCTATAGAGGGTGGAGGGAGTGCGCTTCGCTATGCTGTTGCGTAGGGACACTCGAGTGGACTCTCTGTGCTGGGAGCCCAGGCAGCCGGAGCAGGGAGAGAGTGCAGCGCCCATAGTTAATGAAGCGAAAAGACTGGAACGCCTTCTCCGGTATTTCCAAATCAGTTCCCTACTAGACTGACAGACACTATTGCAGTAAGTAGTGACTTGTGAGGACTTTCAGTAGAGAGCTTGAGACAGTTCAGACTTCAATATGAATTCCGCTGCCATTCGCAGCACTTCATTATATGGGACTGGATTTCGACTGTTCAGATACTCTAGCATTGAAAAGGCGAGTGCAAGTCTTAGGAAATTAGCGATGTTTCAAGCGACTTGGGGAATTCTATTTGGCAAAGTGATGATTTGTCGATTTGCTATACTCAGAACTCCCTCCATAATGCTCCGCCTACAGCCCGAAGACTACCTTATCGCCCTCGGCTTCCTAGGCGAGTCTTCCCAGGCTTCCCTGACCCTCACCAACCCTACCCCTTCCTCAGTAGCCTACAAAGTCAAAGCCAACCATCCCACCGGCGTCCAATTCACCAATCACAAAGGCACATTAGAGGGTGGAGGAAGCGTGGAAGTCCTCATCACTCTGGATTCAGACTGGACTGATGCGAAAGACTGCAAGCTGCAAATCGTCGCAGCGCCCTTTCGAGACCTGCAGCAGGCGGATTGGAGTCGGGGATGTCCCCAAATGATGAGAGTTGTGCGCGTTTTCAGCCTGCAGCAGGAGTCGCCTGCTCTGTTAAGACTCAACAAGACGGATAGTTTGGTAGAGACTCGGCGGCTCACTGCGGATTTAATGCTGCGGGCCTCGGCGCTGAAGCAGAGAGTGGAGGTTCTGCGGAGGGAGCTGGTGGAGGCGAAGAGCACTGTTCCGCGTAGGGAAACTGCTAGGTCGGAGCGCTGGCTCGGCCCCGGCCTCTGCGCCTTCCTACTCGGCCTGTCCTTCCCCTTCCTAATTCCTCTTAAATGGACCGGAGCTCCCTAGCAGCGCGCAGAGAGTTCACAGCCGCAGAGGTCGAGCGAGTCGCAGAGCAAGCGGCTATCCTCGGCCTCCAAATGCGCACTTCCCCCCTCCAATTCACCCACATGCCATTCTCCCTACTGCCTTCTCCAGTCCCGAGAGGCGAATTCACCAAAGCAATGAGTGCAATGCCGCTGTTCAACCGCCTAATCGACGCAATCGCCAGAAGTCCCGACTGGCTGTATGAGAATTTGGAAGGACTGGACGAATTCACCTCTCAGCTGTTGATGGTCTCCAGACACTGCCAGCCTCCGAGTCAGCAGGTCTACTTGGGCATTCACAGGTCGGACTATATGCTAGGGACGGGGAATCGACTCCAGCAGGTGGAAATTAACACCATATCGTCTGCGTTTGGAGCGCTGGCGCCGAGACTGAAGGAGTTGCACAGTTGGGTGCTAGGCTGTTATGGAGATGGAGAGGAAAGTGTTTGCAATTTGCCGGAAAATGGGGCTTTGGAGGGAATGGTGGAGGCCTTTGCGCAGGCCTGGACCTTGCAGGGGGGCGGAGGAGTGCTGTTGATGGTGGTCAATGACCAGGAAAGGAATGTGTTTGACCAGGGATTCATCGAGGCTTCGCTGTGGCAGAAGCACCAAATCAGGACTGTCCGCGCCTCGTTTTCTGCTATTTCCCTGCATTTCACCCTAGAGCCAGGCACCAACGACGGTCTATACCAAGGCTTGCCCGTTTCCATCATATACTACAGAGCCGGATATGCGCCGAATGACTACAAAACTGCACAGGACTGGGAAACCAGAGAAAAGCTGGAGAAAAGCACTGCTGTGAAGTGCCCCTGCATCGATTACCACCTGGCAGGAGTCAAAAAGGTGCAGCAGTTGTTGTGCTCTGAGGAGCATTTGAGCCGATTTTTGCCTGATCCTGCTGAACAGAGAGAATTGCAAGCGTTTTTTACGTCTATTTTCGGTCTCGAGCAGCCTTTACCCGAATCCACCCTACAAGACGTCACAGCCCACCCTGAAAACTGGGTCCTCAAGCCAATGCGAGAAGGCGGCGGCAACAACCTCTACGATAA
>Ga0247837_1001670_pt1 | contig 44892 bp, 31 predicted proteins | sample LaCtaG_2_FD_187115 | JGI IMG/M metagenome (GOLD analysis project Ga0247837, IMG submission 187115) | Freshwater microbial communities from meromictic Lake La Cruz, Castile-La Mancha, Spain - LaCruzMarch2015_14.5m | ecosystem: Environmental > Aquatic > Freshwater > Lake | place: Spain: Castile-La...
GCGCCTGCGCCTGCGCCTGCCGCGCCGCGGCCGCCGCGCGCTCCCGATCGGCGCGCCAGCCGGGGAGGACGAAGCCGGCATAGATCGGATCGTCACGCAGCGCCTCGAGCTCCGGTCGGCGCGCCAGGTCGGTCGGGCGGAATTGCAGCCCCGGCAGCACCCGCGAACAGATCACGCCGGACCGCGGTGCGATCGGCGTATAGAATCCGGCGGGGGTGCGGGTGTAGAAGGCCTGGTGCGCGGGGTTCTGGTGCAGGATGTAATACTCGGGCACGCCCCCGGCGGCGTATTCGGCCTTCTTGATGACGGTGTCGCGCACGATGCCGCTAGGCTCCTGGTCGGACAGGGCCTCGATACAGAGGTCGAACACCCCGTGGTAGGAGCAGTCCAGGGGCAGCAGCGGCTGGGGATTGTCGTTGCGCACCACGCCGAAATCGGGTTTGCGGATGACGGTGCCGGTCGGCAGCGGCAGCCGGAAGCCCATTTCCAGGCCGACCAGTTGCGCGCAGGGGTGGGTGCGCAGGAAGTGCCGCACCAGCTCGCTGAACCAGGCATAGACCAGAAAGGTCTCGAAATCGGACACCGGTTTCTCCTCCAGGCGGCCGTTGTTCCACTCGTAATGGTGGTCCGACTCCAGGTAATACTCGGCCCAGTAGGTCGCCTCCGAGACCAGGAGGCCGTCCGCGGCACCCGCCGCGGGCAGGCGTCGGGGCGGCGGGGACGGGACCTGCGGCGTGGGTACGAGTTCAGTGGCAGCGCTGGGGGACATGGGCGGCAGGCGTCCGGTCTTGGAAGTGCAGGATTCAAGCCTAGCACGAATCGGGCGGGATCGGCGCCGGTGACGGGATGATCAAGGCCGTTGTCTTCCATGATCAAGCGCTTAGGATCGGCAGAACGATGCAAGTCAGGAATCCTCCTAGATCGCGAGCGCCTGCCGCAGCCGTATCCCCGGGGCGTCCTGCCGGATAAGCCGTTGTTGCAGCGGGACCCGGTAGCAATAACGGCCGTCTGTCAGGCCCAGTACGAAGGCGTCCGACTCGTCGATCAGCAGGACCCGTGGCCGCGCGCCACCCGACCAGTGCAGCAGGGCCTCGATGTCGGCCAGCCCCGCGCCTGCTGCCAGCCCGAACGCGGCGGCCAGCGATTCCGCCAGGTCCGCGCCGCCCAGCGCGCCATAGCGTACTTGCACCCGGGTGGAGCCCGCGAGCGCGCGCATCGGGAAAGCCCGTCGCGTCGTCTTGATGTATGCTCCAGCATCTCGGCACAAGATCAAACGGAATGGCGTCGCGGACCAATGCTCGCGGCGCAACAGTGCAATCGAATCCAACCTACAACCCTGACATTATTGACGCGGCTCAGCCGCTCGCCCGAGGCGAGTCGCGCGGCTATCGCGGATAACGGACGCTTCGACGAGCGGACATCGTCCGAGCGCTGGCAGCGTTTCGAGGACATCCTGCACGGTGTAGTCGCCGCCCCCTCGCCGATCGCTCCGGCAGACTGGTCGGAGGCGGACAGGTTGCACTACGAAACGACCTGCACTGTGCCCAGCGTGTCGGTACCCGATGCCTTCCTGCCGATCAATCGGGGCGCCTGGCTCGATCCAGCGGGCAATCAGGACTTGGTTCGATTCGAAACGTTGGTTCGTCCGCTGAAATCCGCCACCCTGACCCTCGACGAGCTTGACGCGATGCTGGGCCGCGCCGACAGTCGCAACCAGGACGCGTGCAAGGCCGTCGACGCGTTTTTCATGGGCTGGAACCTCCGCCGCGACGGTCGGCCAACCTTTGCCGCCTTCTACGACGAGGTGCAGGCCGAGGCGGATGCCGACGATTGGCCTCACGCGCTGCGCGACCGGCTGGGCCTGGGTCACTACGGCCCGCCAAGCCGACGCGGAACCGACCCCATCCCGGTGGCCCTGATGCGCTATCCGCTCGCCGAGGTCCTGGCGGCGCGGTCGAGCCGAAACCTCGCCACCGCCTGCGCCTTGCCGACCGTGCTGGACGGCGGCATGCACGAGTTCTTTTTTCCGGTGCCGCGTGAGTATCCCTTCGGGGCGACGCTCCATCTGGACGGGACCCAGGCCGATCTCTTGACCGCCGAGATCCTCCACTGTCGCATCGACTATCGGCGCGAGCACCTCTGGAAGCTCGGCACGATCAAGCGGCCGCACCGCCTGCGCGACGACCCGTTGCGCGAGGCAAGGGACCTGCACCTGTTGGCCATCCAGGGCACATGCAACCGGGCCGACTTCGGCGAGCCGATGATGGGCAGGACATGATCGAACATTGGCGCGAGACCTTTGAGCGAGACCCCGAGCGGGCAGTCGCCGACCTGATGAGCGGCCGGGCCGGTGTCGGCTCCGACCTGCGCTTGGACGTGCCTGAACTCCTATACGAGGAATTTCCGGATCGGCCCGACGAGGCGCAAGCGCGTCAGCGACTGGACGGCGCGCTCCTCTCCTGGCTTCATGCGATGCGTCGCGACTATGCCGCTCAGGTCCGGCGCCTGGGCTACGCGGTCTACGGCAAGCGGTTATGCGATGCGCTGACCGCGGTCCATCTGCTCGATCTGCCGCGCACCAATCGTCAGGTGCGCGAGACGCTGGACGGCTGGCTGCGCTGGCTGCTGCCACTGCGCCTCGCGCCCGAGCGCGACCCGGCGCTCGAATGCCGGCGCGTCCTCACGCGTCGCCAGGGCGATGGTGCCCAGACCGCGGCCTGGCTGCATCTGGCGGCCGACCCCCGACCGGAGTACCTGATCGTCGCCCTCGCCGGACTCCAAGGTCTCCCCAATTCCGGGGACGCCCGCGCCAATCAGGTCCTGATGCTGCACGGGCTGTTGCGCCACGCCCTCGCCGGCTACGCGACGCCCGCCGAGGGGCGCGCCTTTTTCAACCGGCAATTCGGTGCGCTGCGCGGGCGTCTAGGAGCCTACCCACGCGCACCGAACCATTGGCAGCAGGTCTTAGCCGAGGCGCTCGATAGCTTTGTGGCCAATTCCAAAGACCGCAACACGGGTGCCGAGGACCCCAAGGCGCGCGAGCTTGCCGAGCTGATTCGCGGCGCCCAGGCCAAAGGGCCTTCGGCCAAAGGGCGACGCGGTCGCGCGTTCAAGCCCGTGTCCGAAGAATGTTGGAAGGCACTCGAGCGAGATATCGAGGCCGCAAGTCAGCCCGTGGAACAGCTGGCCCAGCGCCTATTCCCAATACTGGAGCAGAACCGCCGCTATGCCGAAACCACAGGCAACAGCTATTTCTTCGTGCGCACCCTGCACAACCTGGGCAGCCGTCTGATTGCTCGCGCCGATCTACCGGGCAATGTGCTGGCGCGCTTTGGCCAACCGATCGAGCGCGCCATCGCCTGGGAGCCGACGAACCCCTTCTGCTGGACGCTTTGGGCGGACTGGCTCGAGGCCCAGAAATATCGGGACGCCCGCGAATGGGTGCTGCGCGAGACGGTCCGTCTCTTTCCAGACAACCAACCCTCGCGCGTGGAGCTTGCCCGGCTCTTGATCCGCCGTGGCGAGGACCGCTGGGACGAGGGCGAGCGTTGGCTGCGCGAGGCGGCCGAGCGCAGCCCGAGCAACGAGCCCTCGCGCGTCGTCCTGGCCGGACTGCTCGTGCGCCGAAACTGCAAACCTGAGGCATTGAGCCTGCTGGATAGCTTCCTCGCTCGCAACCCCGACAATCCAGTGGCCCGTCAGACGCTCGAACGGCTGCGGGCAGATGCGAGCGGGCCACTCGCGGGCGGGTGGGATCTTTCCGATGCGGACGACCCGCTCGACGAGGGCGCGTCGGCCGGTTTCCTCACCGTCGGCCCGGATGCCCCAACATCTTCTTTCCCAAGCACTCCAGCTAGACCCGATGGGCTTGAAGAGTCGCCGCCAGAGGCGAGCGCTATCGCGGAGGTGGCCCGTCGGGGTCGGTTGGGCGCCGAGTTTGCACGCTCGTTGGCTGGCGTGAGCCGCACCGCCCGAGTTTCGCCGTCCGAGGGCATCGCTGCGCATGCACTCGCAGGCGATGCGCTGGCCGGTTTGTACTATCAGTGGCTCCAACCGGAAGATGCTCCGGAGTCGCCGCCCCATGCCTGGGCCTGGCGTGCCGCTCGACTGTGGCAGACCGAAGCGCCGATAAACGCATGGGACGGGCTTGATCGGGACTGTCCGGAGCGGCGCCGCGAGACGGGCTTTCTGTATCTCCTCACGCCATTGCCCGACAGCGAGCGTGCCCGGCAAGCCGAGAATTGGCGCCGCCGCTTTGGCGGGCCCGGCGACAGTACCGCGGACCCGATCGGCGCCTTTATGCGTCGCGTCCTCGCATTGGCGCCCGAGCTCAGTCGCGAGCAACGTGCAGACAGCGCGCTCGCTGTACTCGCCAGCGCCGCGCTCGGCGCCCCGGAGATGGCCGCCTGATCGGACGCGAGTACGATTCCCGAGTGGGAAGGTCCGACCGGGTTCGATCGAAACCGATGTGGTCGCTCGCGCGCCGTCGGATGGGCAGAGCGAGAGCGATGCCCATCCGGATACCGCGGCGCCGCATGATGGGCATCGCTGCGCTCTGCCCATCCTACAATCCGCGGTTGAGTGCCGCCGCCGGGGCTCGGTCGGCGCTATGATGTGAACGGTGCACCTACGGTGGTGTCGTAGGCCCCGCCGCCTGAGCGATGTCGGGGCTGGTTGCTCAGGACCCGGGCGATAGGCGTCTGCGATCCGGTGGAAACGGCGTCAGCCGCACCGCCAGGGTCTCGCAGCGGTTCCGCCGTGCCGACCGCCCGCCGCCGGAGAAACCATTGAGGACAGACCCATGACGCAGATGAGCACCGGTACCCCATGATCACCAGCGCCCCAGGTGCCACCGTCGTGCTCGATCTGGACGGCACCCTGGTCCCCGGCGACACCCAGCGGCACCTGTTTCTGCACTGCCTCACCCGCGGCCGGCGCGGTCTTTGGGGTCGTCTCGTGCTGTTGCTCGGGGGCTGTGGTCACCTTCTGGGCCTGGTGGGGCATCCGGTGGTGGTGGGTCCCGGGGTGCGCCTGGCCCGGTTGGCCCGCCGCCATGGCTGGGAGACGCTGCCATGATCCAGGTGCTGAGCGTCAGCCTGGGGAGTTCCGCCCGCGACCATACGGTGGAACTCGCGCTGCTTGGGCGCCACCTGCGGGTGCGCCGCCTGGGTTGCGACGGTGACCCGCGGCGCGCCCTGGACCTCTATCGGCAGTACGACGGCCGGGTGGACGCCTTCGGTGTCGGCGGGGCCGAGCTGGATCTGCGGGTGGGCGGGCGTACCGATCCCCTGGCGTACGGCCGGCGCATCCGCCGGGTGGTGCGCCACACCCCGCTGGCCGACCCACCGGGGCGGCCCAGGGACGCGCGCCGAACCCCCGCTTCGAGTCCCTGCTGGCCGACGTGGAGATTGTGGCGGGGGACTTCCTGCAATTGTTTGGTGCTGCAATAGATCGAACTGGCTCAGGAATTGAACACGTTCCGGTAAACGCACGCTTGTTTCATGGGATTTTACCATGTTAATCTCTACAGGCGCGGCGAATGGCGCCAGCCGCGCGCGTGCCGTTTCCGATGGCGCCGAGAACATGCCTGAACCGTTCCCCACGACCACGGAGTCACACCGATGAAGCACGTCCTGGCCCTGTCTCTACCTGTCCTGATGCTCACTTCCGCGACCGCCCTGACCGGAGAGGTCGAGTTCGCTCAGCGCTACGGCGATGTGGGAGGCGCGGGCGCCCACGCCGTCGACGGCCCCGCGGGGCGCCCGAGCGCGGTGGATCAGCGCCACGCCGGGCGAGCGGCCGGCGAACGGCGCGGCGCACCGCTTGACCACCACGACCGCGCGCAGGTGCAGGCGCTCGGCGGCGGCTCCATCACCTCCATTGACCGTGCCCAGGTGCGGGAACTCGGCAGTGCGGGCCGTGGTTTCGTCGACCGCGCCCAGGTGCAGGAACTCGGCGGCGGCTCCATCGCCTCCATCGACCGTGCCCAGGTGCGGGAACTCGGCAGCGCGGGCAAGGGGTTCATCGACCGCGCCCAGGTGCAGGAACTCGGCGGCGGCTCCATCAGTGCCATCGACCGGGCGCAGGTCCAGGAGCTCGGCAGCGGGGGTAAGGGCTTCATCGACCGCGCCCAGGTGCAGGAACTCGGCGGATCCATCAAATCCATCGACCGCGGCGGCTTCGAGGAGGTCGGCGGCCCCCGGTAGCGCTGAGGCGACGCTGCGGCGATCATTCGGTTTGCCGCGGTGTGCGCGCGGTGGTGCCGCGCGTGCGCCTGGCTGCTCGCGCTCCTGATCCTCCACCCCGGTATCGGCGCTGCCGACGGGCAGCGCTGGTTGCGCCAGGACCGGGGTGACTTCCGTTTCATCTATCCCGAGCGTCTCAGCCATCTGGTGCCGACGGTGGCCGGACGTGCCGAGGCGGCGCTCGCCGCGCTGTCCCGACTCTTTCACTACCAACCCAGCGAGCCCATCGTTCTGGTGCTGCGCGACGGGCGCGATGCCGGCGGCGGCACCGCGACGACGCTGCCGCATAATCGCGTGGAGATCGAGGTCGCGCCGCTGGATCTGGACTACGAGTTCGCGCGCTACGGCGACCACCACGGTTGGCTCACCAGCCACGAACTGACGCATGTGGTGGTGGGCGATCAGGCGGCTCGCCGCGAGCGCACCCTGCGCGGGTGGCTCGGCAAGGTGGCGCCGGTGTCGCCGGAGCCCGTGTCGGTGCCCTTCGCGTTGCTCACCAGCCCCGGGCGCATGACGCCGCTGTGGCATCAGGAGGGCGTGGCCGTGTTCATGGAGACCTGGTTGAACGGCGGCCTGGGGCGGGTGCTGGGCGCCTTCGACGAGATGTATTTCCGGACCCTGGTGGCCTCAGGGGACGCGTTTCCGGCGCGTGCCGCGCTGGACTTCGCCGATGACGACAGCTTCCTGCTCAGTACCGGCGCCTATCTGCTCGGCTCCCGCTTCATCGCCGATCTGGCGGCGGAGCACGGTGTCGCTGCGCTGCTCGGTTGGCTGCGGGCGCCCGCGGACGCGCTGCCGCTGGATTTCCCGGCGGGCTTCAAGCGCGCCTTCGGCGTCGATCTGGACACCGCCTGGCGCGACTTCGAGCGCCGCGAGCGCGCCCACCAGCAGGCCAATCTGGCGCGCTTGGCGGCGGTCCCCTTCACGCCGGTGCAGCCGCTGACCGCACTGCCGGCGGCAGCCTTCGGCTGGGTCGGCCGGCCGCACCTGCATGGGGGCGAGGTGCTGTTCGCGCGGCATGCGGCGGACGCACTGGCCGCGGTCGTCCGTCTGGATCTCGGCAGCAAGCGGGTCGAACGGCTCGCCGACCTGCCGACGCCGCGGCTGGTGGAAGTGGCGCAGACGGCGTTGGACCCGGCAGCACGCACGCTCTGGTTCACGGTCCAGAATGATCGCGGCTATCGCGACCTCAGGCGTATCGGGATCGAGGACGGGCGCGTGGACAAGGTCCGGGCCAACGTGCGCATCACCTCCATGACCGTGGAGCCCGGCACCGGCGTCCTCTGGGCGGTGGCGAGCCACGACGGCGGCGCCGTGCTGATGCGCGGCGAGCACCCCGCGGCGGGGCTGGAAACCGTCACCCTGCTCGCCCCGGGCGTCGTTCTCGGGCATCTGGCGATGGCCCCGACCGGTGCTGCCATCGCCGCGACGCTGCACCGCCCCAGCGGCCTGCGCGAGCTGATCCTGATCGACCCGGCGGCCAGCCGCGCCCGCGGTACCCTCGTGTTCCGCTCGGTGAGCACGGTCGGCAGCCCCGAGCATCCGAGCTGGTCCCCGGACGGTCGCACCCTGTATTGGAATGCCTATGCCAGCGGGGTCTCCAACCTGTTCCGGCTGCGCCTCGCGGACGGCGGGCCGGAGGCGGAACCGGAGCCGCTGACCCATGTGCCGGACGGCCTGTTCCACCCCCTGTGGCTGGCGCCGGGTCGGCTGTTCGCGTTCCGCTTCACCCCCACCGGCTTCGTGCCCGTCAGCGTCGCCGAACACCCGGTGGCCGCTCTGCCGGCGATCGTCTTCGCCGGGCAGCGGGCGCTCGCGCGCAATCCCGAACTGCGCGACTGGGCCTTGCCGCCGGACGCCCCGCCAAACGCCCAGTCGAGCGCCGAGCGCCGCTATTGCAGCCTATGCGCCCTGCGGCTGGACGCGCTGGTGCCGACCCTGAGCGACAGCTCGGGGCAGCCGATGCCGGGCCTCTTCGCCCAGTTCACGGACCTGCTGAACCGGCACCGGGTCCTGCTGCGCCTGGGCGCCGCTAACGCGGGCGGCACCCAATTCGGCCTGTCCTACGAGTACCTGGATCAGCTCGAACTGCGGTTCGAGCATCGCCCGTCCTCGTTCTATGACGTATTCAACGCGCGCCAGGCGGAGCGCGACGGTTGGTATGCACGCATCGCCGGCCGGCACTGGTGGCTCGACGATCGACCGACCACCGTGAGCCAGTGGCTCAGCCTGGACTGGGAAGAGCGGGCGCTGGACCCGACGGCCACGGGGGTTGCGGCCACGCCGGGTCTGGGCCGGTTTCTGACCCTCGGCACCGCGCTGGAGGCAATGTCCCTGCGCCGCAGCATCGGTGCGGTGGACGACGAGGTCGGCTGGCGCCTCGACACCAGTGCCGAACTACCCGTCGACCTGGACGGCGGGGACCAGGCCTGGCGCCTGGCGCTGGCCGCGAGCGTGCTGCGGCCCGTCGGACATCCGCACAACATCCTGCGCCTGTCCGTTGCCGGCGGCGTCCAGGGCGGCGCCGCACTGGGCGGTACCGCGCGCTTCCGGCTCGGCGGGTTTGGCAATCAAGCCTTGGAGCCTGACGACACCGAACTCTTTCGCGAGCCGGAGAGTCTGCCCGGTCTGCCGTATCGGTCGCTGCCCGCCGAGCGCTTCCTGAAGGTCGCGGTCGAGGATCAGACGCCGCCGCTACGCCTTGGCCGGCGGCTCGGCTTCAATCACTATGCGGAGGATCTCTGGGCCAACCTCTTTCTCCAGGGGCTCGCGCTGAACGATGGCGCCGAGGACTCCCGCTGGCTCAGCGCGGGCGTGCAGGTGAACCTGGGGCTGTGGCATTATTTCACCCTGGAATCCACCCTATCCGCCGGCATCGCCTACGCCCTCTCCGACGACGGCGAACAGGACACCGGCGCTTTCCTGTCGTGGAAGCTCTTCCGCTAAGGCCCGCAATCGAAACCCGCCACCGCGTCGGCCACATACAGCAGGCCGGCCCGGGTGTGTCCGCCGCCGGGCAGTAGCATCTCGCCGCGGCGCAGCAGGCGGGCGATCTCCAGTACGAAATCCTTGCTGCCCGGACCATACAGGTTGGCGGGCCGCAGCACGGTGACCGGCAGACCGGCGCGACCGGCGGCCAGCACCAGCGCCTCCCCCTGCAGCTTGGTGCGGTTGTAGGGCAGCCCGCGGTCGCGGGGCGGCGTGTCCTCGGTGCAGGCGCGGCGCGGATAACCGTAGACATCGGTGGTGCTCACGTGCACCAGGCGGGCCAGGCCGGGTACGCCCTGGGCCGCCGCCAGCAGATTGGCCACGCCGGTGACGGCAGGTCACGCCGGCAGGCCGAGGTCCCGGCCGCAGGCGCTGATGATGTCCACCGCCAGGTCTACGTCGGCGCTGGTGTGGGCGGCGGTGACATTGACCCGCAGTCGGGCCGTGCCCTCCGGCACCGGCGGGGGCAGCACCGGCAGGATGAGCAGGCCCCGAACCTGGCAGCAGGCCGCCATGGCGAGGGCGCGGGTGCTGTCGCCGAGCATTACCGGGATCACCGGGGTCTGCGTGGGGCCCAGGTCGAAACCGGCGTCCCGCAGGCCGCGGCTGAAGCGTTCCACGTTGGCCGCCAACCGCGCGCGCCGCTGCGTGCCCTCGCGTTCCAGCAGGTCGAAGGCGGCCAGGGCGGCGGCGGCCACCGGCGGGGTCATGGCGGCGCTGAAGACGAAGCCGCGGGCGTTGTGGCGGAGATACGCGATCAGGTCCCGCTCCCCGGTCACATAGCCGCCCATGGCGGGAATGGTCTTGGACAGGGTGCCCATCAGCACCGGGATGCGGCCCGACTGGCCCCAATGCTCTTCGATGCCCCGGCCGGAGGCGCCCAGCACGCCCAGGCTGTGGGCCTCGTCCACCATCAGTAAGGCGTTGTAGCGGCGGCACAGGTCCAGCACCGCCGGCAGGTTCAGAATGTCCCCATCCATGCTGAACACCGCATCCGCCACCACCAGCGTGTCGGCCCCCGGCGGACTGCGCTGCAGCAGCCCTTCCAGATGGGCCGGATCGTTGTGACGGTAGCGGCGGAAGTCGGCCCCGGACAGGGCGCAGCCGTCCACGATGCTGGCGTGATTGAGCCGGTCGCCCAGCACCCGGTCGCCGCGGCCCACCAGGGTGGAGACCGTCGCCAGGTTGGTGACGTAACCGCTGCTGTAGACGATGGCGTCCTCCCGGCCGAAGAACCCGGCGATGCGCTCCTCCAATTGCCGGTGCAGGTCCAGCGTGCCGCCGAAGATGCGTACCCCGTGGGTGCCGCTGCCGTAGTGGCGGGTGGCCCGCTCCACCGCCGCGGCGATGTCAGGGTGTCCGAGCAGGCCCAGGTAGTTGTAGGTTGCCAGCATCAGCTTGCGGCCGTCGGGCGTCTGCACCCAGGCGCCATCCAGGGCTTGCACCGGCTGGAAAACATGATAGTGCCCGGCCCGTCGCAGCCCCGCCACGCGCTCCGCGAAGGCCGCGATACGCTGCTGCAGGCCGTCGGTGTGGGCCTTCGGGGGGGTGGCGGGAGCGGGGGGCGTAACGACGGCCTGGCTGTCCATGGGGGCTCCAAAAATCGTGGCAATCGGCAATGAACCGGGCGGACATTTCAGCACGGGCACCCCATGACCACAAGCGCCTGGGGGGAGCGGCTTTAGGGCCTTGGTCATAAACCCGGCCGTCTCCTGATCTGCGCGGTCATCGGTCCGCACAGCGGACCCTACAGCGCGTAGGATGCGGTGAGTACTCGAACCGCATCACCCAACCCCGATCACCCGCAACCTCCCGCCCGTCGGGTGTGATCGGAAGTGCGTCGGATGCAGTGAGGCTCGAACACGGGTGGCGCGTTCGCTAACCCATGGAGGTCCAAGGCCTCCGGAAGATATTTTCGGTGACGGGCTCTCCGGGCAGTGCGCCGCCAGTGTCCGTTCCTCACTGCATCCGACCCTGCGCGAGGCGTGCCCGCAGGGCCGCCAGCTCGTGCTCCAGGCGTTGCCGTGCCTGGGCCTCGGCGTCGGCCCGCTGTGTCTCGGCGTCGGCCCGGTTCACGGCCTCGCGTTTGGCCTGGGCCTCGGCCTCGGCCCGGTCCACGGCCTCGCGTTTGGCCTGGGCCTCGGCGTCGGCCCGACGCGCTTCGGCGTTGGCGCGGTCCACGGCCTCGCGTTTGGCCTGCGCCTCGGCATCGGCCCGCCGCGCCTGCGCATCGGCCCGCCGCGCCTGCGCCTGCGCCTGCCGCGCCGCGGCCGCCGCGCGCTCCCGATCCGCGCGCCAGCCGGGGAGGACGAAGCCGGCATAGACCGGATCGTCGCGTAACGTCTCCAGGTCCGGTCGGCGCGCCAGGTCGGTCGGGCGGAATTGCAGCCCCGGCAGCACCCGCGAACAGATCACCCCGGCCTGCGGTGCGATGGGCGTATAGAATCCGGCGGGGGTGCGGGTGTAGAACGCTTGGTGGGCGGGGTTCTGGTGCAGGATGTAATACTCGGGCACGCCCCCGGCGGCGTACTCGGCTTTCTTGATGACGGTGTCGCGCACGATGCCGCTAGGCTCCTGGTCGGACAGGGCCTCGATACAGAGGTCGAACACCCCGTGGTAGGAGCAGTCCAGGGGCAGCAGCGGCTGGGGATTGTCGTTACGCACCACGCCGAAATCGGGTTTGCGGATGACGGTGCCGGTCGGCAGCGGCAGCCGGAAGCCCATTTCCAGGCCGACCAGTTGCGCACAGGGGTGGGTGCGCAGGAAGTGCCGCACCAGTTCGCCGAACCAGGCATAGACCAGAAAGGTCTCGTAATCGGACACCGGTTTCTCCTCCAGGCGGCCGTTATTCCACTCGTAATGGTGGTCCGACTCCAGGTAATACTCAGTCCAATAGACCGCCTCCGAGACCAGGAGACCGTCCGCGGAACCCGCCGCGGGCAGGCGTCGCGGCGGCGGGGCCGGGACCTGCGGCGCGGGTGCGGGTTGAGTGGCGGCGCTGGAGGACATGGCGGCAGGCGTCCGGTGTTGGCATCGCAGGAATTCAAGCCTAGCACGAAACGGGCGGGATCGGCGCCGGCGGGCGTCGCCGGTGACCGGGTGATCAAGGCCGTTGTCGGCCATGATCAAGCGCATAGGATCGGCAGCATGAGGCAAGTCAGGAACCGTTCTGGATCGCGACCTCCTGCCGCAGCCGTATCCCCGGGGCGTCCTGCCGGATAAGCCGTTGTTGCAGCGGGACCCGGTAGCGATAGCGGCCGTCTTGCAGGCCCAGCACGAAGGCGAGCCGCAGGCGCCGCAGGCTGCGCTCCAACCGCTCCGGGTCCACCGCGAGCCCCGCCTCCGCCAGGCGCGCGGCCAGCTCGCCGTAGCCGAAGGCGTCCCAGTCGACCGACGCATAGACCGCCATGCGGTCCAGCCGCTGCTCGGTCTCGTCCGCGATCAGCGCGTGCCAGTTGCCGAGCAGCTCGTCGCGCAGGCGCTCGCTCGCGAGCACCGCCTCCAGGTCCGCGACGCCGATCTCCCGTTGGTCGGGCTGGACCCGTGCGACGAGCTGGTGACAGGCCATCGCGATCAGGTTGGCGCGCTGGCCGCAGTCGCGCACCAGGCGCTCGGCGAGCGCGGCGGATGCAAGTTGAAGCCCGAGCCAACCCAATGGCTGCCGCACCAGTTCGAGACAGGCGTCCCATTCCAACTCCTCGACCTGGATCAGCTCACCGAAGTTTTTGAGCGGCGAATGAAAGTCCAGTACCGAGCGCTCGAACAGGGTCCAATAGCCGGCAAAGCTGAAGTAGGCCAGGCCCGACTCGCTCAGACCCCGCAGGCGCTTGAGCACCGCGTAGTCCTGGTCCGCGTCGGCGCGTACGAAGGCGTCCGACTCGTCGATCAGGAGGACCCGTGGCCGCGCGCCCCCCGACCGGTGCAGCAGGGCCTCGATGTCGGCGAGCACCGCGCCTGCTGCCAGCCCGAGCGCGGCGGCCATCGGTTCCGCCAGGTCCGCGCCGCCCAGCGCGCAATAGTGCACCTGCACCCGGCTGGAGTCCGCGAGTGCGCGCGCCACCGCCTGCAGCAGGCTGGACTTGCCGACCTGACGGCCGCCGACGATCAGATAATTGCCCGGGTCCCGGTTGACGATGTGGTCGAGCAGCCCGGCGCGGCCGAAGAACATCCGCGGGTCCTGCACCCCGCCGCCGGTCTGGTAGGGGGAGAGCTCGGTGCGCGGGATGCGCGCGGCGAGCACTGCGGCCAGAACCAGGGCCGGCTCGGGCGAGAGCAGGAGCCGGGTCAGGACCTCCGGGGCCGGTGCGATCAGCCGGTCGCGCCGCTCCGCCGTGCGCCGGTTGAGATCTCGCTGCATCTCGCTGTCCGCGCTGAAGATCAGGAGCGGCAGGCCGCCGGTCCCAGGGCCGCGGACCGCGTCCAGCCGCTCGCGCAGCCCCTGGAGCAGGCCCTCCGGGTCGGCTTGGCTGGACGATCCGGTCGGGATCAGGGTCAGGGCCAGCGTGCTCAGGTTGAGCGGAAACGCCTGGAGCCCCAGCCGCCAGACGGGCGGCTCGGCCCGCTGCCCGTCGGGCTCCAGTGGGACCCACGTCGCCTCGAGCCGCTCGGCGATCTGACGCGCCTGCTCCGCGGCTGGCGCGGACAGCCAGGCACTCACCCGCTCAAGGCTTGCCCGCGGCAGACCGAGCGCGTCGGTCGCGTCATCCAAACTTCGGGCCAATAGCCGGCGTTGCACAATATCTCGCAATCGCACTAAGGGCAGATCGTAGAGTACCTCCATGTGCTGGGAGAAATTCCCCACCAAGGGATCGAGTTGGTAATACTTGGAGAGCACAAATCCGAGGCGGATCTGGGGATCGTCTTGTCGCAAAAATTGCTGCTGAAGCGGTACCCGAAAAGAGTACAAGTCATTCTGAATCTTCAAGATCTGGGCAAACTGAAGGCGCCTCAAGCTGCGCTCCAGAAGGTCAGGATCTATGGTAGGCGCAGCCTCGCCGAAAATGCTGCGAATATCGGATTCGCGAAATGATTCCTCATTTGCTGTTCCCCAGATAACCACTTGGTCAACTATTTGTTCGAGCGGCTCCGGGGAAAGTGTTCTACAGTTGCTCAGCCAGGCGTCGCGGATGCGCGAGTTACGGAAAGCGGCATCGATCTCGCAATGCCTTATTTGGTGCTGTTGACTTGGGGTTAGCGAGATAAGTTCTTGGCAGACTTGTGCGATAAGGCTGGCTTGCTGACCGCACTCACGCACCAAGCGCTCTGCAAGCGCTTGAGACTCGAGCGACAACCCAAGCCATCCGAGGGGTCTGGTCACCATTTCCAAACACGCATCCCACTCTATCTCTCCAATAAGAAAAACCTCCATGTGGTTGTAAACGATAGAAGGCGCCTTTCGAAGGCTCTCCGAGAGAAGCCAGCCGCCGGCTAAACAGAATTCTGCGACCCTAGACTGAGAAAGGGATCGAAACCAACGGAGCATTTCATAGCCTTTGGCTGCGTCGTCTACAACGAACAAATCGGACTCGTCGATTAAGAAAAGAAATGGACGTGAACGGCCTTCCCATACGAGCGAAGACTCTATCAGTTGAAGGCTCGTACCAGGCTTTAGGTTTAGTGCGTTACACAGACTATCCTTGATATCCACTCCAGAGAGATGAATATACCGGACCTGAATCCGATTTAATCTAGCGATTTCGCGCTCCAATGCTCTGAGTAAACTCGATTTCCCGACTTGATGTGCACCCAGAATGACAAAGCTCAGTGGCATTCTGCGAACTATCCTCTGAACTAACGCACTGCGACCGAAGAACATTCGCGGATTAAAAACCGGACCTCCGCGCTGGTACGGAGACACGTCGGTGCGTGTAAGTCTTTCAGCCAGGATGTGGGCGAGAACTTCTTCGGGCTCGGGGAAGAGAAGCAAATGCGTGAGGACCTCGGGGGCGGGAGCGATGAGTCTCTTCCATCGTTCCTGGGAGCGTTGGTTCATGGCTTGTTGTGTCTTGCCGTCGGGGCTCACGATCAAAAGCAGCAGGTCGTGGTTGCCGTGCGCTGGAATCTTATCTAACCGGTCGCGCAGTCCTCGGAGCCGGCTCTCGGGGTCGATGGGACTCGCTGGTACCAGAGCCAGGGCTAGGGTGTTAAGGCGCAGCGGGAAGGAATGGAAGCTTAGCCGCCAGATGGTCGGTTCACCCGCATTCGCGCTGTGATCTATTGCATCGCATTTCGCGCCAAGGCGCATGGCAATTTGCTGAGCCTGGTTCGACTCCGTTGCGTCAAGCCATGTGCGTATTCTACCCAAGGCGGTTATGGGCAGGTCGAGGGCGTCTACTACTTCGTTGATTTGGCCGATCAAACGCAGTCGGCGTTCCGTCTCAGGGAGCAAGTCCGGCGCTAGGGAATAGAGTGCTTTGGGGTCGCGGCGGATCGCGCTCACCATAGGATCCCGATACCCGCGCCAGTAACGCACGACCACGGCGATAACGAGCAGGACCACAGCTGCGGCGGCTAGCAACCAGGGGGCGATATGAACCACGAGCGCACCGGTATTAGCATCCAAGGTATTCATTTACTGGGTTCTCGGCAGCATCTCTCAGCGCTGATTCCAAATTCGAGCAGCGCCATGTTGTGAGGCAATGCCTGCCACAGTCCTGGAGAATCGGCGGCCTGGGGTGTCATAAGGTCCATCGCCTGCGTGGGCACCGCATCTGCCTTGATCTGCTCCGGCGCGTTCAGGAGCGTGGGCGACGCCGACCACGCCGCGCCCGCCAGGATCAGCAGCCCCCAAATCGCCAGCGCCGCGACCAGCCGCCTCATCCCCCGCACCCCAGCAGCAACCGCGCCGCGTCCTCAATCCCCGCCGACCGCCACGCATACCGCCCCCCGCGCCGCGCCAGCAGGTTATCCCAGTAGAGCCCGCGCACCAGCGGGTCCGGGTCCCAGCCCTGGGCCAGCCCCGGGATGCCCTGGCGCAGCAGCCCGCAGATCGACTCCCTGTGCGGGAAATAGGGCGTGAGCAGCGGCTCGTAGGGCCGGGTGTCGGCGAGCGCGGCGCGCCAGTCCTGGCCCAGGCCCAGTGCGACCAGCGCGTGCTGGATCAGCCGGGGGTGTCCGCCGGAGCACTCGCCGATGGCGTCGAGTTCGGCCGGGCAGGGCGCCAGGGCCGGGAATAGCTCCCGCTGCCAGTGGACCAGGTCCAGGGCGGTCGGGTCGTCCAGCATGACCGGGCTTGCCCCGCGCAGCAGGGACAGATCCGGGGTCGCGTAGATCTGCTCGGCCAGGTGGACCCCGCCGAGTACCGCGATCCGCGCCCGGCCGCCGCCGGCCAGTGCGCGCAGTTCCGAGGCCAGTGCACGGCGCGGCCCGTCCGGACCCTGGTCGAAGTCCCGCACCACCAGTGCCCAGATGCCTTCGCGGTGCTTAAGCTCCAGGGCGCGGCGCCAAGCCCCGGCGCCGACGATGGGCTCGTCCAGTCCGGCCTGTGCGGCCAGATGGCCGAAATAGCTCGCCCCATCGGTCCCCGGATCGTTCAGCGGCGCGATCTGCACCACCCGCGCCAACCCGTATTCCGCACCCAGACGCTCCGCCAACACCGCGGCGATGCGCCCCAGCGGGTAGTGCCGCTGCGCCAGGATGGCCACCGGGTTGGGCGAGCGAAGCAGGAGCATCGCCTCGTCGATGGCGCCCCGCTGGCTGGGCGCTATCGGCGGGTCCGCCGCGAGCCCGGGCGGCAGGAGCAGCGGCCCCCGGTGGTACGGGTCCGGCCCCGGCGGCTCGCCCGCCAGTGCCTTGACCAGCATCCCGAAGGCGCGCCGGTAGCCGGGCTCGTCGGTCGCCGCGCCGAAGTCGATGCCGTGATAGTTGCCGATGAAGGGCAGGGCGGGCATGGGGCCCAGCAGCAGGGGGACGATCCGGAAAGGGGCGGCAGCAGCGCCGCCGCGATCGGTATGACGGTTGGCGAGCATGCGATTCCATTCGTTGCGCACCCATTCGGAGTCCACGGTGTCCGGGCTTGCCACCAGCAGCCCGGCGCGCGACGCCTTGAGCGCCCCATCGAGCTGGGCGGGAAAGTCCTCGCCCGGGATCAGCCCCCAACGGTCCAGAAAGACCTTGAGCCCCTGGCTCACCAGGTTGCGCGCCAGGGGCTCCACCCAGTCGAATCGGGCCGAGCGGTAGCTCAGAAAACAGTCGTAGACGGGTGGGGCGAGCAGGCGCTGGGGCATTTGCGGCTCCTTTGCTGATGGTCGGGAATCGTCCGGAGTTGTGCCCGCAGTCTACCGCGATGCCGGCCTGTTCGCAGCGGGAAGGCCCGACCGGGTACAATCGAAATCGATGTGGTCGCTTGAACCCCGTAGGATGGGCAGAGCGCAGCGATGCCCATCCGGATACCGCGGCGCCGAGTGATGGGGCACCACTGCGCTCTGCCCATCCTACAATCCGCGGTTGAGCGCCGCCGCCGGGGGCTCGGTCGGCGCTATGATGCGCACGGCGCACCGACGGTGGTTTCGTAGGCCCCGCCGCCTGAGCGATGTCGGTTCTGGTTGCTCAGGACCCGGTCTATCGTCGTTTGCGATCCGGTGGAAACGGCGACAGCCGCGCCGCCAGGGTCTCGCAGCGATTCCGCCGTGCCGACCGCCTGCCGCCATAGAAACCATTGAGGACAGCCCCATGACGCAGACGCGCACCGGTACCCCATGATCACCAGCGCGCCAGGTGCTACCGTCGTGCTCGATCTGGACGGCACCCTGGTCCCCGGCGACACCCAGCGGCAGCTGTTTCTGCACTGCCTCACCCGCGGCCGGCTCGGTCTTGGGGGTCGTCTCGTGCTGTTGCTCGGGGGTTGCGGCCATCTTCTGGGCCTGGTGGGTAACCGCTCCATCAAGGCGCTGCTGGCCCGCGCCCTGGCGGGCCGGGAACCGGCCGCTCTGGAGCAGACGGCGGCGCGCTGGCTCGCGGAGCGGCCGGCCCTGAGGGTGCGGCCGGCCCTGCGCGCGCGGCTCGCCGAGCACCGGCGCCGCGGCGACGCGCTGTTGCTGCTGTCCGCGTCGCTGGAGCCGGTGGTGCGAGCCTATGCCCGCCACCTGGGCATCGCGCGGGTGCTGGCCACCGGCCTGGAGGTGCGGGACGGTCGGCTCACCGGCGGCTTGGCCGGAGTCTGTCCCCACGGTGCGGAGAAGGCGCGGCTGCTGCGTGACCTGACGCGCCGCGAGGGCCTGGATCTCGATCACTGCTGGGCCTATGCGGACGGCTGGTCCGACCGCTCCCTGCTGGCCCTGGTGGGGCATCCGGTGGTGGTGGGCCCCGGGGCGCGCCTGGCCCGGCTGGCCCGCCGCCATGGCTGGGAGACGCTGCCATGATCCAGGTGCTGAGCGTCAGCCTGGGGAGTTCCGCCCGCGACCATACGGTGGAACTCGCGCTGCTCGGGCGACACCTGCGGGTGCGCCGCCTGGGTTGCGACGGTGACCCGCGGCGCGCCCTGGACCTGTATCGGCAGTACGACGGCCGGGTGGACGCCTTCGGTGTCGGCGGGGCCGAGCTGGACCTGCGGGTGGGTGGGCGCACCTATCCCCTGGCGTACGGCCGGCGCATCCGCCGCGTGGTGCGCCACACCCCGCTGGCCGACGGCAGCCGCATCCGCGGCCTGCTGGAGCGGCGCGCACTGGCGGCGCTGACGGCCGCCGGTTATGGGCCGGCCGGGCGCACCGCGCTGGTCAGTGCCGCCGTCGACCGCTACGACCTGGCGCTCGCCCTGAGGGAACAGGGCTGCCGCCTGGTGTTGGGTGATCTGATGTTCGGACTCGGCCTGCCACTGCGCCTGCATTCATTGCGCGGTGTGGAGCGGCTGGCCGCCGCCCTGCTGCCGCTCTTGCTGCGCCTGCCGGTGTCGCTGCTCTATCCCACCGGGGCGGCCCAGGGGCGCGCGCCGAACCCCCGCTTCGAGTCCCTGCTGGCCGACGTGGAGATTTTGGCGGGGGACTTCCTGCAATTGCATCAATACCTGCCGCGCGACCTGCGCGGTCGGGTCATGGTCACCAACACCACCACCGCCGCGGACCTGGAGCTCCTCGCCCGGCGCGGTCTCGACACCCTGGTCACCAGTACCCCGCGCCTGGCTGGGCGCAGCTTCGGCACCAATGTGGCCGAGGCCATGCTGCTCGCCCTGGCCGCGGCCGAGGGCGCCGCCGATCCGACCGCACCCGCCACCCTGGCGGCCCTGGCCGATGCGGCCGGTCTGGCTCCGGCGTTGTGTCATCCCGGCCGCGGCGCGTGCTGAGGGTGGACCGGTTTGGCGCGCGAAGCGCCTGTCGCCAAATGGACTGACCTCAAGAAGCGTCGGTCCCCGCGCGTTATCGGTTCATCCCGCTTCCGGACCCGGTCTCAATCTTGCGCACCGCCCGCAACTGCGGGATCATCACCATCCAAGTAATGGAAATGATCCCGTCATTGAAGGCGCACAGATGACCGACGTACCCGAGTCAGCCGGCCCCAGCCTGATCGACAAGGCCCATCTTTCGGGCCTGATCCTCCCCGCACGGGTGCGCCAGTCCTGGCTTGACCACTGCGATCTCGACCTGCTCGATCCGCAAGGTCGGGTCCTGGCCAAGGGTCGTTTGTATCAGACCGAAAGCCTGTGTGCCAATGACCCGCGCTTGCTGCGCGACATCGACGCCTACGGCAAGGGACAAGTGCTTGCCGCGGTCTACGTCAACAACCAGCGGCAGCAGGACGGCGAGCCCTTGTGGTATGTCCATGAGCGCTGGGGCCGTTGTAATCCTTGGCCGGACCTTACCCTGGACGGCGATTCGGTGGTCTCCGGCACGGTTGTCCGCCGCGTGGGGTCTGCTGAGAGGCCGGAGCCGGCGGGCTACATCATTCAGCTCGACACCGAAGATACACTGCACCGGGCCGTACGTGTCGGGACCGAGCCCGCCGAGGTGCAGCAGCCCGATATCGAGGCATTTCTCCCAATCAACGAGATTCCCTGGGCCGACGGCGGCTTGATCTCGCAATCGAAGCGGCCGGATGCCCGACGCTTGGGGATCGAGATCGGTGATCGGATTCGTGCACTGGTGCTGGAGGTCCAACAACCGCCCAAGAACCCCAGGGTCAGCCTGGTCCGCTTGATCAACCACCAGGACGCCACCTCGGACCGCGCATTTGAACACCGCGAAGGCCTCGCCCGCTGGCGCTTCAGGCGGTTGCTCGGCGGTGTGACGGCAAGCCTTGTCCCGGATGCCGCGGTGCACCTGTTCTCCGCTGATGAGCGTCCCTATGCGGGTCGGCGCCTGCTGTTAGTCGATGACGACGAACCGGCCTCCGCGTCCCAGACTGAACTGCTGGGCCTGATGGGGGCCGAAGTCCACCGCATTCTGGTCCATGGCGGGGGGTTCGGGCAGGCAGTCGCCGAGGTCATGGCGGCCCTCGCGGCAGCCCCCTTTGACTTGGTACTGGTGGACAACAATTTGCCCGGCCGGGGCCTGGGCCGCCTGCTGATCCGCCAGGTCTGCGAGCGGCTCGACGGCACCGGTGCTGCCCGTTTGATCCTGCTGTCGGCCAACGCGGCAAAAGGCGGCGGCGACCTCGATGTGCCCACGTTGAAAGTCGAGGGCATCACCGGTTTGGTTCACCGACCGATGTCACACCGCACCCTGCAACGACTGCTGGCCGGCGAAGAGGTCTGGGACCTCACCGAGCCCTTCGTTCATACCGCGGCTTCGCAATCACGCGATGCGATCCCGGCGATCACCACGCCGGATCAGGTCCTTGCCGCCATCGCCGCGCAGCCGGGGGTGCAATTTGCCGTGCTGCTGCGGGCGCGCCACCGCCTCGCGTCCTCCGACCTCACTGGGTTCGGGAAGCTCCCGTTTACGCAACGCAATTTCGATGAGGTGTTGGAACAGACGGGCCTCGGCCTGCTCCTGTCCGGGCGCATCTCGGCGCTACCGATCGGTAGCGACGACCCGGGCAATGGGCTGCTGCGAATTGCCCGGAACGATGCGGGACATTGGCAAGTGCTGCAATTGGGCAAGGCCCGCTGGGTTTTCGGCGTCGGCCTGACCAAGGGCGTAGCCTTTGAACATTGCCTGCCGCTCTGGCACTGCGCCCTAACCGCCGCCCTGGAGGCCCAGGATTGGCGTGACGCCGCCCGGCATAGTTCCGCCTTCATTCAGTTGGGACTCGCCCACCAGGGATTGACCCACGAGATCTTCAATCTGCAAGACGAATTCGGCAGTCGGCTCGGCATCCTGCGTCGGCATCTCGATCGGCTGCGCCCCGAGGGTAAGCTCAGCGCCGAGGAGCGCCAACGGGTCGACGATGCACTGAGGAAACTGATTATCGTCAAAGAACAGATCCTGGAGTTTGCCAAGGGACAGTTGCGCGCCGAAGCCTTTCGTCATCGCGAGGTTTTCCTGCCGGAGGCCATCAGCACGGTCCGGCGCATCGTTGAGGTCCAGTGCCAGGAGGCACAGGTCGCCTTGCACATCGCGCCGCCGCCGCCGCTGGCCCTGCCATTGCCCAATGCCGCACTGGTGCTGCCGCTGGTCAATCTGATTGTCAACGCCGCCAAGCATCAGCGCCGCCGGGAGAACCGCCGGATCGAACTCCTGTTCGATGTCGCGGAGGAGGACGACGGCCAATGGCTGATCGCCGATGTCCGCGACAACGGCTTCGGCCTGGATCAAACGACACTGGAGCGCCTGTTCGAGCCCGGCTATTCGAGTGCCGATGCGCTCGACCAACGTCACGGGATTGGTCTCTGGCTCTCATACCAACTGGTTTCCGAGGCGGGCGGCACCCTTCGCCTCGCGGAGAACTGGCGCGGCGTGGGCGCTTGTTTTCAAATGCGATTGCCGATCAATCTGGGCTGAATGGAATAAAATGAAAACGCTACTGGTCATTGACGACAGTGCTGCCTTTCGCGAGTCTATTGGGTACGCGGCCGAGGACCGCGACTGGGTTTGTATGGCGTCCGATCATCTCGGAAAGATCAGGGAATGGCTGGACCAGCACCAGCCGGATGTTGTTCTGTTGGATTGGAACATTGTTAACCAGCAGCGCGAGGACTACGTTAATGAGCTCAAACGCCGGGACTTGACTGCAAGTACACTGCTGCTGTCGTTCGGGCTGTTGGATGACGAACGAAAGGCATTGATAAATGATGCGGGGCTGGCCGGCTATCGACCCAAGCCGCTGGACCTGAACCGGCTGGACGAGGAGATTCGCCTGCCGACGCAGGATTTTCAAGTGCGATTGCCGATCAATCTGGGCTGAAGGGAACAAAATGAAAACGCTACTGGTCATTGATGACAGCGCCGCCTTTCGCGAGTCTATTGGGTACGCGGTGGAGGGTCGTGGCTGGGTGTGTATGGCGTCTGGTGACCTCGGAAAGATCCGGGCCTGGCTGGACCACCACCAGCCCGACGTCGTTCTTTTGGATTGGAATATTGTTAACCAGCAGCTCGAGGACTACGTTGATGAGCTCAAACGCCGGGACTTGACCGCGAGTACACTGCTGATGTCTGCCAGGCTGTTGGATGGCGAGCGAGTGGCATTGATAAAAGATGCGGGGCTGGCCGGATATCGACGCAAGCCGCTGGACCTGAACCGGCTGGACGAGGAGATTCGCCTGCGGACGCAGGAGCTGCCGTCGCCCTGGCCCGGCATTGAGGCGGTTGTCAATGGACTCGATGTGGCAGTGGACATCTTCGATGACGACCTCCGTATTCTTTGGCGTAACAAGAAGGCCGCCTCCGACACACTGACTCCTGCCCAGTTTCTCATTATCAAGTGGTTGTATGCGGCGTTGAACGAAACCGGTCATGGTGCAGCACGGCGCTTGGACTGGGACGGCGAGAAACGCCGCTTCCTGGAGTCGCGAATGTTTCGGGTTTCCACGAGTGGTGCGCTGTGGGTTGAGCGGGACTGGCGACCTAAGGGCGATCGGCCCCACGACCACGAGTTGCTTAACCTGGTAAGCAATCCCACCCGTGTAAATTGGCTCAAGGGCGTTGCGGAACTGCTTGCTCAGCGTTATGCGATCAGCCGCTTTCGTGTCTACAAGATCGCTGAGTTACCCTATGAACCGACGTTTGAAAACGACGCCGGACTGCTGGTCATCCCGCTGTTTCAGTCTGGCGGCGGTTTTCGGGCCAGCGAGAAGGTGTGGTGCGAATCCGGATTCCTCGCACGGTCCAATGGCCTGATTCAATCCGCGCTATTACCGGATTTCTCCGCTAAGCCCGAGCACGTCAGCGACCAGCATCCCAAAACCGGTTGTGCCGAGATTCGCTATGGCTCAGAGGGCACCTATCAGGTCGTATTACCCGTTAGCCGGGGGGGGAAGACGGTTGCCTTGTTTGAGTTTGATCGCCGGTTTGATCATGCCGCGTGCCTGGAGGGGTCGGATCGTGACGTGGTGGAGATCGCTCGGCGCATGGCCAGTGATGAGGCCGGCCAGCTCAATGATGACCAATGGCAACTGATGCAAGGGCTAGTGGTTGATATCGGCAAGCGCCTTACGGAGCGGTTGGCCGATGACGAAACCCGGCAATCTCAGGATTGGCACCATGAGATCGACCGGGCACTGCTCAAGACCTTCGCCGAGGATCCCCGGTCACCGGAGATGACCTATGACGGAATCTCCCAAGTTTGCGCAATGTTGTTAGACGGCTGGAGGGAGCCTAAGATCAGCGGCCGGATCATGGGCGCGACCCTATGGAGAGACGACCAAGGGCGGACTCCCCTGGATGCCTGGTACATTGCCATTCAGACCAGCCAAGGTCATTGGTGTCCAGTGGCGGGCAGCGGCGATGCCTATCGTCGACTACGCCACGGGGGCGAGCGTCCGTTGGCAGAGCCCCACCTGACCAGCTTGCAGCGGCCAGCCTGGCAAGCGGTGGTGATCCAGGACTTTCAAGACTGGATCAAGCGATCGGGAACCACCCCCTACCGGGACCTTGGTACCGACAGAGTCGGCCAAATCGGCGGTTGGAGCGCGGTGCCCATGAAGGTCGACGGCGTCATCGGCGCTTTGATGATCGTTCACTCGCCATATCCGCATTACTTTACTCGCGTCAGGGTAGGCCTCTTGGAACAGGCGGCGAAACGCCTGTTGCCGCTCCTGGCCGCGGCCCGGCGTGAGACTCGCGCCCGGAGCGCCTTCACCGCCGCAGTTATGCATGAGGTCAAGAATGATGCGCACACTGCGCGCATACTGCTGGAAGAACTCTCGCCTCAATTACCTCCAAGCCAGGAGACCTTGAATGCATTGACTCACTATCTGGATGGGTTAACCCTACTTGGGCAGGACAGCCTCGATCTGTTCCAGATGGGGCGCTCGGACCGCATTGAGGACAGCGCACACCGAGAGGTAAGGCAGCAATACCGGCTAGATAAGCTTGTTGACGGCCTGACGGCGGGCTGGCGTGAACTCTATGACACGACTGCTCTCACCGTTGCTCTTCCAATGGACGCGGAACACCGGTGGATCGAGGTCGAGCACGCGCTCGCATTCCGACGCGTCGTACGGGGCTTACTGCACAACGCCTTCCGACATGGTCGGGATTGGGTGAAACTGACTGTCGGAGTCGGGCCACCCCAATCACCCGGCGACTTGTCGCGATTAGAGTTGACGGTTGCCAATCTCGCAAAGCAACAGATTGCGGTGGGTCTGGCGGAGGACCTAAGCCCTGTTCAGGGCGGCCTCGGTACCTCGGCACTCGCCCGCGGCCGACTTGGCCTCGCGATCGCAAGGCAATTAGCGGCTGAAGCGGGCGCGGATCTCGGCCCCCTGCAATTTGAACGCGCTGCTGATGGTGAGGCGAGAATCGAAGTGTCAACCGCTTTGACTTGGCCGGTAAGAGAGATGGCAGCGTCGGACGACCAATAATGCACTGGAAATTGATAATATGAAGCTGTTGTTGGTCGATGACGTCCCTCAGTATATTCGGCCGTTCCGCGATAGGCTGCTGAAGGATGAGATAGAACTGACGGTAGTTCACGACCTGGGGACTGCCTGGCGGTTTCTGCATCGTCGCGCTGAGTTGGATCTCATCGTGATCGATATCGCGTTAGACACCTACGAGGCTGAGTTTGCAGCCGAACAGTCTGCGCTCCAGGACGGTCTGCTGCAGCGCGGATATGGCGGCTTGCAGATGTCGGGACAGGCGCTTGGGCTGCGTCTGTGGAGCAGACGCCACGCCCTAAGATTTCCGTATTGCTACGTGACCAACCATGTCAACCTATGGGTCGAGGGTCTCGGGGGGGCTGATCCGGAGTTTGGCGATAACCGAATGGCAGGCAGTCTACCGACGATCATCGATAAGTCTTCCTTATGGCCGGATAACATCGCGGAGCGTCTTGAAGCAGCTCGCAGCGAATGGGTGATAAAGGCATGGATTGGCGGAGATACCTGACGCCTTCTACTTTGCGGCGCAACACTATCAGACCACCTTGATCAGGGATCTTCAGTGACACATCCGACAAGCTCAGATTCAAGGGCTGATCGCAAGATCTGGCTTGCGCTGCTGGTATTGCTCCTGCTGTGGTCCTGTGCCGCTGCCTGGCACAGTTTTTCTCTGATTGGTTGCCATCTTATTAGTGCGCAATTCCGTTCTTTATTGATAGCGACTGTTGCGTACTTGCTTGCGACCTTGACGATGGCAGTATGGCCTGGCCAGCATCGCCTGCCGGGTGCGGGGGATCGTGTGGGCGTCGCGCTTGCAGTGGGCTTGGTCGCTGGCTTGATCGCCATTTTGTTGAGCGATGGGTCGCTGGGGGTGAGGCTCTCCGTCGAGCCGAATCCGGCCGCCGGCAGCTCAGTCGGCGCAAAGGAGAGCGACCCGTTCGGTTTGATTAACGTCCTCGCCGCCTTTCTTGGCGCGGTGCTTGCCGGACTTGCGCTGCTTGCTCAAAAAAGCGCCTACGAGGCCCGCGCCGAGGCCCGGCAGGCCCACGCGGACATGCTGCGGGTGCTGCACTCCAGTCGCTTGCTTGAATTGGCCCAGGTCGCGCGCGCCCAAACCGCCGACCTTTGGGAGCGGTCGGCGGGGGTAGGAGTGCTGGACCCGAAGATGGCACGAATGCTCACCCTCGCAGCGTCGGTTTGCGCGCGGCTTTCACGGTTGTTGATTCTCTTGCATCAATGGGCGGCAGAGCCGCACTTGGTGTCGGCGGACGCTGTCACGGGACGGGCGGAAACCCTACTCTTGGACATTCGCGCATTCAAGGGAACCCAGGCGGATAGCAGATCGACGGCGTATAGTGACGAAGAGCGGTTACGTGCAGAGTGTTGGCAGCCGACGGCGCGAATAATGGAATACCTGTTAAAATCGCTGCATGACGGCTGCGATAGTGGTCCGAGCTCGAATAATCCGCGTGTGCTTGAAGCGATCGGCAAAGTGCGTAGCGGGTTGATCGGTTTGTGATGTTCCCATGATCCAAGATTTCCGGATTGCAGGATTCAAGTGCTGGCGTGACACCGGCCGCGTCGCGCTCGCTCCCTTAACGCTGTTGTTCGGCGCCAATAGTGCCGGGAAAAGCAGTTTGGGGCACTGGTTGCTGGCACTGAAGCAGACGGCCCAGTCGGCGGACCGGCGCCGCGCGCTGAATCTCGGGGATGAGCGCTCGCTGGTGGACCTGGGTACCTTTGAGGATTGCATCTTCCGCCACGACCTGACCCAGCCGCTCCAGTTCAGTCTGCGCTGGTCGCTGCCCGATGCCCTCAGCGTTCGTGATCCGCTGACCGAGGTGACGCTCCGGGGGAGCGACTTGGGGCTCGACGCCTCGCTAGGTGCCGATGCCATGGGACAGCCTGAGATGCGGGCCTTGCGCTATCGACTGCTGGATGGTCATGCCGAGCGCCTGAGCGTGATGCTGGAACCGGGCGCCGATGGTGGGCTGGAATTGGCCGCGGCTGGGTATGACTTGGTCCGCGCCCCCGGCAGGGAGAGGGCCTTAGACGCGCCGGAGAAGTTCTACCGTATCGGGGAGTCCACGATTGCGCGTTTCGCGAATGCGGGTTTCGTGTCGGATTTCGCGTTGGCATTGGAGGAGATACTCGGGCGCCTGTCCTATCTCGGGCCCTTGCGGGAGGCGCCCCGGCGCATCTACGCCTGGTCGGGTGATGCACCCGACGACCTTGGGCCGCGGGGTGAGTATGCCGTCGCTGCGATCCTGGCGGCCGGATCCCAACGGCGTTCGATCGCCTTGGCTTCAGAGCAGATGCCCCGTGCTTTCGCCGAGGTGATCGCCGCGCAATTGCAGCAGCTCGGTGTGATTTCAGCCTTCTCGGTCGCCCCGGTCGCACCCGGCCGGCGTGAATACGAGGTACTCATTCGCACCCACGCCGATGCCAGTCTGGTCCGTCTGACTGATGTTGGATTCGGTGTCTCTCAGTTGCTCGCCCCGGTGGTTCAAGCCTTCTATTGCCCGGCCCATTCTGTGGTTTGGATGGAACAGCCGGAACTGCACCTACACCCTCAGGTGCAGGCGAATCTCGCGGACCTTTTCATCGACGCGATCCATGCTCATGAAAACGGCTGTCCCCGTGGGGTTCAGTTAATCATAGAGAGCCATTCGGAGTACCTGCTGAACCGCCTGCAGCGCCGTATTGCGGAGCGGCGATTGCATCCGGATGAGGTGGCCGTGTACTTCTGCTCCCAGGGGCGCAACGGTGCGCGGATTGAGCGTTTGCGGATGGATGAGGACGGCGAGATCGCAAACTGGCCGGTGGATTTTTTTGGTGACGAGATGGCCGACATTGCGGGGCGTACCTTGGCGGCGATGCGGCATCGGACCCGCGATGGTCGCGGCTAGAATGGGCACCTGGGTGATCGATACCAATGTCCTGTTGGTCGCGGACCTGCGTCATCAAGACATCTCCCCGGAGTGCGTCAGCGCCTGTGTGCTGCGCCTGCAAGCGATACAGGTCGAGGGCGAAATCGTCCTTGACGATGGCTTTGAGATCCTGGAGGAGTATCAGCATAAGACCGACGCCAATCGTGGCAAGACCGTCGCGCAGGTGTTCTTGAAGTGGCTGTGGCGCAACCCGGGCCGTTGGTTCACCGTGCATCTTGAGCGCCATCCGGAGCGGGGCTACGCGGCCTTTCCGAGTGCTCCTGAGTTAGCGGCTTTCGACCCGGCGGATCGAAAATTCATTGCGGCGGCAGTTGCTTGCAGTGCGCACCCACCGATCTTGCAGGCGGCCGACTCCAAGTGGCTAAGCGTAGCCGGTGCGCTGCAGCACCAGGGTATCGCGGTCGAGTTCCTGTGCCCCGATGATTTACGGCGGTTCGCGGCGAGAAAAGGGCTGTGATCAACGACGGCTTTTATCGCTTTCCGCATACGCCGCATCTCACCTGGCTCGGTATCGGCAGTCCCCGCGATGACAAGGTGATGACGGCGGCGCAGGCGTCGTCGTTCTTGGCCGCCCCGGTCGCAGTCGAAGAAAAAGTGGACGGGGCTAACCTCGGCATCTCACTCGACCATGCGGGTCGCTTGCACGCGCAGAATCGGGGCCAGTATCTGGTGCCGCCCTACCGCGGTCAGTTCAATCGTCTGAGTGCTTGGCTTTCCAGCTACACTGAACCCTTAGTGGCAACACTAAACCCTGGGTTGATCCTGTTCGGCGAGTGGTGCGCGGCACGCCACTCGATTCGTTACGACAATTTGCCTGGCTGGTTCATTGCCTTCGATATCTATGATCGAGAGATCGGGCGATTCTGGAGTATGCAGCGTCGGAGCGCCTGGTGTGCGGCGGCCGGGTTACCACAGGCCCCTGTGCTTTTAAATCAAAGTTGCCTTGGCCTCAGGGATTTGACGGCGTTGATGGATGGGCGATCTTGTTCTTTTGGTTCGGAGTTGATCGAAGGCGTCGTGGTGCGGCGCGATGACGGCAACTGGCTCAACGATCGGGCAAAACTGGTGCGTCCCAGCTTTTCTCAAGCCATCGAAAAGCATTGGAAACAGCGTGACGTCGAATGGAATAGACTCGCGACAGAGCCATCCAGTTGCCCTTGGCGATGATCGCAACCCTGGCAGGGTGCGCGTGGGGGATCGCGGCGGCCGGGGCCGCGACGTGCCGACATTGGCAATACCGACCGGCGCGTCTGGTCGACGTGGCGACCGTGACTTTGGTCGACACCGCGGAGAATCAAGCCGCCGATCCGCAGTCCACCAGTCGGAAAGTGGGATTGTGTTTTACTCTTGCGCGGATGCGCGTACCAGCGCCCTTTCAGCCACTGCCGAGCACAAAGCCGCCGTTGGCGGACGCTGCGTTCTGAACGGGAGCCGAGATAATGCGCGAAACGATTCAATTTGCTACACACCGGGATCAGGAACTGGTGGATATCACGCCGGAAGTGCGGGCCGTGGTGCAGCGCAGCGGGATTCGCGATGGACTGGTGCATGTCTATGCTCAGGGGGCGACCGCGGCGATCATGATCCAGGAGAACTGGGACGACAGTGTTCAGGAGGATGTCATAGCGTTTCTGTCCAAGCAGATTCCCAAAGGCGTTTGGCTGCATGATCGGCAGGACGGGAACGGCTATGCGCATCTCAAGGCCGGATTGGTGGGGCTGTCGGAAACGGTGCCGCTGATCGACGGCACGCTGGGGTTGTCGACTTGGCAGAATCTGTTTTTTTGTGAATTCGACGGTCCGCGGGGTGAGCGTCGGGTGGTGGTGACGATCATCGTGGACGCGAGCTTCGAGCGTGATGCGGGCTAGGTTGGCGATCCGGTCGCCCTCGTGTCTGCGCGGCCTTGGTCCTGCTGACGGCCATGGAAGGAAGATCAGCTTCCCGAAACAGGAATGTTTCTCGTGGGAGCGGCGTCCCGCCGCGATGGGGTGCCGCGGTGACCTCTCAGGCTGCGGCGACGCGCCCGGCCGTCGCGGCGGGACGCCGCTCCCACAGGGTCGCTGCGCGACTTTTACGGGAAGCCTCGACCGCGCCACGCCACGCCCCGGCATCGTGATCAAGACCTTGGTGGCGAATTTTTCGCTGTCGCTCAAATTGAAGCCTGCCGGTGCGCCCCGACGTTTACCATAGGGGCGTCCAAGGTCAGAGGATCCTGGGTGCCGCGGTCTTGCGGTGCCCGATCCGGGCCGCGGACGCAACGAATTGATTGGCGCCCCGAGGGTCCGCCGCGCGCATGATCGACCGTGCCGTCGACTGCATCGCGGCAGCAATGATCAAGGCTCGTCCTGTCTTTTCCTGTTGATTCATTCGCACTGTCGGCCGGTTGCCACCTGATGATGCGGCGGCCGGCCGGCACTGCCTACAAGGGCGACTATGAAAGTTCCAAAAAGTCTCGAAGCGCTGGTGCGCGACGGTCTTGTCGATGAGGTGATCCGGCCACTGAAGAGCGGCAAGGAGGCCGCGGTCTATGTGGTGTTGTCCGAGGGCGCGGTCCGCTGTGCCAAGGTCTATAAGGAGGCGAATAAGCGCGGTTTTCATAAGCAGGTGTTGTATCGTGAGGGGCGCACGGTGCGCAATAGCCGACAGGCGCGGGCGATGGAGAAAGGCACGCGGTTCGGACGTAAAGAGCAGGAAGAGGTCTGGCAGAATGCCGAGGTCGATGCCTTATATCGGCTGGCGGCGGCCGGGGTGCGGGTGCCGCAGCCCTATCATTTCCTCGAAGGCGTGCTGCTGATGGAGTTGATCACCGATGAGGACGGGGTGGCCGCGCCCCGGCTGAATGATCTTGATCTGAACGGTGAGCTGGCGCTGCAGTACCATGACCAACTGATCCGGGAAGTGGTGAAGATGCTCTGTGCCGGTCTGGTACATGGCGATCTGTCCGAGTTCAATGTGCTGGTCGACGCCCAGGGTCCGGTGATCATCGATCTGCCCCAGGCGATCGATGCCGCGGCGAATAATCATGCGCCGCGGATGCTGGAACGGGATGTCGGCAATCTGGCGCTCTACTTCGGCCAGTTCGCCCCGGAATTGCTGAGCACCAGTTACGGCAAAGAGATCTGGCACCTCTACGAGAGCGGCAAGCTGACGCCTGAATCCAAACTCACCGGCCATTTCAAAGGCCGGAATCTGGAGGCCGATCTGGAAAGCATCCTGCGCGAGATCAATGATGCGCGCGACGAGGCGTTGGCCCGTAAACACGCCGACTGACCCGCAATCCGACCGCCTGCCCGGGTCGGCGATCGGCACTGTCCTAGCGACGCCGGCGCGCCGCTTGGGCGGCCCGGCGGCGTGACTCGATGGCGTCGCCGATCTCCGCGGCCAGGGCCGGCGAACGGTTCAGCAGGTCACTGATTGCTCGGCTGTCGAACACCATGAGCTTGACATCCTCCAATGCGCGGATACCCAGGTCGTCGCTCGCGCCCCCGGCGGTCAGTTGACTGCCGAAGCATTCGCCGGGGCCGAGTTCGCCGATGACGACCGCGCGGCCCTGCGCATCACCTGCCAGCAGCGCCGCGCGGCCCTCAAGGATCAGCGCAAAGCCCTGGAATCGGGTGCCGAGGTGCTGGACGTCCTCGCCTTTTGCGTAGTCGACGATCGGAGTCTCGCGGTCTGCGCCGGCGGACACCGCCGGGAGAAAGCGGGCATGGTCCGCCGCGAGCCATTGCGCGGGCGTGAGCGGCGCGCGGCCGGGCTGGCTGATGGCATAAGGGATGGTGAGTCCCGCCCGCCGCGCGACATACCACAGACGGGTCATGACGGCGTCACGGACCGCGGAGACCTGGTTTTGATGGGTCACGCTGAACACAAGGCGGTAGATGATCGCGGCGTCGCCATAGCTCAGGGTGCGCACCCGCGGAGGCGGATCGTGCAGGACATCGGACGTGGTCATTAGCAGGTCCAGCAGCACCTCCTTGACGCGGTTCGGCGGGTCATCGTAGCTGAATCCAAGCTCGATTTGCTCGGTCCGCAGCGCGGTCGGCCGCGACAGGTTACTGAAAGCCGCCTTATAGAGCGAGACGTTGGGGACGATATACAATTCGCGGGTCGCAGTTTCGATATGCACGGCGCGCCAGTTGATTTCGATGATCCTGCCTTTGATCTTATTGGTCTCGATCCAGTCACCCACGGTGATCGGCCGCTCAAAGAGCAGCATCAGTCCGGATACGATGTTTCCCAGCGGTTCCTGCAGGGCCAAGCCGATGACGACTGAACCGAGCCCCAGGGCGGTGAGCGCGCCGGTGATCTCGCCGCCCCAGACCTGGGAATAGATGATGACGGCGCCGACCGCCACCAGGGCCGCGCGCACCAGGTCGAGGAAGAGTTCGGGGACGCGCTGGCGCCAGGTTCCGGCGCCGCTGAGCCGAAACACCAGATCGTTCACCGCCCCCAGCAGCGCATAGAGCAGCAGCAGCCAGAAGGCCGTGGCGATGACGCGCACCGCGGAGTCGTCGCGCGGCAATTCGAGGACCCGCAAGACGAAGATCAGGAGCGCCAGCATCGGGGCGACCAGGTTGCGCAGCGTGACCAGGCTGCGGACCAACGGGTTACCGCCGCCGCGCAGGGCGGCGATGAGCTCATTGAGCAGCAGCAGGGTCAGCGGAAAGCCCAAGGCGAGCAGAACCGCCGGCCAGAAGTTGGACACCGGTCCCGCCGGTAAGTCAATCAAGATGCGGTCCTCGAGGTTCCTGGGTGACTTCCCAGTATTCCATCGGTCCCTTGCCCAGGTCGCCGCCCGTGATGGGTCCGGCGAACTGGAACTGTCCGGCCAGACGCTCCCGCACGGCGGCGGTAACATGGATGCCGCTGCCCTGGCCCGCCGCGAGTCGGCGGGCAATCGCGACCGTGACGCCCCAGAGGTCGTACAGAAACTTGCGCCGGCCGATCACGCCGCCAACCACCGGCCCCGCATTGACGCCCACCGCGAGGGCGAGGTCCGCCTGGTGATCGCGGTTGAAGACGCCGACGATCCGCACCAGTTCCTGCGCGAACCGGATGACCCGGCGGGCGTGATCGGGGCGGGTCACGGAGAGGCCGCACACCGCGAGATAGGAGGCGCCGATGGTATTGACTTTTTCGATCCCGGACTCTTCCGCCGCCTCGTCGAAGGTCTCGATGAGGTCGCCGAGGATCTCCAGCGAACGGGTCTCGCCGACCCGGTCGCTGAACTCCTCCATACCGATGATATCGGCGAACAGCACCGAGACATCGGCGAATTCGCGTCGCGCCGTCCGATCCCCATCCTGGCGTTGGGCGATTGCCGACGCGGGCAGGATGTTGTGAAGCAGTTCCAGGTTCTCGCGGACCTGCCCCTCCAGCCGCTCCGTCTGCTGCTGCATACTCTGGGCCATCTCATTGAAGACGCGCGCCAGTTCGCCGAATTCGTCGTTTGAATCGACGGGCACCCGCACGCCGATCTCACCCGCACCCAGGCGCCGTGCACCCTCGGTCAGTTGGCGCAGCCGTCGGGTATGAACGTACGCGAAAAGGAGCGCGATCACGGTCACCACCAGGGCGGTGCCGGTGACTACGACGATGACCTTGCGCCCATACGCGACGAGCGGTGCATCCGCTTCCTTTTCGTCGATCTCCGCGATGACCGCCCACCGCATCGAATCCAGGTCGAGCGGGCCGTAGGCGCTCAGTACTCGCTCGCCCCGAAAGTCCGTTATGGTGGTGATGCCGGAGCGGCCGTTCAGTGCCGCGGTGACGCTGGCCGTGTCCACCGGCAGGGTGAAGATCGTGCTGTTGCGGCGCGCGATCTCATCGACAATGCGGGTCGAAATGGGACTGTTGCGCAGCCCGTCGAGAAATTCGTCGCGATGTTCATGCATCAAACGCCGTTCGCTGCGTACCGTCCGATCGGCGCCAACCAAGTAGCACTCCCCGCTCACGCCGAAACCTTCCTCACGCCAGCCATAATTGCCGGTCAACGCGGCATTGATCCGGTCGATCGGGAATTGCAGCACGAGGATGCCGAGCAACTGGGGACCGTCGAACACGGGGCTCATCGCAAAGCCCACGGGTTGTCCCAGGTGCGGCCGATAGGGCTCAAAGTCCGAGACGCGAAAAGCATCCCGTTCCTTCTGGTTGCGCAGCGCCCGGACCTGAATGCCCAATTGGCTGTCGGCATAGGGGCCGGTCGCGAGGTTGGTGCCGAATTCAGGCGTCTTCCGGTAGGTGTAAACGATGTCGAGCGTCTCGGCGTCCACCAGCAGCACGTCGTTGAAGCCGAAGATCCGGACCGCGCGGGCAAAAGACGGGTGGTATGACGCGTGCGCTGAACCATAGACGCTGGTGTCGGCCGCGGCGGTGTCGGGGTCCTGTCCATCGTCATCGGGGCGGGGCTTCGCGGCGAGATAGTGATACTGCAAGTAGCGTTCAGCGGCCCGCTCGGGAAGATACTGTTCGAGTATCGGCACGCCGTCGACGTTCGCGTCGAGCCGCGGCAGAAACCAGTCGCGGTAGAAGGCATCCAGGCGCGCGTTCTCCGCGGCGCTCAGGGTGGGGTTGCCGAGTGCCCGGTAGGCGTCCCGGAAGCTGCGCAGACCGTCGATGGTGACCTTGCTGTCGGCCAACCCGAGCACCCGCTCGCGCAGCGACTCGAACATGGTACGAATGGTGCTTGTCTTTGCGACCCGCACGCCTTGGAGCTGATGCTCCACCGATTGGGTGAGCACTTCCCGTGCCGAGGAATATCCGATCCAGGCTGTTACCGCGATCGAACCGAGGCTCACCAACAGGAGCAGGATAATCAGCTTCGACTGGATGCTGAGGCGGTTGTGAGGGAGCATGGGGAATTCGGTGGAGCGATCCAAGAAGCTGGCCGCGGCGCGCCTGCACCTGAGACCAGTGTGATCACCGCGCAATCGAGCACGGCGGGGGTTCACCATCGTAGCAGGCTCGCGGACGACCGGCGATACAGGGTTTCCGAGCGGCGGCGTCAGCCCGCGATCAGCGTGGCCCGGGTCCGCGAACGACAGGTGCGGCCAGCCTCCAGGAGGCGGCTCGGGGGACTGGCTCCGCGTTACGGCGGGCGAGCGGAAACGCGGTTTCGCGCCGTTACTGAAGCGCGTAGAATTCCATCCCACGCTTAAGTATTTGCGATGCACGATCCGGAGACCTCGATGAAGACCGCGACGTTGCGCACGGCGCTGTTCTGGTTGGCGACGACCGCTTTGGTCGCGAGCTGTGGGAAACAGAACAATGCGATGTTCGGCGGTGAGCAGGGGCCACCCCGGGTCGTCACCACCCCGGTCCGGCAGGAGACGCTGCCCTTCCAGCGGCGCTTCCCCGGCGAGACGCGAAGCCTCAAGGACATCACACTGGTGGCGCCGGTGGCGGGATTCCTAGATGCGCAACCGGCCCCCGATGGCTCCATGGTCAAGGCCAACGCGGCGCTTTACCGCATCCGGCGGGCCCGCTACCAGGCGGATCTGACGCACGCCGAGGGGACCCTGACGGCCGCCAAGGCCCAGCTCGCCAACTCGGAGGTGTCGCTGGCGCGTCAGGAAGAACTGTGGAAAAAGCGCAACACCAGCGAGGCCGATCTGCTGAACGCCCGTGCTCAGCGCGACAATACCGCGGGCAAGGTCACCGAGGCGGAGGCGGATCGCGACGTGGCGCGGATCAACCTGTCCGACACGGAACTCAATGCCCCGTTTCCGGGCCAGTTGGGGGTCTCCACGGTCAGTCCCGGCACCTGGCTCAATGTCGGTCAGGCGGTCGGCACCCTGGTGCAGCTTGACCCCATTCGTGTCCGTTTCGAACTGCCCGAGCGGCTCTATCTGGCCCATTTCACCGACCAGGACAAGATCGGCCGGGTGGTGGTGCGGCTGAGCCTGTCCGACGGCGAGCCGTTCGATCAGACCGGACGCATCGAGTTCTTCGACAACCGTGTCGACCCGGCCGCCGGCAGCATCGCGGCCTATGCGCTCCTGCCCAATCCCGCCAACCGGCTGCGTCCCGGTATGTATGTGCAGGTGCTGCTCCAGCGCGATCTCGGGATCCCGTCGCTCCTGATTCCGCAGTCGGCCCTGCTGAGCGACCAGCTCGGCCAGTATGTCTATGTCGTCGATGGCGAGGGCAAAGCCCAACGACGCAATGTCACCCTCGGGGACCCCGTCGACACCAGCATCGTGGTTCTGGATGGTCTGGCGGCCGGTGATCAGGTGGTCGCGGAAGGTCTGCAACGGCTGCGGCCGGGCGTGGCGGTCGAAGTCGTTGCGGGCGCTGCCGCGGGACCGCAAGCGGAGTCCGCGCCCCCCGCCGCGCCCCCGCCGACCGCTCACCCGGATCAGGCCGCCGGCGGACGCCAGGACTAGCCGCCATGTACATCGGCCACTTTTTCATCGACCGCCCGCGGTTTGCGATCGTCATCGCGATCATCACGGTGCTGTGCGGACTGATCGCCATGCGGTTCCTGCCGATCTCCGAGTATCCGGACGTAAGCCCGCCCACGGTGGTGGTGACGACGAGCTGGCCCGGGGCGGACGCCAAGACGGTGACCGAGAGCGTCATCACCCCCCTGGAGGATGCCATCAATGGCGCCGAGGACATGCTCTACATGACCTCGTCGAGCTTCAATGACGGCAGCGCCAACATCACCGTGACGTTCCGCATCGGCGCCGATGCACGCTTGGCCGCCGTGGACGTGCAGAACCGTGTCTACGGGGCCATGGCGCAATTACCCCAACAGGTCCAGCGCCAGGGCGTCAAAGTCGAACGTAAGTCTACCGACATCCTGTGCGTCATCTCGCTGACCTCACCCACCGGGGCCTATGACCCCGTATTCATCGACAACTATGCCGACATCCACCTGGTGGACGCCCTGCGGCGCATTCCCGGAGTCGGGGCGCTGCAACTCTTCGGGGATCGGACCTACTCCATGCGGGTCTGGCTCGCTGCCGAAAAGCTCGCCGCGGTCGGCCTGACCCCGGCCGATGTGGCCGCGGCCATCGAGGCCGAGAACGCCCAGGTGGCGGCCGGGCGCATCGGCTCGGAGCCGGCGCCGCAGGGTCAGCAATTGACTTATACGGTGCAGTTGCCCGGACGGCTGTCGGACCCCGCCGAATTCGGCGATATCCTGGTCAAGACCCTGCCGACCGGCGCCACCGTGCGCGTCAGGGACCTGGCGCGGGTCGAACTCGGCGCCAAGAATTACGATTCCACCGGCCGGCTCGATGGTCAGTCTCCCGCCGCGCTGATGATCGTCAATCAGCGGCCGGGGGCCAATGCCCTGGCCGTCGTGGATGAAATCAAGGCCAGGCTCGATGAATTGCGCCGCGATTTCCCCCCGGAATTGGAAGCCTCGATGTACTACGACACCACGGTCTATGTGCGCGCGTCCATCGCCGAGGTGGCCAAGACGCTGTTGATCGCCGTGGTGCTGGTGGTCGCCGTGGTCTTCATCTTCCTGCAGAACGTGCGTTCGACCCTGGTGCCGTCCGTGACCATTCCCATTGCGCTGATCGGGACCTTCGCCTTCATTCTGGTCATGGGCTACTCGATCAACGTCATCACGCTGCTTGCCCTGATCCTGGCGATCGGCATCGTCGTGGATGACGGCATTCTGGAGATCGAAAACGATAACCGGCTGATGGAACACGAGCGACTCTCGCCCCGCGAGGCGGCGTGGAAGACCGTGACCCAAACCACGGGACCGGTGATCGCGACCACCCTGGTCCTGCTCGCGGTGTTCGTGCCCATCGCCTTCTTTCCGGGGCTGTCCGGGGAATTGTACCGGCAGTTCGCGCTGACCATCGCGGCGGCGGTGTCACTCTCGGCCGTCAATGCACTGACCCTGAGCCCGGCCCTGTGCTCGCACCTCCTGCGCCCCCCAACCGGCCGCGTCTGGGCACCCTTCCGCTGGTTCAATGCCGGCTTCGATCGGCTCGGCGACCGCTACGGCGGCACCGTCAGTCGGCTGGGGCGGCGGGTGCCGCTCATGGTCGCCCTGTTCATTCTGGTTCTGGGCGCCACCGTCGTCCTCTATCTGCGTCTGCCGACCGGATTCATTCCGCCGGAGGATACCGGCAAATTCATGGTCAACGTGCAACTGCCGCCCGGCGCCTCGCTGGAGCGCACCGAGGCGGTGGCGGCCAAGGTTGGCGGCATCCTGAGCCAAACGCCCGGAGTCGGTCATTTCATGACGATGGCCGGCTACAACGGCCTCACGCAGTCCTATTCCGCGACCAACGCCTTCATCATCGTCATTCTCTCGCCATGGGAGGAGCGCACCACCCCGGAGACCATGCTGTTCCGCATGCTGAAGTCACTGGGCGGGCGCTTCGCCGCCGAGGTTCCGGAGGCCCAGGTCATGCCCTTCATTCCTCCCGCCATTCCCGGCATGGGCATGTCCGGCGGTTTTGAGATGGTCATCCGCAACCACGCCGGTGCACCGCCGGCGACCTTCGGCGCGGTGGTCGACACGTTCATCGCGGCCGCCGGTGAGCGGCCTGAGGTGGCGCACCTGTTCACGACCTTCCAGGTTGGGGTGCCGCAGATCTTCATCACGGTGGAGCGCCATCGGGCCGAGCAGATGGGCGTATCGGTCGAGCAGATCTATACGCTCATCCAGGATGCCTTGGGGTCGCGCTATATCAACGACTTCAACAAGTTCGGCAAGGTGTACCAAGTCATTATGCAGGCCGACGCGTCATCACGCGGCAAGATCGAGGATATCGGCCGCCTGGAGGTGCGTAATCGCGACGGCAAGATGGTGCCGCTGACGACCCTGATCCAGGTGGAACGGCGCACCGGCCCCAACGAGCTCAGCCGTTTCAATATGATCGATGCCGTGACCCTGCACGGCATGTCCGGGCTGGCCTACAGTTCGGGGCAAACCATGGCGGCACTCGCCGAGGTGGCAGCCCGGTCGCTGCCGCCGGGCTATGACTTCACCTGGACCGGTATGTCCTATCAGGAGGTGATCGTCGGCAATACCGCACTCTACATCTTCGCGATCTCCCTGGTCTTCATCTACCTGTTCCTGGTCGCCCAGTACGAGAGCTGGACGCTCTCGTTCGCCGTGCTGATGGCGGTGCCGGTCGCCGTGCTCGGGGCCTTGATCGTGCTGTTCTTGGTCAATCAGTTGCTGCCGGTCATCAACAACAACATCTATGCCCAGGTCGGCATCGTGCTGTTGTTCGGGCTGGCGACCAAGATCGCCATCCTGATCGTCGAGTTCGCCAAGAAGAGCCGCGAGGAAGAGGGTCTGGGCATCGTCGAAGCGGCGGTCCATGCCGGCCGGCTGCGCTTTCGCCCGGTCCTGATGCAGGCCGCGGCCTTTCTGCTTGGGACATTGCCGCTGGTCATTGCCGGGGGCCCCGGCAGTATGGCGCGCCGGTCGATCGGCCTGACGATCTTCGGCGGTATCCTGTTGTCGGTGATCGTGGGCCTGCTGTTGATGCCGGCGGCCTTCGTCCTGATGGAGCGTCTCGCGGAACGGTTCGGCGCCACGCGCCGTAGCGGCACAGCGCCGATGGTCCAGGAGGAGTCCCGTTGAACCACCCGGCGGCTCAGAAGGCCCCAAACGTCAAACCCAGGACGATGATCGTGCCCAGCGCGAGCAGGGTCCCGATCAGCATGACGATGGCGACATCGCGGTAGCTGCCCCGGTGGGTAGCACCGCTGATCGCCAGCAGGGTGACGACCGCACCGTTATGGGGCAGGCTGGACAGTCCGCCGGCCGCAATGGCGGCGACCCGGTGCATGAGTTCGGGGTCGATGCCGGCCTGCGCGGCCAGGGCGACATAGGTTCCGCCGAGCGCCTTCAAGGAGATCATCAGGCCGCCCGCGGCTGAGCCGGTGATGCCGGCGATAACGTTGGTGGCGACCGCCAACGAGACCAGGGGGCCGCCGCCCACCGCCAGAAAGGCCGCGCTGATCAGGGCGAAGGCCGGCAGCGCGGCGATGACCGCGCCGAAGCCCACCACGCTCGCGGTGTTGAGCGACGGCAGCACCGAGGCATTGGCCCCGGCATTGATGGTCCTGCGCAGGGCCGGCAGGCGCCGCCGATTGACCAGCACCAGGACCAGAATGGCGGTCAGCAGGGCGGTCGCCACGGCCCAAATGCCGCCGACCGCGGCCAGCGAGGTGGCGCCCCAGCGCGGCTCGGCGAGATAGCCGTTGTGCTGCCCCGGCAGCACGGCCAGACTCATCGCCATGTTGATCCCCACCACCACCAGCATCGGCAGCACGGCCAGCCAGAATGGCGGCAGCGCCTCGCTCTGGTGACCGCGGGCGGATTCGGCCAGGTCGAAGGTGTCGGTGGTCGTAACCCGCTCGCGCGCCAGTTGGTCGCCGGTACCGACCGCGGAGGTCGAGGTCGGTCCGTAGCCCTCACCGCGCAGCCGGGCGCGGCGGGTGACCCGGCTCAGCCACCAGAGGCCGAAGCTCAGCATGATGGCGGCCCCGATCAACCCCAGGCCGGGCGCGGCGAAGGGCGTGGTGCCGAAATAGGGCATGGGGATGGCATTCTGGATCGCCGGGGTACCGGGCATGGCCGTCATGGTGAAGGTGAAGGCGCCGAGCGCCACCGTGGCCGGGATCAGTCGGTGTGGGATATTCGCCTGGCGGAACAGCGCGTCCGCGACCGGCACCACGACGAAAGCGACCACGAACAGGCTCACCCCGCCATAAGTCAGCAGGGCGCAGGCCAGCACCACGGCCAGCACCGCCCGTTCGCGTCCCAGCCGATCGGTCAGGGTGCGGGCGATGGCCAGCGCCGATCCGCTGTCGTCCATCAGCTTGCCGAAGACGGCGCCGAGCAGGAAGATCGGGAAGAATTGCGACACGAAGCCCGCGGCGCCGCCCATGAAGAGTTGGGTCCAGGACGCCAGCAAGGGCAGTCCGGCGAAGGCCGAGGCCAGCAGGGCCGCCGCGGGGGCGACGAGCAGGATGCTCCAACCCCGGTAGGCCAGCCAGATCAGGAGCGCCAGTCCGGCCGCGATGCCGAGCAGACCCAGGGTCTCAGGCGTCATCGGACACCTCGCGCGAAACCCCGGCAAGGCCGGGCAGGGGGCGTGGCCGGGGCCGGGCGGGTGACCCGGCGGGACAGGCGGCCGCGACCGGCCATTGTTGGGTAAGGGGTGGCGCGGCAGTGCCGGGCCAGTCGAAACGCTTGGTCACGATTGAAAACACCATTCCACAAGGCGGCCGGGCGCAGGACCCTGGGCCGCATCAAAGCACGCGAGTCAGCAAGAATGATGCCGTACTTGCTCGGGTGTGCGGTTAGGTGTCGACGGCCGGAGTCGGGGTGTGGTCAGCGTTGGATCTGTTGGCCGGAAAACGCGCGCGGTCGGGCCGGATGGCGCGCGTGTCGGCGATCGAAAGGCAAGGGCCTTGGCGGTTTTCCTACCGGATTTTGTGGATATGCCGACAGCGGACCGCCACGCGCGTGGGAGCGGCCTCCGGCCGCGATGCGGTGCTGCGGTGAACATGCCAATCGTCGCGATCCCGCGCGGCCCCATCGCGGCCGGAGGCCGCTCCCACGGAATCGATCCAGGAATACCGCGGTGTTTTACTTGGCGACGGGCGGCGGGCGGTTGAGCCGGCAGGCGATTGTGATGCAGGAATCAGCCTGCCCGTCGTTCGAGCTCTCGCTTCTCGGCGGCGCATCGGCCGCCGCGTTGACGGCGCACTGCGGGCCGGACAGGGGCAGAACGATGTCCGGCCCCAATGGCGGCAGGCCCAGCATGTCGAGTGTCACGGCGTCCAGCACACCATCCGTTCTGCGCAGGCCGTTGCGCATTTGAAAGGTGTTGAGCGCGGTAACCGTCGTCTGGTCCGCTTTGCCGGCGAACGGTACCTTTTTGTAGTCCACATGCTTCTTGCGTTTCTTGTCGCGCCAGACGGATTTCTTGGTCGGTTGGGTCAGCAATCCTTGCGCGGCCAGCGCCCGCTGCACCGCGGCGAGATGCGGTGATGCGATCCGCTGGAACTTTTTGGGCATTTTCTTGATGCGGTTGAGATCGGGGGCCTGACTGGATGACGCCTGTTGGCCCGCCTGCAATGCGGCGTATCGGCCGATCCGCTGCCCATAGAGTTCCAGCGCGATCCGCTCGGCCGGCATCAGCAGGTTGACCTGTGCTGGATCATCCGGCGCGTCTTTACCGACCTTGGCGCGGAACTTCTGCAGGGCTTTGCGGACCTCCGGATGGGTGGTGCTGGTGTCCTGCACCTTGGTCGGCAGTACCTTGAGGTGATGCAGCGCGGCCAAAACCTCCGGTGGGAGTGTGTCCGTGGGTTTGTCCTCGCCCTGGCTGATCAGCGCCGCTAAACGCTGTTTATAGTGCCGCGCTTCGTCCGGGCCGAGCGTGCCGGTGACCAGGGTCTCCGGCAGCAGGACGCTTTGTTCGTGCTCATGGCGAAACTCGATCGCGTCGGCGACCTGATCCGGCTTGAAGGCGCGCTCCGGAAGATCGCCGCCCTTCAGGCTGAAGCCGACGCCATACTTGGCCCGCACCAACGCCGGCTGGCTCTCGGCCCGGACGCGCTTGGCCAGATGGTCCATGAACTGGGCCCAAGTGTAAGGTTGGCTCTGCCCTTTGCCGTCGCGGTAGAACATGCCCAGATTGCCGGTGACCGTGCCCGAGTTGGCGGGCAGTCCCCATTCCGATGAGACGGGCGGCGGTGCTTCGGGAATCACCGGGTAGATCGGCGCGGATGTGGTGGTGATCGCGGATCCGGCCTGGAGGGCCGCTTCGGCGTTCATCATAGCGACGATCTGGTCTTGGGTTGGCAGCGTCGGGCGGGGCTCCAGCTCGCGCCGCGACCACACCAACTGCGGCTCGGCGGGAAGCGTGCGAAATCCGGCGGTGGGTCCGGCGACAACCACCGGCCGGGGCGGCGCGGTGGGTTGTAATGTCGGTGCCGGCGGCAGGCCGGTGGCGATGGTCGGCGCCGGGTTGGTTTCCGGAGCCGGCGTCGGCGGCTCGACTGGTTTGACACACAGCGTATCGCGCGCCTCGCCCCGCGCCAGCGCCAGTATCCGTCGGCCCTGCTTTTCGCCCAGAAAATGGAACAGATAATCCTCTTCCGGTGTGGTCGCCCCGTTGTCGACGCTCAGATAGTGTTTGGCAAAGGCCAACACGGCGAAGTTGTGACGCAGGAGTTGGAGTTCCTCATCGTCCGCCCCCCGTTTGCCGTCCACCGTATCCTGAATCAGGCCCCGGACCTGGGCATCGGTGAAAGGCCCTTCCCCCAAGTCCATCCGGTCTCGGCCGGCTGCCGCATCCGCCGCACTGGCGGCCAGCAGTTGTGTCCCGAACCGCTTGATGATGCCGTGGAAGGTCGCCGGCTGGAATTGCCAGACTCCGGTCGCCGACCCCAGGCTGCCGTTCTTGAGGGTGGGCCGGACGTGATCGTTCCAGGTGCGGGCGCTTTCGTGTTCGCCGGTGGCCAGGGCCTGCCCGAGACCGGCTCCGATCCGTTCGGTCACTTCCAGCAGGAGCAGCAGTTGCCGGGGGGAGATATCCTGGGTTCGGTCATAGTTGCGCGATAGGCTGGCCGACAGTGCCCGATAGGCTGCCAGCGTGACGTCCGCCGTGCCCCCGTCCGCTGAATAAACGGCAGAGGTCAGCGGCGGATCGGCCGCCCAAGCCGACGGAAACACGGCAGCAGCGGCGGCCGTGGCAAGCCCGGCGAGGAGTCTGCGTTGATTAATGACCTGTCACCTGAGTGTCTTGTTCGTCAGCCGCCTACTTTATGGTGTAGTCGAGTCAAAAAACAACGCAATCCCGCGCGGCGTCATCGCGGCGGGACGCTGCTCCCACGGAAAGTCGATATCGCCTTCCTACCTGATATCCGGACGGACCCTTGGTGTAGTGGCGGGTTTGAAACCCGCCCCTACGTCCGCTTATCACATCCGATGGCTATAGCGACAACGGCTGGGGTTTCGCCGCGGCCAGCGTCGGTGCTTGCGGGTCGGTCTCCAGTTTCACCGCGATCCAGGCGGTGAGCGGCATCAGCACCGCCCAGCCCACCGCCAGCACGGCGAGCGCCGCGACGGGGTCGGGAAAGCTCACGGCGCCGAGCCGCATGCCGGCGTAAAACGCGAGCGGTCCGCCGATGGCGCCGAACAGGCTCGCCAGCCACCAGCGCCCGAGCAGCCAGCGCATCGAGACATAGAAAGTGGTGGCGAACCCCGCCCACATGGCGACGATCCACACCGGGGCGAGCCAGGGCAGGATCATGCCCGAGGGGTAGACCAGCAGGCCGGTTCCGGCCAGCAGCCCGTCCCAGAGGGCACCGATCACGGAAACCACGGTGATGAGCGCGGCATCCCGCCAGGGCGCGGGGCTGCCGGCCAACAGGATAGCCACTGCCCCCGCGGTCACGGCCACACCGACCCAGGGCAGCCCATGAGCGCCGCCGAGGACACAAGCGAACCAGGCGACCTGATACGCGATAAAATTCACGACAACACGAGACGACACGGGACCTCCGGTCAGGGCCACAGTAAGTTGCTGAATGACGTGGCGCCGGGTCCAACGAAAAGCAACAGCAAGGGCGAGGTGCCGACCCGCCTGGTGCAACGCCTCGCCGCCGACGACGTGGCGGCGGTGGCCTTGGTCATCAACCCGGCCATCGCGCGACCTGCACGGCCGCCGGTCCGCACAGCGGACCCTAGTGTGCCCGACATGGGCATGTACTTGTTACCTGAAAGGAGGTAACCGCAGCGAGTGACAAGAAGCGTAGCGAAACCCAAGGTGGAAGCCGCGAGGCCAGACTGAAA
>Ga0247837_1001671_pt1 | contig 44887 bp, 32 predicted proteins | sample LaCtaG_2_FD_187115 | JGI IMG/M metagenome (GOLD analysis project Ga0247837, IMG submission 187115) | Freshwater microbial communities from meromictic Lake La Cruz, Castile-La Mancha, Spain - LaCruzMarch2015_14.5m | ecosystem: Environmental > Aquatic > Freshwater > Lake | place: Spain: Castile-La...
CGCATCCAAAATTACATCAACTTCGGCAGTGTCACTTTCTCCTCAGCAGTCATTATTACTAATGATAATCCCACATTACTACCTCCAGGCGCGGCAACTGGCAACTATAAAGCTGGAGCGGTCACTTGGTTTTCTTTTCAAATCATTACTGAAAGTCCTATTCCACGTTCAAGCGTGCTTACTGTGGATTTCAATGGCTGGCAGAGTGTAGGAGCATGCTTCGCTGAAGGATACAATTGCTTATATTATGACAAGAGGTGGACTATTACAGGAAATTTTCCACTCAAAGCAAAGATCAATGTATGGGGAAGCGCGATTAATCCACTGGTCGCAGGCGACTACAACCTAACAGTGACCACTCGATTGGATGAAAAACGACTAATTGATGTCGGCACAACAGGCAAAACCATGCTCGACTGCTGTTCCATGCTGCCTACGAGCCTCCTCCTCTCGCAGTACAACTGGGGTCCGAGACTCACTCGCTCCTCCCAGCGCAGTTCCTTATCAGTGCTTTTCACTTCAAAGGCGATATATGAGGGCTGGATTAGTATTACTGCTCCAGGCTTCGCTTTCCCTCAAACTCCTGTGTGCAAGTATGGCTTGCAGAGGGAGCCAGATGTGAAGTATCGGGCTAGAGCGTGTAGTTGTGTGGGGAGCAAATGCAGGGTAGAGAAAAGCATGCAGGGAGCTATGGCGCCCAATAAGTTTTATTTCGTGGAAATCAGTGATGCAGTTTTCCCAGATTACACTATAAATCCGATATCAACACTAAGCGTGGAATTGAGCTATACCGCAGGCGATCCAGCTTCAGTGAGTCGGGAAATGCAATACCAGGTTTTCCCCTCGGTCACAACCCCAGCTAAAGTCATCTCCTTCTGCACTTCAGCGGGAGCTAGCGAAAGTGTTCTTTTAGTGAACTTCCCGACCAACTCTCGCTTCACTGTAATTTTCCCTAGTCAAACTGCTATTGGAGGACCTCTTTTCCCTGGAAGCGGCTCTGACGGCCGAGACCGAGGCTGCAAGTCTCTCGATGGCAGTGATGTTCCCTGTATAGAAGGACACTTATATCCCCATGCTTGGACCCAGCACCCTGTTACTGTGGAAATGACAGGTCCTGCAGCCGTTTATTTACCAGGCGTTGTTAATCCAACAGTGCAGGAAACAGCTGTTTACCTAGGGATAGTCGTTTACTCATATATAAACGGACATCCAATAATAACCGACGGAACTTACCTCTTTGCTGCATACAGTACTGAAGCCAGTTCCCCTGCCCCCGTATCCAAGTTTTCCTTCCTCCAATTCCTCTCAGACCGCTCCACCGGCAGTCAACTTTTCTCTTTGCAGGTTCGACTGGATAGCGATGGCGGAGGCCCTGCCTCTGCCTTGGCTCCTAATCAACTAATGCTGCTGCAGTTCTCCACCCCAATTGACGCAGCTCTCAATGTGACTAATATGAACATGCTAGCACTGTTTCCGGAACGAGGACTGGTGGTCGTGAGGAATGCAGGCACTACAACAATCACTTCTTTTCTGCTGAAAATGCGGAGACTACAATGGTTCGACCCAGCTGCTCCTCCTACATTGTCTGCTAAGCTCATTTCTGCCACTCCCAATGCGACTGTCTTCTATGACTTTCGATATGATGGGAGTATTAATTTCACTCCTGCAGAAGGTGTGGCGACACTGGTATCTGTTCTGCCACTGGTTAGTGGCATTAAAGGACGAGCTACAGTAACTTTCAATAATACGAGTGGAGTGCAGGCAGGCAGCACTGCAGTACTCACACTGCCTGGCTTTCAGTTGGACTCTTGTTTCTATGCCTCTCATACTCAGGGCGGAAACCTAATGGTTGCAGAGACTAGTCTGGACAGACTCGTAGTTTGTGAAACAAATGGCAATACTGTCACATTGAAGTATCTGGGGGGAAGTCCTGTAGGAACGCTGATAAATGTGGGAATTGTAGGGAAGCCGACTAGTACAATCCAAGTGACAGTCAAGACCTATGCAAAAGGCAGCAGCACTCCAAACCAAGGCACTGCCTCCTCTCCCGGTTACGTAATTGCCTTCTCAAGTCTGCTTTCCGCCCCATCAATTGTCTCGCCTATGAGGCAAAGTGCAGAGAAAGCGATACAGCAGAACTCAGTTGCGCCATTATTGATTGCTGTGAGACTAAGTTCGGCCCTATCTAGTGAGTTGGTGATTACAGTGGGTACTGGTATACTCTCCTTCTCTCCCTCTGCCATTTCCCCTCCCAACCGCCTCCCCAGTCCTCCCTACCTCACCTGTCTGTGGACAACAGCTACTAACACATCCATAGCCTCAGCCTGCCAATTCACAGGGACAGCTCTACACATCTCTCCTCCCCGCTCCACCCCTATTAACAGCGGCACAGACTACACTATCATATGGACAACTACTCTCAACCATGGAGAAGAAGGACTCCGCTTCCTGTCTCCTACTCAGGCCTTGACTTCCTGCACAGTTCAAACCGCAGCAGACTTCCTACCTGCGTCTTTCTTGCTCTACCCAGGTCCTCCTGTCTTCTTGCGACTCACCTCTCTCAGTGTGTCTACTGGCCCTACAGCCCTCAAATTGGAGTTTAATTCTACTACAGACATCTCTGGGGAAATAGTGATTTCTATGTTTGGAACAGGTATGCTGAGCTCTACAGCCTCGGGCGAAGTGACAGAATTGGCCTGTCTCAGTAATCACACAGTTGTATGCTTCTATCACAAAGGAGTCACTCCAGAGTTAAGGGTAAAGCTGCTGAGTTCTATCCCAGCGGGAATCACTGAGGAAGTGCTTTTCTTAGATCTCATCAATCCCTATATCCCAGGAGAAATTCCCTCCTTCACTGTGCTCTTCAGAGAGTGGAAAGGGACAGGCTATCAGGACTATTATTACTCCCAAGTACTGTATTTGTACCGCACAGAGAGTGCTTCTCCAGTCACTTCAACTGTAATTTTGCCTTCTCAAAAGGTGCAAACCAGCATAGCACTCACCTTGCCTCTATCTACACCCGCGGCTTTACTCGTCCTTATGCTTGACTCTGTCTGTGACAGTTCTCAACTCACCTACAGTGGACCCTTAGCCTACCATCGCACTGCAAATAAGTGGACATTTGTGAGTCCCACAGACCCTATAGTGCTCAATAACTACAATCTGCCTCTGACTCCTGTGAAATGCACGTATTCCTTTTACGTGCTTAGAGACACTGTCTATGCAGAAGAACGCAACTATGAAATGTCTTCCAACCTGCCAACGCCCCTGACCTGCTCTGTAGTTTCCCTGCAGTCTGTTCCCTCTGCAAGGTTTCCTGTGACTTATTTGGTGACTTTCTCAACTGTGGTGATTCCTGTGGGCGGCAGTATTGCAGTTACAGTGCCCACGAAAGTGCAAGTACTAGGGAAGTGTGAGGTGAGCAGTGGACTGCAACTGTGGGGGTGTGAAGCCCAGGACAGGCAATATCTCCTTACAGCGCGCTCTGCTTACAACCCTGTAGAGCCAATAGTCCTGGCTTTGACACTGACAGCTGGAAGTGCTGGGAGTCTTAACGAATTCTCGATTTTGGTGTATGTAAACGACCCTAGTGCACAACTCAGCACTGGGACCTGCAGCTACACTCCACCCATTGAAAGCTCAGTATCACCTGCTTTATCCATTCAAGCCCTGTCCTCACTTAGTTCCCCACTGTCTGCCTGTCTCTCCCAACCCACAGTCCTTTCTTTCCAAGTCATTCCCAACTCCAACTCTCCCATCGACTTTATCTCCATTCAGTTCCCTACTGGTCTTCAAGTCCCTGCCTCGCCTCTATCTTGTCTCTGGACCAACTCCACCAATACTATTCCTTGCGAGAAATATGTACTCACTTCGACACTAGTGAATGTGACCCTGCCAGAGCAAGCTCCAGGACAGCCCCAGGTTTCCTATCTACTGACGTTACAGGGGAAAGATCCATTTGTACTGCCGAAGAGTGTGGATACTCCAGTGCTTAGCTTTTACGTAGTGACTCGAGGGAAAACTGGAGAATGGGCAGGGAAAGCGCAGGGCAGAGTATGCGGAGAGCCCTTTGAAGCAATAGCAGTGCAGCCGGGACACAGAACAGTGGGTGAAAGCAGTTTCCTTACACTGACTTTCAAGCCGCCTGTTGATGTGCCTGCTTCCGCCCAGCTCCTCATTCAGTTCCCTGCCCATGTCTCTTTGGGTCCTCTGGACTGTGTCCTTTCCAACGTGAGACCTGAGTGCCAAGTTCCCTCTCAGTCCACTGTACTTATCACTCATCACCAAGGTTTGCTGGCACACAGTAGCTATATTCTACGTCTCGTGGGCATCATAAACCCCAGTACAGCCCTAGATCCTGTCCATAGCGACCCTATTGGTGCTCAACTGAACTTCATAGTTGTATACAGAGGAGCTGAAATATTGGCTGCTCGAGGCTTGCAACTCTTCCCCAATCCACTTTCAACCGAACTACCTGCAGCGAGACTAGGCTCTGTGGCAGTTGCAGGCACAGACAGGACTCAGACTGTACTAGATGACCCTCTATTCTTCAGATTCACCTTTACAGACAGCTCCGCTGCATTCCTCGACTCCGGCTCTGTAGTGCTGTTGACAATGGATACAGCCTTTGTCCTGCCGGCACTTCCTGCCAAGTGCTCACTGAGTGGAGTGGCTGGACACTGTCAGCAGTTCCCAAGTCTGCAGTATGTACTTTTCACTCTGGAGAGCAGTGCAGGACAGCTGAGTTCAGCGAAGTACCTCCAGGTCCAGGGCATTTCCACCCCTCTATACACTCAAACACTTGGTTACCCGATTAGAGCTGATGTTATCACTGCTGATGGCCTGTGGAAGGCATCTTATACTGCCAGCTTGACAGGGATACAGCCTGCTACTTTGTCCACTATCAATATAATTCGCCCCACCCCACCTATTTCCCTACATCGTCGCACATTCGACAAGTACATTCTCCGAATTGAGAACCCTTTCCTCGAAGTAAGGGGTGCAAGTATCCAATTCCCACCTGCTTTTGCCTGGGTGGAAGTGGACTGCTCTGTGAATGTCTCCCCTGCCACTTGCAGCAGCGACTGTGGCACAGAGGACTGTGGAAAGCGAATTAGTGTGACTGGAGCATTGTCTGCTGTGTGGGAAGCCACTATCGGAGCAATGAGTCCTGATAATGCAGGGTTGATAGGGAATGTTCTAGTGCAGCTGCATACTGAGGACCCTAAGCAAGTAGTCGCCAGTGGAGAAGTTGGTCCCATAGAGAATTCGCCACTGGTCTCTCTATTTGACCTGGAGGCAGCCTGGGTTCGCTCTCCCATTTCCAACCGTAAAGCGAGGGAAGGCGACTTTGCCTCCTTAATCCTCACTTTCCAAGCAGTTCTACAGCCCAATTCCTCCCTAGTCATTACTCTACCCGGTGACTTTGAGAGTCCTGCAGGCACCTCCCCTCTCTGCACTCTGCAGTATGGCTCCGATCCACTAGGCCAATTTCCCCTGATTCAGCCGAAAACGCCAATTTCAGCACTTGACGTGAGCTGGAATGGAGGAGTGTTATCTATGCGTTTACCGCCCATTATACTGCGAAAGTGGTACGGTACAGCCACTGCCCGCTTTCACATTGCCTGCACCACGACCTCCTCAGCTCAAGGACAGCAGGGCTTCAAAGCGCCTAGACCTGGCATATACTCAGTGACTGTTTCTGCTTCTGCAGCTTCCTGGAGTGGGGAATTAATAGTGAACCCTGTGGTACTCGAGGGCTTGGCAGTGGCCTCACACATACGTGATGCAGGTGCAGAGGCTGTGCTCACAGTGAGCTTTACACCCAGTTGCTCGCTACCCAGTGGCCACCCCAGCATTGTGAACAGAGGAGTTGGGGCGATTGCCTGGATCATAGTGGACTTCGAGGGTCACAAAGGCTTCGCAGTGGACCTGGGAAAGGGGTACAAGGAGGGAGATGTGGTGCCTTGCAGTGGCTCAGTAGGCATTTCTGGTCTACTGAAGTGTGTCTTTAGCCCTGGGAATGAAGCCATTGGCCAGCCCGCTCAAGTTCGAATCTCTGGGTTCGACCCAATAGCGGCAAATACCTATGTGAAACTGTGGCTCTCTGAGCTGCGTTACCCGATTTATACTGACACAAGGCCACAGGTGTCTGTGGGAGTGAGGCAGACTAATGAGGACAGTCTGCAAGCCTGGATCCTCTCTCCTAGCACCGCTTTATTGGACTTTCCAATCCCTTCAGAGGCGCAGCTCTCCACTAACACTGGTCTTGCACTGAGCAATTACTTCGTTTATGCAAAAAGCACTCTTTCCCTTCCACTTCGCCCTGCAGAACTCAGTGCGAGCGACTCTCTCACAGTCAATATAGGCACTTTCCAGCTTACACCCGACTTCTCTGTTTATATAAACAACCAGCCCTATCCAGAAGTGTGGGAAATCTCTACCTCTCTGCTGCAAATCCCAATTCCCTCTGATGTTTCCCTCACTCCTGCTTCTCGCTTGGTAGTGAGTGGCCTGCTCAACCCCGCAGTCCCCACTGCCATCAGTCTTGTGTGGAGTATAGTAGCAGGGAAAAAACTGCTGGATGTAAAGACAGGGACAGTGGAAATAGTGATCGGGGAAACAGCTGTGCGGAGTCTAGAGCCCAGCAACTACGCAGCAGGGGCTGTTTGTGTGACTTTGAATGGGACCATTGAGACTCAGAACGCACCAAGTGAGGAGGCAGTGCTTGTCATCACACTGCCAACTGCGTACTCAGACCTGACTCAGTCCTCTCCTAGGCCGACTTGCAGCAGTGATGTGCCTTTATCCACCTGCCAAATCGCATCTCGGTCTATCTCGATATCAGGCGTATTTCCTGTTGCAACTCCCATCTCTTTCTCCATTAGAGGCCTCAAGAGCCCTGCGGATCCAGGCTCTTTACTAGGCTTTCGCCTACAAGGCACTGACTTCAAGGGTAGAACCTGGACCCAAAGTAACTCCTTCCCTGCCATTTTCCTCACTGCCCCAGTGCCTCCTACCACACTAGCACTCACTATTGACCCTCTATTGCTGTCTAGCGGCATTACAACCAAGTATACAATTGGCCTGCAATCAGCCGCAGCACTACCAGTTCAAGCAGCCTTTAGAGTCCTATTCCCTGTGCAGTACACCCTGAATAGTGAGGTGGAATGCTTAGATGTGACAGGCCTCCCTACTTACCTCTCCTGTGAAGCTGAAAACACCCACTCAATTGTCCTAGTCTTACTGGACTTCTTACCTGCCAACACCTTTGTTTCTTTGCTACTGAGCAATATCCACAGTCCCCTAGCCAGTCCAGGGTCCTTCTCAGCCACCGCTGTCTACGACAACACTGTGCTCAGTCAGTCTATTCAAGTGTCTGTCACACTGGCCCCGCCACCCAGTAAGTCTATTGTGTTCCTAGAACTGGAAGTGATTCCACCTAATGAAGCATATTCCAGCAGCTATGCCCTCAAACTCAAACTAGGAGTGCACCTCACTCCGGAGTCTAACTTGGCACTGCACATCTGCTTTCCGCAGGAGTATAGCCAGAATCTGGCTTCCAATGGATGGACACTTTTTGGAACTTCTGAGCATTTCGGGCAGTTTAGTCGAGTAGGGCCTAGAGAAGTTGCCTTTTCTCAGTCCTCAGCATATGTGAGTGAAGTCGGGGAAGTCACTTTGTCAGTGTTTAACGTCACCAACCCGAATCGTGGGACAACAAGCGACTTTGCTGCCTATTTAATCGACCCAGACTCCAGATCTGTCCTGTCTGCTAATGAGTCAGGGGGAAGTGTATTGATTCATGAGCCACAGGATTTGCCTGTTTCCTCACCCTTTAATTCCTCCACTGCCGTCGAGCCTATGATGCAGCTCAGCTTCGCCAAGGGCAGTCGAGGAGTGGATGAAGCCAACAAGTTTGTACTGAATTATCCCCCCTGGGAAGCATATAGCGACATAGTCCTGGGAAGTGCTCCTCTCCCTGCCTCTCTCCGAGGCAGCTACTTCTACCCTTCTCAGAGCCTTTCTGTTTCGCCTGATTACCAACTAACGTCACAACTAGTACTGGACCTCACTCTGCGAGTGATAAGCCCGGGACTCATTCTATCCTTCGGAGATGTATTCTCTATCTCCGCTGTTGGAATAGCTCCAGATTTTGTTGTAACAATAGCTATTTCAGGAAGTATATCCAAAACAGCGATAAAGTTTACCTCGAAATGGCAGAGAGCAAGAGTCTTGCTGTGGCCTGGAGACTTGGGAAGTCATTACAAAGTATGTAGTGGATTTATATGCGACTTTGGCCAGACTTCCCTGCCTTTACCCATTCAAAAGGCTCAATTAACCTTCGGAAACGGCTTCGAAGGCTTTCTGAGGAGCGTGACTCTGTACAACTCCACAAATGTGCAACCGCAATACGAATTAAGTGAAACCATCAACCCCTGCCTGATTTCCCAAGCCCTAGACAGTCTCTGCACTCCTTGTCTGCAGGGCTGTCTGACCTGCAGTCGGCCTACGTCCTGTGGAGCCTGTGCTTTCCCTCTCTGGGCAGATTGCAGTGAGTCCTATAGCACCGCTTCCAAGTGTGTGCCGGCTGCTGAGACTTTTTGTGAACTGGTGTGTCCTGAGGACTGTCTGAGCTGCACACTGCTGCGGAGCAATAAAAACTGCTACTGGTGTCAGCAGGCTAGCACTGGGAGGGCGGTTTGTCCTCCAGGAGGGACGTCATACCCACCTTTCCCACTTGCAAACTGTACAAATTGCAACCCAACAGACCCTGAGCCGCCCACCTTCCAAATCCTCAGTGGGCTAAAAGACACTGTACACATAAGCCTCAAAGCTGCTGCTTACAACCGAACCCTCACAGTCAACTGCCCCTATGAAGGCGCACTTTGCCTTCTCAATACAACTGACACTGTGGTAAATACGCCTACTTTCCTTGCTATTACCGTCGGAGCTCCGCGCACTCGCAGTTTCTCCCGCTTTCTCCTCACTCTAGCAGAAACCAGTGGCTTTTTACTGCTTGAAGTGGTGATTCTGCTCAAGCCTACTCAAAACATGCCTGTGACTGTGATATTGAGTGAGAATCCGGTCCTGTCCATCTCTATTTCTCGTCAAATTCAGCTGTCGCTGACCGAGGAACTGCTGTGGCCAGCCACATTGTCACTGACCAGCTCTCAGGTAGAGGTGGAAATCGAGCCTAAGACAGTGGTTTTATCAGGGAGGGATCCAGTGAATATCACGCTAATCGCTAGAGACGGAGCAGTGAATGGCACTATTACCCTACGTGCAATAGATGACTTATATGTGGTGATCAACCCTCTCCAGACCTACCTCGCCATACCTCCTCCTCAGGAAACTCCCGAGTTGGTCTCCATCCAATTCCCAGCAATAACTCACAACTCTGTTTCTGTCCTCATCACTATGAGTCGTCCAGCCCGCATCACCTACTACCTCCGCTCCACTCTCAACGGCAAGCAAACCAGGAGGAGAAAGGTAGAAACCAATATTGAGAATTTCGAAGGCTGGGTCTGGGTGAGGGGACTGAAGCCTGGCAGTGAGTATGAAGTGGTGCTGCTGTGGACTGCTGTAGAGGGCAAGAAGGAGTGGAGTCGAACTCATACGTTCAGCACGAAGTTTGCGTGGGATTTAGGAACTAGTTAAGCAGAAAAGCGGATTATTAACCTCAGGCCATTTAACTCCAAAGCAGTGCAGGCATTTCTCCAGTGTGTTCCACCAGATTAGGCAAATCTCACCAGTTTCATACTTCTGTTTCTAGTATAAAGCTCAATTAGCCAACAGTTTCTACTTCATAATGCTTCACCTCAGTCTACTTCTTTCTGAAAGTTATTAAATGTCAATATAAGGAAGAGTCTACTCAGAAAGCAGGGCAAAATGGAACTGCGCTTTCTAGGTCTCCTACAGTGTCTATGGCCTAACGAAAGGAAGTGCCTTCGCTGAGTCAAAGGACTGTATAGCGGCTTAGTTGAGTTCAGGAGAACTGATTCGGAGCGAAGTGGTTAGCTATTACTGAAGTCCTAGGAGAGCCGCTGCCATTACCTGGAAGGCCGCTTCCAAATTCTGCTCCTCTTGCACGGAAGTTTCTAAGAAAGGGACACTCAGAGAGTCTGCCAGCGCCTTTCCTTCTGCCTGCGACACCACCCGCCCCTCTGTTTGATCAGACTTATTCCCCAGTAGAACCAGGGCCAGTGGTCTGCCGCCCTGCAGTCTAATCTCTCCAAGCCAGCGCGCCACCGTGCGATAACTGTCCCTGTCTGTAACGTCATAGACAGCAACCAGGCCGTGAGCTCTGCGGTATAGAGCCGGGTTTAGCGATTTTTCAGCATTATGCGCGGTCCAGACCTGAAGACGGACTAAAATTTGCCCGACTGCCACAGTGATACTGACAATATCGACGCCTGAAGAAGACTCAGAGGGCCGCGGGACGCCGCTGGCAGCATGCATTAGGCTGGCTTTGCCTACGCCTGCAGTACCTATGAGCATCACACAGAAGTCGCTGCATACACTATACCGCGGGGCCTTCGCCTCCATAGTAACAATCACTACTGCTTAGACGTTCTCGTCGTTACCTTGCGGCCTGCGCCCACTCCCTCTGCTTTCTTCCTTGAGTGACACCCCTTGCATCTTCCCATGTATCCACTTCCCTGACAGCTTCGTTCCGTCTGGCAGGGTCAGAGTGCCGGGGCCGTGCTTCTTGTCCTTCACGTAGATGCCTACAAAGGACTTTCCGTCAGGCCACTTGAATGTGCCTGCGCCGTGCATCTTGTTGTCCAGCCACTCCCCTTCGTATGTGCAGCCGTTGGGCCAGCAGTACACTCCCTGTCCTTCGATGTTATTGTCCTTGAAGGCGCCTTTGTACCAAGACTTGTCTGCCCATAGAAATTCACCGTATCAACTTTTGCGGCCGTTCTCATAGCTGCCCTTGTACTTAGATCCATCAGGCCAAGTTTCCACTCCCAGACCATGCTGCAAGTCCGTCATCCAGTCTCCCACATACCTAGACCCATCCACATGCACATAGACACCCCGGCCCTGGGCTTTGTCGTCAACCCACTGGCCTTCGTATACGTCGCCGTTAGCGTGCACTAGGCGTCCTTTACCGTTGGCCCTATCTCGCTCCCACAGACCTTCATACACGGACCCGTCCGGCCAGTGCTGTATTCCGCGCCCCTCTCTCACCCCTGTCACAGCATTCCACTCTCCAGTGTACACTGAGCCGTTGTCGAAGGTCACGGGACTGCGTCTCTCCAACCGTCGTTTGATAGGTGCAGAGCGAACAGGCGGATGGCGACTGAGAGTCTTGCGGACCTGATAAGCCCTCCAAGCCGCCTGTATCTTAACAATGCTGCTGAGCACTTGGTGCATGCGACTCTTAGTGGGCAGCAGCTCGAACTCACCAGACTTCCCTGAAAGTGAGAAGTCGTAGCAGACTTGGCAAGTGTTCCCCATATGATTTACTGCTCATTAGGTCTATTCTGAGCGTCCTCTCTGCTCCGTCGGAGTCGGTACTCTTCTGCGATTGCCGCAGCATGGATACGCGTGGAGTTGGGCTGAATGCGCTCGATTGGTTTCCCATAGAAGTGAATATATTCGAGGAGCGACAAAGTTGGCCACTCTGCAAAGCGATGTGCTGTATATGTGCCTAAATAGTCACTAAACGACATTGGTACCAACCATAACAGCGGGTTCCAACCAAAGTCACTCACCCAGTTCCTGCACAGTCCCATATCGTAGCCATTCATTGGGTCTTGGAACTCTCCGCAGCACAGTGGAGGACTCTCCATGTCACTGAGTAGGTCCAGACGTGTGCAATTGGTGAATGAGTTGCGAAAGCTGTCCTTGGTGAGCGTCATAGTGAACCAGAACATGGACCAGTAGGTGTTCATGAGCAGGAACTGGCCTACTAGCCAGGGAGTAGATGTGTGCTGAACTGCTTCTAAGTCCTGCAGGTAGTAGTGGTAAAACCACTGCACAGAACGTAATGCTGGGTGCAAACAGCCCACCATCGTGATAGTCGTGAACCAAAAGAAGGACTTGTAGTTCCCCACGCCCACACACTGGTTCGTAAAGTCACAGTGGTGGTCTCTCTTGAGCACACAGACTCCACACCTCCCACAGTGGTACGCCCTGCTCGGCTTGCTCCGATTACACCCGTCACAGTGTCTCCCTTCAAACGGCCACGCCATGTTCTGCCTAGCACTCACCCAGTTGGGAACCGGAGAACCAGGAGCTTGCAAGCAAGCGAGCAGGTAGTAGAAAGTAACAAGGAAGTACAAAGGCCAGCCTGTGATGTAGTTAAACTGGTTCTCATACTCCCCCAGCTCTTCAAGCATGTCGTAGATTGGCTGGAGTGGGCCTTACGTACAGTTCCAACACTACAGCAGAGTGGATAAGGCCGAGCGCCCACAGCTGGATCACGAACCCATACTTCCTAGGCACCCTGAGCATATCTACTAGAAAGAGGGCTCTTCGCCTGGTCGACACACGATGATGCACTTCATGCCTCGCAGTTTCTTGGGGTTAATGATCAAGCGAGCGTTTTCCGGCTGCAGTTCCTTCGCTGTATTGAAGTCCGCTGCTGCTTCTGCGTACTGCCGCAGCACTTTCAGGGAAAAGGCGCGCCGAAAGAAGGCATGAGCATTGTTGGGCTGCATTTGAATGACAGTGTTGAAGTCACTTAGTGCCTCTTCATGCCTTTCCGTCATTTGAAAAGCCTTCGCACGCTCATGATAGTACACAGGCTCGGTAGGACACAGGTCAATACACTTCGTAAAAGGCCCCAACGCTTCATCATTTTGGTCTAAGTTGGCATAGCACAGGCCTAAATGGTAGTACACGTCTGGCTCGTAGGTGGGGAAGGGACTCAATCCTAAGGAGCTTTGGAAGTAAGCCATGGCTTCCTCGAATTGTTTCTGTGCGTACAGTGCTAGGCCGCATTTGTAGTGCAGTTGAGGGTCTTCGGGACTCAGTTCGATGGCTTTGGCTAGGTCCTTCGCTGCGTTTTTGTAGTCCTTCATAGAGCTGTAGACCAGGGAGCGGTCCACTAGGAAGTCGATGGAGGCCGGGTCCACTTCAATAGCTTGGGACAGGTTGTCGATTGCCTGAATATAGTCCCCCTGCAAGTGATACGCCAGTCCCAGTCCATTATACGTCATCGGGTTCGGCACTTCTTCCTTTTCCTTAAACAAGTCGATGGCCTTGTTGAAGAGTCCAATCGCCTCCGTCCACTGCTGCATTCTGGTCAAGGACAGGCCCTTGAAGATATAGGCGTCTGGGTGGGAAGGGTCCAAGGCAATGGCTTGGTCGAAGTCTTGCACTGCTAGTTGGTGACTGCGCATGTCCTGGTACACCTTGCCACGACTCTCATAGACGACCCTGTCGTGTCCCACTATCTCTAACACCTTCGTAAAAGCCGTCAGCGCTTCCCCGAACAGTCCCGTCTTCTGCAGCATCAAACCCATGTGGTACCTCGAAGCCACATGCTCCGGACTCAGCTCCAATGCCTTCTTAAACATCTCCAAGGCCTCCAAACAGCGTCCAGCCACCTCGAATGCCAAGCCCTTGGAGTGGTAGAACTTGGGACTGTTGGGCGCCAAGGAAATGGCCGTGTCGAAGTCGGTGTGGGCTAAGACGAAGTCGTTGAGGGCGAGGTAGGTGTTCCCGCGGTTGAAGTAGTAGTTGGCGTCCTGGTTGTCCAGCTCTATAGCCTTGTTGAAGTTCTTCAGGGCATTGTCATGGTCGCTGGAGTGGTAGAAGACCAGTCCTCGGTTGAAGTAGAGCGTGGAGTTGTCCTTGTCCAGGTCAATTGCCTTGTTATACTCCAGTATCGCCTGTTCAAAGTCATGGTTTTCGAAGTACGAAAGGCCCAGATTGTTCCTCATGCCCACATTATCAGGCCTAAGACTCACCGCTTTCTTCAAGTCTTCGATGCTTTCCTTGAATCTCCCGATTTTGCGATAGCAATTGCCGCGGTTGAAAATGGCCTCAGCGAATTCAGGGATTTCCCCAATGGCTTTGGTGTAGTCCTCAATCGCTTCCTGCATTTTCTCCATCTTCGCGTGGATAATTGCCCTGGAGTTGTAGTAATGTCCGTTGTTCAGTTTCAGGTAAATCGCCTCATTGAAGTCTTCCAACGCTTCTTCCAGCCTGCCCATACGCTCATAGCACGCCCCGCGCTCAGCATAGTGCGAACTCGTGCTGGAATCCAACTGAACTGCCATAGAGTAGTCGCATATTGCACGCCGGTAGTGGCCGAGTCTGCGGTAGACCTCTCCTCGCTTGGCCCAGTAGATAGCTTGGTCTTCTCTGAGTGCAATGGCTTCGGAAAAGTGCTGGCCTGCTAGTTCCAGCTGTTCATCTCGGGAGGCGGATTGCAGGATTTCGAGGCCTTTCTTGTACTTGGCCTCGGACTCTTTGTGCTTGCCGCCTTGGTTGGAAGTCTCGAGGTTGAGTTGTTCCTTCTGCGAGATCTTCTTCATATATTTGCAAGAGATGCAACAGTAGCAGACGCAACTAATAGGGATGGAGGCGGAGGTGCATAGAGCGGTGGTGGCGAGCAAGTCGGAATACACACATCTAACATCGGACCAAATACGCGTGATACCCCTCAAAAGTGGCTCTAATGAGGTCTACAAGGTCGAGTTCCCCTCATATCCGCCTCTTATCTACCGCAAATTCAGCTCCTGTCCCTTAGTCTCCCGCTCGCAAGAACATTCCACCTTCCTGAGAGTCGCAGCTGCAGGTCTGGGCCCTGCGTGCATAGGGCTAGGCGCAGGGTATCGGCTGGAGGAGTGGCTGGACGGGGACATTGCACAGAGGACGGAGGTGCAAGGACTAGTGGAGCCCATAGCCCGCACTCTCGCTAGGTTCCACAGTCTGGAGCAAGGGCGGGGCGAGGGCAATATGAGGAAGCAACTAGGGCAATGGATGCATTTGTTCGAAAGGCAGAAAGCGGAATACAGCCATTTCCTCAGCACTGAGACCCACCAGCGCCTCGCCTCTCTGTCCAGCTTCCTTTCCACTGAACAAAGCCGGGTCTTTTCCCTCATTCGCTCTGAGTCTCAGCTGATTTTCTGCCACAATGACGTTTCTCACTCCAATATCCTCAAGCGTGCGGATGGAAGTCTGCTTCTGCTGGACTACGAGTACTCTGGCTTGGACTGCGCTGCTTCTGACTTGGCTATGCTGGCGAACGAGGTCACTTATGAGTATTTCCCCACTGCTGAAGTATGCTTTCGCAGGCGTCTAGACCAGGCTTTACCCGCCACTAGTATATCTGCGCTGATAGAGACTTACAGCAGTGAGAGTGGCCTGCCAGAGGAGCAGATTTGGAGGGAGTTCTATCGAATGAGGCCGGCCAAGCACTACTACTGCCTATTGTGGGCTCTGTGCAAGTATACACCTGGCACGGAAGCCTGGTTCGACCTGCTTTCCTACGCTGAGTCTCGCCTTTCCAGCTACTTCCTGGAACTTGAGAAGCTGCCTTAATTCTATCAGTTAGTACTCCACACTGGTCTACACAGAAAGGACTTAGAGCAGTAAGAGACTATGGGACAGTTTCAGTGGACGCACTGGGAGCTTCTTGACCACGTAGTCAGCTTCATAGGTGGTTCGGAAGTGCTTGACTGGAGTGATCAGTTTGGTGCTACGCTCCTTGGGCACTGCCGCTCGAACGGCCATTTGCTCCATTCTGAAGGGACGGTAGTTGCCTTTGTTCGTGGTTTGGCCGTAGAACTCCTTCCCTGTGCGTATGAGTGAGGTGCACTTGGCCTCAGGCGCCCTGGAAGCCTCGGGAACTGCGGAAGGGTGGGACTGATAGTTCACACTGTAGGTGGTTTGGGGGTCTAGTTTGCACTCTGACCCGCGGTAGGGCAAGTTGGTGGGCTTGATGTGTGCGAAGTCGGTGGGGCCCCAGTTGGGGAACATTTCTTGGTAAGAGGAGCGAGAAATGAACGGTACACTGGGCGCTGCCTCTTCCTGTGCAGGCGCTGATACCTGTTCTATCGTATACGGCTGGTAGTCCCTCTGATGCACAGTTTTCAAGTCCATCGGCAGACGATTAGCATTGAAGGACCAGGCTGACCGCGGCTTGCTGGCTTCCCCACTCTTCCTAGCGTAGTCCACCCTGTAATTGGTCGCGTACATGGAAGCGGAAATGGCTCTTTGCTTGTGTGCTCGTGGACAGACGTGTTTGCCGCAGGTGCAGAGGTAGCAAAAGCAGCGCTCCACCAAGTGCTCCATTTCTCCCACTGGTGGCAGGTCTGGGTTGGTGACTGGACAGGCCGAGGAGCCACTAGAAAGACCGCCATGCAAGCGGGTGCGCAGTAGTGGCGTTGAGTCAGTTTGCGTGAATTGCTCGTGTCGATGGTCTGAGGAGTGGAAGGCGGACTGGGGACGAGGTTTGGGCTTGGGGTAGAGGAGTTTGCCTGGGTCTTTCCTGTCCTCTATGACTATGGGTGGTCGTTTCCCATGCACGGACTTAGGCCTTTCCCCCTTCCTTCCTTCCCCTTTCCTCCCTTCCTTTCCTTGCCTCTCCTCCACTGTCTTCCCCTTCAACACAATTCCCTTCACTCCGTTACCCTTCATATATCCCATCTTCCCTATCTAGCTCACTTTGTCATAGAAGCGGAGCAGTGCTATGAACCTGCCTACATCACTCTCACTACTACCTTCCCCACTGCTTTGGAAGTCTCTGAGGCGAGTTAAGTCCATATTACCTACTCCTAGTCCTGAAGTAAAGCCGAATGGGCTAGGAGCGAAACCAATAGAGGTGTAATTGGTAATGTCAAAAACTGCGAGATCCCTGTCTGCACTAAAGGAGAGACAGGGAGTGCGGAGAACCGAGACAGCGAGGCTTGAGCAGTTGCAGGGACTGGAAACTGAGCGCTCTGCCGTACCCAAGTTCCACTCTCCAATCTCAGCCCACACCCTGCACCCCTCTCTCCCCCAGTCCCTGCAGTCCTCCCTTACCTCACTCCACTCCCAACTGCTCGCCTCTCAGCTCCGCCTCAGCTCGGCTGCCCTGCAGCGAGAAGTCGCAGTCCAAGCACTGCAAGCGCAGGCTGCTAAACTCGTCGAGTCCATCCAAATCGCTACGGAAAGGAGCGAAATCGAGTCCAGAAACGTAGAAGAAATGAGGGAAACTATGCTGCTCTGTGAGGAGGAGATAAGGGTGTGGGAGGGGGTGAAAGCGGCCTATGTGGGGGAGTATGAGGAAGTCGAGGAAAGACTCAGGGACTTTCGGAGGAAACAGACTGAAGTGGACTGTGCGGAACTGCTGCCTGCACTGAGGGACATGCATAGAGAGGGAGGCAGGGAAGCACTGGAGACAGTCAGCGCAGAGTTAGAGGCAAGTCAAAGGCAAATCGCCCAAATCGAGCGAGAAAGGGCGGAAATAGGGCTGCAATTGAGTGTCAAAGAGGACTCCGAGGCAGTAGTCTGGGAGGAGCGGATACAGAAAGCTCTCGGCCCTGAATACCCTTTAGCTGCCCTACTCCAACTCTCCTCCAGCTACAATACCCACCAAGCCCTCCTGCAAGCCCAGCTCCAACTCCTCAACTCGCAAGTCCCCTGCCTGCAGCACCACTGCTTCCTCTCCGCTCTAGCCTGCAAAGAGCGCCTAATTGAGACTTGTAATGATGTGAGAGAGAAAGAGCAGGCGGAGAGGGAGAGGAAGCGGAGTAGTCTGAGACTGGCTGCAGTGGATGTATGGAGGAGAGAGGTGATAGCGGAGTTGAGGACAAATGAGGGGAGGAACTGGCCTACAGGGGACGATTTGATGCTTGAAAAGGTCAACTCTCTGCTGCTTTCTCATCCCAAGCGCACCCAGCTAGTGAGTCTGTTTGCAGACTACAGCAAGGCGCTGAATGCTCGAGAAAGCAGGTTTAGCACTCCTGAGGCGCAGACTAATCTGCAGCGTTGGGCCTTGCTGAGTGCAGAAACGCTGAAAGAGAGGGGAAAACAGGGGCAATTGAAGGTACTCCTCAAAAGAATCGAGGTGAGAAGGAAGGGGAAAGAAGCAGGAGAAAGGCAACTCAGGGCACTGGCAGTGAAGGGAGAGGTGCACAGTTTAGCAGAACTGCTAGTTCAGCGCTCCCTCCACACTGAGTTCCGCCTTTCCTGGTGCACAGCCCAACTGCAGAGTCTGCCTTTCCTGCATGCCAGCCTGGCCCTGCAGGTCAGGTCCTCTCTCCAGCGCTCTGCGGCTCTACGCGGGGACTTTGCTACTGCGGAAAAACGACTGAAAGCCTTGAGGGAGCAGTTAGAAGGAAGCGGCTGCAGGAGTAAAGAGGAAACTGAGGCTCAGTTCACCTGGACTTCCACTCAGAAGGCTATTGCTTTAGCAACTCAGCAGTACGAGTCTCTGCAGGGCGACTTAGCTCGCTTTGACTCCCAGGCCACCTCTCCAGTGCCTGCGCCCTCCCTGCGTTCCCGCAGTGACTTGACTCGGTCTCCCATCAGGAGAAGACAGGGGTGGGAAGTGAGTCCGATATCCAGTGAGGACAGAGAGGACTTGCTGGGACTGCTGGAGGGGGAAGAGTGGGGGCTGGAAACCTGCAGAACTCAGCCAGAGCTAATCACTCGCCTGCGTCCTCTTCTCACCGGGTCGTCTCTGTACAAGAAGTTCAGCCAAAGCGGTTCCCTCCGTCAGCCTAGTTTCGACCCTTTGCTGGCCCAACACCCTCCAGAAGCCTGCGGCTACGGCCTGCGCACCTTTCGACTGAATCCCTCACTCACAGATATTGAAGTGCGCCAGGGCTTCCGAGTAGAGTCCACCCTCCCGCTCTGCAAACTGCAAGCAGTGCTGATTCCTAGGGCCACTCTGAGTGTAGTGAAGACACAGAAGAAGGGCCTGGGTCGCAGGAGTGAGAAGCCTCAGGGTGCTGAGAGACTCTACCGCAGTATGAAGGCTGGCGGAGTGATTGATACTGAGAGTCCAGTTTACGAGGCTTTGTGTGCGCAGTGTGATTTGTACCCCTTCTACTTCCTATTGGAACAGACTGGCAGAATGGACGTGATTGCTCGAGGCTACGAAGTGTTTCGAGAGTGGGTGCTGGGCGCCAATGCCCTGGTGCGGAGGAAGAGCGAGTTAGAGGCCCTGGCCAAGCAAGTGAGAAGGAGAGTGTAGCCTAGTCCTAACTTATGTGCTTTTTGTAGTCCGCTGTTTCCAGCGCAATGCAGACGAAGTACTTCAATATCTGCAGGGCGGCGAAGGCTACGTAGAACCACAGGCCTAAGGTATGCGGTCCAGACAGTTGCCCTAGCAACCAGACTGGGGAGAAATGGGGTTTATCGGACGAAAAATACCATATATATGTCTATGTCTCCTCACAACGGATGCCTTGCTAGCGCTATTCGCCAGTGGGAAGATATTTGCCTTGACTCCTTTTCCTCCTACAGCTCTCTATAATACCTAGGCCGAATTTTCAATTATCCACTTGCTCACAGCAACTTGCCTTCCCAGCTTACCTGACTTCCTTCTCTAGCTTATTAGTACTACTTCTCAAGCCTGAGCCATGTGCAGACCTAGCGACTGGGCCTCCACGGAGATAGACTCTTGGGACTTGTTGAGGACGAGAGGAGGAAGAGGGACGGCTTCGGAGGCACTGGAGCTCCAGAGGAAGTGAACCGAGGGGTTGAGATGGGGGTCGGAGCTGAAGCTTAGCAAAGAGGTCAGCTGCCTAGAAATTACCTTGCAAACTGGTACAAGTCTCGCTTCCTTCAAATGTTCCTTGCGATGATAGGTAAGTTGACTACTCTGTCTAAAGCCCTGTTCACACATATCGCATCTGAACGGCCGGGCGCCAGTGTGAATAAACTGATGCTGTTTGTAGTTCTGCTTGGAACTGAGAACCTTGAGACAGAGGTGGCATTGGAACTGATGGAAGTCAGGGTGACTGTAGGCAGTGTGTCTGCGGAGGTTGTATTTGGAAGCGTAGACACGAGGGCAGTTCGGGAAAGGACATTTGAAGCCGCGGTTGTTGGCACCTGTTGAATGCATTATTAGCCATATACCTCGCTAACAAAGAGGAAAATGCACGGTAAGGCTTTTTAGTGCAGTCTAATGCAGACGCTTCTGTGCAATCACGCTTTCCCACTACTGCAAACTCCTGCTCTACCCAAAGGCAGAACGAGGCCTTCTCAACTGTTCTCTTCACCACACGCTCTGCTTCTTTCGTTTAAATCATTGGTACTGGGCAGTCGTATGCGTCCTGTCGTCTTTCCCTTATTATCTCCTTTCGTTTGCTAGCTCGATATGGCAGCGAAACTTTACATGGCTAGTGACTAGCAATAACCCAGTCGGACAGTCGGCGGAAGGGAAGCGCAGTGGTGCATATAAGCAGGTAGAAGAGTGGATTTCAGTCCTGCCAAGCAGGAGGATGTAGAAGAAATGCTCAACTCAGCTGTTCACTAGTGCACTCAAGAAAGTCGCCTAGTAATATGCTTCTGTCTTGCTTTGGTAGCCTGATTGCCACTTATTCGCTTCCTTTTCGCAGTCTGCCAGCAGTTACGTCATATCCATAATTACTCCTTATCATCCTATCTCAGTCCCATATCAGCTGCCTCTATCAGTCCCCACCACACTCCGAGTGCCAACTCATCCTTCCCATGTCTTACCTACTAGTCGTTGCCACCTTCCTGATTCCACTTGGCGATCATTGCTCTGCGTTCTTCGCTCGTTTGCCGAGGAGCTGGCGGCTCAATGGAGGGGGACTTCTTGCGGTGGCGGCCACGGCTGTCGCTGCGGCTGCGTCGGCGCGTGTCTTCTTCTTCGTGTTTGCGACGTTCTTCCGCCTTCTTGCGCACCTTCTGCTTGTCCTTGTACTCCGGATGTTCGTAGTACATCTGATGCAGCAGCGACTTCCTGAAGGTCCTGGAAATGTGCTTCAAGTGCATGAAGTTGCAGTACCCTCCTCTCTCGCAGTTACCTTCGTCGTACTGCCGACATCTGGCCTCGCCGAAGTCAGTGACGGGGGAAAACTCGCAGGAAATCACTCTGCCGCCGTAGTAACGGCCGTTCAGGTTGCGGGCTGCGTTTTCTGCGTCTTCTTCGGAAGCGAACTTGGCGTACACGTTGCCTATCATGTGGTCGCCCATGTTGTCGCAGGCGTTTAGGTCCAGCACCTCCCCGTAGTTAGACAGCTCCAGCCACACTTCTTCATAGAAGTTCTCGTAGTGTCTCACCGCCTCCCTAATGGCCTTCTCTGGTACTCGCGTACCTTCTGTCATGGCAATGGCCACTGCAGGGTTTTCGTACATGTGCGGCATGAGGATGGTCTGTGAGCATAGCGGCTTATTGTGCAGTCGAGTGCAGCGGTCACCATGTCTGCAGGCCCCGATCTTGAAGTAGAACGGGCAGTTCACCTTGTCTTCCTCCGTGCCGAAGATTCGAGCCAACCGATCGGCCATAATACGATTATAAGCACAGTGCTTGAGGGTATACTAAGAACTAGGAGGACTTGACTAGGCAGAACAGGTCTTCGAGGAGGTGAGAGGAGGAGAGGATGCGGGCGAGGCGGAAGATAGTGGAGTTAGCGGTGATGCGTAGGTAGCCCAGGTCAAAACTACGAAAGACGCTCCAGGGCTCGGGGGTAGCACTGGGCAAGTTCAGGTCATTCTCCCTACACGTCCCTGCATTCCCCTCAATAACATACACCGGCGCCTCCGCATCCACTACGAGGTTAGGCGTCATATATTTCCCTCCCAGTCCTTTTCCCTTATAAACAGGCTGCGTCCTTTCATAGCTATGCACATGTCCATGGAAGTGCACATCCAGGTGGTAGGCTGCAAACAGCGCTTCGTACTCCTGCTGGACAAGTTGCGGAACTAAGGCACAGTCTTCAATGCTTTCGGGAGTGGACCAGGATGTGGAGCAGTAGAGTGGCTTGTGGGAAATAGCGATGAGCCAGGGACGCTTGGAGCGGTCTTGTTGCGCTGCTTCCAGGTCTGATAGCATCCACTCCCACTGCGCCTTCCGCACTCCCTCACACTTCTTCCCACAGAACACTTCGGAACTGTACACCAACACATGCACAGGCCCCAGGTTCAGGGAGTAGTACATGCTGTCATGCTTCTGAGGCATATGGAATCGATGTTTGTAACTAGTGAAGTTTTGGTCTTTTTCATGGTTGCCGACAGCGACCATGTAGGGAATAGCACTGGCTATCGGCTCGATATCCCTCATAAACGCATCCCCTCTAGCCCCGTTCTCCGTCTCCAGGTTATAGGCTATATCTCCCGCATGGAAGAGTGCATCGTACTGCCAGCTCCTCGCCTCCTCACTCAATGTGGCCAGTGTCTGCTTGGGAGCATCTGAACAGGTCCCAAAGTCTCCAATAAGTAGGAAAGAAGTCGAGTTGAAGGTGGCTCTCTGTCCGTTCAGGTCGTTAATTGGACCCAATAGGGTCAAATTGGAGCTCCAGAGGGAGTCGAGAGAACTGCCCACACGGTAAGTATAGAGTGCCCGGGGCTGGAGAGATGGGAGAGACACTGAGTGGACGTAGCGAGGGATGCCAGGACCCGTTTCCGCCTCCGAATAGACCCAAAACGCAGCAGAACCACTGTGAACCGAGCAGTAGAACCCGAGACAAAGCGACACCTCACTGGAAGCGGCAGGTTGGAAGGTGAGCCACTCCACTGTTAGTGAGTACTGTGAGTCTCCAAAGGACAAGTGCACCTGCTCCGGCAGTTGCGCTGCAATGGGAGTGAAGAGCACAGTGAGAAACAGCGCCATTGCTAGACTACTAGAACAGGGGAGGTCTGTGCTGTGCACTTTGGGGTCGTTCCTTGTACTCTCGAATGTAGCGATCAATCGTTTCCAAACTAGGCCGGGGACTAGTTCCAGTCGTGCTAGGTCTAGGCAGGGCTGCAGCAGGAGAGGCGGAGGCTATACGTCGAAGCGGGAGAGCGGAGGTGCGGCCCCTAGGAGGGAGATGGGAGGGCTGGGGGGCATCTGCGATTTTCGCCTTTTCCTCAGCTTTCCTCTCCCGAGTCCTAATTTCCTCCTCTTTCCGCTTCAAGTTTTCCTCCATAGTCTTCAGTTCCCCCTCTCTCCTCTCCATTTCCCCCAGTTTTCTCTTTAGTTCTCCCTGGACTTCCTGCATTTTCCTGCCTCTCAGCCTCATTGCAGCCTGCGGTATATTCAACACATCGTTGATGTCAGGTCTATGGCTCGTATTTACAGTCATTAGCCACTTTATGACCCTCCGCAGTTCAGGTCCGGCCCAGCCCGGCATTGCTACTTGTCCAGATCTGATTTTATTGCTCAGTTCTGCCTGAGTTTTTGCTTCAAACGGAGGAGTTAGTGCTGTTATTTCATATAGCAAGCAGCCTAAAGACCAAATATCCGACCTTTCGTCGTACTTTTCTCCATTCACTAGTTCTGGGGACATGTAATAGGGAGTTCCCACTCGGGTGTAGGCGTAGTCGCTCTGGTCTCCCAGTAGACGGCTCAGGCCGAAGTCTCCCAGCTTGATGGTGAGGTCGGGGGTGAGGAAAACATTGCTGGATTTGAGATCTCTGTGCAGGATTTTGGGGGAGTGACTGTGACATTCGTGCAGAGCTTGAGCGATTTGAGCAAAAATCGACCAAATTAGGTCTTCAGGCAGATGTCTGCCGGTCTTTCTCTCCTTCTTCACTAGCTGCGCCAAGTCCCCGCCTTCACAGTACTCCATCACAATGTAGACCTTTGCACTGTCCCGGTCCACCACTCTGTCCAGGTACCGCACTATATGGGGGTGACGGAGTTGCTTGAGGATCGCCACCTCTGTAACTAGCTGTTTGCGCTCCTGCTCAGTCATGTTGCCGTAGGCGATTTCCTTCCAAATGCAGACTTTCCCGTCCTTCCGACGTCTGACCTTCCGCACTGCTCCGAAGACCCCTTTCCCCACAGCTCCCAGCACATCGTACCCCTCCATATCTATTCCTAACTACGAATTCGTGAGGTTTGGCTTTCGCTTTTCCAGAAACGCAGCCACGCTTTCCTCCTTGTCCTTCAGTCCAAAGCCTGCATGGAACAGCATTAGTTCATACTGTAGCCCTGCACTCATCGTAGTGTCCATAGCTCCTTTCACTGCTGCTTTGCCGAGGAGCAGTATGGGAAGCGACTTCGCAGCAATTACTCGAGCGTCCTTGATAGCTTCCGCTACTACGGCTTCCTTCGGCCCGCCTATAAGTCTGGTGACTAATCCCACTTCTTTGGCTTCTAGGGCAGATATGGACTCGCCTGAGAGAACCATGGACATTGCCTTGTACTTCCCCACACATCTGGTCAGTAAGTCAGTGCCTCCAAAGCCGGGAATGAAGCCCACTTTGACTTCAGGGGCGCCGAAGCGGGCTGACTCATGTGCGTATATAATGTCAGAGTGCAGGGCCAGTTCCAAGCCTCCGCCCAGTGCCACTCCGTTCACAGCAGCGATCATGGGCTTCTTTACCTTTGGGATGTAATCGCTGAAGAAGTCTCCGAGTGTCTTTATCAGTGCGCCGCTCAGTGTCACTCCCTGGAAGTCCTTCAAGTTCGCACCTGCGCAGAAGGCTCTGCCTTGGCCGGTGATCACGATCACGTGGACTTCAGGATCCTCATCTAGTCTTCTCAGTATGACTGACAAGTCAATGATGAGCTGCTGACTGAGAGCGTTGAGTTTGTCCGGCTGAGTCAAAGTGACCAGCGCCACCCGTCCCTCCAGCTTTTGAACAGTAACGCGAGTGCTAGTCGCAGCACTTAAATGGCCCTCGATGACCCTGAGTCTGAGCGCCATTGGGATAATATGAATTCCACGCAGGATGTATTCGAGCCGCCCACATGTCCAGTGTGCATTGATGTGCTCACTGCAGACTTGGCAGTGACTTGCTGTGGACACGTTTTCCACTCCCAATGGTAGGGTCCATGCAGCATATACAGGGCCATCGCGATAAAGCCGATATGTCCAAATTGCAGAGGAACGGTGAACGTGACGGATGTGTTCGGGGCAGTCTACACACTCACAAAGGTGAAGGCGCACTGGGAAGAGTTGCACCTGAGTGAGGAAGAGGCGGCAAATGCAGGGAAGCTCTTAGAGAAGTTAGCCGAAGTCACGAGGACCAAAGAGAAGCTGGAGTCCCAAGCCACTGACTACAGCAAGCGCCTAAAGGACCAAGCCGCAGACCTGGATACAATCAAGGTGAGCCCTACCTAGCAAGTCAACAATGACTACAAGCGCCAAGCTGATGAGTCCAGAGAGCGGGCGGATTTCGCCTTGAGGAAGCTGCAGGCCTCCGAACTCTCCATCCAGCGCCTGGAGGAAGCACTGAAGCAGGAGGAAAAGACACGCAAAATGCTGCAGGAGCGAAACAGAGAACTGGAGCGACTGGAGCGAATTGTGAAAACAGGGCGGGAAGGAGCAGAGGGCGAGGCTTTGGAGACAATCCGCAGGACTAGAGGCGCAGGGGACCAGGCTAATGAGTTCTACAGCTACTGTCTACTCCTCAATAGTCGGCTCCGCGAACAAGCCCGCGAAACTGAGCGTCTCCGTACCCAAATGCAGCGTATCGAAGCCTCTGAAACCTCCCTGAAGGTCGAAATCCAGTGCTTAAGACGGAGCAGAGACCTAGCGAAAGGCCCCTTTACGGGTGAAAACATGAAGAGGCAGCAAGCTGAGAGGAACGCCAGTCCTGAACTGCTGGAAATGCCTAAAAAGCCCAAGCTGCAGCCGTCCTTCCTGTCGCGAGGGAAGTAATTAGGGTGAATGTAGGATTTGGACCAGAAATTCTGCCAAATAGAGCCATCTACCTTAAAAACCCCCTATTCTTTACTGCTAAGCGGGAAACTGCTCCACATTCCCATCCTCACCCGATACAGTCCTTCCCCCAGGCGTTTCCATGGCAGTTCCACTCCCACAGGCAGTCGATACAGGTTGGGCAGTCTCCTCAGGTAGTCCGCAGGCTTGCGGCCCACAAGCACCCAGGCTTCTGAGGCAGTGGCGACCTCTGTCCATGTATCGTTGCTCAGTATCTGCTCATCAGGCTTCAGTTCCTCGTTTTCCCAGTAGGGCTGTTCCTTCCCGTCTAAGCAAGACTGGACCCAGGCGGATATTTCTGTCTCTGTGGTGGTGGAGAGCAGGGCAAGGCGGAACTGGCGGCTCACTGTGGGGTACTCCGCCTCTGAGAACTGGTACAGACGTAGCTCTGTGTCCGCTCTGTGTCGCAGTTGGATATGCTTAATATGGGAATGAGCAAAATAGCTCGGTTCCGCTGCCACTGTTATGACCCTTCCCAGGTACTTCTTCGCTACTTGTCTCATATTCAGCCTTTTCACCGCTGTGTTCAGGTCTCCTTCCTTGCAAGACAGCACCAACATGGGTCTTTTCGTATCAATAATCTCCAGCAGCAGGGGAAATATCAGCATTTGCATATCTCTCTTAGAGGCCAAAGGCCTAATGAGCGTTTTCACCTTGCTAATCTCAGTAGCGACTTGGGCAGTCTGCCTGGAAAGGTAGGGCTGGTACTCTGGACGGATAAGGGAGTAGTCGGGAGTCCCGGGACTGAGGCGGAGCAGGTACTTCTGTCGCATCAGTTTGAGTCGCAACTGCCGCAGGGTGGGCGGGTAGCTGAAGTGGTGGCGGAGGTACCCCTCCGTCTGGTGCGCAATTTGGTCCTGGGGGCGGTAGTCTTCTATTGTGAAGGGCAAGTACTGCGACTCCGGGTTGAAATACCGGTACATCACCAAGTCTTCCGAAGTCTCCCCCAAGTAGTCTTTGGGCAGGAGCTGCAGTCTCTCCGCCAACTCCATGTCCTTCACAGCTACAAACCTCAGATGCGTCTTTCCCTCACTCATCAAAATCGCCTCTGTGTTGTCTTCTGTGAGTGCCTTCGTCGCAATTTCCTCATACAGTCGCATGTGCTGTTCCGAAGGAATGTAAGCAATTACAGTGGAGTCCAGGTAGCGAGTAGGGTTTCGACTGAGCATGAGACTATGCAATTCCAGCTCAGTCCGCACTTCAAGGATAGGAGAAGTGACAGTGAACAGCCAGCGTTTGTATTGATGCGTCTGCCCTGCAAACTGGGAGCGGTACAGGGCTTCGCCTGAGCGAATGTAGGTCGCGCACTTGCACCGGGAGTCGAGGCGGAGGAACTGGGCATCTGCAGGAGAGAGGGTGTAGACAGGCCTAGGCAGGTCTTGGCAGAGTCCAGCACTGCTCAAGTCCAGGGAAAAGGACTGATTGGCTTGCAGTCGCTGCTCTATTTCGGTCTGTGGAGAGGACTGCTGGGCGTTTGAGAGAGAAAAGGCAGGAGCTGCACGCAGCCACTGGCCGAGCACCCACCACAGTCCCATTTCCCTTTATTCACATAGTCCTGATTAAGCCACTCAAATAGTAAATGTCAGGCCTCTTTTCCTCCTTCCTCGCTCCTCACTCCGGCCCCTCCCGCTGCCTGCCCTCTGCCCAGTTCCCAGGCCTGCTCTACCCCCTGACCTACCAGCAGCACTCCAAGAACCTCTGTGGCTTCCACGCGCTTTTCAACGCCCTGTACTACCTCAAGCAGAAGCGAGACGGAGTCGTGAGAGTCCTCAGTGGGTGGAAGTTCTGGAGACTCCATGGGAAATTGGTGCGCTGTTTGGCTGCTGGGGGAGTCAGTGAGGCCGAGGTAAAGCAGTTGAAGGCGTTGGGCCCTTTGGAAAGGGACCAGCTGCAGGTGGTACTGCGGGACTTCCCTTTGGAGAAGTACGCGCCTGGCACAACTTGCTGGAAGGCGGTGTTCTTCGGCTTTGAACTCCTGCAGCACTCTCCGGAAGAACTAGAAGACCTGGAAGCCACTCTCACCTCCTTTTACCAGCAAAGCGAAGCCGGCGCAGTGGTCTGTTTCCTGGGGGTAACCAGCCACTGGTCCGTCTACCTACTCATCAGAGAGCGCGCAGGTGGGGAAATCCAGGAAGTCTACTTGGATTCCATGAATGATGAAGAGGTACTGGCAGAGGGAGATTTCGAACGTGTGAAGGAGAGGAAAAATAGACAGAGAGCGGAAACGGGAAAAAAGCCTATGAGTGCTCGTAAGGAAAAGGTGCTCAGGCAGCATATTAAAGACGTGCAGAAGATCATTGAGATACTGAGGGGAGTGGGCAGGCAGAAAGTACCCTTTAAGGTGTATCAATTGGACCAGGAAATTGCGTACTTGAGAGCGACGTTCGAAGAATATGTGGCTCAGCCTCTAGGCACAGACTGGACTCTCAGTAGTCTTTCCCCTCATTCCAGACCAGCAGTCCAGCAGCGCCTTTTAGTCTGGCTAACAGACGGACTGCGGCCCGAGTCAATGTTGCAAGAAATAATAGCCCCTGCTCAAACACTGCTTTTACGCCAGCGCACAGCTGCTTTCCTTTCCACCTGGATCAGCTCCATTTCTCCCTACTTCCTTCCGCCTATTTCCCTGCAAACTGCTGATGAACTCAAAGTGGTTCAAGTTTTCGCTCGAGTGGTATCAGGTCTGCAAGCAGTGCTAAGTCACCCAGTAGTCTTAGACTAAGGATTTGACCCAGGATAATCTGCTTTTATAGGTCTCTGACTAGTAGTCAGCAGAGCAAGGTGTAATCTTGCACGATTAGGTGTTTATTTCAGGTAATTGGAGTGCAGAGTATGCAACAGTGGGAAGTACAGTCTGCAAAGAGGACATATTTAAGCTATACCGTCGCAAGCTTTAGGAAACTGGAATAGAGCTGGCGCCGGTCCCCATCTGCCTCATACTGCTGCAAGCACTGCAGCAAACTCAGGTCCTCCTCCAATATGAGTTCCTTCAACTGTCCCCTCTGCTGGTGATTGAGCATGCCTTCCTTGAACAGTCTCGACACAATCACAAGCAGCATCCTGGACTTCGGCCACACATGGTTAGTCAGCAGTTCTGAGCGTGAATCTGTCCTTTCTGATGCTTCCGGCCTTACCCGGACTGGAGTAGTGCGCAACTTATCCTCTAGAACCTGCATACGTAAGCGAAGGTCGTTGACTAGGTCGCTGGCTTCGGACATACTTTCTTCGAGCATTTCGATGCGCAGTTCCTTGATGTCGAGTTCTTCTTCGGTGGGAGTGAGGAGGATCTTGGCAGGGGAGCAGAGCAGCACGACTCCTTCTTCCACCATGAACAGGGAGGCTTGTTGGGTTTTCAGCATGTGCAGCATAGCAAGGACGTCACACATTTCCTCAGTCATAGAGCCCTTGTACACAGTCTGGCTGTCTAGCAAGATGGCTTCAATGTCAAGGCGCTGCGGGTCTCCAGCGATGAGTTTCGCAGTGAGTCGGACTTTCTCCCCCTCCAGCATGAAGGAAGTGTGGAACTTCAGCACGTCCTTTCCCGCGGCCATTACTATGGTCCCCAAGCATCCAGGCTCCTAGCAATATGGACGCTCTGCAATGTACTGCCCATAGCAGTGCAGCTCCCCACTCAGTGTCCAAGTCCTCACTATGCACTTGCTCTAACAGGCTTGAAATCACTAGTAAAGGAGTAGGAAAGTACGAGCAGACTCTAAGGAAAGGACTTTTCTATCAAAATTTGCATTTGATAGGACCGAAGCAGTGATATACTAATAGAAGCCTACGAACTTAGCCATTTGCAGCAATATATTGTGATTCAAGTCTCAATACTCAGAAAACAGCACTGATTTCCTTACTTGATAGCGACACTGTCCTTTAATCTAGCCCGCCCTGCTTTCCGCCAGCCGTAGTTGCGTCTCCACCGCTTCCGCAGAGCTGTGCAAGTCCTCCAACTCCCTCAATATCCCCCTTATCAGCAGTTTCGTCGGAGATATCATCCCTTTCGGTGAACTTTCCACCAGAAGCAAGCGATATCTAGCTTGAATCTTCCGAAAGCGCTCTTCTTTCTCCTGGATCCTGGCTTCCAGGTAGAGAATTCGCTCCTGTCTGGGAGGACTGACAGAGTGAGGGAAGCTTGGGGAGGTCCTGGGCTTGGTCCGGGCGACAGGAGGGCCGGGAGAGGGCGGATTTGAGAAGGAAAACTGAGGCCTGTGTCGAGACCGCAGTATGCGTTTGTAGGGGTAGGGAGGGCTGGGACTGGAGGGGATGCTTTTGTGGGGAAAAATACGATTGTAGAGGCGGGCGATTAGAGCGGAATCCATTATGAGCGAAGTCGAATTCTCCTAGTGTCGACTTCTGCATATATACTAAAAGCCAGTGCTAGCTACTCCCTGGTGCAGAGCTGTCAGCAGGAACTCCAGCCCGAGCTCTTGGCAGCACTCCGTTGCCAGTCGCTTGCGCAGGTAGTTGTACAGCTCTGCGCCTTCCAGACCCACGATCACGCCTCGCTTCGCCTGCAGCATCCTTAAAATCACAACGAATAACACATGGTCTCCTTCATGTATAAAAACGTCCAGGATTCGAATTGACATGTCAAGCGGACAGTCAGTGCAGAAAATGCTGATAAAGAATTGGGAGAGGGGCTGGGCGGGCTCAATGCTTTGGGCCTGGCAGTGTGCATAGATATCTGGAAATCGCTTTTCCACCTGCTGGTTCAGAGAGGTCAAGAGTGACTTGAGCTTTGGGGTGTTCGGGTAAAAGACCTTCTTCCAGCCGCGCTCTGATAAGATCTGCACAAACACCCAAAAGGCGTCTTCTGGCTGGGGCAGATAGAGGACTAGGACTGCTCCTATGAAATTCATGCCTTGGCAGTACCTAACATTCTCATCAAACGCCGCATACGCCCTCAACAGCCGCCCTAGCCTGTCCTGTCCCTGTCCATCCAGCTCCAAAAACAAGGGATGCGTGGGCAAAGTCCTGCCCACATCCCTCGCAATCATATCTCTGTCCTCAACTCCGCACTCCATCTCCAGCTCGTGGTAGAAGTGTGGACGGTATTGCGCCTTTTTCTCAGCTGCTTGGGAGAGGTAGTACCACACTTCGCCTCGTAAGTCTTCGGGCAGGCCGCGGATTAGGCTTTCGTTTAGGCGACTTTGGCTGAGGTTGGAAGGGTGCTCGCTGCGGGTGAGAATCCGCCTCCACTCGGAGAAGGAGAAGGGGTGGGAGACTTGAGGGACTGAGGAGTGCCGCATTAGATATGGCGGAGGAACTAGGCAAGGCGGACTAATTTACTGGGGATTTAGTCCTTTGGACTGGAATGGACCTATGTATCAGATTGCTATTTTTCCGCTTTTCGCAAGTATTATGATAAATTTAGTGTATTTGTTGAAGTTTTAAGGGTCGAAATCTCACTATTTCCTACATGCGACTTTTCCCTCTTCCCTCTTTTACCTAACTATCACCCAGCTACTCCGCCATTTCCGGCACCAACAGCGTCTCCACCCAAACCAGTGAAAGCAGATTTACCACTTTCACATGCTTTTCCTCCGAGTTGGGCAGAAACACCAACTACACTCCGTCACTCACAGGGGTCATGTTCGCCCACTCGCCCTGCAGCGCCTTCGGCAAGTCCTGCTCCACCTTGCTGTTGTCCGCCACTTTCCAGTAACAGATCTTGTGGGGAGATAGGATTAGCAGGTCCTCGCCCATGCGAGTCACGCTACAGTTCGACTCTGCGAAAGAACCTTCGAGCCGGAATGCAGTTATTTCAGTGAATAGCTGAGTTTCAGGGTCGAAGAACTCCACAATGGCGAAATGTCCCCCACACAAGTAGATTTTGTCCCTGTAAATGCAGGACGTGAAGTATTGGTGTTCCCCGGCATTTTCCCCAAACTGGTCCACTCGTTATCTTCAGAACTGAACTTCTCAGCATTGCACCTCCTTCCAAACCCTCCAAACGCGTAAAACGCACCTTTGTACTGGGTCAAGCCGTGGCCCGAGCGACGTGATAGCAAGTTGCAGTTTTTTCAGCACTGCACCAGTTGTAGACTCGAGGATGTGTACTGCGTTGCTGAGAGGTGAACTGCCTCCAGTGCACAGAAGGCGGACATTATCGGAGTAGTAAGCGAAGACAGTCCCAACTAGGCCGAAAGTGACTGTTATCCTGGTATTTCAGTCGAGTGCTGGACCATTTCCGATTAACCGTGTTAAGTTCGTGAAGACAGTTATCGACCACTAAAGCCAGTGCAGGCCGCTCCGGCAATTCCTTGCTGATAGACTTGCAATGCGTAGTGAGCTGGACCAGGCTCTTTAGGTCTACAGGAGGTCTGGTGACTTGGGAGGTGAAGAGTGCTGCAGTGCTACAGGAAGAGCCGAGTTGGAAGTCCCACACTAGTTTGGCTAGAGGGTGTTGCACTGCTTCGGGCCATATAGGCTCCAATGCAAATTCCTTGGCTACTTTCACTGCGTCGTGGATTGTATCAGTGATTTCCACCAAGCATACGTTTAGGGTTGTTAAGTAGTCCTTGTATGGACTGCAACTCTCTGATGAGTCCAGCGAACTCGTTTTTTACCTTTCTTTGCAGTCGTCGACCTTCCGCAAGTTCATTTTCAGCATTTCCTCAGCTCCGCAGATGCTCAGGAATTTGTGGTTGATGCGGAGCTGCTCCTTCTGGCTCTCTATCCTGTGCAAGTGCATGATAGGCAACTCGATGTGGGTGATTTGTCTCTTTTTGTTGCGATGTGACTCTAAGCAGAGGGAGCACAAACGAGGCAACGGATAGGAGCAGATGCAGCAAAACTCAGCGAATTGCTTCTGACATTCGATGCAGATTGCAGTCAAGTCGTCCGCCATTGCTTTACTAGGCCCTTCTATATTTCGCTAATCCCTAAGTTGCTACTTCTATGAAGACACTGGCTATAGCAACTGCACTCAGTCCCGCCGCCACTGTGAACACCAGCGCATTCCACCAGTGCAATGCAGACTGTCCACTCAGCTTGATATACATGCAAGCCGGCACGATTAGCGCCATTATCGACCCACAGAAGCCGCCCAGCACATCGAAGACTATTGTCACGTTGGGGTAAAACAGGGCTACTAGCGTTGTAGCGACTACTACGACCAAAGTGATGCCCACGTGTCTGTGTGGATTTTACATTGCTAGGGAGGACTGGCCCTCCACTCTGAAGAATAGCTTCTCGATAGAGGCGCGGGCGGGACTCAAGTTGAGGGGCATTGCGAAGGTCAGAGTGAAGCTTTCCATGAAGCGGGCCAGCACCATCATCCAATCATGGTGAATTCCTTTCGCCGCATGCCTCATAATAATGAGTCCTGGCGTATTCCCCAAGAAACTCAGGTACCCAAATAGGGCCAATAGCACAAATAACGACCCTTGGATGCCTACAGCCCGCAAAATTACCTTCTTCATACGCCTTTCACTGCGATTTACCAGTTCACCTTCCACTTTCGCTAGGTTTTGCTGGCAAAGATAGGCGAAAAGACACAGTGCAAACGCGTTGAAGAACTTTAGGTCCATTTTGCCGTAGACTATCCCATCGAATCCATGCTGGGAACTGTAGTAAGGGAACTGCGCAATTACCAGCACCAATATATAGGTCAAACAGGTGACGTTGAACATAGCCTTGTACCTGAGCACTGCTAAGGAGCGAAAAAGGCCTAAAGGAGTAACGATGCAAGCCATAATCACCACTATTATAGCTTTCGTATCATCCTTAAATGAAATGCCAATAGAATTGAACACATCGTGCATGAAGGTGCCGACTAAGTGGCAATTACTGCAGATTTGGTAGGCAACCAGGATGCCCAGGCCGTTGAGAATGACTGCCAGTTCCAGCAGCACTCCCAACGGCTTGCCTAGCATGAGAGTTGTCACTGTGGAGTAGTGGTAGTTGTCGTACTTCAGAGCGGCTCGAGCGATGACGGAGTGAGACAGGTACATCACGTAGCCTGAGAAAATGATCAGGAAAAGCCCAATAAAGACGCCAGTGTTCTGCAGAGTGGTGGGGATGGCCAGGAAGCCAGCGCCCATCGCAGTGGAAGCCAGAATGAAGATCGAAGCTCGCATAGAGCCTTGAGTCAGAGCCCGGAAAGTTCGTTGGCACCAACTCACCTCCAGCCCTTTATCGGTTTCCTTCGCTTCTTCAGTCACAAACGGCTCATAGGTAGTGTCTCCAGTTTTCATAACTATACACCAACAATATGAGTCTCGACGACTCCCAGGTGCAACTACTAGCTTCTACCTACGGTACTCCCCTCTACGTCTACAGCGTCCAGTCCATTCTGGCTCAGATTACAGCTATTAGAACGGCTCCTAGCGCCTTTGGAACGACTGTCAAATACGCAGTAAAGGCATGAGTACTCGAGCAGTCCTGCAAGTGATGGATAGAGCGGGGCTGGAGTTCGACTGCAGCTCAAAGTATAAGGTCTATCGAGTGGCCTATCAGCCATTCAAGGGTCCAAAATCACCCTTGTGAGTTAGCGATTACCTGCGAATAGTGAACTGGATCAGGCTCTTTAGGTCTACAGGAGGTCGGTGACTTGAGAGGTGAAGAGCGCTGCAGTCTGCAGGACGCTTCAAGTTGGAAGTTCCAGACTAGTTTGACTGGAGGGTGCTGCACTCCAATGCGAGATCCTTGGCTACTTTTACTGCGTCGTGGATTGTATCAGCGATTTCCACCGAGTATACGTTAGGGCTGTTAAGTAATCTCCTTGAAAGTACTGCAACTCTCTAATGAACCCAGCGAACTCGTTTTTTACCTTTCTTTGCAGTCGTCGACCGCAAGTTCACTTTCAGCATTTCCTCGGCTCTGCAGATGCTCAGGAATTTGTAGTTGATGCGGAGCTGCTCCTCCTGGCTCTCTATCCTGTGCAAGTGCACGATAGGCAACTCGATGTGGGTGATTTGGCTCCTTTTGTTGCGATGTGACTCTAAGCAGAGGGAGCACAAACGAGGCAACGGATAGGAGCAGTAGCAGAACGCAGCGAATTGCTTCTGACATTCGATGCAGATTGCAGTCGAGTCGTCCGCCATTGCTTTACTAGGCGCTTCTACATTTCGCTAATCCCTAAGTTGCTAATTTATGAAGACGCTGGCTATAGCAACTGCACTAAGTCCAATCGCCACTATGAAAACCAGCACATTCCACCAATGCAGTATAGGCTGTCCACTCAGCTTGATATACATGCAAGCCGGCACTATTAGCGCCATTATCGACCCACAGAAGCCGCCCACTATATAAAAGAATATAGTCACAAAGGGGTGATACAGTGCTATTTCAGTGGTAACGAATACTATGACCAAACTGACGATCACCCATCTGTGTGGATTTTACCGTGCTACGGAGGGCGGATACTCCAATCTATATATTATCTTTTGGGTATATTCTCGAACGAGACTCACGTTAGGGGGCATTGCGAAGGTCATAACGAAGCTTTCCATGAAGCGGGCCAGCACCATCGTCCAATCATTGTAAATTTCACTTCTCGCATATCTCATAATAATGAGTGTAGGCATATTCTCAAAAAAACTCAGGTATCCAAATATAGCCAAAAGAACAAATAACAATCCTTGGATGCCTACAGCCCGCTGAATTACCTTATTCATACGCCTTTCACTGCGATTTACCAGTTCCCCTTCCACATTCCCTAGGTTTTGCTGGCAAAGATAGGCGAAAAGACACAGTGAAAACGCATTGCAGAAGTTTAGGTCCATTTTGCCGTAGACTATTCCATCGAATCCATGCTGGGAACTGTAGTAATAGAACTGCGCAATTATCAATATCAGTATATAGATAAAACAAATGAGGCTGAACAAAGCATTGTACCTGAGCACTGCTTAGCCAGGGTTCCTAGGGACATAGCAGATATTTATAAGGGAGCATTGTATCTCTGGCTAAAATCAGCGCTACGGTTTCTTCAGGTTTTAGGCTTTTGAAGCTTCTTGGAAGACTTGGAACTGACTTATTTTCAATGAGGAAAGCTATTCGATAAGTTTGTTAATCACACAAAATTTCGAATTAGTAATGCAGGTGAAATTGAAAATCCCTGTTTATTTTCCAAACTGAAATTAAATCAATGGAATTGGGTCTGACCAACAAATGAGAGAAATAAAAAAGGAATGGTGAATGCTGCCTTAATGGCTCTAGGACTCGAGCTTGCCTTGGATTAGACAATGTTCAGCCAAACTAGTATTAAATACTGTCGAAATGATAAATAACCTGCGTCAATAGCCATTCCTTACACTTACAAAGCTTCAATAAACTCTCTTGTAATCAAATCTACGCACTGCTAAGGAGCGATATAGACTTAAAGGCGTGACAATGCAGGCCATAATCACCAGTGTTATAGCTACCCTGTCGTCCTTAAACTCCCAACCAATCCGCAGGAACACATTTTCCATGAAGGTGCCGACTAAATGACAATTACTGCATATTTGGTAGATAACCAGGATGATCAGGCCGTTAAGAATGACTGCCAATTCCAGCAGCAATCCCAACGGCTTGCCTAGCATGAGAGTTGTCACTGTGGAGTAGTCGTAGTTGTCGTGCTTCAAAGTGGCCCATACGATGACGGAGTGAGAGAGGTACATCACGTAGCCTGTGAAAACGATAAGGAAAAGGCCAATAAAGACGCCAGTTTTCTCCAGGGTGATAGGGATGATGAGGAAGCCGGCGCTCATCGTAGTGGAGGCCAGTATGAAGATCGAAGCACGCATAGAGCCTTGGGTCAGAGTTCGGAAGGTCCGCTTGAACCAGCTCGCTTCCTGGGCTTTATCAAGTTCCTTCGCTTCTTCAGTCACAAATGGCTCAAAAGTTGCTTCTCCAGTTTCCATAACTATACAGCAATATGAGTCTCGACGACTCCCAGGTGCAACTACTAGCTGCTACCTACGGTACTCCCCTCTACGTCTACAGCGTCCAGTCCATTCTGGCTCAGATTACCGCTATTAGAACGGCTCCTAGCGCCTTTGGAACGACTGTCAGATACGCAGTAAAGGCACTGAGTACTCGAGCAGTCCTGCAAGTGATGGATAGAGCGGGGCTGGAGTTCGACTGCAGCTCAGAGTATGAGGTCTATCGAGTGGCCTCTGCAGGCATCCAAGGGTCCAAAATCACCCTTGTGAGTCAGCAATTCCCTGCAAATCCGCTGGAACTAGTGCAATTAGGAGCGCAGATACTGCCCACTTCCCTGCACCAGTTAAAGCGCTACGGAGAAGTCGCAGCACTGCCCAGGTCCATCGGCCTCCGACTGAACCCCGGCCTCGGCTCCGGCTCTACCCAAAAGACCAACGTAGGTGGTCCCTCTGCCAGTTTCGGTATATGGCACGGGGACATCTCTGCAGCTATAGCCCTCTGCAGTCAATTCGGACTCACAGTGACCAAGGTCCACACTCACATTGGCTCGGGCACTGACCCCAGTGTGTGGATGCGAGCTGCGGAACTGTCGTTGGGACTATTGGCGCAGTTCCCAATGGTGACGGTTCTCAGTCTGGGAGGCGGGTTTAAGGTCGCGAGAGTTGAGGGAGAGGCTCAGTGCGATATACAGGCAGTCGGGGAGTTCGTATCAGCGCAAATGAGGGAATTTCACGTACGGACAGGGAGGGAAATCAGGCTGGAAGTGGAGCCGGGGACCTTCCTAGTGGCCAATGCAGGCTGGCTCCTCACTCAAGTGGCTGATATTGTGACCACCCCTGCTTTCACCTTCCTCAAACTGGACAGTGGCATGACTGAAATCCTGCGACCTACCTTGTACGGTTCCCAACACCCTATCACGATTCTACCCAGACGGACTGAGACGCAGGACTATGTAGTGGTCGGCCACTGCTGCGAGTCAGGGGACCTGCTGACCCCCGCTCCTGCCGATTCCAGCCTGATTTCCCCCCGTCTACTGACCCATGCAGAGATAGGGGACATCTGCGTGATAGGGGGAGCGGGCGCCTATTGCTCCTCTATGAGTGCGAAGAACTACAACTCCTACCCTGAAGCCGCGGAAGTATTGCTCAGGCCCGAGCCTTTGCTGATCCGCAGCCGACAAAGCCTGAGCCAAATCACTCAAAACGAACTTCCCTTAGACCCTTCATAGACCCTTTAGCGACTTCTGCAGCTGAGCCTGTAATATATGCCTAATCTAGTGAGAAGGACGAGCGACTAGCGCAAGGACCAGACCGAGCACTTCCCTTCTCAGCTTAGTGCTTTGGGAAAGGACAGTGACAGTGCCTCCACTGGCGTCTTCTCTCAGTACTACTTTGCAGACCACCCGCTTCCCTAGCACTTCCGCAGTCAGCAGGAGTCCTGTCCGGCCTAAACTCGGCACTTTGCTCAGGAGCCCGAAACTGCCTTCGAAGCGGAGGGCTTCGCCGAGGGCGGCTAGAGACTTATAGGCGGGGTTCAGGCCGGAGAACTCCTCTGAGTCTTCTTCACCTACTAATGAGGACAGCAGGGCTTCGGGAGATTCGTCTGTTATCGGCCTGCTGAACCTTAGAAAAGTGACCGGAACCTTCAAAGCCAGTGCAGACTCCGATGTCGTGAGTTTGAGTCGCGGACAGTCCGTGAACGCCTTCATCGCCTCCACTCTAAGCGTCAACTCCGCATTTTCCCCCACTTGCAGCCTCACCGGCCCTGCCAGCCTCTTCATATCTATAGCGAACCCGTCTCTACTCGAACCGTACCGACGACATTATCCACAGCTTCCGCTGTTCTCACTGTAATGCTGCCTTTAGCTGTAATCGTCACTTTCACCAAGGCTACATTGGGCCTTTGAATAGTCACTACAAAGGCAATTGCCATATGTTGGCTTTCGAAGAGGAGACCTTGCGGCTTGGTGAGGGCTGATTTGTACCAGGAGTCGTTGATTTCTTGGAAATCAGTGGGTGAGGCCTGAACTTCGGCGATTATGTCATCTACGAAGGACTTTTCTTCGAAGGGGTTTTGCGCTCTTAGGTCTGGAAGGGCGTTTACGTGCGTTTCGGGGAAATAATCGTCGAAAGTGGAAATTGATGCAGAAACTTGAGGGGCGGGTTTGGCATTAAGGGCATGCAAGGCCTCGATTTCTTGGGTAAGATTCGATATTATGGCTTGAAGCTGAGGAAACAGTACCTCTTTTTCTTGTTTGGAAAGCTGGTCTTCGAATTGCTGCCTTTCTAATTGGTGCGATTTGCTCATTTCCGTCATTTTTCGCGAAAAGTTGTCAATTTGCTCCCTATCTCTATCAGCTAAATCGCCCAATTTCGCAATTTCCGCTCTTTGCTCGGCTAAATCCGCTTTTAAAGAGGCGATTTCTTCCTCTTTTGCAGAAATTAACCCGTCCTTTTCTTTTACAATTTTGTTCAATTTCTGCAATTCCCCCTGCAAAACTGCAATATTAGTCGTCTGTTCCGCTATTTTCGCTACCTGTTTATCCACAATTTCCGTCAACTCCAGCCTTTCCCGCTCCCCACCAATTCCCCCCTCTCTCCTTTTCCCCTCCCTTTCCACTACTATAGGGACTGCTAATTGCACAGGGGCAGTCGCAAACTCCTGTGTGAAGAAATCCCCAGTCTCCCACTTCGGCCCGAAGTCGAAATCAGCTGCTTTCTTGGAGGGCGGTTTGGGGAACTCGTCCTCAATATCGTCGAAGCCGAATTCCATTTCCATGTTTTTCTTTGCAGGTTGGAGGGGCTGTTTAGCAGGGTGGAGGACTTCGTCAGGGAAAGGCTCAGCGTCCCACTCCAAAGCAACACTTTGTTTCGCAGGGGAAGCGAAGAAGCGGGCAGAAGACTTCGAAGTCTCGTATCTGTCGAGAGTGCTGGTGGCAGTTTTCTGGATGTTGCTGTAGTGGCTGGTGGTGGTTTCAGAGGCTCTGCCCTGCATGCGACTGAGGATCGCTTGCAACGCTTCCGATTTGACCCTTACATCCGCAGCCAAAAGGTCCACATCGCTTCCTAACAGCCCACTGGATACCATCATTTCCAGCCGCGACACCGCACTTTGGAACTGCTCCAGGTCGAACCCAGGTCTCTGCACTTCCCCTGAGTCCGGGAAAGCGACCCCCTCACTGACAAGCATCTGATAGGTAGTGTAGAAGGAAGCAAGTGTGCTGTCCGTCTCAGAGAGGTAGAGCAGACCCCAGGCCTGCACTGCCTGCAGCAGGACTTGAAGGAACTCTGCAGAGGCTAATTGGCCTTCTCTGCTACTAGCGGAAAACAGGCCTAAGCCCCGGTTCGAGTCTCTGCTTTCCTTGCGAAACCTCGCTAAAGCCACTAACTTCCCCAGTAGCTTCCTAGCGGTTTCCACTGCAAACGTGACGCTTCGACGCATCATGCAGGCATGTAGTGTCTGTCTGGCACTTACCTGCAATGCACATAGCTTGGCTTGCGGAGGTTCTCCCTCTGCTTTGATCACTTTCCCCACTAAACTGACGATGTTCCCGCACACTGCTTCATCTGTCAGTGGGGCTCTTTCAGCGAATTGCTGGACTTCGGAGCCGTCGCTGTGCAGCAGTCTCCACAGACTTTCCACCACGTCTGGGTTCATTATGCCTTTTGAAATGGCTTGGAAAGTGCTCACTTTCAGGTCCTTTGCGCAGATATATAGGCATTCTACCCACTTACTCTCAAAAGCTACTTACTATTAACGAACTTCCGACTCGGATTCCATAAAAAGACGTAAGCAGCCAGCATCAGAAAGACCAGTCCTCCAACCGCCATAGTCCTGCGCTGTGACATACGCTTCGTAACATACCTCCCTCCCAACACCGCAATAACAGTGCACAGCGCCTGGCCTAGAAGACAGCCCAGCACCACACTCTCTTTCTTGTAGTCGAGGGAAAGGTGATAGGCGCTGAACTGAGTGCGGTCTCCCCACTCTGAGAAGAAGGTGCACACTGCCACTTTCCAAAACACATCCAGCCACTCCTCTAATTTAGACGCTTTCCCGCTGTTTCCAGAGGCTAATGGCTCCAGCGGCATCCGGTCATCCATCAGTCCCTGCCCAACATCCACCTCTGACACGTGGGAACAGTACCACGCATCCCTCAAAAACATCACTCCGAACAGCACATAGCAAGCAATCGCTGATATATTGACCCACCCTGCACCTGCTATATCCGAGGCCACATCTCCTGCAGTCACACTCACTAGCACCATCAGGGCTATGGTGCTTTCTGCGGCCAGTATTGCCGCCAGTCGCTCCTTTAGACTGCCGAATACTGCTGCTATGATGAAGGTCTTGTCGCCTATTTCGGTCACGAACATCATCAGGACGGACACTCCCAGGGACACCCAGGGGTCGTCTGACTTGCTGGGGAATGGAGAGTCGGAGTTAGCGTCAGCTAGCGCTAATATACTCATTATAGCCATTGGAACTAACTAGGCTTACTACGCTTCTCGGGTCCGGGGTCGACAGTCTCTGAAAACCGCTTAACACCCTGAGAAACTCCTTCCAGGCGGGTCAAACTGGTGCTCAAAGTAGGCTCGTGGTAGTATAGCTTCTTGAAAACCTTCTCTTCAGCCTCGCATTCAGCCAGGTTTTCCCACTTGTCACGCAGGAAGATCAGGTAAGCCTCCCACATCTCTCGCTTCTCCTGGGCTGAAAGCTGTGTGGAAGTTACCTGGCTGTCCTCTGCCGTGGCCAACTTGAAGATAGTTCGAGTTTTCTCCAGTCGTTCCTTATGGTCGTCCAGCAGACTCAAAGCCTCGATACTGGCCAAGTAGAAAAACTTCCGGTCGCGAACTCTAGGCAAAGTCTCAGCAAACAGCTGCAGACATTTCTCCTTCCTTTGGAAAAACTCATACTGAAACTTCGCATATTTCGCATAAATGAAGGCGATCAAAGCTGTTTCCGCAGAGTCGTCGGCGATACTGAGCGCCTGGGAGTACAGTCTTTCCACTTCTTCAATATTGCCCTGGCGACGCTCGAGGTTCAGCAGGCGCATCAGGCCGTCTAGCAGTCCCGGGGCCACAGTTTCGCAGGCGTGCTTGTAGAGTCTCCTGGCTTCTTCGAAGTTCTGCAGCTTTTCCTCGAAGTGGCCTTGAGCGAGGAATAGGTCCGGCCGCTTAGTCAGAAAGTGGGTATTCGCCCGGTTATATATGCCTCTCGCAGAGTCCACATCATGGACTTTTTGGATGTAGTTCGCATACCTGACCCAGAACTCTGGATAGTAGCAGGTCGCCACTATGCACCGCTCATACAGCAGGACAATCCGCTTCTCGTCTCCCTGGCTTTCCTCGGACTCCAGGTAGTCTCTCCAGTTCTGAAGCTGCTCCTCCTCCAACTCCTTGGCGTGGAAGAACGCTCGTTTAATAGCCCCTTCAAACCCTCTTCTTTTGTTGTTTTCGATGTTGGTGCGTTCATACTGCTGGATGATTTCTTGAATTCTGCGATGTTTGACCTGCTCGCAGCGGGCGGAAAAGAGCATGTCGAGCTTGATGTCGTGGGCTGTATAGGGGTTACCAGGGTCAGTGACGTCGATTTCTGTGGTTTCTGGGTAGGCAGGCAGGCGAGCGCCGTAGTGTTCCATCTTCCTACCAGGCGACTCAATCCAGTTTTTGAACCTGTTGAAGTACTCAAATAGCTTGCAGGTGGGGAAAGTCATGAGGCGCCAAAACAGCGCGCCCACCAATTCATGCTTCTTGCGGTTTTTCTCGAACTCGATGTACTTGTCCCAGAGCAAGTTGGAAGTGTAGACCTTGCCGCAGGCCTCGATTGCCTCTTCATACAAGCTACCAGGGTCAGCTGAGTTCGCTTGCACTTACCTTCTCGCGTCCTCCTCAGACGCTTTCTGCGCCTTCCAAACACAGTACGGCATCCACAGTTCCACACAGATGGGCAGGAAGGACAGGCCCTGGCGGTATGTCCGGTCGACATCTTCATCCGCATTTTCGACTGCGAATATGTCTGCAAGCTTCCTCCAGAAGCCGTAGCACTGCGGGAAGTGCTTGAGGAACTCGCGGTAGATGTCCTTGTTTTCAGCCACGGAGTTCTGGGTGGGAGGTACGTAGGTCTCGATGTGGCGGATGAGGTCGAGCCAGGAGTCGAAGTCGAAGCTGTTGTCCTGGACTATCTGCCTGAGACGCATTTCTTCCTGCTTCTCGCGAGAGTCGATTTGTAAAGGCAGGTCCTCGGCCATTATAGGCAGGGATTGGTGGTGGACGCTTTAGATTTTTGCTGAAGGGAGAGGAGTGGGCATTTCGGCCAGGGAAGTAGGGGAAATGCTGGGGGATTGAGGATTTGCAGTGAGCGATTTTGCCAGAAAAGCAAGAAAATTGCGAGTCAGATGCGATGTTTGCTTATTAATACTCTGCTACTCTGTAAAATCCCTTTAGAAGTGCTTATTTCGTACCAAATTGAGGCTTTTACATATATTTCAGTCTCTTAACTGCTTAATTCCAGAATCTAAACTGCAAAACTACAAATTTTCACTCTAGCAGACCCTAATAGCCCTGTAAATCCAATGCGTAAATTGACTGCAGCCAAACCAGTGTGTTATCTCCCCAAGTAGCCCATATTGCGGTTTCCCTGGCAATTTTCATACATTCCAGGTTAGTTATATAGTTTTTCATAGTTTCTGACTAGAAAAGAGCCAAAACGTCTTTTTCACACAATCGGGAATCCACCAATATCCATCTGCCCGGTTTCCTATCATCGAAAGGCGTTGCCGTTCCTTTGAGTAGTAATTCACTGTTACGACATTAACTAGTTTAGGCGGTTTTGCACTATTTCGAAAACACTGAATACCAAAAAATGTATGTTTTCGCTGCTAAATGCCGACTTTGTAAAGATATTAAGGGGCAAATTGACTGATTTATATGGATTTCAGCCTGTAACTGCCTACAAAGCAGAGAATTTGGCCAGTGCTGGTCTTACTAGCCTACTAGTGCTCCTTGGACACCGCCGAGAGCCACTTCTCATGCCACGTCTTGAACGCCTTTTCACTCATTTCCGTCATCTTCTGCACGAAGCTGTTCTTATCACTGAAGGAATAGAGGCAGTCGTCCTCCTTTGCGTAGGAAACGATTTTCCCAGCTCTGAGGAAGTGAGTGCTGTAGAAGACGTCTTCGCCGCCGGGGATGAACTGCAGCTTCATGCTGTTTTCTGTGAGGCCGGCGCGGATTTGCTGGCTTACTTGGAGGGAGCGGTTGAAGAGGAGCTCGCCGACTTGGTTGTTGACAAAGTAGCGGTCCATTTTGCGTTGGAAGGGACGGAGTTCCTTGGTGAGCGGACACTGACTTTCCCCCTCACTCGCCAAGAAATTCTGAAAGTAGCTGTTCGCTGCCTCCACCGCAGGCGCCTGCAGCTTCTCATACGGACTTTCCAAATAAGTCACCGACATCACATGCGTCTTCTGGTTCCACAGCAGTCTAAAGCTAGGCGCCTGGACCACCGGCGGCTTGGTTGCGTGGAAATACTCCGCCAAGTACATTTCCTCATTCATCCCCTGCATCCGCTGGTACTTCAAAAAGAGTCCAAACGACTTCAAAGCCTGGTCATCCTGCACGATCGCAAGGACGCTTTTGACAGTGTTTGTGATCAATTTGTCGAAAGTGAACAGGACGTAAGAGTCGTTCACCAGGATTTGCCTGCACTGGTCCTCGTACTTGGCAGTGTCGCAGAGACCGCGAAGCACTATGCAGACAGTCCGCATGAACTTCTGATATTCCGCTTCCACTTTTTCGGAGTAGGTGTACTTGCCGCCGGGGATTAAGGGCTGAGTATCCTCGTTCCTGCCGTCATAGACCTGGGCGAGGATGAACTTCACCTTTAAAAGCCGTTCATACACAGTGTATAGGAAGCGGAAAAACACGTAAATGGACACAGGCGCGTAGAATACGACTGAGTCCTGCAACAAGGGCAAGAAGCCTTGGAAGTCCATATCCCGCTTGAGAACCAGACTGTCAGTCCCTGGCTCCGCCACTGTTACTGAAAGTTCGTCCTCACTCAGACTTTGCACTGTTTCACTTGGCTCAGTCACCACTTTTTTCTTCTTATTTGGTTCTTCCGGGGCTGCGCTTTCCTCGGTCTCTAATGGCCCAAAGACTTCATCAAGGCTGCCAGACTTTAGATCTCCGGGAATCGGCGACTCGAGGAAATCCTGAAAAAGCGCTTTG
>Ga0247837_1001675_pt1 | contig 44805 bp, 23 predicted proteins | sample LaCtaG_2_FD_187115 | JGI IMG/M metagenome (GOLD analysis project Ga0247837, IMG submission 187115) | Freshwater microbial communities from meromictic Lake La Cruz, Castile-La Mancha, Spain - LaCruzMarch2015_14.5m | ecosystem: Environmental > Aquatic > Freshwater > Lake | place: Spain: Castile-La...
TGGAGGTGTTTATTTGTGTGAGGGGAGTGGGTGCAAGTGAGGACTCTCTGGGCTTCACAGACAGTTACTTGCACGCAGACTGCTATGAGAGGTGTTGGCAGGGAGTGCATCTAGTGTATGTGGCTCTATCCAGTGTGACTCTACTCATATACTTGCCAACGGCAGTGCTGTATAGACCCCTGTGGCAGGAAATTCTTTTCCCTCTCAATATCAAAGCCCTGCCTGCTTTCCTACTACTAAAAAGTGTGCTTCAAATCATCCTCGTTCTTATCAGTAAAACCGTGAAATTGGCAAACCCTTTAATCCACTCATTCTTATTTTTTTTTCTTTTGGTTGTTTTTCTGATATTTTCTCTAAAATTTAACTGTTACGGTTACAAGCGACCCCAACTTTGGCATATCCTTAGTCTGCTCGCAATCCTCTGGTCTACTGCACTTTCTCTAATCCACACACTATCAGACTTCAGCCAGAGTTTCCTCCAAATCACCATTCTAATGAGTGGCTGGGGCGGAATCATCCTCTTCGGCCTAATATACCAACTCCTGCGAATCCCAAGTTTACTGTATAAGAAGAAGGCAGTGGACACTCGACCTCTCTTCCGATTCGCATTCAAACCAGCCACTTCCCGTATCATGGCTTCGCTAATATTCAGCTTCCAGGCAGTGAATCACCGCAGCCAGATCGTTCCTTCAGCATCCATCGCTAATTCAGTAGCCCGCAGGTATGAGCTGGAACTGGAAGATTTCACTAATGGCGGTGGACTTCGGAGTAGTAGACAGCATAGTTAGTCGGAATTCAGGGTAATATGAGCAGAAATAGAGAAATGGGGAGAAGTGTTATTTCCTACTTGTTGCATTAGGGAAAATGTATGTGCGAATTTCACGTTTTTTGATTTGATTAGAGGCAAGTAAGGATTGACAGTTTCCCACTATTTGGGATAATAGGAAACAAAAGCTGGTAAAAATAACTCAAAACCCGGATATTTATAAGCCCATTACATTAAAACGACTTAATTGTATACATACTGATTGGACTAGATAGAGAATTGACGCTTGTTGTATCCTATTTGTCTGCAAATGTGCAATTTATACAATCACTTATAGCTAATATTCACCTTTAGACTGTAAATTAGATGGTTACTTTGATATATATTGCAAAAGCCGTTGTAAAAAGATAAGAAATCGGGCTGGAAAGGCTGTTTAGTGGTTTTCAGCCTACTAATTACGAATAAATTCACGTAGTTAGCAGCTTTTCGCAAGAATATTGGTATGCGTAGGCTGATTTTTGTTGGAAATCAGCCTACAATGTTAGTAAATGCAAGGGAAAATAGCTTTTTGGTAATATCCAGTACGCAATTAGTCATTATTTAGTTCCTTTGATATAATTCCTGCGATATGACTTTCCTCTCCGCAAGCTTTGGCCTAATTCACGAAAATGGAGCCACTGAACCAAACAGGCCAGTTTCTAGCTGAAGACTTAGACTTAGCTCGAGATGATTCCGGCGCCTAGGACAGCGCCCACGTTGCCAGTCCGCAGACTTTCGTCATTGCGCCCGTAGCCTTCATCATCCGGCTTCTCGTGAACTGCAAGCACGCGGCCCACCACACTAAACGGACCCGACAGCTTGACATAAGGCTCCGACATTGTAAACTCAACCTCTCCCTTCTCATTAGCCTTGAGATTGCCCAAGTCTCCGACCTTCCTTTCCACGCTCCAGGGTCCTCCATGTTTGCGAGCAAAGGGGTCGTAGATGAGTCCCGGAGTGGCAACATCAGGACCTTCATGGATCTGAAGTCCGTGCTTCTGGTTGGGAGTGAGGCCCTGGACAGTCCCTGAAATTTCCGTGTTGTTGGTGTAGCGCTTCTGCACGAAGGAGAAAGTGCCTGTGACTTTGCCTTGCAGCGTGCACTGCGCCTTTACTTCGAAGTTCGCGCGCTCTGAGGCAGAGTGGGAGTGCGCGGAGTACAGCAGTCCTGCGGCCGCTAAGCCAAGCCAATAAACCATTATTTCCAGAACGCCTGTCTGGCTTCCACCCGTGCGTCTGCTCGAGGTAGGAAAGCTCTGGAGGCCTAGGAGAGCTCGCAGGCTTCCAAACTCGCCTGCAGCAGGCTCTAGTTTAGGGCAAAGCGACCTGTAGACATTTGCAGGCTAGAGAGCCTTCTGAGTGGCTCTCCGACCTCTATACAGGGTGCGCTTTGCGTGAAACTCAGAGAGCTACTGCCCGCCAAGGGAAGGCTTGCAGCGGTCCTGGACAGCGATATGGCGAGCAAGACTTTCTGTGTCTTATGGGAAGTCTATATTCAGATCTCGCTAGTACTGGCGATAGACGCTTTAGGCTTTGAACGTGGTCAAGTTATACTGTCTATGAGCCTTACCACTCCTATATTTACGGCTTTTCACCCTATCAGTCTCCTTATCTTCGATTTATTCTAGATTTCTCCTTCGCACAATCCCACATCCCTCCCTCCTAGTGCATAATATGGGCCGCAACAAGAACCGCCACACCAAAGACCGTCTCTTTATCAGCGTCACCGAGCACCGCGAGGAGTGGGGCGGCAAGAAAGAAGTGGCCAAGCCCGAATTCAAGCGTCTCGCCTTCCACTGCTGCGCCCTGAGTCTCACGCCCTTCACTAATCCGGTCTGCACGCGCGCCGGCACTGTGTTCGACCTGCTCCACATCGTGCCTTACCTGCAGAAGCACAAGAAGAACCCGGTCACTGGGGAGGAGTTGACTGTCAAGGATTTGGTCAAACTGACTTTTCACAAAAACCCACAAGGAGAGTACCACTGTCCAATTACGTATAGAGTCTTCACTGAGTCTTCGAAGATTGTGGCGAATTGCGGGTCTGGACATGTCTACTCGTGGGAAGCTATTGAGGAACTCTGCAGGAAGAGCAATTCCTGGAAGGATTTATTGACTGGAGAAGCTTTTTCGCCTGAAGATTTGGTGATTCTGCAGGACCCCGCGGACCTTCGGTCGAGAAATATACTAAGTTTCTATCACATTCAGACCGAAACAGCAGCGGAGCGGCCTATTAATTCAGTCCCAGAGGCTAAATCCGAGGGTCCCCACAGCGACAAATTCACCACCGGAATGGCCGCTGCGTCCTTCACCTCGACCAAACTCGACCCTCAGCCGAAGAACTCCTATCGAGGCCTCAGCGAAGCTGAAATCCGCCAAATGGTATATAAGGAATTAAAGCCACAAGAGACAAAAGGCTATGTGCAGATTGTGACCTCCCACGGTCCTTTGAACCTGGAACTGCATTGCAGTTTAGCGCCTCTCACATGTGATAACTTCCTGTCTTTGTGTGAAGAAGGGTACTATAACGAAGCTCCATTTCATAGGAGCATCCCTGGGTTTATGCTGCAGGGTGGAGACCCTACTGGTACAGGCAGAGGCGGAAAACACATATTCGGAGGCGACTATTTCAGAGACGAATTTCACCCTTTGCTGCGACATGTGAAAAGGGGCATAGTGTCAATGGCGAATTCAGGCCCCAACACCAACAGGTCGCAGTTCTTCGTCTGCTACCAGCCCAGTCCCCACCTTGACATGAAGCACACAGTCTTCGCAGAGCTGATTGGCGGCTTCGAAACTCTCACACTCATTGAAAGCCTCCCTACAGATGTGAACGATCGGTTCAAAGAAGTGATAGTGTCGATACTATCCACTCAAGTGCTGGTGAACCCTTTCAAAGAGGCGAAAGAAGCAGTCCTTGCGAGACTCGAAGCTGAGAACTCCGCCCCTGTGAAAAGCTGGCTAGACTCGACCGAAACTGTCCCTGCCCCGGGCGCTATCGGCCGCTACATTTCCAAGCGTCCCCGCGACCTCCCTACAGGGATGTACGCTGAGTACGTCTCAAAGAAACGGCCAAGAACCAACTTCGACTTTTCGACTTGGTAGGGATATTAGTACATAGTGCCTTGGGTCACTAGGAGAGTCCGTAGTCGCTTCCCCAGGGCTTCTAAATTGCTTGTGTCTGATACAGCCTTTGGGATGACGATGTGGTGGAGTCGGGCTGAGGTCTGAGTCCCCCCTTCTGAGATGAGGGAGCGACGGACAATGGGACTGTTACGTGCGCTGTAGCTGGGCATCTGGCTAGCCACGAGTGTGAAATCCGGAGTTCTGGCTGTCTTAGGAAGCACCACTATGTCTCTGCGGTCGAAGGGAGAAACCCACTTCGGCTGCAGGGTTCTCTGACTGCTGGTCCTCACTGGGTGCGGACTCGAGCGACTGGAAAGGCTTTTCCTCACAGACTTCACAGGACTAGTCACTCGGTTGACAGGACTTCTAGTAGGCGCCCTGCTGAACTTCAGCCTTAAATACGTCCCTTTCCCCTGTTCTTCCTTACCTCCCATCAGCGTCTCCCGAATTTCCTTATTCGCCTGAACCTGTAGATGTCGTCTGATTTCCATCCTCGCCATGGTGCTGACGACCACATCAGTCTTGATGTCAGAGAGACTGAAAGGTCTGGTCCTGCGGCGAGGGTGGAGGTGAGAGTGCATATGAGAATATGGCCGCTCTGCGCACTGCAGTGGTCCTTAGTCCTGCAGCACTACAGGAAGAGCGGGTGGAGTGCGCAGTGGAATCAGCGGAAGTGAGAGTCAGTGGCCAAGGGAAAGAGCGGGTGTTTCAGGCAGATTTGTGCATGGGCCCGCAGGAAGTCGCTGTCAGTTCGAAAGCTTTAGTGGAGGAATTGAACTGGAGGGGCGGAAACATAGGCTTTGTTACCTACGGACCGAGAGACTCCGGGAAAAGTTCGCTACTATTCGCAGAAGGCGGTCTGACAGATACTGTATTGACCAATCTATTCGATTCAGGGACTGCCCTGGCTCTATCCCTGAGTGAAGTCGTCTACACTGAGGCTGCTTCCACTGAGACCTGGCAAGACTTGCTCAACCCTGACAACACTGCGCCCTATCAGGTGCATATAGAGGTGGGGTCCGCGGTAGAGGCGAAGGCTGTACTGGAGCTGGCGCAAAGCAGGTCTGGGACCTGGGCTTCAGGGCGAGTGTGCCCCAGCAGAGGCCATTTGCTGCTGGATATTGCTATATTGGGGGAAGTCCCGGGTCATGTTTATGTACTGGACTTGGCGGGGTTTCAGCCTGCGAAATTGACTACTGAGCAAAGGGCTAAATTGCCAGGGGAACAGCAGCTGATGTTTACACGCATGGGCCTGCTACAGCTTCGAGCATACTGCAGGAATCTGGCAGAGGGGAAAGAGCGCGAAGCCAACCATCGCTTCAAGGTGATCAGTCTGTTCGAGCGCATTTTAACAGCTTCACAAGTCTTATTTGTGGTCTGTCTCAGAGCAGATTGTCCCTTCACAGACGCTTGCAGCGCCTTAGAACTACTAGAAGTCGTGCACCACCTTCCCAGACTCACCCTCGACTCCGTCCCTTTATCACTTCGTCCTTTCCCCGACATCCACACCAGCGATAGCAGTGAAAAGGTATACGAATCCCCACTAAAGACCTTCGCAAGCAGCCACACTGTCCTCAGTCAGTCCCAAGACGAGGACACTCAGGACTGGCTGAGTGCTTTTGACGCCAAGTTGGGCCGATTATTGGCTCGCAGAGGGTCCAGGGGACAGTCCCAATCTGTATCTCTGTATGAGGGGAAGGTGGAAAGCGGGGGGATGGATGAAGAGGAGGGAGTGGATCTGCAGGAACTGAGAGAGCAGTGCGCAGCTATGCGAAATGTGACCCAGGCCAATAAAGAAGAGGAAAAGGCGCTAGCCAGGCATATAGCCCGACTAGAAGAAGAATTAGAGGCTGTCAGGCAGGCCACCGGGAGCCAATTAGAAGGTCTGAAGCGAGCAAACGAGGCTTTGGCTAGCGATTTAGGGGACTTGACGGAGGTCAAAGGCGCTGAGCAGCTCCAAGACGTCTTTCGCGAGGACTTTCAGGCCTTAGAAACGCACCTAAACAGGCAAAACGAGCAGATTTCCGTGGTCCGCGGACTGTATGAAGTCCAACCCACAGACCGAATTCACATCCGCCAACTCACGAATCTCGAAATAAGCCTCAATTCCGAGGCAAAAGCAGCTGAAAACGAGCTAAAATCCCTTCAGCGAATGAGTCGCAAATGGGACATGGCTGAAAAGTGCTACCACAACGTCAAGAACCACCTCCACTCCTTAGAAGGCGACCTTGTATCTCTCGAGGAAAAGCTGTCCAGACAGGAGTCGAAGTCGCAGCGCCTAATGCAGGAAATCCAACAAGAGCGAGCGAAAGCCGCCGAACTGACCCAGGAAAAGCTCAGAACTCAGAGCGAAGCTGCTAAATTGACCCTTGTCCAAGCCCACCAACGTCACATTGTCGTCCTCAAGTCCACTCCCAACGCCTCCGTTTCCACCAGCGCTGGGTCTGGGTCGCTTGTGAGGGACATACGAGAGTTGCAGGACGGACTGAGGAAGGCTGGGAGTCAGGTGCCAGCGGCTTGCCAGCTAATGGAGCAGGGGAAAGCGCTTATTGAGGACTTGAGGAAGGCTAGAGTCAGGGTGAAGAACCTGGCTTCGAAAGTGCAGAAATTGAGCCCGACTGCGAAGACTCAGAGGGGCGTGAGCAGTCATGTGTCCGCGGACTCCTCCTTTGCCCGGCTGCCCAAGTTTAGCTTCAGTTAATAGTATGTAATTGCAGCTTTGTAACTGAATACTCTACATGTGTGCTTCTTTTACTGGAGGATATAGCGCTATTTGGGCACTTAGCTATCTAAGCAAAGCGAATTGAGAGCTTTTCTTGGCTCAATTGCCCACGCAAAGCGATAAATTGCCGAGCGATTTCACGGACTCGAGAATCGTTCAAATTGGCGGAATTCGCCTCAATTACAAGGCCACTTAGCAGACTTTCAGCCCTAATAGACGGCAGTGACACCATCGGCTGCTGCACCTGCCTAAGCGTCCCAGTGTCATTGAGCGTATTCAGCCTTTCCCCCAGTTCCTTCGCACTCAGATGCACGCCTTCCACAATAGTCTCAAACAGGCGAGGGTGAATACAGCGCAGCAGTTGCTGAGACTCTTGCGCGCCCGGCGGGGGGCCATATGCAGGTGTGGAGTTGCACACATAATAGAGCAGTACACTGCACAAGCCTTGCATGTCCTCTAGGTACCTCGGGTTCTTGCGAGTGCCGCTGACTTTCTTAGCCAGGCGGAAATCTCCGAGTTTGAGGATTCTGGTGTCGGTGAGAAAGATAGAGCTGAGGGTGATGTTGCCGTGCAGCAGCTTGTTTCTGTGCAGTAGGCGTACAGACAGGGTGAGCAGCTTGAGCACAGGCAAGCCCTCTCTGTAGAACCAGTCCTTGTCCCGCAACGACCCTCTATGTCTCTCTATGTACACACTCAGTTGACATGTTAGTGACTCATACAGGACAGTTTTGGGCTGATTAGTGGCTGCACCCAGGTACTCCACGAAGTACTCCTTTAGACTAGGGTTCGCTGATATTTCCGCATGCAGTCGCAGTCCTGCCTCCGACTCCTCCTCACTCCTCCTCATTTTCAGCACTGCCACCGGCCTGTTCCGCACCTCCGCCCGCCACAGAGTCTCTGTAGGTGCTTCGTAGAGTCTCTGCAGCAGCCGCACCTCATCGAGACTGAAAGTCAACATAGTGGATTTCTAATGAATAGCGGCGTGAAAGTGAGTCTGGCAGCCAACCTAAGTCTCCTGCTAGTACTGCTGCTCCTGCCTTTCCAGCCCTTTTTCTCCCTGTCCAGCCGAGAAGGTCCGGAGGTGAAGGTCTGGCTGCGGTCTTCCAGCCTTCAAATAGCCTTCGAGGCCAGTTCCGCGGAATTCCACCTGTCCTTTGGAGAGCTGGAGGACAGAATCTGCCCGGGCAGTCAGAGTCAGGCGGTGAGTGCGCTTTGCCAGCATGTTTGGACGTTGGAAACGACAGCGGCTCTGTGTGTGTGCGTGGGGGTGATGGCGGGCGTTGCAGCCCTGCTGGCTGTGCTAAACGGGGTCTATTTACTATGGAAAGGGAGAGTTGTGAGCAAGAAGGCACTGGTTGGTCACTATTTCACAGGTCCTTTGGTGCTGGTTTTGCTGCTTTTGTACGTGCTGGCTGTCAGCTCTGTGAATTGGACAGAGGAAGGAGTCTCCAAGCGGCTGGAATCCGGCACTTTCTGCCTGTTCCTGGCCTGTCTCCTGGGCATCGCCAGCAGTTCTTCCTATGTCTGGCTCCGATTCACAGGGAAAATCGCAGGAGTTGAGACCAATGAAGGACTTTTACCCGAACTGGACCCCAACTCCACCCCCCAGTCCCAGCAAATCACCCTCCTCGCTACTCAACTTGAGCACTACAAAACACTGGCACAGGATGCGGAGCAGGTCAGTCAGCACCACTTGCTCCTCAAGGGTAGATACACTGACTTGCAGAAGGATATAGAGGTGAGGTCTAGGTAGAAGTTGGCGGCACTGGATACCAAAGACGTAGCCCGTAAGTTAATATACCAAGACAGTCAAATCCTCGACCTGCAGGGCAAGCTACTAAGCCTGAACAAGCAGGTGGAATCCCTGGAGTCCGGCCTACCCGGCGACATCCAAATAGTCATCAAAGCGAAAAACCGGGAAATCGCAGATTTAACGAAAGAACTGCAAGGCAGGACCTCAGCTACTCACCAGCCCAAAGACACTAGCAACACTGAAGACAGTTTAATTGCTCTGAGTCGCAAAAGACAGCAGTTTTCAGCCTCGGAATATGACGAACGACTCAAGGCCTCGGTCAGGACTATGAGTGAAAGCGTGAAAAGAGGCGATGAGGAGGAACTGAGCAAGCAGAAGCAGGAAATACAGGCGATGGAGAGACTCATCGAGGACCAAAACGAGCATATCACGGAATTGGAGGGAAACACAGAGAGACTAACAGTCGCAGTTGACTCCAAGGACGCGGAAATCGAGGATTTGAAGCGAGTTATTGAGTCGATGCAGAGACAAATAAGGGAAAAAGGTATAAGCTGCGAGGAGTCTCTGAGAAACAAGGACAAAGAAGTGGAGTACCTGCAAGGCCGGGCGAGTCAGCACTCCGGCCTCATTTCCTCCCTGCAAAGTCGCGTTTCCGAACTCGCCTACGACTCTGAAAGAGCCCGAATGGTCCTCCAAACCGAAATCTCCACTGTATCTGACTTGAGTCTGAAGCTGAAAGGCAGCACTGATGAAGCGCTGAAAGCCCAGCAGCTGCAGCGCCAGGCGGAAGCCAGCCTGCACATCGCTCTGGAAGCGAACCAAGTCCTGGCCAGGAACTTGAAGAAGGCGGAGGAGGACATAGACACGCTGCGTAGGGAGCACCAGGCACTGCACAAGAAGCAGGAGCAGGCCTTAGCTGAGGTCAGCCGAGCCAATGCCTTGCAAGCGGACTCAATGCAGAAAGTCCTTCGAGAAATGCACGAGAAGGAAGTGAAGGAACTAATGGAACTCTATAAAAAGCAAGCCTCTTCGCTAGAGAGGGAAACCGCCCGGCTCAATACTGAATTCAGCTCTGCAGAAACCGCCTTCAAGCAAGAAATCGCCGATTTGCAGACTGAGCTGAAAACCACCAAATTGAAACTGAGTGAAGCGACCACTCATCTGGAAGAAACCAACCTCCACTTCCACCATACAGAACTACAGCTCCTTGCTACCTCTCAAACAGCAGAGTCTCTCAGAAAAGTCACTCTTTCGCAGGGAGAAACTGTCACAGCACTTACAGCGGAAGTGGAGATGCTGCAAGGGAAGCTGGGAAATGCGCTGCAAAGCCTGCAGACGCAGACTGAAGCGGCTGCCTCTAGCTCCAGACAGAGTCTGGACTCGGCGAGACTGGGGGAAACCAGCGAAATTCGGTCTTTTTTCGAGATGAAAATTTCGAAGCTGCGTTCGGAGTTGATCACAGAACGGCAAGAAAAGGCTCAGGAAATTGAGACAAGAGAGAGACAAGCGGCTGAGTTGGCTGCGAAGACTGCAGAAAAGGACCGTTTGGAGCAGATTATATCCCTGCAAAAAGCCACTATTAGCGACCTGCAAAGCCAATCTGCAGAAATGCAGCAGGAAAAACAGAGATTTAGCCTGAATGCGAAAAAGATGCACGAAACTAGGCCGACGAATGAGGAATTGACTCGGCTCACTAGTGATTTGGCAGCTCTAAAGGCTGAATTGCAGCGGAAAGAGGAGAGCATAGGCCAGCTGTTAGAAGAAGCCAAAGCTCACAGAGCCAGAGACCACTCCTCGCTCTCCCAAGAGCTGGACGCCCTCAGGGCCCGTCTGAAAGACAAAGACTCTGAGCTGCAGCGGCAGCGGGAAGAGCTGGAAAGGACTACTGGCAGTCTGTCTGCGCGGTACCAGCAGGAGTCTGACTCGATCAAGAAGATATATGAGGAGCACTTCCAGAGCGACTTGAAGGATGTGAGGGAACTCTATGAAGGCAGAATCGTCACTTTGGCTGAAGAGCTGGACCTACTGAGGAAGGAAAGCGGGGACTTGGCGGGGAGCAATTCCAGGCTGAACATCGCAAAGCAGAGGCTGGACAGGGCGCAGGCGCAGAGCCAGGAAGAGCTGGCGGAACTGCAGGGCAGAGTACAGGACCTGAGCACCAAGCTTAGCACTGTCACAGGACAGTACCACGACCAAATCAACATGAACCTTTCCCTGGAAACTGCACTAAACTCCCTCAAAGGCAGCAGAGGCCAGGCAACTGAGGACTTAGTGGCTTCCCTATTGAGCCAAAATGCCAATTTGAGCCAAGAAGCGGCGGATAAAAGCAGAGCCCTGGAGTCTGCGCTCTCTGAGCGAGCGAACCTCAGGACTGAGCTGGAGCAGGCCCTAGCAGAGCTGGAAACCTGCAGAAGTGAGTGTTTGGCCCTGCACAAAGAAGTCTACGAGTCCAAAAGAGCCCTTTTCCGCCACTCTTTAACCCTCAGTTCCACTATTTCCAGAGAAGACCTAGGCAGTGTCATTCCCCTGGCCCACCCCGAGGGCGAATCCGCCTTAAAGTGGGTCTATCAGCCACTCACCGAGGAGACAAATGCAGTGCTCAGGGCAATAGTGGGCTCGAAGGAAGAAGCTCCAATGACCAATACGAACATATGGAAGACCTTCGAGACTTTGCTGCAGGAAAAACAGCGCATGGACACTTTGGACCGCAGTTTGCAGCGGGACTTGAAGGGTTTGGACCAAATCGCAGTGACCCACTTCAACTCCAAGTACAAGGCGAAGTCCTTGGCTGTGAGACAGTTGCGGGCTTTGGTGGGCGGACTGAGGGAGTTGGAGGGAATGGCGCATGCATATGGACTGCTGTTCTGTAGAATGCTGGGAACTGCACAAAGCCGCCCGCTCCCGCACCTACTCTCCGCTTTCCTGGTCTCTGCGCAGGAGGGGTTTGCTGCAAGTAGCGACATTCCCTCGCCCAGCCTGATGGAGTACGGGCAAATGAGCACTATTGCGAGCGCTCACAGGGCGATTCGGGAAGCTTTCGCAGGCTATAGAGAGACAGGCGAGCGAGTTGCCTCCAGACTACAGGTAGAAAGTCCCGATATAGTGGCTATTCTGCTTATGAAACTACTGGCAGCCCTGGAGGCCGCTGAATCCAGCCCAGTTTCCAACTGGGCGGAAGTCCTGCAAGTCTCCGAGACCCGGGAAATCGACTATTCAGACTTCCTAACTGTGCTGAATAGAGCCGACATATGGGTCACAGAGAAGGAATTGAGTGCAATTTGGGTGACTGTCCGCAATCAAGACTCAGACCAGGTCTCCATGGAGGAAATCGACCTGATAGAGCCGCCCCAAAGACTGCGGGAAATGATGAACTCGAAGGAGTTTCTGGTGTCCAAGTGCTCATTCCTCACAGCGATTGTGGAGGAGTTCGAGTTCCAAGTCGCACAGGACTACCTGCGGCTAAGTATCCGCTTCAGTGCAGCGGAGTGGCACAGGGAGGAACTCATAGCGCAGTTTCAAGCCTTGGATAGTGCGATTTCGAGGGAAAGGTGTGAGGAACTGGCGGATGAGTCGCTTGCAGAGTTGGCTGTGAAGGGGGAGTTTCAGGTGAATGTGCCTGCGATAGTTGCACTTCGGCATCAGGTCAGTGGACTGGCGAGTCCTTCATTTATATACAAGCTTAGCTAGTAGGCCAGTAGCTTCTAGCCTATGCCTGCACAGGGTTTTAGAGACTGTGCAGCCGCTCCTAGGCCGAAAAGAGTCCTTTGGGCTGTTTTCCATTGGGCTCGATAATGGAATTGCTGACTCAGATCCTCTTCACCTGCCTTCCCTTCATCATGACCATCATCATTCTCTACCTCCGCAGTCTGCACAAAGCGCCAGAGCCCGCAGCTCCCATCCCCGAAGCTACAGAGCCCACTCACTCCGCTGCTCCCAAGGAAAAGAAACCCGCCAAAGCCAAGCCGCACACTCCCACACACCCGCTTTACGTCTCCTGTGTGAAGGGCTTTCTGTCCGCTGTGGCTGACTTCGACGTGAAGCCCGGCCTTTTGGCTGCGTGTTGCACTGTGAGAGATAGACAGGATGGGAGAATCAGGGTGTACCAAGGAGTCAACCTGCGAGACCCAGAAATGAAGTACGTCCAGGTGAAGATGGAAGGCGAGCCTTCCGCTATAGCCGTCAGTCCCACAGGGTACTCCCTACTTAGTGAAGCTGTAGTGGTGGGCAATGCAGTCGACAAGCGACTTTACCTCTTTGTAATGCAGAGCAAACCACAAGGGAAAACCCTCGTCCTGAACCACCGCTTCGAAGGAAAGCACTTCCACTCCATCAAAAGCCTGGCAATGACGGAGGCTTTCATCGTGTCGTGTGCTGAGGAGGAAGACACGGAGGTGGTTTTCTGGAGCTACGACGGAACGATTCTGCACAAATACGACACAAATCAGATAAAGAACCGGGTGATGACAGTCAGTGCGAACTTCAAGTTGCTGACTGTGGCGGCTTGGCTGTCAGATGCGAGGGTAGTGGAGATTCAGTATGAGAAGAACTCTGGTTCGTTCAAAGGCGCGAAGCCGGTGATGGCGCTGAAAGGGCATACTCAAGGCCTAACGGGTGTAGCCTTCGATGAAGCCGCAGCCTACGCAGTGACTTCCTCCAAGGACGGCACAGTTCGAGTCTGGCGGACTGACGTACGCTACGAAGTAAACGAAGACCCGAAGTTGCTCCAAAACCTAGTCCTGGGGCCTGACATGCAGACTGCAGAAGCAGTGGCTATCGGCAGCTCTGCCCTCGCCCTAGCTTGCAAGGGAGTACTGGAGCTAAGGGAGAAGTTAACTGGGAAAATAATCGCGAGAGTGGAAGATGCACATACCGGAGACATCGCGAAGATGAGGTTCATTAGGGAGCGGGAGGAGGAGTTCCTACTCACAGTGGCTACGGATGCTAAGATCAACATCTGGCACGTGCCTAGCTCTAGTTAAGTCTCAGCCCAACTAGGCCTGCAGCTCTAGTCAGTGCATTTTTGCAGGAATCAAGGAGAGGATTTCGTATATCCGCATTAATTTAGACTGATATCCAAACATTTACTCAGGGGTTTGATTGGGACGACTGATGTTAGGGTGTTAGGGCAAAGTTGGGCAGTTGGTAGTTTAGAGTGTTGTAGCTTGCTTGAGGTGTTCCTGTCTAGACTTATCTCATACTCATAATATCCACTTTCCAGCAACCCTCCACATTGCAAGCACCCTACAATCCTTTCCTTCCCCTAAGTCTCTCTAGGCGTACTAATAGCTATGGCCCAGTCTGTGCGCTCGAGCAATGTGTTGGCTCCTACTACCCAGTCTGACCTGGTCTCCAGCAAGTTGGATGACCAGCCGGCGGTGGAGGTTTTCCCTCCGGAAATCGTGTTTAAGGACATAGAGACGGAGCAGATTTATGAAGTGACGGTATGCGTGCGGAATCTGTCCAAGAAAAGCCGACGAATCCGCTTCACTCCTCCCCGCACCGTGCGATTCAAAGCGAAATACGAACACACAGGCCCTCTCCACTCCGGCATCGCCACCATCGTCATAATCTCCTTCGAAACCGACCAATTGGGCGACTACCACGACGAAATGGAGATTTCCTCCGAAGACTACCACTTCACTTTGCCCCTGCACGCCTACAAGCCCAGTCCTGACCTGCAGTTCGACTCCTTTGTGAATTTGGGCTATACGGCTGTTGGGAAGGCTGTGGCGCACACGGTCAGTTTCCTGAATAGAGGCAGTGTGAAGGGGGAAGTGCTGATAAGGTATGATAAACAGCTGGCTTCGGAACTGACAGTGCAGCCAGAGGCCTTCACTATGGAGCCGGGGGCCAACATCCCTGTCGAGCTGACCTACCTCTCTCGAGAAGTCAACACTTTCCACTCAGACTTGCAGGTGGAGGTGGACGGCAGACGGCTGCCGGCCCAAATTGCGGTCACTGCCAATTGCGTGGAGCAGCAAATCGCCCTGGTGGCTGCGAAGTTGAAGGAAATCAGTCGAAATGAGGAGCAAAACGTCTTGGCAGTTATCACGAGTTTGGATTTTGAGACTATGTACCACGGCCAGCGCAAGGAATTGACAGCTTACCTAGTCAATATAGGGCCGTTCACGGTCAAGTATAGCGTCAAGTTCCTTCCAGGCACAGAAGACATAATGGAGTCCGAAAACTACCTCCTAATGACTCCCCAAGAAATGGCCACCCAGTCCATAAAGCGTCCAATCGACGCAGTCCCCTCCTCCGGCGAAATCCCCGCCTTCTCCCAAGTCCCCATCAAATTCGTATGCAACTCCACCACTCGCGAACTCAGCACCCGCTTCGTGCACAACTCGCTGGAGTCCAAGCCCAGGGAAGGCTCCGCTGGGTCGATGGAGAGCGAGGCTATGTACTTCTATACTGCTTTGTTTGCCTTTGTGGACTCGGAGCAGAGACTGAAGGTGCAGTTGCAGGCGAGGGCGATTTACCCCACGGTCAAGATTTCGCATACTTCGGTGCACTTTAATGACTGTCCGGTCAATGAAAGCCGCCAGTTTGAGATAGAGCTGGAAAGCAGCAACCCGGCTCTTCCGCTGGACTTCAGTATTCCCAAAAACGCCTATTTCTCAGCGCTCCCGGCCCAAGGCACGCTAAAGCCGCTGGAGCCACTGCCTGTGACCCTCTCCTTCCGGCCTAAAAGCCTGGGCACTTTCGAAGTGACAATGACGCTTTCCTTCCTTAACGGCTCCTATGAAGTTCCGGTCTTGGTGTTCGGCACTTGCTCGAGTGCCGTCCGCAGGCCTGAGAAGTCCTCATCCAAAGGCGCGCAGCTGAGGAGGAATGGAGCTTCGCTGCCTGCACTGGCTCAAAGCACAGATGTGAAGCCTTCTCTGTGGCGGGACGACCGAGACCTGAGTCCTCCATTGGACGAGGCAATCGCGCTACTCAAGCAGAACTCCCGTCGCTACAACGACTACCTGCGAGAAAGTCGCTCTCAGCGGCTGTTCAAAAAGAACCCAAGCAAACTCGCGCAGAGCCAAACTCTGCCCAAAACCCTGGAAGAAATCCAACAGGACACGGACTTCTGTCTCAGCTCAGCACCTCTCAGGACGCAGCCACTGCTACTGCCTGCGGCTCAGTCCAGCCTATATGTGGAAAAGCCACTGGGGAAGTACGACGCCACCAGGGTAAAAAACCAAGACTACATCCACGACCCTAGCAAATCCATCCAAAACTCATACAAAAAAATCACGGAAAAGGGCGATTTCGAGGAAATTCGCTTTTCGGAGCGACCTGTGAAGCAGCTTGAAGTGAAGGAATGCACTTACGCGCTTACTCCTTTCGATTTAAAGCTGATTTCTGCAGGGCCGAAGCGCATAGACTACGGAGATGTGGTGATTCGCTGTCCTGTGGCCAAGTGGTTCAGCCTCATAAACGACTTAAAACAAAGCATTTTCGTGGAATTAGTACCGGATATAGAGGAAATCCAGGCAATTGAGCCTAGGACTTTGGTCATTCCCGCTGGTCAAAAGGGCGGATTCAAGGTAATTCTGATGTCTACAAAGAAACAGCACATCACCAGTGTGATAAAATACGTCCTGAACGGAAAATACGAGTTCAACTTTATGATTTTGGCTGATGTCGAACCTGCAGTATTGGAATTATCCGTCCCAAATGCTTCGGAATTCTCTCTAAATGTCCCTTTTCTCTTCTTTAGATTCGACGAAATGAACTTGAGTGAAAGTGTGTCGAGGGAAATTGTCATATCGAATAAGTGCACTGCGGACACGAAGTTCACTTGGGTGCTTCCGCAGGACTCCAATTATACCGTTGACCCTTCCGAACGCGTAGTCGAGACAATGCGGCAAATGAAGGCAGTCATCAAGTTCACCCCCGGAGTATCCCAGAAGAAAAACGACGAGGAAAACTTGGTGATGAAAGTGGAAAACGGAGAAAGCCAGTCACTGATATGCAAGGGGGAAGTGAGCGATGCGAATTGCAGCTTTGTGCAGAAGAGCTTGGATTTCGGTATCGTGGCCGTCGGCCTAAAGCATGAAAAAGCAGTCACTATTCGCAACTTGAAGCCGAAATCGACGATATTTTACCTCAGTAAGTGCCCGCCTGAGATCGAAGTGACTCCTTCCAGAGGCAAAATCGCCGGCGACGCCAAAATTCCACTGAAAGTCGTCTTTTGCTCTCAGACCGAAGTCGAATTCACCGGCGAACTGGAAATTATCATCCGAGGCGGCCGCAACGCCCTCACATTGCCTATCACCTGCAGAGTAATAGAGCCGATGATTAGCATTGAAGAGGACGAAGTCGATTTCGGAGGAGTGACAGTGGGAAGTCACTTGACTCGCTCAGTGACCTTTGAAAATGACAGTGAAATCGCTGCAGTGCTGTACCTTAACTTGGAGCCGCACCCTGAGTTCACTGTGACGGTGCAGGCGGAGCCGGGGGAGGACTTGGATATGTCGACGTTGGTGCCGGCGACTTCGGATAAGGACTGTCCGTTCTACGTAAAAGAAGAAGACGAAGACCTCGAAGACCCCCGTCCCGACCCTCTAATGGACGAAGAAGACTTCGAGGAAATGGAAGAGGAAGAACCGCGCAAGTTCAAAATCACAATCCCACCAGACAAGCCAGTCCTCCTGCAACTCCGCTACGCCCCTAAAGAAACCGAGCCCGTCCACTTCACCCTACCAATTGTCCTTGCTGGAGTCAACCAAACCACGCAAGGACTGCTCAGGACTGTCACTGGAGAGGGGTTGAAGCCTCGCTTCTATGTGGAGTCGTCCATTATTGACTTCAAAAAGAAGGTCATCTCTCCTGGGGAAAAGTCCTTTTCCGTGTATAAGACCTTTCTAGTCTCTAATCCGGAAATATACCCTGTGAGGTGGAGAGTTGATACTGCTTCTATCGACCAAAAGCAGTTATTTTCACTAAAGCCTGCGGAAGGCACCTTAGATCCAGGCGGGTTTCTCACTCTCCGAGCGGGTTTCAACCCTTTGCAGCCGATTTCATATGAAGAACACGTAAATCTCTACTTGGACGAGGCCGCGGATCCGTATTTGACCTTCACTTTGCAGGGAGAAGGCACAGTCCCCAGGATAAACTTCGACAGAAGACACGTTTTGCTGCCTGTTGTCCCGCTAAATATCCAATCCAGGTGCATTTTCCAGGTTCTCAACGATGGGTATGAGAATGTGGAGTTGAGGTATGAAATCAGGGAAGACCCGGGCAATATTAACCTCAAATTGCACTATTTGGATGGGAAACAGCTGGGAATTACGAAGCCGAAGATCACGATAGAGGTCACTTTTCAGTCTGCTCGTCCGGTTTCCTTCACTAATATGGTGGACTTTTTCGACCAAGACGGGGGCAAGTACTCTGTGCCTATCTCCGGCACTGCGGACAACAGTCTCCTCACGACCTACTCCTTCATACAGCGCAACCCTGACGAAGTGCACCTAGAAGTCAGTGAAACCGGCTGCGTCACTCTCATCCAAGAGGTCAGGTCTGAGGATGATGCCTGGTCAGACAAGGGAAACAATGTGTCTCGAGCCGGGCCCCGGACCGCAGCCGGCAGTTCCGTAGTATCTCAAGGCATGATGTCAATGGTGGGGTACAACCCCGTGCCTCCGGCCATGCTGGAGCGGTCTCTGGACTTTCTAGCTCGCTGGCTGAATCACGTAGTCCTCACCAACCCTGTAAATAAGCTTCCAGACGACTTTATAGCCACCAACGGAGCTCAATTGTATGAAATTATCACTGTTTTATCAGGGGGCAAATCGCCGCCTGGACAGGTGAAACTCGCTGGAGTCCCTGCAAAGGAGCACACCAAGCTAATATTGAAGCAATATACGGAACTACTCGCCTGGCTAAAGGCAGGGGGAGCCCTACTGAACACCATTCGGCCTGAATTCCTACTGAGTATCTCTGACTATAGTCGCTACCTCAAGAGCACGCCGGAGTTGCTGCAGTTCCGACCGAGGCAGATTGAGCGCAGATGGCCGTATTTGTCGATGGACTCTTGGGTCACTCTACTGTACCAGATCATCAAATTGTACGTCCTAGCTCACGTGACTCCCAAAAGCTTCAAGTCTCTCGCAGGCGTTTCCCCCGACAAAGCCACCATCTCCGAGTCAATGACCCAGTCCAACATCTACAGTCTGCAGGAATGCATCATTTTGAGATGGCTAAGTCTGCACTTCAGCAACATCTACCCCATGACTTCGAGGAAAGTGTACAACTTTGACCAGGACTTGCTGGACGGGACTGTGATTTCGGCGGTCGTGCAGAGTCATATGGGGGCGATAGGCCAACTGTCGAAGGTGAAGTTTAACCCGTTGAATGACGACCAGAGGAAAGGGAACATTGAGAAGGTGATTTCAGCACTGAATGATAGCGGAATGCCCACTTTCCTGACTCTCAGAGACCTAATCGGCTCATTCATCAGTCCCCGGGAAATGGTCCTATTCTGCATCACCCTGTTCCAAGGACTTCCCCACTATATCCCGAAATGCACAATCGAGTTTCCCTGTGTCCTCGGCGATAAGGTCATCCGCCACCTCGAACTCACCAACCCCTCCAACAAGCAAGTCACCTACTGGGTCCGGCTAGAGGGCAGCAGCGACTTCCAACTCAGTAACTTCGAAGACTTGGTAATTGCGCCCTTCGGGACCTTCAACTTCCCAGTCCTCTTCCAAAGTCGCATATTCAGCACGGTCACTGGAAGGCTGAGGTTTACGAATAGAGGGGGGGATGGGTCTGCCCATGCTGCTGCGCTGGTCTTTAATTTGGTGTCTAAAGTGCTGTCCAGGAGAAGTGAAAAAGTCGCGGAAATTGAAGCTTATCTGTATGAACTTGTGGTGAAGGAAGTCGACATCACTAATAGATTCAATAAAGATGCGGAATTCAACCTGCAACTTGTCTATATTCCGAAGGAAATGCCTGCTCAGCCGCTGAACGTTTCCAAGGCCAATAAAAAGCACATCAAAGTGCGTCCTTTAGTGGTTTTCCCGAATCCGTTTTCAATACGAGTCGATAAAGTGAAAATCAAAAAAGGCGCTTCGGCCTCTGTTTCGGTGCTTTTTCACCCTTTTGAATTGGACACACAAGAGGCGAATTTGATATTTGTGGACGAAAATGTGGGCGAAATCCAGTTCACAATCAAGGGAAAAGTGAAGCCTCCAAGGATCGATAAGGCTGACAAATTCGAGTTTAAGCGAGAACTGGGCTCCACAAGTCCCGTCGAAGTCTCAGTATACCCCAAAAACCGCCTGTTCGAAAAGGCGAAAAACGACGTTTTTACGCGTTTAGCAGGCGCTACAAAGGCCAAAGAGCGAGAATCAATGGCTGAAATCTTCAGTAACTTATTCGAGGAAACTTCCGTTTTCGAACTAGTGATAAATTCTCCCTTTTTTTCCGGCCCGACGACCTTCGCTATCAGCGATATAAACAGAGGCAAATTGGATGCCAGTCAAATCAGTGGACATGACTCAAGTCTGAAACTGGGAGATCAGCTATCACTGCCGAAGCAGAAGAATCCGAGTCGAGCGCATTCAGTAGCGACAGCCGCTGATAAGGTTACGCTGTTGAACCTGGGATTCGCCCCTAAACTGGCTGGGGAGTACTCCTGTCAACTCACAATGACCAACCGACTTCGGACTGATATTCGCGTTTTGGACCTTTTGGTGACAGTTTTACCCCGGAAAACGCACATCACTTTCGAAATGGTCACTCAAGCCCGAGTCCCAATTTCCCAGGAAATCCCAATTGTGAACTCCGGCGATAAGGACTGGAACGTAAAAGTGCACCTCTCCCAAACCGAAGACCAGCTGTTCACAGTGACTCGAGACTTCCAGGTCCGTCGAAGGAACACTGGCACCTGCATTGTGACCTTCAAGCCGGAGTGGGTCTGTGAAGTGAAAGCCAAGTTGGAACTGGAAGTGGTGGCCACTAACGAAATCCACGAGTTCGAACTGGTAGGGAAAAGCACGGAGCCCAGGGCAGAGGACCATGTAGTTCTGCAGTGCAGAGTGAAGGAAAGGACTAGACACTCGGTAAAAGTTCCGAATCCCAAGGGTTACCCGGTCAGTTACAAGGTGGTTTCGGACCTGCGCAGTGCTATGGGGGATTCCACCTTCGACGTCCCTGCGAATTCCTCTGGAGACTACGAGTTCTCTATGTATCCGCTTCAGAGCGGGTCGTATACAGGGTCGATTACCTTTTCCGACCATTGGAACCACTTTTATTGGTACACTGTGGAGGTCCACTCCGCCTCTCCAGAGCCAGAAGCTGTCAAAGAACTGCGAGTGCAGTGCCGTAAAGCAGTCGAACTTAAAATAACCGTCTTCAATCCGTTGCCAGAAGACACTGTATTCGACGTGAATGTCACAGGAGAAGGACTGTTCGCAGAGCCGCAATTCGCTATATCAGCAAAGCAAACAGAGGTATACACTTTGCTCTACTCCCCCTTAATCCCCGGCCAAAGTGACGGCTCCGTCTTCTTTTTGAGTGAAAAAACAGGCGAATTTTGGTACAAAGTGCGGCTTATCTGCGAGCCCGCAGACCCAATCTCCATAGATCCTTTTGAATGCGACATCGGCCGCAGTACAGCGAAGCCAGTGGCCCTCGACAACCCCAGCAGCCAAGAAGTGCTCCTCACCTACCTCTGTTCCAACCCCACCAACTTCGAAATCGTCCCTAGCACTATCATCCTCCCCCCCTACAACTCTCTGGAAGTCCTCATCAAGTACACTCCCACTGCTATCCGGACCAAGGAAACTGCGGATATTTACCTGTCGAGCAAGGCTATTGGGGACTGGAGACTCCATTGTGAGGGGCAGGGAGTGCCGCCGTCGCCTTATGAGGCGGTTATAGTCACTGCAGGGGTTGGGGACAGTTCGTCTATTCAAATTCCCTTCAAAAACCCGTTCAGAGACGCGATTTCCGCGACTGTTTGGATGGAAACGGATTCGCCGGACATATTTATGCTTCTATTGAAGAAGAATAAGTTCACAGTGCCGCCTTTCAGCCTGCTAATGGTGCCAGTGGCTTTTAAGCCGGGAAACATGGAGGAACGGACTGCGAAAGTGCTAATTCAGGCTGCCAAGGACTTGATGTGGGTCTATCCTTTACGCGGAATCACTGAAAAGCCGTCTTATAAGATCGATTTCACGTTTAAAGCGAAGTGCAGGACGAAGTTGCAGAGAGAAGTGCAAATAACCCTGCCGGACTTGCCTGCTTTGGCAGGGGATGAGAACTTCACGCATGAGTTGAGGGTGGCTAGTGAGGATTTGGCTCCGTTGGTGGCGAAGACGTTCGTGCTGCAGCCGGTTAAGAATATACTGCAGAGTGCGGAGGAGCAGTTGGTGTATGAGGTCTTATTCGAGCCGCTCCGGCCCTTCCGCACGGACGCAGAACTGCTGATATACAAAGCCACAGGCGGCCGGTGGCGCTTCAACCTCGTAATCGAAGCGAAAGAGCCGGACCTAGACGACACCATCCTCATCGAATCAGCAATGGGCAGGGCCACAGCCGTGGCTTTCCGCCTCACCAATCATTTCAAGCAGTATGCGCCTTTCCAGGCTTACTTCAAGGAGGATAGCGACTCTTGCTTCTCCGTTAGGCCGGAAAAGGGCATTTTGGAGCCTTTTGGCCGGGAAGGGACTCAATTCGTGGTGACTTTTTACCCGTCGGAGTACGGCTTCCCGAAAAGTGGGAAATTAGTGATTATTACTGATGAAATGCAGTGGACCTATATTGTGAAAGGCTCCCACCCGGCCTACAAAGCCCCAGAAGGGAAGAGACTAGTGGACGACCGACTTTCCCATACTCAGAGAAGCATAGTCGCAGCAGCCCAACACCTCAGTAGGAAGAACTACATCCGTGAGAACATTGAAGCGCATAGTCTTTCTCCGGTGCGCAAGACGCAGGATAACCAGTCGTAGGAATTAAATGGAGGCTAGGGATTGGAGCAAACGGCGGCACTGCGCCTCGCTGCCTGTGTTGGGAATTGGCTTTGAACAGGTTGGGACGAGGAAGACTTTGGAGACGAGATTGGAAGAAAGCGAGCACTTGGCCTCCAGACAGTCCGGCACCTCTATAGACTTCAGCCAGCTGACCAGAGAGTTGAGGGCCGCCACTCCCGTTTTGATCATCGTCCCAGCTATCTACCAGGACAGAAAGCCCTCCGTGCAGCTCCGGTCCCGCAGTCGCAAGAGTGGAATTGTGCTGAAAGACCCGAAACCTGAGAATTGGCTCCAAGGCTCGCATATATCCCCTAAGGAAAAACGTCCTCAAACTCGTCCAATTCCAGCTTCTGTGTCTCTGGCGACCATATATCTCTGCGAAAAGACGCTGATTCAGAGGGAATTGCTGCCTGCTCCACACTCCTTGCAGCTCAGCTACTCTCTGCAGCCTGTCCAGTGCCAGCAGGGCATTTGGCCCACGCTGCCAATACACCGCAGCGGCCCGGGGAAAGTCAAATGTAAGCAAGTGGGCTGGCAGTTGGACCTGAAGTGTGAGAAGCCTGGCACAACAGTCAAAGTTGTGCAGGGCAAACAGTCGAAATGGACGAATAGTAGCGGATTTCGACCGAATTGCCCGAAATATCGCATCCCAATAGAGTTCAATTTGTACCGAAACGTGCGAAAATACGCATTTCATCGAGAAATCGCGCCAATCGACCATTAAACTATATAAAAACTGTTAAAACCCATCTAAATTTTCTTAATTTCGCTTGCAATTGGCTGTTCCAGCGAGTTTTCTGTGTCGAGAAAGGCAGGATTCACCTGCAAAGGCACTGTTTGCACTGTCAAGCTGGTTTGAAGGCTTTCCAGGATATGTGCGCTTCGGGAGTTGGGGGCGGAGTAGTGAATCACATGAGAAGACAGCGGTGCAGGCGCAGTGACTTCCTCGAGCTGCGCCTTGCCCACCACAAAGTCCTCCCAACTGCCCCTCGCAGTCATCATCTGCACCTGAGGACTGCGCATAAGAGGTAGCCAGCCCGGCTCAGCCTCGAACAAGGGCTCTCGCCAGTGCTTTTCCTCCTTCCGAGAGACGGGGAAGTCGGGGATTTGGTCGATTTCTTGGAAGGCAATGTCGCGGGCGAGGTCGATTGCAGCGATTTCGAGGCTTTCGGAGGCGATTTCGTGAGTGGAGTATCGTCCAGCGGCCGTTACTGCGACTAGCATGGGCGTTTGCCTGGGGAAAAGCGGGTCATCAAAGCGGATTCTGTCTCTAGACAGCATTGGACTGCTAAGAGGGAGAAAGCACCGAGGCGCAGGGACACTTTCCGCAGCGAACCAGCCCTGCTTGACTCTACAATGGACCTGGTGGTTGTAGTGCAAAGCACCAGCGCCAGGGTCCACTTGGTAGATATGCGCTGTGCCCCGGGCTGAGGAAATGCAGACCCAGTGTTCGTTTCCACTGAAGGAAATATCAGATATAACTGCCTGCGTGAATCCACGATACAGCTTGTAAAGCAGCAAATAACGTACCAAATTCCCCGCCTTTTGCAGTGTCAATGGAGGGTTTATACGGTAAACGTGGAAATACTGCCCTGACTGAGGCGCGACGACCATCAAATGCCCGGCTGGGGAGAACTTAAGCATCGCCACAGGCCCTGGGAAGGCCTGGATTTCGCATATTCCCGCTTTGGAGAGGATGTGCAGGATTTGCACTTTGCCTTCACTGCTGGGACTGCCGGCTTCGAGGTAGCTTCGCACTGTGGAGTAGCTTTGGTCTGCTAGGCTGTATATGGAGCGAGTTACCAGGCCTGTGAGTCCTTCATCGGCCGGCACTTCCTCCGGCTCCTCCACTCTCTGCAGGGAGTACGCGAAGTACAGGCTAGACAGTGCTGCCTGGACCACAAAGGGCGCTTCCGGCCTACTAATCTGCCAACAATACAGCCTTTCCCTCGTTTCCGCCGCCAACACCTCCACTCCACCCGAGTCTGTAAGCACACAGATCGCCTTGCAGGACGTCAGCACACTTCGTACCTTCCCCTGGCAGCGAATCGACCCGGAATAGCCCCTATTTGTGAGGGAAAAAGCCCGAATCAGGTCTCTAGGGAACTCCTCAGAGTCGTACTTGTGCACTAATAGCAGTGTTCCCAGAGGGTCACAGGGCACAGCAGTCAGCACTGATAAGGCCACAGTCCGTTTCGATAGGATTAAAGCAGGTTTGGTGATATCGGCCAGGGTCCAGACCTGGAAGCCTCGCTCGTACCCCAGTAGGAGCAGTGGATGGCTCTCTAGAGAGGTGAATTCCAGCGTGGTGACTTGGTCTCGGGCTGGGGACTTCAGGAAGGCGGGCAGGAGTTCGGTGAAATAGGACATGTTTGGACTGGGTATTTGCGTCTATATAGTTGTGGGTTTAATAGCAATACATGGCTTTTACACGCTGAGAAAGCTGTGGCTTTTCATACAATGTATAGAAAAGTAGTGGAAATGCGCATACTAATGCAAATGATTGTTCCTAAGTTACTGCCGATATATAGCAATTACTAGTCCGATATCTCTAGCGTGATATGGACGTTAGTCCTCAGTACCTTGCAAAAGCCCAGGTTCCCTAGCTACAGAGACATTTTCCTAGACTGAATAGGACTTTTAGCGGTTCTAAGTGACTAGAAACCCGTAAAACGACCAAATAACTGTTAATAGTCTGCGATATATAGAGAAAATAGGCTGAAACGGCCAATAGAAAGCTGGGACTAGCAGTCTATTGCTACAGCAAAGGCTTTTAAGTCCCTCAGCAGGCCAATGTCTCCTCATAAGTCCTTTCTACTGACATTGACAGAAACTGCCGTCTCCCTCTAGAAAGCAGCTCTAGGCCTGGATTACATGGAACTAGCAGTGTCACTTGCCTTCGCTTTCAGTTTCCCGCGTCTCCCTCGCTTCCACAGTCGCAAACACACATGAAGAGTCTCCTCCAAACGTCACATTCATTGCATCCGCAAGGTCATCATTCAAGTCCTTCGAAGCCACAGATATCCTCCTCCCCTGCATCCTCCCCATTTCCACCTCAGTTTCAAAGCGAGGGTCCGAGCCTATATTAGTCCGTCCGTCCATCGACTCGCCCAAGTCGATATTCCCCTCGAAAGAGTCTTCATGGGGCTCGAAAAGAGTGATGCGGTGGGCTGCTTGGGCCAGTTCGCTGCGACCGAAACAGCGGCGGAATAGGAGGCCGAGCATACGTCCGCAACCGTGTTTGTCTGAATCTACTTGCATTGTAATATGCCAAGTGCCTCCTGTTCTCCTCGAGACTATAGGTCAAGAGAGCGAAACAGGCCGCAGGGTCGGTCTTAGAGGGTGGAAGACAATAACTAAGGCACAAAAAGTCTATTGCTTTAAAAACAGCGGAAATCGATAGTCCGCTCGCTGGACGCTGTCAAAAGGCGGAAAACTCAGAGGAATGCTATTGATAGGAAATAACGACAAATAAACAGGCAATAATGATACTAGTAGATATCCTCAGTCGCTAATTTCTATATACACAGTCATTTACCTACTCCACTTCTCCGTATTTCGGCATTTTTCTCCCTTAACACCCTGAATTTACCGTCTACCCAGTAATCATTCCTCAGCTTTTCCTGTAAAGTCGAGCTCAAATGCAAAGTGGCCACTAGAGTGCACCGAAGGCTAGCACAGGTATTCGCTTTAGGGCTGGAAGTGCCAAACTTGCACGAAAGCAGGGGAAAGTCCAGGCTTCGAGGGTGTTTAAGTTGGTGGCTAATAATCATATAATGGGAGGAAAGGCGTCAAAGCCCTCTAAGCCGGAAACCAGTCCTTCCAAGCCCGCCCCCAAGCCCACTCCCCCTCCTGCCAAGTCCCTCCCCAAAGGCTCCGACAGCCAAGGCAACAAATTCATCCGCAACAGTGACTTATAGCTAATCCTTATATAATGGGCAACGACGGAGGCTCGATAGCCAAGCGCAGAGACCTGGCGAGGAGTAAAAAGAAGACAAAAAGGCTGGATAAGGCTGCGAGGTGCGCTATAAAGGCCTCAATTTGCTGTGTGTCTGCTGAGCCGCTGCAGAAGCCGATCGTGGCCTGCAGGCTGGGAAGGCTGTTCAGCAAGGAAGCGGTCTTGGAGGCGATGGTGGAGAAGTCGAAGAAAATGAGGGAGTTCAGGTATATCAAGGGACTGAAGGACTTGAAGGAAGTCAAGTTGACGGAGACTAAGCCGGGAAGTCAGTTTCCTTTCATGTGTCCTATAACCGGGCAAGAGATGGATGGCACCCACAAGTTCCTATTCAACTGGAACTGTGGCTGTGTCGTCTCAGAAAACGCCTTAGCCGAGCTGCCCAGTGCTGACTGTCTCCTATGCAGTGCTCCGGTCACTGAGATGATTAGCTTGAACCAGAGTGAGGAAGAACAAGCAGCCAGAAAGCGACAACTCAGTACCCCTGAAGCAGAAGAGCCCGCAGAAGCCAGCCTTTCCAAGCGTCCCAAGCTAGTGGATCAGGCAGTTCTCGACCATATCCACCAGGACAAGCTGGACTCGGACGAACGTAAGCGGTATGCAGAGTACAAGTCTTTGTTTAAGGGGGAAAAGCAAGAGGAGGAGACATTCTGCTGTCGGTATATGCGATTCGGGATTAGATAGTACTTCTAGAAGTGTGAAAATTGACATTTCCCAATTTACTGCTTCCAACAACAGGCAAAAATCACACACACAAAACAGCTTTTAAGCCTTTTAATAGTCCTATTTTGGCATGAAAAATACCCTTTCCCCATTGAAACAGTCTCATCGATATCATTTAAAGCAGTAATTATGGTACAACACTAAGGAAGACCTAACACCCTCCGAACTCGACAGTAGGAAAGCGAGCTGCCCGATTCCGACGGACTTCCAGACCGTTGTGAGCTGCAGAGCGCAGGCCGCAGCGCAAAAGTCCTAGGAGGAGTCCCGAAATGAGGCGTAAAAGCAGCCATTTCTCCAGTGCCCGAGGCCTGCAGACGAATAGCGCCAGCAGCAGTGTCCATGCACTGGTCCAATACCTGTGTATTGGCTTGGATACGCCCCTGGATTAGCTGGCTTACTCCCTCGAGTTCAGATTTGGACTGACTTGCTTCTCCTTTACCCCGCCAACACCCTAGGAGTCCTTTGTTTCCTTCTCCACTTAGGTTCTTTACGAATTCGGTGCATTCGGTGGTCATTGCTTTGGCCTTTTTTAGCTGTCCCGCGCATTCTTTGAGGCTTTGGTAGGCGGAATTGACCCTGCTGGCTTGGCTGTGCAGTTCCTCGCTGCTGCTTTGCAGTGTGGATTCCAGAGCGGAGTAGAGAGCTTGCTGGGTGGGGTCAGTGGATCTGAGTAAAGGCTTGAGGGAGGAGGCGACGCCCTTGCTGGCTGCAGATAGAGTCCGATTGAGTCGCTTGAGAGTGGCTTTGAGGTGGCGAATGAAGGCCAAAGTGCTCACCAGTTGGGCAGTGCTCTGAGTTGCCGCGTCTGAAGAGGCCATTAAGAGGGTAAAATTGAAGGAGATGGAGGAGTTTCCCTATGATAAGTATGTGACGACGGGGTGGACGACCGCCAAGGCGCCCAGAGTGAAGAGCACGACACTGGCTAGAAAGGCACTGCAGGCCAAAGCCAAGGACACAGACGAAGCCCCATCCCGCGAAGTCGAACTAAAAGCCACACTCAAAGACCTAATCCCGGAAGAAAAGGCCAAAGTCGGGGAATTAGTGAAGAAACTGGCCACCACCAAAGCTGAAAAGGACCAGCTCGAGAAGCAGCTGCAGGAAGCCACGCAAACCTACGAGACGAAAGTGCAAAAGCTGGAGCACGAGTATAAGAAGATGATGAGGACTAATAGGAAGCTGGAGGGACAGGTGGAGAACTACATGGAGGAACTGACGGCTCTACAGAGACAAAAACATACTGAACCAGAGCGTCCAATCACTCCGCTCAAAGTACTCAAAGAAGAATCCACCCAAGCAGAGCCCTACTGCCCCGCCCACGACAAAGAAACCCAGGCCACCGACTCCAAGCCTGACCTCCACCTCGCCCGTCCAGACTCAGAGCCCAAAGCCAAGGCCTTGCACGAGGTCCAGTCCTTGCATAAAGAGCTTTCTGCGATGTCTTCCAGCCTGCGCCAGCTCAACATCAGCAGCTCTCCCCTGCTTTCTTCCCTCCTCAAGAGCCGCGGCAGCATGTCCACTCCTATCCCAGCCGAAGACCCACCTGTGCAAAAGCCAGTCTTCAAAAAGCTGTTTGAAAGCCCTGAAAAGGAGGAGCGGTTCAAGGCAATTCTGGAGAGGTCTCAGGCCAGCACTCAAAGAGCGCAAAGACTGATAGGGGAAAATGCAGATTTCAAGGGAATCAATGAGACTAGTATAGGGAGAGACAGTGAGGAAGTGCGGAGAGTGACGTTGAGGCTGGAAGCGAGAGGGAGTGAAGAAACGGTGAATTCATTGAGACCGTCTATGCTGCCCAAGGCACAGCCTATGAAAAGTGCTCTAAAGGCCGCCTCTATGCTTCAATCCTCTCGCAAGCAGGACCCTTTCGACCCTCCGCTCAGTGAAGCGGATCTAAGCATCATGGACGAAGTCTACAATGAAAGCCTGTTTTCCCTTGTAGATGAATTAGAAGCCCAGACCTCCTCCCAACCCCGTACTTCCCAGACCCAGCTACTCGCTACTATTGAAGAGTTGGAGAGAGGGACGGAACTGGAGTATTCGGTGGGCAGTTCGCCCTGGGTGGAGAGGGAGGAGCAGGACAGCTTCGAGGAACTGCAGAGAAGGAGCAAGGCGTTGAAGTCGGAAATAGGGCAGACACTGGGACAAAGGAAGGGAGTGTGGAGGCCGTAGATAGAGATATACAGGGGATAGGCCACTAGAGTGATTTCCCTAACTATATATATGAACGCGGACTGGGAACTGCGAGCACGTCTGCAGGCAGAGAAAAGCCGCAGTTCGGCTCTAACGACCTCCCTAGCAGCCCTAGGCCTACAGAGAGAGCAGGAAAGAGGGGAGTGGGTGCGGGAGTGGGAGGACAGAGAAAAAGCCCTGAGGCAGGAAATCGTGAGACTGAGGGAGGCCGCGGCCCTGGGAAACGCAGTCAAAGAGGACAATAAACGGCTGGAAAGTGAGTTGGAAAGACTACGAAAAGCTGCCAATTTGAATTCAGACAGTTTGAAAGACAGGCCAAGGCCTGGTTCAGACCTAGGCGGAGATAAGGAAAACAGGGCCACGGGCTTATATCCGGAAAGTGGGGAAATGGCCCTCATACGGACTCGATGCTATGAACTGGTCACTATATGCACTGGGCTCCGCGCTGTGAATGAAACGCTTACTGAGCAAATTGAGAGTCAGAGAGAGCAGTACTCGGATAAGCTGCAAAGTGCTAGAAGTGAGGCTGCGGCCTTGCAAATTTCCCTCCAAATAGCCAAGGCAGACCAACTCCGCTCCGAAGAAGAACTGACCCAAGTCCTCGAACTGACCCAAACTCGCCTCCTTGCCCTAGAAACCCAACTAGCCGCCCACACCCACCCCTCCCCGCCCAAGCCCCGCCTCCACCAGCGCTCCAAACACTGCTAATTCCCTATCTATAGTAGAAATGGACGATGCGAACCTGGAAGAGCTGAAGGAGCAGCACCGCGGGCTGGACCCAGTCCTGTATTTCCCACTTAGCGCCATCGACAAGCTGAAAAAGCAGAACGAAAAGCTGCGAAGTGAGCTGAAAATCCTCAGTCGCGCTCTGACAGAGGCCTTGGACAAGCAAAAGAAGCAGGAAAAGCTGAGGAATAGAGTGCCGGCTGCGCATGATGAGGCTGCGTCTGAGACGGAGAAGGAGTTGGAGGCCACTTTGGCGAAGATCGCCAGGTATAAGAAGGAAATCGGGTCAATGAAGAAACAGTTGGATGGGAATCTCAATGATGAGAGGGTCACGGCGCTGGAAAACCAGTCCAAGTACTTGTCGGGGAGAATAAGGGAGCTGGAAGCTGAGAACGAATCCCTCCAAAAGATCGAAAGCGAGCAGAAAAAGGCCCTGGAAGAGGTGCAAAACGCCCAAAACTACAAGCAAAGGATGCAAAGTCTGCAGCAGGAAAGCAGAACTCTCAAAGACCGCTACCGCGAACTCATCCAGAAGCAGAAACAGGACGAGAAAATCCTCAAAGACCAGCATGAGCGCTGTGTACTGTTGGAGGAAAAGACTAGGAAGTTGCATGCACTGGTTAAGAGCAAAAAGGGGGAAAGTGACGAACCCAAACTGCCTGAAGTGACAGAACAGGACATCCAGGAGCTGCGCACCAAGATGGAGGAAACTGAGCGCAAGAAGAAGGAAGAAGAGGGCCGGCTGAAGGCCAGGATCCGGGAGTTGGAGGCCCAGGTCCGCGAAGCCCGCCACAACGTCGACGTCTACAACGTCCGCCTCAAGGAAAAGGACCAGGAATGCCGTCTCAACGCCCTCAAAATAAAGGAACTGAAGCGTGCAGTGCGCCACAACCAACTCCGACCGCTGGAAAAGCCGCAGTCCAAGGCAGAGGAAGGCAGTCGACAGAGCAGCCAGGAAGCCCCGAAGTCGCCTGCACTGGTGGAGCCGCGGGAGGAGGCGAAGGCGGACTATGCGGAGGAGTTCGAGGGCGAGGAGACCTAGACTTAGCGCTAAACGCGGGCTCCGGGGGGCTTGGGAGGAGTGGGGGAGTCCTTGGTGGGAGGGGAGGAGTCGAAGGTCAGGGTGGAGCCTGCGGGTTCGTGCTTGAATATGAGCAAAGCAATGCCCAGCAGGATGCAGTAGGCAGCCGCCGTCAAATTAAGCCAATACACTCCCCGAATGCACAGCGTCCCGATGCCTATTTACCCATACAACACGTAATACAGGCCCTTCGCCACTCTGCTGCCCATGAAACTCAGGTACCGGAACAGACACTTCAGTCCTGTCTCTGCGAGCAGGGAAATCAGGCCGAAGACTCCGTAGTAAATAGGCAGGACAATGTCGATAGGCTCGGATACGTCGTAGTTGAGGAAGCTGACGACACACACAGCCAGCAGCAGCAGTCCTGCCACCACATTGACCACTCTGAAGATAATGGCCACCTTGCTTGACATTAAATGGCTCGAGAGGTATACAACTGAAGAGAAAGACTGCAACATCAGAGTTATAAAGCAGTGCTATTGCATCATTGGGAGCTCTCTCATTTTCGATATGCATACCGATTTCCCAGTTTGGTATAGCTGAGATTAATCTACAGTGGTGCTAATTACGCCAGGCTGTCTCCTGAGGCCAGACGGCCCGTCATAGAGCGTTTCAGGGCCAATAAAGTATTTATTGCCAGTGGAAGTGAGCTGACAGGGGTGGTTCACAGCCTGGAAACTCTGGTAAAGCGCTGCGAGGATGCTGGGAGTCGTCGGTTTGAATGCGAATCGGAAGAGGTAGCGAGTGTCCACGCCCTTCTTTCGATACAGTAAACTAGGAATCCGCAGACGTTGGTATATGCTACCAAATAGGACAATTGCGCCCCAGCCGCCTGCTAGCAGTCCAATTAAGAGTCCGTTGGGAGCTGCATTCGAAAGAGTACTGACTAGAGAAAGCAGTGAACTCCATTCCAGTGCAATTAACCCTAAAACGTACCAAAACAGAGTCCGTCTGTAGTTATAGCTCTGAGTCAGTAGGGAAAAGGCCAGCAACGCTGCTGTGAGTCCCAGGAAGAGGCAGCAGTGCACCAGTGCACTGGTCCGTCTGACAGCCTTGCTGAGGAGAAGGACACAGACCTGGTGCATACTTTGGAGCATCAGAAAGACTGGGCCTGCTTTGATGTTGAGTGTGGGTTGGATTTCCTGCCACAGTGGCTTCAGCACCACTGCAGCAGGCAGGTAGAGTAGTAGAATAACAGAGGAAATAGACACATAGACTATATGTCCGTCCTGCCAACATCTTTCGTAGCAGTCGGCCTGCAGGTAGCTGTCTGAGAAGTCGGGCCCCACTGCTCGCACACAGGTGAACACTTCCAGGTAGATGGAAACAATGGGGAGAAACAGCCAGTTGCAGCAGAAATAGAAAGCAGTTTCGCAGACTTCCCCGATGCACCGGGCCCCAGGAACCCTTTCCAGTAGAAAGTCCACGTTGAAAAGCACTACCAGACTCGCAAGCACAGAAACGCCCACAGCACTAGTGACCGCCAGCCACACTCTTACATACAGTCCTGTATGCCTCTGCTCCCAGTCCAGGGTTGTTAAAAGGACCCACTTGCGGAAGTCTGCAGGGAGGGGCAGGGCGGGCCCCAAGGAAAGGTACTGCAGCAGTTCTAGGCAGATCCCGAGCATTACCACTACGTCGTTCAGTGCTAACTCGCGCTGCTCGTGGAGTTGGGCGAGTGGGTGGTTCCAAATCACTCGCCAAGCGACTGCTGTGCAGAGAGCCGTCAGTAGGCCTACAGTGACACACATACTCCATAGTAAATACCTACCTTTAGCGAAATCCTGGTCAAAGCGGTCTTCATGAGGACATCCGATAGTCGAAACCCGCAGAGCTAGTGGCACTTTGGTTGTCCCGTCGCACCAAATCAAGTCTGTGTATGTACGGAATAGGATAGTGCTGGTCGGGTCGTACACTGCCACAGTGGTTATATTAGTCACATAGCTGTGGTTGCCTGCGAACTGCGCATTTAGTATGTTGTAAGCCATAAGCGACCTGTCATTCGTCTCTCTATCGAAAGTCACAGTGCCTGTGCATCCAACAAACCGGGACCCTCTCAGCGACTTCATCAGCACTGTTGGGTCAACATAGTCCTTTCCAGTCCTGATCACTTGGTCGAGAGCCAGGGCGACTGCTAGTACGGAGTCGTAGTACAAGCACGCATAGACAGGGGCCTGAACCTGGTACTTCTCGTGGTAGGTCGCGCGAACATGGGCTCCGAGCTCACCGACGAAGCTAACTGGAGTGATTTGGATTGCACCTCGCAGCAGTTCGCTCCGTCTCCTGTTAACCTGCGTGTCATTTGTAGTGAAGTAGTTGAGAAGCAGCCACTCATTAGCCACCACCTGCAAGTCGCCAGCCCTCAGGCCCAGTTCATACAGGTAGTCTATGAGGAAAATAGCGTTCGTGTTGACCACTACGACCAGCACTCGCGCTTTACTGGCAATGAAATCGAGGAAGTTGGCGGAGTGCTCCCGCAGTGAGTCAAGTGTGAGAATGGGAGAAGGCAGGACTTGCATAGTGTTCACAATGGTGATATTATGCTGCGCGGCTAGGGCTGCAAAGACACTACGGAAGCCTAGGCCCCAAGTTTCGTTGGTCACGAACAAGCCGCAGTGCTTCCACCCAAATCGCTTGAACATTTCCAAGTAGACTACAGTCATTCTCTTATCAGGTCCACAGACTCGCACGAAGCTGGGGAACTCCTGTCTGTCCGACAGCACATCTGCTGTATTAACAGATCCAATAACCGGTCCTTTATACCCAATAGAAGTGAGGAGAGCCTGTAGACCTAAGGTCACTCCCGACCCATTGCCGCCCAGTACAGCCAAGCCAAGCTGTGTCCTGACTGGATAGAGGTGTCGATATACAAATGTGTAGTTCCATATATTCACTCCTGCAGTGAAGTTGAACAGCTCCAGCCGAAAGTTCTCCAACAGTCCTGGAGTCGCGTTAATTTGCTCCACTGCCAACAGAGCGCCGTAGTAATAGAAGCGAGCGTTGAGCAGCTGCGCAACTACGTTGTCGACGCCAAAGTTGCCGCTGACCTGCAAAGCCAGGTCTGCATTGTTGGGAACAGCTGTAGTGTTGCCTAGGAAGAGGACAGGTTGTGTGAGGGAAACTATGGTAAAGTTAACAAAGCCTACAGGTATTCGCAGGCCTGCTTGTATGTTCACCAAAGTGTAATTGGTCTGTGAATGCGCTTTTCGGTTGATACCAGCGGAAGTGGTCAGCAGCCTGGCTGCCTGGGCTAGCCACTGCGTGTACAGCTCGCCCACAGTCTCCACAGTTTCCAATCCGCTTTCAGCCAGCACGACACTCCCTGTGAAGGCAGTGGGCACTTGGGGACTGAGCGGAAACAGCGAACTAAACAGAGACAGCACATTCCCGAAACCCACATCTCCGATGCTTTTCCGGTATTGAGCGTTTATTATGACTTGGGTGGTTTCTGGGTCTGTCAGCAGTACACTCACTCGATTTCCACTCAAACGGAGGCCTTTTCCCACTGTGTTTTCGATGCTTGTGGGCGAATCCAGTGTGAAGTCGTAGACTTTGTAGGTGCAGTTCGTCTGCTGCTCCAGCAAAGCCGCAACTCCGCTGAGTTGGGAAGTCGCACTTGTGGCCACATTCACCTTTTTCCAGCCGAAATAAGCCACAACGGCCTGCAGTGCACTTGCAAGGTCGCTTTTCCTCCCACTCACATAGTAGGTCCACTCACGTTGGCGCAAGTCTGAGGTGTATCCTAACACCACATGCAGAACTCGAGTCAAGTCGCAGATCGCTGCTATCATTTCCGTCTCCACTGGAAGAAATGTAATGTCAATGACTCCCCTTGAGGCGGGGATCAGCTCTTCAAGCCGGGCGAATTGGGAAAAGTCTGCGAGGGTGAGCTGAAGACCTGCAGGGAGTCAGGCTGAGAGAGCAGGTCCTTGCAGGAAAGCAGGGAATTCAGAGGGAGTGGAGGGGCCTTGGACCACCAGCAAAGCAGACTCTGAGGAAGCCACCTGCAGACACGCCTGCAGCAGCAGATAAGTAGCCATTACTGCAGACTCAGAATTACCCTATACACAACACTAATTGGAGTGGCAATCGCAGCATATGCGTCGGCAAACCCTCTGCCTCTCCACCTCCTCTTATCCTCCACCTTCACTATCTTCACAGGGGCGGGAGAAGGACTCTGCGCATACCGCTTCACCGCCCTATCCTCCATCACTTGAAAGAAGAACTCCTGTATGCTCAGCGCCTTCCTCGCAAACCCCTCTTCATCAGGCAGCAGCGCGTCCTGTATTTCCAGCTTTGTGCTTTGTTCCAAGGCCAAGGCTTCAATAGTCGAGTAGAAGTGCTGAAGGGAGGGATTCGGGTAGTGGTCGAGGGATAACTCGGTTAGATGTAACTGTTGGAGCATTAAACTGCCGGCTTCCACAAGCTTTTCGTTGGGTAAATCCGGGTTCAGGCTTTCCTGCAGGGACTCGAATACACGCATATCGTCCGCGAAAGGCAGAAAGATGGCGAACAGGCCCTGTGGCTCCTTACTAGGCACTAGTGCCACAAACCGCACTACTGACTGGACTCGGGGCAGCAGCCTCGCAACTGCTACTTTCTCCTTCTTCATCATACTGCCCAGCAGAGAGTGCAGGACTTGCCCAGACCCTTGCAGGCTTTTATCATCAGGATGCAGGAAATAGGCAGGCTTCAGGTTCATATAATCCTTCAGCTTTTTGCTGCTTTTGAACCCCATTAACTGCAGGCCCGGCTTCGCAAATGTCTTAATCCTCTGCAGGTCTTCTTTCGCCATTTTGACCTTTTCCTTCCCGAACTCCATAAACGTGCCCAACTCATGGTCCCACAGTTCCTTCCCTGACCGCTCACATACAAACTTCGTGAAAGTCTTGAGTCGCTTATTGGTCTGGGCCTGAAGTCGCACAGGGGCAGGCCGCGTGATGTGCTTGGCCATCAAATAGACCTTGAGCTTGATAGTCATGCAGGGAGTGAGAGAGAAGGGGATAGTGGCGAGAGTACGTTTGCGGTACTCCTTGCGTCGGAAGGCCTGTTGCAGCTGGGCCAGTTTCTCGATCCCGGCGTAGTCCTCGTCCTGGTCGATCAATTGGCTGTAGAATATGCTCGGGTCGAAGTGCTGTCCGCGGGTGTTAAAGGGAAATATTTCCAGAGTGATTCCCTGTTCAGTCAAGTCTTTACCGCGCTGAATTGCCCTCCTTTGGTCTGCTGCTGAGGCCTTGTTGGGGTGGTCTTGGTCTGTGAGGAGGTACAGACTTCGCTCTGCTGAGCCTGTGGCCTTCGCCCTGGTGAACATGTCGTGCGCCAGCCACAAGGCCTCCACCAGCAGCGACTCCTTTTGCGAAGCAGGGAAATGCCCATTGCGCGAAGTAGCGATTTCCTGCATTTCCTTGATTCCCTGTATATCCGCCGGACCCAGGCTTCTCAGTATTCGCAGACCTGCGAAGTTCATATGATTCTCTGTAAGTCCGGAATTAATCACTACCGCGCCCACGGAATCCTTGGTGTCTGCTACTACTTTGCTCTTCAGTAAGCCCGCTACAGCCTGCAAGGCCATGTACAGAGGCACTTCTCCGGCTTCGTTGGCAGCCTGCATGGAGGGGGAACTGTCCAGCAGGAAGAGTGTGTCGTGGTGAGTGGGTTGGAAGTCGGCGAAGGCGAAGTCGTGGTCGTGGGCGATGTAGAGGTCTTCGGGGTCGTTGGGGTCAGTCTCTAGATCCATTATAGAGGGATGGAAGTAATGGTGGAAATGGCACTAGAGCAGTTTCTCTAGATAGGGGATTTGATTTAGGTGATTATTGGACTTATGCGAGTGTTTCTCTCATAGAAGCATAAGGAATATAGATAAACTGTAAGCTGTGCACAATTCCCACTCTCAGCAGAACGCGTTTCTTTCTCCAGCCAATGAGTAGTGTGTCCAATTTAGACTAGTTATTCCAGCATAACCCTACATTATTACTATCTTCGTTGCTTCTATTGATTTTACTGCTTCAATTACCTTCCATCAGCTCTGCATCTGCAATTTCTGGGCCGGTCTCTGCTGCATATTAATGTGTCGACACCTCTACCTTGGCAGAAGTGTGCTCCTTCCTAGAAGCTACGACATCGTCCTCCCAGTCTCATTTTGCCACACTCATTAGTACCGCTAGGTCTATCCTCAGCTGCCAGTCCGCAGGTCTTTGTACTGCTGGCACTAGTAATGGACGCGGACTTGGAACAGGACTACATCAGCATCGTGCAGACTATGCGGGAACAGATCGCTGTGCTCAAGGCCAAACTCACTGTCCAGCAGAGCAAAGGCCAAGAAGAAGACTGGGAAAGAAGCCACAGCAAAGAAGCAGCCGCACTCGTGCGAGAATTGCGCCAACTAAAGGAAGAGGAGCGGTTGCTACGCAGAGAACTGCAGACTTACGGGGAAGTCGGAGAGGCCGAGGAGGGGAATCTGCAGGAAATCCAGCGACTCAGCGAGGAACTGGCAAATGCCAAGGCTGAATTCGAGGAAATGGCAGGAAAAGCGAAGTCCCAACACCACTCCCCTGCCAATTCACGCCTAAACTATGTAAATAAGAAGCTGGCCACACTTACAGCGGAAAACATCGAACTCAGCCAGCGACTTTCCCTACTGGAAGAGGAGAGAAAGGTGGTGAGTGAGCAATACACTGCGGCAGTCTCTAGGGGCAGGTCGGAGGACAAGATGAAGCTGCGGGTTAAGCATTTGGAGCAGGTTATTGGGCAAAAGGATAGGGAAATTGACCAGTTGGAGGCGGAAAATAGCCCTGGTTCAGTTAAATTTGATCAAATCCAGGCGGAAACATCGGCACTTTCACTACAACTTCAGCAGCTGCATGCCAGGGCCGCTCAACTGGAGTCTGCGGAAACCGCTGCACTGCAAAGCTCTTCCGTCGCTCAGAAGCTGAAAGCAGAGATGAAGCAGCTGGAAGTCACACTCCTCAGCAAGCAAAAGCTGCTGAAAGTGAAGGAGGAGGAACTCAGCAGTTTCCAGGCCCAGTACGAGCGACTAAAGGCGGAACTGGAACTTGTGAATGAGGAAAACCACGCCTTTAAACTGTCTTTGATAGGCACCCAGGCAGTGGCTTCCTCCCTCAACCCGACTCCCAAAGGAGCGAAAGCCCACTTCCACCTGGGGCCCGGCCCAGCCCCGCAGACCAAATCAGCCGACCGTCTGGGCTCCAAGCCCAATGTGCAGGCCGCTGCCCCTCTGTTTGCAGGATCCTATGCCCGCCTGCATGCCAGTAGGAGCAGGGAGAATAAAGGCTAGAAATAATGCTTGGGACTTGAAAATGGGTGTTCTGCATTCTATTGTTAAGACTAGTCGCCTGGGTCGTCCGGCTTTTTGCTCTTCGGCTTCTTCTGCCCTTTGGGCGGCTTGACTCGAGCAGGGTCGTCCTTCCTTCGAGACTTCACCTCGCTTTTCACGTGATAGGCGAAGCCTGAATTGTGCTTGCGCTTCCTCGTAGGACTGAGCAGCGGCTTTTTCCCGTCTTTCTTCTGCTTCTTCTTCTTAGCGTGTTTTTTCCTACTGGTTATGTCGATCTCCAGTCTTTCCGGGTACAGGAACCTGAACCACTGCTGCGAGGCATTGTCCAGCCCTACCTCCGTAAAGGCATAATGCCAGTGCGGCAGTCCCAAGTGAATCGTCATCAGGCGGAAATAGTCCGTAAAGGTGTTGGCGATGAAGAACCACTGACAACTCAGGTCTTGGAAGTAGACGTTGGGACTGCTGGCAGGGCTGCGGTACACGAGGGCGAGGCGGCCGTCCTTCACTGTGCGGTCGAGGTCGAAGGCGCGCACGTCAGCGGCTTCCAGGCTTTCGTCTCCGAGGCGTCTAAGCAGAAACTCCTCACTCTCTATAGGCTTGATTTCCCGCAGACGATTCAAGTTCATCAGGCCTAAAGGGTGCACTTGGCTGTGCAGTTTAACCTTCCACTGCAGCAGCAGACCGTCGGAAATTTGCAGGAAGGCCTTCAGGTCGTCTGGCAGACTGTAGGGGGAGTGCTCGCGGTCCCATTGCTGGATTTGGTCTTCTGAGATGCCTTGCCGCTCGATTAGCTCCACATCTGTAACTCCTTTGTGACTTTCCAGGAAGCCGATGAGTCTGATAGTGATTTGGTCGATGATTTGCCTAACAGTATTCATATTACCATCAATGGACGTAGGCTTGCTCGCCCGGCTGCGCTCCCGCCCTCTGAAGGTGCTGCTGGCCTTCACCGCCTTCAAGGACTGCATTTCCGCTGAGAGAATGAGCGAAGTAGTGACTGCCCGCCTACTCAGACACAACCCCAGCCTCACCGTGGCGTCTTTTCCCATTAGTGACGGAGGAGATGGCTTTTTGGCCAGCATTGAAGGAGTATTGCAGCGAGGGCAAATCCCCTGTGAACGACTGCGCAAGGTAGTCACCGGCCCCTTAGGCCAGCCAGTCTCCGCCGAATACTGCCTAATGCGGACCAAAGGCACCCACGAACCCATCGGAATCATCGAAATCGCCAAAATCTCCGGCCTGGAAATGGTCCCCAGCGCCCAAAGAGACGTATTTCGCACTACAAACCACGGCGTTGGCGAGATATTAAGGGAGTTGCAGGCTATGGGAGTACGGAAAGTGCTGTTGGGCCTGGGAGGGACCTCGACTATAGACGCGGGCTTGTCTATTTTGTATGCTTTGCCTTGCTTTAGGTTTGAGTTTGAGGACGGACGCAGGCCGGGCTGTCTCACAGGGGCGGATTTGGCCTATATCCGGAGAATTGAGAAGACGGATTTATATAAAGACTGGGAAAATTTGAATATTACAGCGGCTTGCGACGTTAAAAACACGCTGTTAGGCCCGGAAGGCGCAGTATACCTCTTCGGCGCTCAGAAAGGCTTGAAGGACAGTGCAGCTGCACATTACGAAGCCATTATGTCTCGTCTAGCCACCACTGCAGGACAGCTAAGCAGCCTTCCCAGCCTAGCCAGTCTGCCTCATTCTGGGGCTGCTGGCGGAGTGCTAGTGGGACTTAAAGCGGCTTTCCCCCTCACTACAGCTGTCAGTGGCTTTGAGTTACTGGGGTCTTTGGGCGGACTGGATGCGGCGCTAGCCAGTGCAGATGTGGTATTTACAGGGGAAGGACGGTACGACGTCCAGAGCGGCTTAGGCAAAGTCGTAAGTCAAATCCGCCGTCGTCGATCAGACTCCATAGTGATTTGCGGGCAAAATACTACCTCCGACTCCACTCTTATCTACGACCTAACCGCTCGCTACGGCCTGGCCGCCTCTCTCCACTCCCCCGTCCCTACACTCCAGCGACTCATAGACGACCTCATGCAGACGCACACTCGTCTATAGGAAATAATGTTAAGGATTAGACAGGACGTAGAATAGCAGGTAGGCACTTCTGCTGCTTTCGCTAGGACGGAACAGGGTGGAAACTCGAGTGTCGTCGAGGGTGAACCAACGCTTGCCGCCCTCTGCTCTGCATTCCCTGCTTTGATGTTACGCATAGTAGTGGCCGAAATCAACATCTCCGAAGTGGTGCACGGCCCCGTACAGGTCATACACAGGCCTCGCACCTGTGCGTTGTGTACTGTATTTGCTGAGATCCAGGCCTTGCAAAGGACAGGATATAGGCGTATTCACCTTCACTTCCGCCACAGAAGTCACCGCAAATCGCTTGAGATGCAGGACTAATATACGAGGGAAGCGGTAAATCGCCATTCTGCCTTTGCAGCGCTGGGGAGTGCCGCAAATCTTGCACTTGACTCCTTCCAGGTCCTTTTCACTGGTGAATTCATCCAAACACTGCACCAAAGTAGTCACATGGTAACTGAATCGCCCGCTTTCCGACCCTGGGATGGACACAGACAAGTCCCAAAAGACCTCGAAGGTGTACTTGCACTGCCCACATTTGGAGCAGGTCAGTCCGTTCACTAGTTGCCCTTGGAATAGATCTGTCACTTGGGAGGACCCTCGCGAGTTGCTGTCGCGCCACCACGCCTCCGCCAGGTCCTCCAGCCTACTGCCTTCCCCAATACACCGTATCAACTTGGTGCTGGGCGGCTGAGTCTTCACTCTGTTCAACTCCTCGTGCAGTGCATCCAGGAGCAGTCGCAAGCACTCATGGGCGTCATGCTGGTTGTAAGAGGCGAACTGAGGAGCAATAAGACTGATAGCGGATTTGAGCGCTAACACACTGGCGTAGGGCTTGGGACTGGACTGCAGGTCTGTCAGCACCTCCGCAAGAGAGTCATATATCAGACCTTGGGTCTTGGAAAGCGTGTTTAGGTCTGATTTGCTGGCTTCGAGAGCTGTGAGGAAGCTGGGCAGGTAGTGCAGGCACTGCACGATGGAGTTCATGTAGCAGATGTTGCCGAAGTTGCGCAGGCCTCTGACCACTTCTTCGCCTGGGCTGTAGTCGAAGTAAAGGTGCTTGGAGGAGGTGGGACGGGGCAGAGAGTCGCTGGTAGACTGTGAAATCGAGCTGCTCTCTATATGAGCCCTGCGCAGGCCAGAAGGAGGCCGCACAGGTCTGCTGGGCAGCGACGTGGTCTGAGTCGGGGAAAGACCGGATACCAAAGCAGGACTGAGGTGGCTGGACACAGGGAAGTAGGGAGAGCGAAGAATGGGTTTGTTGGACACACTAGCACCATATTGCGACACAGTTGCAGGCTTTTCAGATAGTTTCAGCCCTGTATTGCTCCCTTGCTTCGCAGCGTTGGAGTCCTCTACTAGTCCTTTCCCCTTCACTGCATCTCCTGCACTGACTTTGCCTTCTTTCGCCCCTCTCCTGTCTAGTTTCTCCCTATCTTCCAACACTCCCTGCTGCATATTCAGCTTCACAGGGATAGGCATAGCTGCCTGTACCTGTTTTTTCCCAGTTGGTGGCGGCGCCATCACAATGACCCCTCTCGCCCTACTCCCCGGGTCCATAGACCTGCGTCTCTCTGCCTTGCTGTTCGGACTGGCCAGGATGTTCGGGTCAGAAGTCCTCTGGGGCTGTTGAAATTGAGGGCTTTTCCCTGCATATGGGGCTTTGACTACCTTTTGAACTTGGGAGATTAGGTGGAAACTGCCGGTGGCGGGACCGGAGGGCTTGGGACGAAGCAGGCCTCGGGAGTCGGGACGCTGGGAGCCTGTCCTTCCAGCCATACTCCTAGCTATATATAGGAACTGCGGCTTTGTAGGGCAATGGCAATGCAACAGCACTATCAGCAGTCCTGAAATAGCTGCTTCGCAGGGGAAGCTGCAAGGCATGTGGGTAATTGGACGGTTTAAAGCTAAAGGTGGGGTTTGAATAGCTATAGGTGGGCAGATACAGCATATCTCTGCTATAATGGCGCGGGAAACACTCAGTCCGGACTTCTACCTGTCCCATGTGAACCTTTCCCTGCCCTCCCTGCCTGCGAACACTATCCACCTGCCGGAGTACGCGAACTATGACTATGCGACTCAGCCCTGCTTCCCCCGCTACATGCCTAACAAGGCCGGCGCCTGTCCTCAGTCCCTGAGCACAATCCACTGCCTCAGTTTCCTGCACGAAGCCAGCAGGCGCGTGAAGGTAGCCAACGGCGACATACTCGCAGTGTGCGGCAGTCGCATAGTGGCTCTCTACGGTGTGACTCCAAGCGAACAGACAGTCCCCTTCGACGTAATGAGTGTGTGGGAGGATGAGATGGAGGAAGAGTTCTACACTGTCCGGTGGGGTCTAGTGCAAGAGAGCTCAGGGTGTTACACGCCTTGGCTGGCTGCAGGCGGGAAATTCGGCTTGATCAAAGTCCTAGATGTCCACTCCAACCGCGTAGTTAAGCTCCTGTGTGGACACAAGAACAGCATCCGCGACCTGATCTTCCTGAGTGACGGTCATTTCCTGCTTTCCTGCAGTGACGACTTTTCAGTGCGTCTCTGGCACATCCCGAACCACGTGCAAGTGGCGATCTTTCACGGTATGGAAGGCCACGACCGACCAGTGCTTTGCTTAGACGTGCACGACTCTGAACAGTTGTTTCTGTCTGGAGGGATGGACCGCACAGTGAAGTTGTGGGCGATAGCGGAGTCGCTACGTGGGGAAATGGAGACTGCAAAGGGGTGGGATACTAGGGTGGTGGTGAGGGATGGAGTGGAGTATGCCACTACGCCTTTTCGGACGAAGTTGGAGTATAAGCCTGTGTTTTCCTCGCAACACTTGCACAAGGGATTTGTGGATTGCGCGAGGTTCTATGGGAACTTCATTGTGTCGAAGTGTCAGGAGGGTGTTGTCATGGTTTGGAAGGTCAACGAACTCCGCCACTCCGTCGTAATAATCAAAGAAGTGCGTCTGCCTCCGCAGTCCATCCCCTGCTTTCCTCTCCGCTTCGCACTCTACCCAGAACTGAGTCTCCTCATCGCAGGAGGCGACCACTCCGACCTGCACTGCTACCAGCTCCTTGGAGACAGCTGTGACGCCTATCTGAGTGTGCCGCATGGGAGTGTGCCTGGGGACCATATTGTCACGTATGTGGCGCTTAGCAGTTCTTCGGAGACTATTGTCGCTTGCACCAACAAGGGCGCTTTGCTGCGGTTTGATGCAGTGGCTTAGAGTAAATAGGAGCAACTCTAGTGTGCACTTCGAATTGGCTATATCACACACCTAGATGCAAACCGAGGCTAAAGAAGATTTAGACAATTGTGTGCGGATATGGAAGCCATGGGAGACAGCAATGTGTCCTTTCTGTATATGCATAACCCGGAATTAACTAGGATAACTCGTCGACAATGACTCAGCTATCGCTTGCGCTTCCGCACACTTTGGACACAACTCATCGTACCCCTCGAAGCCTGAGCCATGGCTTGGTATTTCTGGCAGCCAGTTTCTGCAGCCAATGCAAAATCTAGATTCACGTCCCCTACCTCCTGGCACTCCCCCAAGGTTAGGAAAGCCTCGAGAGGGTGGATCTGAGTAAGGAGGAGCAGGCTTGTATGGCTCCTGCCCCTTTGGCACCCACATATTTGGCCCTGGCACCGAGCCAGGCTTCTGAGGTACAAAGGGCACAAGTTTGGAATGAACAAGCGGTCCTGGGTTAGGGTTTGGGACTACAGGCTGAGGACTTTGGACTGGAGGTTTGACAGAACTCTTTGACAGACAGAGTCGACAGATGTCTTTTTCATTGATTTTAGTCAGAAGATTTGGACACTTGAGACACTTTGCTGGCTCGGGGCTGCTTTCGTGGTTTACTTGTCGGTATTTCGGCTGGACTACTTGAGGGACGGCAATCCGAGCTGGACTGGGCTGTGCAGAAGGTCCTAATACCTTGATTGCCATAGGATTGATGCTTTTACTGCCCTGCGGACACATTCCACAGAGAGATAGTCCCTCCTGGTCTATGTTGTTCCAACACTGCAGACAGTATCCACTGAGTGTTTTGAACCGCAAGAAATCATGTCTGTCCCTCTCAACTGTGAGCACAAGTCCCAGCAGTGAGGCCAGTGGAGGGCCCAGAGAAGCAGCTCTGCTGGCCACTTCCTCGATACTCTCTTGTCCTGTCAAGTCTTGATGAGTGGCGAGTTGCAGGAAGCAGACTCCCAACGCCCACATATCTGCTTTACAGAGATCGAAGGCTTGCCCTTGTTTGATTTCAGGACTGCGGTACTGCAGAGGCAACTGGGAGCAGACCTCTGCATATTGTTCAGGCTCGTTGTTACCACCCCCAAAGCCCACAATTTTCACATTCTTCCCTGCATAGTCCAAGTACAGGGCTTCCAGAGAGAGTCGTCCATG
>Ga0247837_1001676_pt1 | contig 44799 bp, 38 predicted proteins | sample LaCtaG_2_FD_187115 | JGI IMG/M metagenome (GOLD analysis project Ga0247837, IMG submission 187115) | Freshwater microbial communities from meromictic Lake La Cruz, Castile-La Mancha, Spain - LaCruzMarch2015_14.5m | ecosystem: Environmental > Aquatic > Freshwater > Lake | place: Spain: Castile-La...
GCGGCGGCACCGGGCGCCTAATGCCTTATTCCGCTTGATATTGCGCCTGTTCAAGCCCCGAAGGGGCGTGACATACCAGCCCAGGGCAACGCCCTGGGTATGAGGGATATGGACCCCAGCCCTGAAAAGGCGTGACATCAGCAGCCTCACCGTTATGTCACGCCCTTTCAGGGCTAGGCCGAATAAACAACGCTAACCCAGGGCGCTGCCCTCAGCCCTGAAGCATAACCGCGCCACCCCAGTCACCGCGCGGGCTGGCGGGAGTTGAACTAATCCGCTCCGCGGGGCCTTCCGCGGCCATCCCGCAGCGTCATTGAATAGCGAATGACGCGCAGATAAACGCAGCCGCCCCGCGGTTTGCCCCAGCCCCGACCCGTCCCCCATCGTCCACACTCACCACGGCCCACTCCGGGTCGTTGACAGAGTACCTGACGATGAAACCCCTGCGTCAGCAGATGATCACCGCCATGCAAATGCTTGGGCGCGTCCCCGCGCACCCACGAAAGTTACCTGGCCGCGGTCCAGGACTTGGCGAAGTTCACCCACCGCTCCCCGGACACCCTCGCGCACGCCGATCTTACGCGCTACTTCGAGCACCTGGTGGTGCAGCGCACCTTGGCCCCGGCCAGCGTGCGCCTGATGTACAACGGCATCCGCTTCTTCTATCTGCAGGTGCTCGGCTGGCCGACGGTCGACCTGGAGGTCACCCTGCCCAAACGCCCGCAGCGCATCCCGGAGCTGCTCACCCGTGGCGCGGTCGCCGCCATCCTCGCCGCCTGCGACAATCCGCGCTATCGCATGATGCTGACGGTCTGCGATGGCTGCGGGCTGCGCCTGAGCGAAGTCCTGGCCCTGCGGGTGAAGGATATCGACGGCGAACGCCGGCTGCTCCGGATCGAGCAGGGCAAGGGCGCCAAGGACCGCTTGGTCCCACTCTCACCCACGCTGTTGGCGGAGTTGCGCGCCTATTGGCGCCTGTATCGGCCGAACGACTGGCTGTTCGCCGGGCCCGGCGGGACGCCGCTATCGCCGAGCGGCTTGCAGAAGGCCTTCACCGACGCCAAGCGCCGCGCCGGCGTGACCACGGTGGGCGGCATCTAGGATGTTCAATCTGACCCAAAGAGGCGCCGAAAAGCCCATGCAAGAAGCGTGTTGCCGCGAAGGCCCGGCTGTCGGTTCTGTGCTCGGGTGGGTACGGTGACGGGTGTGACACTTGCTCATGAGCCGCTTGCGCTGTCCTTAAGCCCCTGAAGTGGTGAGCCGTCCCGCCGAGGGGAACTTTCGTTTACCCCAGCGCAGAACGAAGGATCAGTGGCTTACGTGCATGGGCCAGGGTGCTGTGCGAAAAATCACCCCAGCACGCAGGAGCGTTGCCAAGCCGCGGCAGCGCGCCCGGCCATCAGCAAGGCGTCGGCACGCGGGGGGTGCAAAAGGGTGGCCGCCAAGGGATCATATCGTTATCGAGACGATCCTTTGCAGGAGGACCCCATGGCGGCCATTGAACTGAGCTTATTTGACTGGCGCGACGTTGACGCGCGCAGCGATCTGGATCGCTTCTATCTGGTCTGCGATCATCTCCCGGATACGCGTTTGGTGCAATACCTGGAGGTCATGCGCGGGTCGGGACGCGACGACTACCCGGTGGCAGCGATGTGGAACGCGGTGGTGGCCGGGGTGGTGTTCCAGCATCCGTCGATTGAGGCGCTGATTCGCGAACTCGGGCGCAATCCGGCATTGCGGCAAGCCTGCGGCTTCGCGGTGTTGCCGTTCCAGAAGAAACCCCTCGCGCACCTGGTACCAGACGCCGACACGGGGCGCATGACCATCGCCTACGCGGCGCCGGAGGCGGCCTACGCCGCGGTGCCCGGTAGTTGGAACTTCTCGCGTTTTCTCGCCAATGTCATCGAACTGGAGGAGACGTTGGGGATGGTGAGCGCGATGATCGTGACGCTGCGCGAGCAACTGATGGGGGTCTTGCCGGAGTTCGGGCGCCACCTCGGCTACGACGGCAAGGCGGCCTTGATCATACTGCCGGCCGTAGGGTGGACAAGCGATAGCGCAGTCCACCAGGTCCAGCGCCGCCGCTGGTGGACTGCGTTGCGCTTGTCCACCCTGCGATGCTGCGGTCGCGGCGACGTCGCGGGTCGGCGCGCCGGCATCTTGCCGGCCCGCCGCCGCAAGGCGGCGAATCGGCGCCGCGCGTGGCGCATCACCCATCGGCCGCAACGTATGGCGACGGCGCTCCGCGCCTTGGCCGGCAAGATGCCGGCGCTCCCAGGGTCAGCGCCCCGGTCGTGATCGGCACCAGACCGAGACTACCTGCCCAGTCTCAGCGCTTGGTAACAAGTGGGCGCAAAGGAACTTTTCCCCCAGCCGGGGCTTGCTTGAAGGCCGCAAGTTGCGGTGCTACCGTGCGAAGTTGCCTTCGGAGCGCACTCTATGGCATTCGACCTCATCGGCGATATCCACGGCCAGGCGGACAAGCTCGAGGCCCTGCTCGCGCGCCTTGGTTACCGGGAGGTGCACGGCCTGTGGCGCCACCCGACACGCACCGTCATCTTCCTGGGGGACTTCATCGACCGCGGCCCGCACCAGGTGCGCACCGTTGCGATCACCCGTCGGATGGTGGAGGGCGGCACGGCGCTGGCGGTGATGGGCAACCACGAACTCAATGCCATCGCCTGGGCCACGCCCGACCCGCGGGGCAACGGCGATTTTCTGCGTCCGCACTTCCACCCCCTGCGGGGCCTCAAGAACCGTCGGCAGCACGCGCGCTTTCTGGACGAGCTCGAACCGCGCCCGCTGCTCTACCGTGAACTCATCGCGTGGTTCATGACGCTCCCGCTCTGGCTCGAGCTGCCGGGCCTGCGCGCGGTCCACGCCTGCTGGCACCCGCCCTTCATGGCGTGGCTTGAGCCCCTGCTCACCGCGCAGCGGCAACTGCGCCCGGAGCTGCTGGCGGCGGCGACCACGGAGCCCGCGGACGAGCGCGCGAAGGACGACGGCAACCCCTCGGTCTTCAAGGCCGTCGAGGCCCTCACCAAGGGCCTGGAGATTCCGCTGCCGCTGCGGCATTCCTTCGCCGACAAGGACCATGTCCAACGGTACCGGGTGCGGGTGCGCTGGTGGGACCCGACGGCCACCGACTACGCCAGCACGGCGATGGTGGACGAGGTCTACCGGGAGCACCTGCCGCAGGACCCGATCCCGGACCATGCGCGCCTCGCCACGCCCACCGACAAGCCGATCTTTTTCGGCCACTACTGGCTCAGCGGCACGCCGCGCGTCCTCGCTCCGCACGCCGCCTGCCTGGACTACAGCGTCGGCAAGGAGGGGCCGCTGGTGGCCTATCGCTGGGATGGGGAGACGCGGCTGACGGATGCGGGCTTTGTGACCGTGCCCTAGCCGCGGTTGCGCCCGGCGCCAGGGCCGCGGCGGTTATACTGCGCCGTCCGGCACCGGCCGGGTGCCCTGTCAAGAACCCAAGGCGGAATCCTCATGCCAGCCCAGACCCAGCCCCCCCTTGCCGACCTCCTGCGTGAGCGCATCCTGATCCTCGACGGCGCGATGGGCACGATGATCCAGCGCTACCAGCTCTCGGAGGCCGACTACCGCGGCGAACGCTTCAAGGACTGGCCCTCGGATCTGAAGGGCAACAATGACCTGCTGGTGCTGACCAAGCCCGAGGTCATCCGCGAGATCCATGAGCAGTACCTGGACGCCGGGGCCGACATCCTGGAGACCAACACCTTCAACGGCAACCGGCTCTCCCAGGCGGACTACGGCCTGCAGGACTTCGCCGCAGAGATCGACACCGCCGCCGCCCTGCTCGCCCGCGACTGCGCGGACCGCTGCACGGCGCGGAACCCCGACAAGCCGCGCTTCGTCGCCGGGGTCCTGGGGCCCACCAGCAAGACCGCCAGCATCTCCCCGGACGTGAATGACGCGGGCGCTCGCAACACCCATTTCGATGAGCTGGTGACCATCTATGCCGAGGCCACCCGCGCCCTGATCGCCGGCCGGGTGGACGCCATCCTGATCGAGACCATCTTCGATACCCTGAACGCCAAGGCCGCCGCCTTCGCGGTCGATCAGGTCTTCGAGGAGGACGGCCTGGTGCTGCCGGTGATGATCTCTGGCACCATCACGGACGCCTCCGGGCGCACCCTGTCGGGCCAGACCGTGGAGGCCTTTTACAACAGCCTGCGCCACGTCCGGCCGCTCTCCATCGGGCTCAACTGCGCGCTCGGCCCGGATGCGCTCCGGCCCCATGTGGAAGACCTGGCAGGGGTCAGCGAGTTCTATACCTCCTTCCACCCCAACGCCGGCCTGCCCAATGAGATGGGTGAATATGACATGACCCCGGAGCAGATGGCAGAGCACGTCGCCGAGTGGGCGCAAGCGGGCTTCGTCAATATCGTCGGCGGCTGCTGCGGCAGCACCCCCGCGCACATCCGCGCCATCGCCGCCGCACTCACCGGCCAGGCACCCCGCCGGCCGCGGGAGAACGACCACCGGCTGAGGTTGTCGGGGTTGGAGGCGTTTAACGCGTAGGGCCACCGGCACCGACCGACGGCCTGCCCGTGCGTGGGCGCTACGCTACCGCTTCCAAGCCCAGGATGAAGTCCCATTGCGCCGGCGTCACCGGCATCACCGAGAGCCGGTTGCCCCGGCGGACCAGGGGCATGTCGGCCAGGGGTCCGGCGGCGTGCGCCCGCAGGTCGGTGAGTGCGATCGGGTTGCGCAGGTGGCGCACATAGCGTAGCTCCACCAGGTACCAGCGCGGGTTGGCGGGGTCGCTCTTGGGGTCGCAGTAGTGTGCCTGGGGGTCGAACGCGGTGGCGTCCGGGTAGGGCGCGCTCGCGACCTCCGCGAGCCCCACCACGCCCGGTACCTTGCAATTGGAGTGATAGAAGAGAACCGCATCGCCGATGCGCATCTGATCGCGCATCATATTGCGCGCCTGGTAGTTGCGCACGCCGTCCCAGGGCTCACCCGCGGCCCCCTTGGCCTGGAGGTCGTCGATGCTGAAGGTGTCCGGTTCGGATTTGATGAGCCAGTAGGCCATGATTACCTCGGTTCATTTGCGGACCAATCCCTTCCGCGTCAATGCGGCAGAGTCAACCCCAGTTCGGCCCCAACCCCGCCGCCAAATGGTGAAAGTTGGCCAGCCGTTGCGGCGCAATCTGCCCCGCGTCCACCGCCTCGCGGATGGCACACCCGGGCTCCCGGTCATGCCGGCAGTCGCCGAAACGGCAGTGGCCCAGATGCGGCCCGAACTCCCGGAAGCCGCGTTGCAGCGTCTCACGGTCGATCGCACCCAGACGGAAACTGCGCACGCCGGGTGAGTCGATCAGCGAGCCGCCGCCGATCAGGCGGTAGCAGGTGGCGGTGGAGGTGGTGTGGCGCCCGAGGCCGGTGGCGCGCGAAAGGCGCCCGATCTGGACATCGAGATCCGGCAGCAGGGTGTTGACGAGTGACGACTTGCCAACCCCGGACTGGCCGACCAGGATGCTGGTCTGACCGGCCAGCGCGGCGATCAGGGTGGTTAGCGTCGCGGGGCGGCGCAGGCTGGTCCAGAGGGTTTCGTAGCCGATCGCCGGGTAGTGGGCGAAGCGTGCCTGGAAGGCCGTTTGTGCCGCCGCGTCCAGCAGGTCCATCTTGTTCGCCACGATCAGGGCCTGGACCCCCATCAGCTCCGCCGCCGCCAGGTATTGGTCGATCAGGTAGCCGCTGGGGTCCGGTTCCGGGGCGATCAGGACCACCAGTCGGGTGAGGTTGGCCGCGAGCGGCTTGTCCCGCCCGCTGTAGTCCGGGCGGCTCAGGACCATGCCGCGCGGCTGGATGGCGGTGACTACCCCCTGCCCATCGGCCGTGGCCTGCCAGACCACCTGGTCACCGCATACCGGGTGTCCGATGTGACGGCGCGCCAGGCAGTGGTGGATCTGGCCCTGGGGGTCTTCCACCGCCAGGTTGGCCCCGTGGCGGACGACGACCTGACCGGCCTGGGGCCCGAGGGCGTCCGCTTCCTCTTCGTCGAGCGCCGTGAGCGCGTTCTCCGCCCGCTCAGCCAGGCGTTGGCGGCGGCGCTCCTGGATGGTCTGGATCCGCTCGATCTGACGTTCGGACAGGCGGCGCCTGGTCATCGGCGGTCAGGGCTTGAAGTGGTAGAAACGGTCGTTGACGTAGGCCGTCACCGCGTCGATGTCCTCATCGAACCAGCGCAGTTCGAGCTGGCTCTCGCACCAGCGCACCCGCTCGCCCAGGGCCTTCAGTGACGTGATCTGGTGCTCCGGGCGGGTGTAGACCTCAGGCCCGTGGCACTTCACGCAATGCTGCTGGTGGAGGGCCTGGGCGTCCGGGGCGTCCTGTACGGCTTGCGCCGCGGCCGGGGCGACCAAGAGGGCGGCGGCCAGGGCCCCGACCAAACCAAAGGGCAGGGCCAGGGCGGTGCGGGGTTTGTGTTGGATCATGACTTCGGTTTCCGTCGGGTGTTTCACCGTATTGTAGAGACTGCCCCGGCCCGGTGCACGGCGCCGGGCTGCTGGACGGCGCGGCTGTTATACTCATCGCGCGTCGATCTTCGGTTTTTTGCGACCAAGAAACCCAAAGCGATCAGACAATTGTGCCCCGCTGACCACCGAATACTGACCACCGGCCACTCTCACCAGGTGACGCCCGCCGTGGCGCCGCCTAAGAACATCGACACGGACCCCGCAGATGCCCAAGAGCGAACAAAACCTGATCTGGCTGGATCTCGAAATGACCGGCCTTGACCCCTTCACCGACCACATCCTGGAGATCGCCACCGTGGTGACCGACCAGGATCTCGGCATCCTGGCCGAAGGGCCGGTGCTCGCCGTCCACCAGCCGGAGGCCGTCCTGGCGGGGATGGACGAGTGGAATCGCACCCACCACGGCGCCTCCGGGCTCATCGAGCGGGTGCGCGCCTCGACCCTGGATGCGGCGGCCGCGCAGGCCGCGACGCTCGCCTTCCTGGCCGACTGGGTCCCGGCCGGGGCCTCGCCCCTGTGCGGCAACAGCATCTGCCAGGACCGGCGCTTCCTCGCCCGCTTCATGCCCGGGCTGGACGCCTACTGCCACTATCGCAACCTCGACGTGAGCACGCTCAAGATCCTGGCGCTACGTTGGGCGCCGACGGTGGCGGCGAGCTTCAAGAAGGCGTCCAAGCACCAGGCACTCGACGACATCCGTGAATCCATCGCAGAATTAAGGCATTATCGCGAGCACCTGCTGCGCCCTTAGGGTCCGCTGCGCGGACCGTTCGGCCCACCCGCACCGACCACCCCGCCGCCTCACGGAGTCAGGCCCATGTCCGACCACGAGATCCAGATCCAGCTCTCCGGCCTGATCCAACTCCTAGCCAACAATCTCTACGCGGAGCCGGACGTCTGCATCCGCGAGATGATCCAGAACGCCAACGACTCCATCGTGCGCCGTGGCGAGCTGTGCGGCCAGAGCCCGCCGCCCCAGATCCGCATCCGTGTGGATCCGCTGGCCGCGACGCTGCGCTTCATCGATAACGGCAGTGGTCTCACCGAACCCGAGATCCACGAGTTCCTCTCCACCATCGGCCGCAGCGGCACCGGTGAGCTGCGCACCCTGCTCCAAGCGCGCGACCGCGCCGCCGCCGCCGGGCTTATCGGCCAGTTCGGCATTGGGCTCCTGTCCGCCTTCACCGCCGCCCACACCGTCGAGGTCCACACTCGCTCTTGCCAGCCTGGATCGACGGGCCTGCTGTGGCGCAGCGCCGGTGAGAAGACCTATCAGGTCAGGCCCCTGGAGCGCGAGGAGCCGGGGAGCGAGGTCACGCTCTACATCAAAGACAGCCACCGCGACCTGCTGAACCCGGAGCGCATCCGCCAGGCGGTGCGGCTCTACGCCGACTTCATCCGGGTGCCGATCTTCCTGGGCGACGATCCGGTCCAGGCCAACACCGTCACCGCCCCCTGGGACCGCGAGTACGCCAGCGAGGGCGAGCGCCTGCGCGCCTATTACCGCTTTATCGATAGCCGGGTCCAGGACGTCGTCATGGAGGTCATCCCGGTGGTCATGGATCAGCCGGTGCGCGTGCGCGGCGTCCTCTATGTCACCTCGCGCCAGCGCCCGGACATCGACGTGATGGGCGCGGTGGACGTCTATATCTCGCGCATGCTGATCGCCCGCGACCACGACGGCATCCTGCCGCCCTGGGCCAAGTTCATCCGCGGCGTCATCGAGTCACCGGACCTGACCCCCACCGCCGCCCGCGACAATGTCCAGCGCGACGAGGCGCTCAAACAGGCGCGGGAGGCCTTGGGCCAGCTGGTGATCGCCCACCTGCGCCACTTGGCCGACACGGATCCTGCCAAGTTCATGCGGCTCATGGACTACCACCACTATCACATCAAGGGCATGGCCCTGGAGGACGAAGGCTTCTTTGCGGCCATGGCGGATCTTGTCCCCTTCGAGACCAACCGCGGCAGCCGCACCCTGCCCGAGTACCTGGGCCAGCAGCCGCCGGGGGAGACGCGGCTCCTGTATTTCAGCGAGCGCGGGGCCGGCACCCAGATCTATCTCCTGTGCGACGCCCAGGGGCTGGAGGTCATCAACGGCTCCTATGTCCACGAGGAGGCCTTCCTGCGGCGCTACGCGGAACTCAAGGGCGTGCGCGTGGAGCGGCTCGACATCGGCGGCTCCCGCACCCTGTTCCAGCCCTTGGACGAGGAGACCCACGCCGAGCTTGCGGAACTGGAGAAGGAATACGCCTATCACCTGCGCCACCTCAATGTCCGCCCGGTGCTGGTGCGCTTTAAACCGGTGGAATTGCCCACGGTGCTCACCGCCGGCAAGGGCCGCGAGGTCCGCAAGGCGGTCAAGGACGCGGCCGAGAACGAGGCCCTGCCGGAGGCGGTGCGGGCGGTGCTCAAAGAGATCGCCAAGGCCGACGAGGACGAGCCGAGTCCGGCCCTGACCCTCTATGTGAACGCGGACAACGCGACCATCCGCCAGTTGCGCGACAGCGACCTGCGCGGGGAAACCGCCCAACTCGCGCTCACCGCCCTCTACAACAACGCGGTCATGATGTCCGCCCACCTCCAGAGCCCGGAGAATGCCCGCGCCATCGCCGGCACCACCAACGCCGTGCTGCACCGCTTCATCGACCAGTCGCTGGAACTGACCCGGACCCGCAAGGAACTGGTGCAACTGCGCCAGCAGGTCCAGGCCCAGGCCGAGACCCAGGCGGACGCGCGCGACCCCTGGGTCACCTGCTTCGTCGCCCTGCCGTTTGCGGGCTATGAGGACCTGCTCGCGGCCCTGCGCCGCCACTTCGAGGGGCCGCCCTGGTTCTGGGAGGTCCTGCGGGCGGACAAGCGCTACGAGACCGACAGCCGCGGCGACATCGACGGGCACCTCACCCGTCACCTGGCCCGCGCTCGGGTCTTCCTGGCCGAGATCAGCGACGGCAACCCCAATGTCATGATCGAGGTCGGGCGGATGCAGGCCCTGGCCCCGACCCCGCTCCTGTTCCTGGTGCGCCGGGAGGACGCGGTCGAGATCGCCGACCTGGACGGCAAGCTCAAGGTCCCCTATCCGCGCGGCGACCTCGCGGCCCTGGTGCGGGAGTTGGAGAAGTTCGAGCCGCTGCACGCCGTCCAGGCCCCGGCGCGCTTCCTCTCGCCGCTGTTGCTGGAGGGCCAGCCGGATTGGCTCGCTTTTTCGGCGGCGGAGCAAAATGCCATCCACCGCTACTGCCCGACCTTTGAGTCGGTCCTGGGGTCTGAGATCTCACCTGCGGCATTGGGTTTGGATGCACGCGCATGGCGGCTGCTGCGGCGTTTGGTGGAGCAGGTGGCTCGCCGCAACTGAAATCAATCGGAGAACCACGATGGGTCGTGAGTTTAACGCAGAGGCATTTAATCTGCTTACGGATCTGGGTGGTCGTGCGTACCGCGAGTCCCAGTATGTTGATGCAGTGCGTCTTTATGAGGAGGCCCAGCGTCTGGCCGAGTCTTCCGGGCATGAGATGGCGGCGCTTTATGCCCGCTATTTCATGGCGGACAGTCTGCGAGTTTGCGGTCGTGTCGCCGAGGCCATCCCGCACTTTGGCGCCGTACTTGCTGCACGGGAGCGGCTGACCAGCGCCCCGTGGCCGGACCTGATTGGTCACTGCTACGCGAAACTTGTCAATTGTCTTCACTTGCAGCCTGCCGCCGACCTGAAGAGATTACTGGAGATCGTGGATGAGGGCTTGGCGTGGTCTGTCCGTTACCACTGCCATGGAGCGCAGATTGATCTCTATGGTCAACGTCAGGAGGTCTTCTCGCTTCTCGGTCGGCCTGACGAAACGATCACCGCTGCCGAGCAGGCCCTGGCCATGCGTCGTCGCTATCCAGACGCTCAGGGTCCGCACTTCTGCGCCCTTACCAACCGGATGGCGGAGCTCCTGCTGGATCGGGGGCGCTCCGAGGATTGGCCGCGGATCGATGTTCTGCTAAGGGAGGCTCTGGACCATGAGTCATCATCGGTTCAGGTGCAGAGTTGGTCGTACCAAGTCCTCGCCCGTCTCGCCCTCGTGCAGGATGAACCGGTTCGTGCTATTGGTCATTTGCAGGAGGCGCGCGCCCTGTCCGTCGAAGCTCAGAGCCCCGAGTTGCTGCTCGTCCTCAAGCAACTCGCTGACCTATGCCTCGATCAGGGCGACTGGCATCAGGTGGAAGGGCATTTACAGGACGGGCGTTTCGTGCCTGATCCGGATTCCCTTGGCGGGGATCGATTCGGCGAGGCGCAATCGTATCTGCAGGAGGCGGCGCGCCAGGTGTTTGCCATGTCCAATATCCTGCCAGCCGTTTGGCGCTTCGATCTGCTAACCTCACTGGTCAGTTTGCGGCTCGCTCAGGGCCAGGCGCATCGGAGCTCTGGTGAACTGGGTGCTGCCCGCCGCCGGCTGCTACAGGCCAGGCGCGCCTGCCGCCGTCTGCGCCGCTACGCGCTCGCACTGGACCGGCAGCAGGACGGGGGGCGGGTAGCCTGGGTCGGCCAGGCACTCGCCCGGATCGCCTCGGCCCTCGCCGCCCTGGACGCGCCCGCTACCCCCGCTCCCCCCGCAACCGCCGCCACCGAGGAGGCCCCATGACCCGCCCACTGCTCCAGCTCATCCACGCCCCCGACGGCGCGGCCCTGGCCGCCGCCATCGCCGCCGGCCTGGCGAGCCACCCCCGGATCGAGGTCCAGCTCAACCCGCCTGACCCACCGCCCCCGGAGCGTCCCTGTCTCCTCACCTTCGTCCTGACCCCGGCCGCCCTGACCGACCCGGCCGTGGCACGCCTGGCCGCGCTGGCCGCGCCGACCCTGCTGCCCCAACTCGCCGTGGTCCCGGTGCACGCGGACTTCGCGTTCGGTGCCCTGCCGGCGTCCTTCGCGCACCTGAAGACCCTCAACGCGGTCGGCTGGGACCAGGGGACGGCGCCGGGGGAGCGGGCGCTCGACTCCATCCGCAAGCTCCTGGGCCTGACCCCCTTCAAGGACGACTGCCGGGTCTTCATCTCCTACCGGCGCAGCGACGGCGCGGCGGTCGCCCGGGCGCTCTATGCCCATCTGAGTGACAAGGGCTATCGCGCCTTTCTGGATACCGAGACCCTGGAGGGCGGGGTCGCGGTGCAGGCGGCGATCCACGCGGCCATCCCGGAGCGCGACTTCCTGCTCCTGGTGAATTCGCCGGATGCCTACGGGTCCACCTGGGTGCAGGAGGAGATCGAGGTGGCGCTCAACCGTCAGGTCACGGTGCTGGTGCTCGACCTGCCGGGGGCGCAGCGCTTCCCGCTGCTGCGCGACCTCCCGGGCCTGCCCTGGGACGCGGCGGACCCGGACCGGTTGGCGCGGGTGGAGGCCCAGGTGGCGGCGAGGCTCGCGACCCGCTGGGGTTTCGATCAGCGGGTGCGCCAGTGTCTGCACGCACTCTGTGGGCGTCGGGACCTGACCCAGCAGCGCCAGCCCCAGTCCCAACGGCAACTGATCCTGGCAACCGTCGGGCAGCCGGTCTGTCTCATCCATTATGAAGATGCGGCCCCGGGTCTGGACCGACTCTATCAGCTCCATTTGGGGCGGACGGCCGAGCGGAAGAAACCGGCGGTGGCCATCCTGGTCCACAATGGTCTGCCGCTGACCCGGCTGGAGCGGGCGGCGGTGGAGTGGGCGGCGGCCCGCCGTCCCCTGCGGGTGCTGGCCGTCGAAGAATTGACCGAGACCCTGGAGGGCATGCTGAAATGACCGATTCACGTAATGGCGACTTGGGCGGGCTGCGCGTCCTGCTCTCGGCGAGTATCCCCGAGGGGGTCGCCGGTACCCCCGGCGCCCAGGACCTCTATTCCGCGGTCGCCGTCCTGACCCGGCGCATCCTTGCCGCCGGCGGCCACCTGGTCTTCGGCGGGCACCCGAGCGTCACGCCCCTGATCCTGCGCGCGGCGGCGGCGGTGGACCGGGGACCCGCGGCCGTGACCCTGTACCAGGCGATCAATTTCAGGGACCAGGCGCCCGCCGAGGTCCATGACCCCAGTCTGTTTCCCAACCTGCACTGGGTCGGCGACCCCGCGGCCGGCATCCCCGAGAACCTGAGCGCCCTGCGCGAGGCGATGGCCCTGGACAGCGCCGCCGCGGTGCTGATCGGCGGGCGCGGGGAGGCGAGTCTGACCAGGGAACCGGGCCTGCGTGAGGAGTACCGGCGCTTCCGCGCCCACCATCCGGGCGGCCCCGTCTATCTGGTCGGGCTGCTCGGCGGCGAGGCCAGGCGGATGGCACAGGAGGCGGCGGCGGGCACCCTGGCGGAGCCCAACGGGCTGGATGAGGAGAGCCGACGCGAGGTCCGCTTCGGCCGGAACCTGGACCTCATCGGCCCCGCCATCGCGCGCGATCTGGCCGGCCGGCGTCCCTGAGGGGTCTTGGACTCCGACTGCAAGCCGTGCGGGGATGAGGATCGGGAGGCCGATAGGCATTCATTTCAGGCACTCGTCGAGCCCCTCCCAGCCCTTGTCCGTCACCATCACAAAGCGGCAGCGCCCGGCGGAAAGACCGGCCCAGCGTGCCCCGATCAAGCGGTCATCCTCCGCCGCCTTCCAGCGATCAGCGCCCTTGTATTCCACCGCAAGCACGGGACCCCGCTGCGCGCCAGCGGGCGGCAGTTGGCACAGGAAGTCCGGATAGAAACGGCCGTCGGCCTTTTGCAGGAAAAAGGCGCAGCCCTCACGCCGCACCAGGTTGCGAACCCAGAATTGGATGCGGCCTTGTTGGGCCGCGATGTCCAGCCGGCACGCGCACTCGAATTCCTCTTTGCTGTCGAAGTCGCCGATACGCCCGTAGAAGTGCTTGCGGAACTCGAAGCGCCCGAACCGGCCGTCGTAATCGCGGCTGGGGGCATAGGCGTGGGCCTCGAACTCAAAGGCATAGGCGTCGTTGACCGCCACGCGTGACGCAGCCTCGTCCCCGAACAGGGTCAACTGAAACGCCTTGCCCACCGCCTGTTTGCGCAGCTCCCGGATCCGCGCCTCAAGGAGATTGCGGATCATGAACTGCTGCAGATTGGCGCGCGCCAGGGTGAAACCGTCGCGCCCCAGCAAGTCCGCGAGCCAGGCGGCCACAAAGGCCTGCTTGCCGGCATGGGTCAGGGATGGCTCCGGCAGGTTGGTGCACAACCAGGTGGCCAGGCGGACCTCGTCGCGATGTTCAGGCCGGTACACGAGTCCCAGGTCGCGTTGCAGCGCCGGCAGGAAGCTGGACACCAGCTTGCCGCTGCCGTCATCGATATCGATCTTACCGCTTTCCGACACCTTCATGCCGGCGCCCAGGGTCCTGATGTCGCCGGCCGTCGGCGCCGCCAGGTAGTGTGACAGGTCCCACGGATAGTCCAGCACCTCCGGGTCATCGAACAGCTTCAACTCACCCTGGACGCGCAACGCCAGTTGCGGTATCCGCAATCGCTCTCCACATTCCGCCGGTGTCTGGAAGAACTCAATCGCTGTGGTGCGGCTGACCTCGCCCGCCGCGATGATCGCCGCCGCCGCGGTTGCCGTCGTCACCGCGGCCTTGAGAACCTCGCTCTCTCCTTCCGTTAATGGCGTGGTGATGGTGAGCGTATTGAGCTTGCCGTCCCACACGACCTTGTCCCGGACGGGTTTGGGCACCTCCTTGAGGTTAGGCGCTTCCGCCAGCGTAATGACGACCGGATGCACGAACACGCGTCCGGGGTGCCCTTCCAAATCCAGCCTCCCGTGCTCCGCTTTGGCCGCCGTGACGAACTCGGCGACCTCGCGCCGCTCGAAGCCGGCGCCGCTCACCAGGCGGTCACGCAAGGCCCCGGCGGTCTCGGCAAAGTTACGGGAGACGACGAAGGCATAGGACTGATTGAGTGCGGGTGCCGCCCGCCGGCTGGCATGGGGCTGGCGCAAGACGCGACCGAGCAATTGCTCCACGGCCGTGGCCGAGTGCAGCGAGGCCATGCTGACCAGGATATAGGCGAACGGACAGTCCCAGCCCTCGGCCAGGGCGCGCTGGGTGATGACGAACTTGACCGGGCAGGCGGGGTCGGCGATGCCCAGCTTGTATTGCGAATCGATCTGCTCCAGTCCCTTCTCCTCCCCAGTCGCCACCAGGATCTGGTCGGCGGGGATGCCGTGGTTGGTAATCAACTCCTTGCGGACGCGCTCAAAATCGAGTGTCTCCACAGCGGCCCGGCGCGGCTCCGATTGGATCAGCACGATGGGCCTCACATAGGGCGCGCCGGTTCGACGCTCATCCTCGGCCAACTGGTGCAGGGCCTCCCGCCGGCCGATGGCGTCGGCCAGGCATTGCTGCCAGTTCGGCTCGGTCTCCAGCACCACCGGCAACTTGATCATCTCCTCCGCCTTCAATTCGGCAGCAGAGACGCTGTGCAGCACGTTGCTGGGCGTGCGCTCAAGGTCGGGCGTAGCGGTGAGTTCCAGCACCCCGCTGGGGCGCAAGCGCGCCAGCATATTGAAGGCGAGCTCGGTGCGGCTGTTGTGCGCCTCATCGACGACGACGAAGGGCCGGCGCAGGCGCAGTACATTGGCCAGTGAACAGGGCCTAGTCTGGTCCGTGCCTTCACCCTCGGTCAAGAGTTCATCGCGCTGCGCGGGTGACAGGTTGTCGAAGTGGTGCATCAGGGCGCCGCTCGACTGATAGACCTTGCGGCATTCCTCCTCTTCGACCTGGAAGGCCTGGCGGGTGGCCACGATGATGGTGGTCGAGGTGTCCAGCGTCGCGCGGGTCACGGACTTGGCCTCGTCTAAGTCCATCACGGTGAGCGGACCGGCCTCGCGCAGTGCGCTGTGGTAGGGGTGCAGCCGGTCCTTGAGCGCCCGCAAGGTCTGCTCGCGGATCGGCTTGCTCGGTACCAGCCACAGGATGACACTGTGCTCGCAACGCAGCAGGTGGGTATTGACCAGCGCGACGCTCTTGGCGGCGAGCCAAGTCTTACCGCCGCCGGTCGGCACGCGCAGGCACAGGTACGGCATGTCCAGCGGAAAGCCCGCCAATGGGTTGTAGGCCAGGGCCCGCCCCCACAGGCGTTCGGTGGTGGCCGTATAGGCAAGCGCCGGTGAGGGCAACTCATGGCACGCCCTGAAATAGGTTTCCAGGCTGTCGAGCACCTGCGACTGGTAGGTCTTGGGGGCGAAGGTCGTCATGGCTCAGACATCCAGCGCATAAGGCGTTTGCTTGAAGGTGATGCCCTCGCGCATGGTGCGGGTGCCCAGGCGGTTGGCCGCCGCATAGATCACCTTGGGACCGGCGAACTTGGGCAGCAAATCAAAGACCGGCCCGGTGAGTACATTGCCGCCCCCCGCCGACTGGTCCTTCAGGATGCCGTTGTAGAGCAGGTAGATGGCGCGCCCCTCCTGCGTGCCGATCAAGGGGCCGTCGGCCGTGCCGGTATAGCCGGAACCGGTTTCGGCAAACCAGACGAATTCCGCGAGTTGGGCAAAGGTCACGTCGGCGCGGACCTGGCCGTTGGGATCAAAGAGCGGTTCGGCGGACAGGCGGCAGAACTGGAAACTGCCGCCTAGACCTTCAACGGCATTGCCCTTGGCACTGGTGTAGCCTTGACCGATACGCTTGACGCGCTGTGCGGTAACATTTAGCGCGATCTGTTCGTCCATCTCGACGAGTATGAAGCGGCGGTTACCACCGTCCTCTGAATTTTGCTTCAGCACCGCGTGTCCGGTGGTGCCCGATCCGGCGAAGCTATCGAGGACCAGTGAATCTTTATCGGTCGCGATCTGCAGAATACGCTGAATGAGGCGGGTGGGTTTTGGTGTATCGAATGCCGTTTGCGTACCGAAGATATCCTGTATTTCTTTGCGCGATTCATCGGTATGACCGACTTCCTCGTGAGGCCACCATGTCCAGGGTACGAATCCTTCTACCTCGGAAAGGTAGCGAATGGTACTTGGTTGAGCCGATCCATCTTTACCAAAGTAGACTCGCCCCATGGCTTTCAGCTTCATGAACTCACTTTCGATAGTGGACCAGCAACGACCGTCCGGTGGCTTGACGATCTTACCCGATGGTGTCTCTATCTCATACATTTGGTTCGGTCGCCAGCCCTGGGCTGTCATCGGGATGCCGCGCCACCGTCCTTTAGGGTCCTGGTTCGGATTCTTATAGACCGCTGCTTGTTTTTCATCAATCGGCACGCGATTTCTGGTTGCCTGAAATAGTTCTGGTTTCAGGGCGTAGACCATGACATATTCGTGTACATCGCCGATCGCACCGCGGTTCTCACGTGAGTACCTTTTCTGCCAGGCATTACAGGCGATAAAGCAGCTTCTTCCGTATATTTCATCCATCAATAAGCGCAGGGAAGCTATTTCGGAGTCATCCATGGATATCCATATTGATCCATCCTCGCGTAGAAACTGCTTCAGCAGCAGCAAGCGCGGATACATCATGCACAACCAGCGATCATGCCGATCCAGCGTCTCGCCTTCCTTGCCGACCACGGCACCGAGCCAGCGACGAATCTCCGGGCTGCTGACATTGTCGTTGTACACCCAGCCCTCGTTGCCGGTGTTGTAGGGCGGGTCGATATAGATGCACTTCACCTGCCCGGCATAGCGTGGCAGCAGGGCCTTGAGCGCGTGCAGGTTGTCGCCCTGCACGATCAGGTTGCCGCTGTCGGCGCTGCCGCAGGACAGTTCCGGCACCGGCTCCAGCAGACGGAACGGCACCTCCCGGTGGTGTCTGACGACGGCCTCTTTGCCGATCCAGTTCAACGTGGGCATTCATATCCTCGGTTGTATTCTTCTGCATTCGCCCGTGGGCAGTGCGGCGGGGGTGGGATGGACCAGCGAGCAGAGGTCGAGGTTTCAGGCGGTCGCCGCCCGGGTGACATCCGGCGGCGCAGTTCCCGATCCCCCGGCTGAATCGGTGACCTCCGGCTTGAGCCAGACCACGAAGGCGCGGCGCAGGCTGGCGTGCTCGGGACCGGCCAACCCGTTGACCAGATAGCCGAGGCCCCGTCGCATGTTCTCGGGGGCGCGGGCGTTCTCCAGGAGGAACCGCGCGGCCACGGCGCTGTCTTGTCCATTGTCGCAGAAGCGAAGACACAATAGGGGTGGTAGACCGATCTTGTAGCCATCCTGATAACCATTTCCAAAGCATGGCGGCAAGGCAATAAAGTACTTGACAGGATGGCGCTGCCGCGATTAGGTTCGGGTCGCCCGGCTACCGGGCAAGGCCGACTGCGTTTTCGACAAAACTGTGAGGAGAGCATTATGGGTGCCGGCACGGCCCGCGTTTTCGACGATGCACTGGCATTGCCGGTAGATCAGCGCCTTGAACTCGTCGATGCACTGCTCGGCAGTCTGAACTCACCGATCGATCCGCAGATCGAGCGTCTCTGGGCTGAAGAGGCGGAGCATCGTGTGGCTCAGATCGAATCGGGCGAAGCGACGCTGGTCGATGGAGAGGAGGCGTTCAGCAGGCTGCGCGCGAAATACGGGGCATGAGGTTTTTTCTCCACGAGGCGGCCGAGACTGAACTCGATCAAGCCGCCGCCTATTATGAGTCATGTCGTGTGGGACTTGGAGTCGAGTTTGCGGAAGAGGTTTACCGTGCGGTGTCGTTAGCGACGGCCTTTCCCGGTGCCGGGACGCCGTGTTCAGAGCATACGCGCCGACTGCTGGTCAGGCGGTTTCCGTTCGGGGTCATCTATCAGGTCAAAGGCCGGATGGTTCAGGTGGTCGCCGTTGCGGATCTCAGACGGCGCCCGGATTACTGGCGCAATCGGATGATGTAAGTCCAAGGCTGAAGCCTTGGACTCCAGGGAATACGCCGAACGTCGGGCTACCTGACTACCGTCAACCGCGCTGCCCGCGGCCGTTCCGGCTCCGCCGGCATGGCCGGCAGAGTGCCACGCTGGTAGCAAACGCTCACCGCCTCATTGCCGAGCAGGCGGCGCAGTTGCTTCAACAGCGCATCGCGCGGCTGCACCCGCCAGGCGTCGCCGCACAGCAGCCGTGCCCGCACCCCGGGGCGGCGGTAGTCGATGAGGATGCGCGAATCGCCGCCGCGGAAGGGTTCGAGGATGGCCTTCATGCGTTCGATCAGGTCGAGGTCGCAGGCGGGGCCGGACGCGGGGCTGCCGGGTCCGGCGCCGGGCAGGGTCAGGGCCAGGTGGTCGGCCTGCGACTCGCGCGCCTGCTCGAAGGTGCGCACGTCGTCCGCGCGCAGTGTCCAGTCGTTGCGGAAGTCGTCGAAGCTCAAGGAACCGGTGACGGTGATGAGTGCATCCGGGACCAGGAGCCCGCGGGTGGTCTCGTAGAGTTCCGAGAAGACCGTCACCTCGATGCGCCCGGTGCGGTCGTCGAGCAGCACCGAGCACATGCGCCCGCGTTGCGTCTTGCCGGGGCGCACGCTCACCACCAGCCCGGCGATGCTGCGGCGGTCGCGCTCGCGCCGCTTGGTGTCCCAGCGGTTCTCGGTCTCGGTGGGGTCGCGCTCGGTCTCCTTCAGGCGCGCGATACGGTTGGCGGCCCCCACCATGGCGTCGATCTCACCCGTGTAGCGGTCGATGGGGTGGCCGGTCAGATAGAGGCCGAGCGTCTCGCGCTCGCCGGCCAGGCGCTGCTCGTCGTCCCAGTCCTCGCGGACCTCAGAGGCGATCTGCGGGTCGGGCGCGGTATTGGCCGGGCCGCCGCTGCCCGGCAGGTCACCGAACAGGTCGAATTGGCCGGCCGCCTGGGTCTCACGGTGCTGTTCGGCAAATTTGAGCGCCAAGGGCAACTGGGCCATCAGGGTGGCGCGGTTGGCGGCCAGTCCGTCCAGGGCCCCGGCGCGGATCATCCCCTCCAGCACCCGGCGGTTGGCCTTGTGCAGGTCGATGCGGCGGCAGAAGTCCCAGAGGTCGCGGAAGGGGCCGCCGCTGCGCCGGGCCGCCAGCATCGCCTCGATCGCCCCCTCGCCGACGCCCTTGATGGCCCCCAGCCCATAGACCACGGTGTCGGCCCCGTCGATGGTGAAGCGGTATTCGGAGCGATTGACGGCCGGCGGCTCCACCTTCAATTGCATGGAGCGGCATTCCTCGATCAGGGTCACCACCTTGTCGGTGTTGTCCATGTCCGCGGAGAGCACCGCGGCCATGAAGGCGGCCGGGTGGTGGGCCTTGAGCCAGAGCGTCTGATAGCTCACCAAGGCATAGGCGGCGCTATGAGACTTATTAAACCCATAACCCGCAAACTTCTCCATCAGGTCGAAGATGTGCGCGGCGATGGCGCCGTCCACCCCGCGCTTTTCGGCCCCCTCCTGGAAGCCCGCGCGCTGCTTGGCCATCTCCTCGGCCTTCTTCTTGCCCATGGCGCGGCGCAGCAGGTCCGCCTGGCCGAGCGAGTAGCCGGAGAGGACTTGCGCGATCTGCATCACCTGCTCCTGGTAGAGGATGACGCCATAGGTGGGCGCCAAGACCGGTTCCAGGTCCGGGTGCGGGTAGGCGACATCGGCGCGCCCGTGCTTGCGGTTGATGAAGTCGTCCACCATGCCCGATTGCAGAGGCCCGGGGCGGAACAGCGCGACCAGGGCGGTGATGTCCCCGAATGAGTCCGGCTGGAGCTTCTTGATCAGCTCCTTCATGCCGCGCGATTCGAGCTGGAAGACGGCCGTAGTCTCGCAGCGCTTGAGCAGCGCAAAGGCCGTGGGGTCGGCCGGGTCGATGGTCTCGATGTCGATGGGGGCGGCGCCCGCCGGGAGGTGGGCATTGATGGTCTTGAGCGCCCAGTCGATGATGGTGAGGGTGCGCAGCCCCAGGAAGTCGAACTTGACCAGGCCCGCCGCCTCCACGTCGTCCTTGTCGAATTGGGTGACCAGGTTTTCGCCGCCCGGTTCGCAATACAGCGGTGCGAAGTCGGTGAGGCGCGTGGGGGCGATGACGACGCCCCCCGCGTGTTTGCCGGCGTTGCGGGTGCAGCCCTCGAGCTTGCGCCCCATCTCGATGAGGCTGTGGACCTCTTCATCGTCCTCATAGGCGGCCTTGAGATCCGGGCTGTCCTCCAGCGCCTTCGCGAGCGTCATGCCGAGCTCGAAGGGGACCATCTTGGCCACCCGGTCGCAGAAGCCGTAGGGATGGCCCATGACCCGGCCCACGTCGCGCACCACCGCCTTGGCGGCCATGGTGCCGAAGGTGATGATCTGGGACACCGCCTCGCGCCCGTAGCGGTCGGCCACATAGTCGATGACGCGGTCGCGGCCCTCCATGCAGAAGTCGACGTCGAAGTCGGGCATGGAGACGCGCTCGGGGTTCAGGAAGCGCTCGAACAGCAGGTCGTGCTGGATGGGGTCGAGATCCGTGATGCCGAGCGCATAGGCGACCAAGGACCCGGCACCCGAGCCGCGGCCAGGACCGACCGGGATGCCGTTGCGCTTGGCCCAGGCGATGAAGTCCGCGACGATGAGGAAATAGCCGGGGAAGCCCATCTGGCAGATGACGCCGAGCTCCAGGTCCAGGCGGGCGTCATAGAGTTTGCGGCGTTCTTCCTGGTCCGTGGCCGCCCGCAGCAGGCCGCGCCGGAAGCGCTGGTCGAGGCCCGCTACGGACTCGGCGCGGAAGAACTCGTCGATGGTCATGCCGGCCGGCACCGGGAAGTCGGGCAGATAGTTCTTGCCCAGTTCCAGTTCCAGGTTGCAGCGCTTGGCGATCTCGACCGAGTTCTCCAGCGCCTCCGGGCAGTCGGCGAAGAGTTCCAGCATCTCGGCCGGGGTGCGCAGGTACTGCTCCTCGCTGTAGATGCGCGGGCGCCGGGGGTCGTCGAGGGTGCGGCCCTCGTGGATGCAGACCCGCACCTCGTGCGCCTCGAAATCCGCGCGCGCGAGGAAACGCACGTCGTTGGTCGCCACCACCGGCACGCCCTTGGACAGCGCGAGATCCACGCACTGCTCCACGAGTTCCGCCTCCTGCTCGCGCCCGGTGCGGATCAGCTCCAGGTAATAGCGGTCGCCGAAGACCCTGAGCCATTGGTCCAGCAGGTACTCCGCACCAGTGCGGTTACCCGCCAGCAGGGCGGAGGCCACGTCGCCCTGGGGGCCGCCGGAGAGCGCGATCAGGCCCGCGGGGGCGGCCGCGATCCAGCCGTGCTCCACCTGGGGCACGCCTAAGTGCTGGCCCTCCACATAGGCGCGCGAGATCAGCCGCGTCAGGTTGCCGTAGCCCTGCTTGTCCTGCACCAGCAGCACCAGCCGGTGGGGCTTGTTGGGGTCCGAGGGGTTCTTCACCCACAGGTCCGCCCCCGCGATCGGCTTGATCCCGGCCGCCAGCGCCGCCTTGTAGAAGCGCACCAGGGCAAAGAAATTGCACTGGTCGGTGATGGCGACCGCCGGCATCCCGGCCTTGCGCACCGCCTTCACCAACGGCTTTGAGTCGATCAGGCCGTCGACCAGTGAATATTCCGTGTGCAGGTGCAGGTGGATGAAACGGGGGTCCATGGGGGGCTCGGTGGTGTCTTGCGCTGGTGGGGTGGGGGCCGCGGGTCGGGTGCGGGAGTCTACCAAGTCGGGGGGGCAGGCGTGAGGGTGCCTGGGAGCGCCGACCTCCGGTCGGCCAACCGCCGCCAGGCGGTTCGCGGCCTGGTGGCTCATCGTACAGGGCCTTGTGTGTCTCAGGGGCGCAGGGGCGCTGCGCGCCCTGGCCGACAGGATGTCGGTGCTCCCAGCCCGCGTTTGGAGATCTTCATCAGCTACGCACGCAAGGACTTGAACCGGGTGGAGCCCGTAGGGTCCGCTGTGCGGACCGAGCCGTGACCGCGCGTGCTCGGATTCGCCGCGCGCGGCACGGCGCTTCGGGCAAAGATCGTGGTTCTACGCGCGCCTGACCCGACAGCCGGCGCCGCAGTGTCGGGTTACGCTGCGCTAACCCGACCTACGCCGCCCCCACGGCGCGGCGAGCCCGGCGGAGCGTCGGCACCCTAAAGCCCTCGATCCTCGCCCTGGGATACACTTACCCGCTATCGACTCTTGCACGAGAGGGGCGGCAATGGCCACCACGGCGGACCGTATCTTCGCGCAGGCGAGCAGGCTCCCGGACCCGCTGGCCCGCGAGGTCTTGGACTTCATCGGGTACCTTGAGGTCCGGCACGGACTGCGGGACCTGCTCGACGAAGACCTGAAGGTGGCCCAGGGACCCGCGATGCTGCACGTCTGGGACAATCCCGACGATGAGGTCTGGAATGACCTGTAGCGAGCGGGCCGGATACCCGGCCCTTCCATCGGGCAACCGAGATAGGCACTGATCAGGACAGGCAGGGGGCGGATCGGTTGGACATCTTCATCAGCTACGCACGCAAGGATCTGAGCCGGGTCGAGCCGATCGCCCGGGCGCTCGAGTCCCTGGGCTATGGCGTCTGGTGGGATGCGGACCTGCGCGCCGGGCGGCGCTTCCACCAGGACATTGAACGGGAACTCGCCGCCGCGCGTTGCGTGCTGGTGGTCTGGACCCAGGCGGCGGTGCCGCTGGGCCTCGAGCATGACCCCGGCCACCGCGCCGGCGACGCGGCGGTCGGTCCGCACAGCGGACCCTACGGGGTCGCGCCCGGGCCTTGATCATGGTTCCGGGCAGCGCTGTTCTTCTGGAGTCCAAGGCTTCAGCCTTGGTCTTGCCCATCCAAGGCTGAAGCCTTGGACTCCGTCCGGGCGGCGGCCGGAACGATGATCAAGGCCGCCTCGCGGATGGTCCGAGCCTCGCGGGTCACCGCGGCCTTGGGTCGCGGCTAAAGCCGCTCCCACGGGAGACGTTCATCGTCCGGGCGGCTGGTCTTGCCGGCCGCCCGGGCGGCGGTTGGCGCCCCGCTGTAGGTCGGCCTTCAGGCCGACCGGGGGCGCCGCGGTCGGCCTGAAGGCCGACCTGCACACCCCTGGCCGGCATTATGATCAAGGCCGTATCCGCGCACCTTCGGAGCGACGCCGGGTGAACACACAAGCCCTCGTATTATTTGCGTTCATTCGCGTTTTTCGCGGACTAATTGTTCTTTCCAGGCTGAATGGCCTTCCATGGAGACCCGCCGCGATGCCCAGCCCAAGCACGACCGCCCGCCGCCGCCGCCTCGAGTACCTGATCGACCGCGCGGAATTGGCCCTGCGCACCAACCCCGGGCGCTACCGGCGCCGCCTGCGCCTGCTCGGCCTGCTCGGCTTCGGGGTGGTCTTCGGCACCCTGGCGCTGATCCTCGCCCTCGTTGGCGGGACGGCCGCGGCGGTTGTGTTCAAGCCGGTCCTGGTGCTGCTCCTGATCAAGTCCAAGCTCGCGATCGTGCTGCTCCCGCTGGGCTGGGTCCTGATCAGGTCCATGGGGGTGAAGTTCGTGGCGCCGGACGGCCTGGAGCTGCGGCGCGCGGAGCATCCCGCCCTGTTCGCCGAGATCGATGCGCTGCGCCTCGCCCTGGCGGGTCCGCCGATCCATCGCGTCCTGCTGAGCGCGGATCTCAATGCCGCCGTTGCTTCGGTGCCGCGCCTCGGTCTCTTCGGGGCCTACCGCCATACGCTGATCCTGGGGCTGCCGCTGCTGCTGTCCCTGTCACCGGGGCAGGCGCGTGCGGTTCTGGCCCACGAGTTCGGTCATCTGTCGTCCAACTGGGCGCGCTTCAACGCCCGGGTGTATCGGCGGCGCGCCCGCTGGGCCCGCATCGCGGAGGCGCTCGACCGGGCCGGGGGCCTGGCCGTCGCCCCGCTGCGCCGCTTTTTCGACTGGTATGCCGCCCATTACTGGGCCTACAGCTTCCCCGCGGCACGCGCCAATGAATTGGAGGCCGATGCCGCTGCCGCGCGCCTGACCTCCGGCGCCACGGTCGCCGCCACCCTGGTCGCGACCCAGCTCCAGGGTGACCTGGCGGCCGAGCGCTTCTGGCAGCCGCTGCTGGCCCGCGCCGACCAGGAGCCCGAACCCGGGGTCCGGCCCTACACGGACCTGCGCCGCTTCTTCGCGGAGAGCGCCCTGGACGAGCCGCAGTTCCGGCAGTGGCTGGACCGCCTGCTCGCGCGCCCGACGGACCGCACCGATACCCACCCCTGCCTGCGCGAGCGCCTGGACGCGCTCGGCGAGGCGGCGCGCCGGCCGGGGCCGGTCACGGACTCCGCGGCGCAGGCCTGGCTCGGGGAGGGGCTGGACGCCATCCTGGCCGGGTTCGACCGGCGCTGGCTCGCGGCGATCGGCGCGGCCTGGCGGGCGCGTCACGAGGAGTTCCAGGGGGCGCGGGTCGCCCTGACCGCGATCACCGCCAAGCCCGCGGCCGACCTGACCCCTATCGACCGCTGGAACCTGGCGATGTTCACCGAGCGCCTGGCGCCCGCGACCGATCCGCTGCCCCTGTACCTGGACTATCAGGCCCTGCGGCCGGACGACCCGGACGCCGCGCTTGCGATCGGCCGGATCCTGCTCGAGCGCGCCCAACCGGCGGGCCTCGTCCACCTGGAGCGCGCCGCCGGCCATCGCCCCCTGGTGCTGGACGCGTGCAACCAGGCGATCGCCTACCTGCGGCGGACCGGTGACCCCGCCGCGGCCGAGCGCTGGCGCGAGCGCGCCGAGGCCCATGTGGACCTGGAGCTGATCGCCCGGCAGGAACGCGCCGGGCTGCGGCCGCGTGACCGGCTGCTGCCCGCGCAACTCTCGGATGACGTGAGGCTCGACCTGCAGGCCCAGGTGCGGGCCCTGGGTCAGTTCAAGTCCGTGTGGATCGTCCGTAAGGCGGTGCGGGTCTTTCCCGAGAGCCCCCTTTATGTGATGGTCGTGCAGTTGACCTGGTTCGCCCGCGAGGACGACGCCCAGCGGCGGCTGGTGACGCAACTGCGCTGCCCCGGGGAGACCCTGTTCGTTTCCTGCAAGGGGCTCAACCGGCGGCTGCGGCGCCAACTGCGGGCGCAGGGGGAGCGGTTGCTGTGACCTTTGTCAAAGACCCCTGCCCCGTGCTTCACTTGACCCCAACCGATTGGGGTTGGCACTGGGGCGGACGGCGTGGACATCTTCATCAGCTATGCGCGCAAGGACTTGAGCCGGGTCGAGCCCATCGCCCGGGCGCTCGAGTCGCTGGGCTATGGCGTCTGGTGGGACGCGGACCTGCGGGCCGGGCGGCGCTTCGATGAGGAGATCGAGCGGGAGCTCGCCGCGGCGCGCTGCGTGCTGGTGGTCTGGACCGCGACCTCGGTGCAGCGCCAATGGGTGCGCGCGGAGGCGGCCGAGGCCCTGGACGCCAACAAGCTGGTGCCGGTGCTGCTCGAAGCGGTCAAGGTGCCGCTCTATTTCAGGCATGTCCACGGGGTGGACCTGGGCGATTGGGACGGCCGGCCGGGGCACGGGGCATTCCGGCGGCTGGTGCGCGATATCTCGGAGCTGGCCGGGCCTGGCGCCGGTGCGCCGGTGCCCCTGCAGCCCCCAGTCCCGGCGGCGGTCATCACCCCTGAGCCCGAGCCGCTGAGTGTCTTTCAGGACCGGCTCCAGGGCGGCGGCCAGGGGCCGGAGATGGTCTGGCTGCCGGCCGGGCGTTTTCTCATGGGCTCGCCGGACGGCGACGAGATGGGCCACGACTACGAGCGGCCCAGGCACGAAGTACGCATCGCCCGGTCCTTCGCGATCGGCCGCTTCCCCGTGACCTTCGCCGAGTACGACCGGTTCTGCGCCGACGCCCGGCGCGAGCAGCCGCAGGATCAGGGCTGGGGCCGCGACCGGCGCCCGGCGATCAATGTGTCCTGGGAGGACGCCGTCGCCTATTGCGTCTGGCTCAGCGCCCAGACCGGACGGACCTACCGTCTGCCGAGCGAGGCGCAGTGGGAATATGCCTGTCGGGCGGGGACGCAGACCCGCTGGTCCTGCGGTGACGATGACAAGGCCTTGGGCGATCACGCCTGGTTCAAAGCCAACGCAGCGGGCCAGACCCACCCGGTCGGTGAAAAACGCCCCACCCCCTGGGGGCTCCACGATCTGCACGGGAACGTCTGGGAGTGGGTCCAGGATGATTGGCACGATGACTATCAGGGCGCCCCGGACGACGGGACTGCTTGGGAGACGCCTACGGGTCTGTGGCGCGTGATGCGCGGCGGCAGCTGGTTCTCCCATGCCGGGCACTGCCGCTCCGCGCAGCGCCGCCGCTGGGAGCCGGCCGACCGTGGCGCCGGGCTGGGCTTCCGCCTGGCTCGAGGTCCAGAACCGGCAGGCCAGCCCGAATGACGCGGAGCGGCATTCGGGGTCAGGAAGGGCCAGCCGGGTTGCGGTGAGCGGCCGGAATCGCCCCGTGCGGAGCCGGGGCGGTTTCCGGCCGGGCACCGCAACCCCCGGCTGGACCGCGGTGCCGCCGGGCCCCGATCATGACCCCGGCCGCGGCGGTGGTGGCGCGGCGGCCGATCCGCGCAGCGGACCCTACGGCCTGGAGCCCGCCGATGGGGCTCAATCATGATTCCGGCTGCTGCGGCGGCGGCGCGGCGGCCGGTCCGCACAGCGGACCCTAGGGCGTCGCGCCCGTAGGGTCCGCTGTGCGGACCGGCGAGGCTTGAGCGAGCGAGGGCGTCGCGGAGTGCCCACGACGCCGATGCTTCTGGCTCCCACGCTCCCGCGTGGGAGCAAGAGCGGGCGCTCCGCGTCCGGTTTGTTGACGGGACGCCGAGCGCCCGCCGGGCATTCCCAGGCAGGAGAGACTGGGCAGGTATTCGCGTTATGCTGCCGATCGCGACCGCGGCGCTGAGCTTGGGAGCGCCGGCAGCTTGCCGGCCACGGCGCGGAGCGCCGTCGCTATCCTGTACGGCCAATGGGTTATGCGCCACGCGCGGCTCCGATTCGCCGCCTTGCGGCGGCGGGCCGGCAAGCTGCCGGCGCTCCGACTCGCGGCTTCGCCGCGACCGCGGCGAATACTTGCCCGGTCTCAGGCGCGTGGGACCGGGAACAGGCTTTCCCGTCTTCCCTCTGGGTCTCTGCGTCTCTGCGCGAGAGTGCGCGGTGGACCCCTAGGGGCCAGTGGTGGGCGGCGGGTTGGTCGTGGTGGCCGGCGCCGCGGCGGGCGCCTGCTTCAGGGCGCGCACCTGCTCCAGCAGTTTGGGGTCGTCCCAGGCCCGGCTGCCGGTGGCCCGGTAGGCCAGGCGGCCCTGGGCGTCGATGACATAGGTGGTCGGCAGCCCCTTGGTATGGTAGCGCTGGGCGACCTTGGTGTCGGTGTCCATCGGCACGGCGAAGTCCACCGGGGCCTGCTTCAGGAAGGCGGCGATGGTGTCCCGGTCCTCCCCGACGTTGACGGCGACCACGGCGATGCCCTCGGGTGCCACCGCCTCATGGGCGCGCTGCATAGAGGGCATCTCCTCCAGGCAGGGCGGGCACCAGGTGGCCCAGAAGTTCAGGATCACGGGCCGGCCGCGGTAGTCCGCCAGGCGTTGGGGGTGGCCCTGCGGGTCCTTGAGGTCGAAGTCCGGGGCAGCGGGCTGCCCCGAGAGGGGGGTGAGGGTCTGGTCCGCCGCGGGCTCGGCCCAGGCCAGGGGCGCGCCGAGGAGCGCGGCCAGCAGGATCGGCAGGAGCGGGGGGCGCCCCGGATTTCTGGTCATATGCATGTGGATATTCCGCGTCGATGAAGGGTGTTCGTCCGCAAATGAACGCGAATGAACGCAAAGAAAACGGCCGCGTGTTAGGGTTGTGATCGCCGCTGCTCCAGTGCGTGCATGCACCGGCGGGGGATTGGGGAGTCTACGGTCTCCCCCGCGTTGCTGCACGCCCCGGTGCAATCGCCTTGACCCCGGCGTCAGGCCCGGCCTAGGCTTCCCCTGCCGCGGCCTCGATCTTTACCTGGCCATCGGCCCAGGCCACTGTAGGTCGCCCTTCAGGGCGACCGGCCGCCGACGTGGACGCCCGGTCGCCCTGAAGGGCGACCTACACCGGCCGATTGCCGGCATTCTGATCACCGCCCCAGCCGCGACGGCGGCAGGCACACCAAGGGGGATTTTCGATGAATGCGGTGACCTTCGATACGCTGAAGTTGCTCTGAGGTCGGAACCGCCATCCGCCCGGGCCCGGGGATTGGCCCGCCCGCGTCCCACAACCAGGAACCGATCCCGATGAACCCACCCGAACCGCCCCTCTGGGGGCGCCTGGACACCCTGATCTGGGGCACTCAACTCCCAGGCCTGCCCGCCTGGCAGGTGCGCCTGGTGTGGCTCGCCCGCCTGCTCTATGCCCTGTACCGCGACGCGACCGCGGGCTATCTCTCGCTCCAGGCGATGAGCCTGGTCTATACGACGCTGCTGTCACTGATCCCCCTGCTGGCGGTGAGCTTCTCCGTCCTCAAGGGCTTCGGTGCCCACAATGCGCTGGAGCCGCTGCTGCTGCACGCCCTGGAGCCGCTGGGCGATCAGGCCCCGGAGATTGCCCAGAACATGCTGGGGTTCGTGGACAAGATGCAGGTGGGGGTCCTGGGCTCGGTGGGGCTGGCGATCCTGATCTACACCGTGATCTCCATGATCCAGAAGATCGAGCAGGTCTTCAACGACACCTGGCGGGTGACCGAGACCAGGCCCCTGGCCCAGCGGGTGAGCCAGTATCTAAGTGTTTTGCTGATCGGCCCGGTGCTGTTCTTTTCCGCCGTGGGCCTCTCCACCTCCGCGCGCAGCACGGCCTTCGTGGAGTCACTCCTGGCGGTGGAGCCGGTGGGGACCCTGATCGATGCGGGCGGCAGCCTGGTGCCCTTTGTCTTGATCGTCTTCACCTTCTCCTTCCTCTATGTGTTCGTGCCGAACGCGCGGGTCAAGGTGCGCTCGGCCCTGATCGGCGCCCTGGTGGCCGGGGTGCTGTGGGAGGCGGTCGGTTGGCTCTTCGCCCACTTCATGGCCAGTTCCACCCAGTATGCCGCCATCTATTCGGGGCTGGCGATCCTGATCCTCTTCATGCTGTGGCTCTATATCGCCTGGCTCATCGTGCTGACCGGGGCCAGCATCGCCTTCTATCACCAGCACCCGGAGTATCTGCGCAGCCGGGCGCGCGACCTGCGCCTGAGCAACCGGCTGCGCGAGCGCCTGGCGCTCCTGGTGGCCGGTCACTGCGCCCGCAATTTCCTGGCCGGTGAGTCCGTCTGGACCAGTGAGGCGCTGTCGGCGGCCCTGGGCATTCCCGATGTCAGTACCGCGCGCATCCTGCATATCCTGGAGCAGGAGGGCTTCCTGCTGCGCACCGCGGCCGCACCGCCCGGCTATGTCCCCGCCCGCGCCCCGGAGGGGATCTCGATCAAGTCATTGCTCGATGGGGTGCGCAGTTTCGAGGAATACGAAAGCGGCTGCCACGGCACGGCCCCGGACCAGGGGATCGAGGCACTGGAGCGCAAACTCGATGCCGCCCAGGCGGCGGCCCTGGGTGAGATGACGCTGCGCGACCTGGCCGCCGCCATGGACGCCCCGCGGTGCGCGGTGCGGGAGGAGGGGGCGCGGGCGGACGGGCGGGCGGGGGCGAAAACCTAGTCTCCGCTCGCCGATCAAGATTCGACCACCGTGGCGCGTGCCCCAGTCGTGCGTTGGGGAAGTACGGGAGTGCGGGAGTACGGGAGTACGGGAGTACGGGAGTACGGGAACAGCGGGCTCGCATCGACCATCGCGCCCCCGTGGCTGCGCGCTCCGGGTTCGCTGGGCGGCGCGCGCCCGACAGGTGCCCCCGTGCTAAGCTCGTCGCGCAGGTCCCCAATCGGGTCCTGCGCTGCCCTGGAGTGACGCCATGCGCTTTTTCACCACCGAAGGCCCGGTGCGGGCGGACGACCACTACTGCCTGCCGCCGCTCGCGCGCTGGGATTTGGAACTGGTCCTGGATCTGATCGACCAGAAAAAATGGTTCCTGCTCCATGCCCCGCGCCAGACCGGTAAGACCACCTGTCTGCTGGCCCTGATGGAATATCTGAATCGGGAGGGGCGTTACCGGGCGCTCTACGTCAATATCGAGGCCGCCCAGGCCGCCCGCGAGCGGGTCGAGCCCGGTATGGCCGCGGTGGTCCAGTTGATCGCCAACAGTGCCACCTGGCGCCTGGGGGATACGGGGGCCGACGCGCTGGCCCGTGAGGTGCTTGAGGGCGCGGCGCCCCTGGCGACGCTGGAGGTCTTTCTCACCCGCTGGTGTACCCAGTCTCCGCGGCCCGTGGTGCTGCTGCTGGACGAGGTGGACGCCCTGGTGGGCGACACCCTGATCTCGCTGCTGCGTCAGTTGCGCTCCGGCTATGAGCAGCGCCCGCGGCACTTTCCGCAGACGGTGATCCTCTGCGGGGTGCGCGATCTGCGTGACTATCGGATTCACGCCAGCTCCGAGGCGGCGCCCATCACCGGCGGCAGCGCCTTCAACATCAAGGCGAAATCGCTGCATCTGGGGGATTTCACGCCAGCCGAGGTGACGGCCTTGCTCCAGGAACACACCGTCGAGACCGGACAGGTCTTCACGCCGGAGGCCTTGGCGCTGGTCTGGGAGCTGACCCTGGGCCAGCCCTGGCTGGTCAATGCGCTGGCCTATGAGGCGTGCTTCGACCGGCGCGCCGGGCGGGACCGTTCCCGGCCGATCACGGCGGCGCTGATCGACCAGGCGAAGGAAACCCTGATCCTCAATCGCGTCACACATCTGGACCAATTGGCCGACAAGCTGCGCGAGCCGCGGGTGCGCCGCGTGATCGAACCGATGCTGGCCGGCACCGCCCTGGATCAGGCGTCCGAGGACGACATCGCCTATCTCATCGACCTGGGGCTATGCCGGATGGCACCCGGCAAGGGGCTGACGATCGCCAATCCCATCTACCGCGAGGTGCTGCCGCGCGCCCTGACCTTCACCCCGCAGGCCTCCCTGCCGCACATAGCCCCCACCTGGCTGAACGCCGATGGCACCCTGAACCCGCAGTGCCTGCTGGATGCCTTTCTCGCCTTCTGGCGCGAGCACGGGCAACCGCTCCTGGGCAGCGCCCCCTATCACGAGATCGCCCCGCACCTGGTCCTGATGGCCTTTCTGAACCGCGTCGTCAACGGCGGCGGGACCCTGGAGCGCGAATACGCCATCGGCTCCGGGCGGATGGACCTGCGACTGCGCTATGGGGCGGTCACCCTGGGTATGGAACTGAAGGTCTGGCGCGACGGCGCCCCCGACCCGCTGACCGCGGGGCTGCGGCAATTGGACGGCTATCTGGCCGGGCTGGGGCTCGACACCGGCTGGCTGGTGATCTTCGACCGCCGAGCTGGTCAGCCGCCGATCGCGGAGCGCACCGCTTGCACCGAGGCGTTGAGTCCACAGGGTCGGCGGATCATCGTGGTGCGGGGCTGATCCGGGGCAGACAGCATGCCGATGGAACCTACTGCACCCATCCCGCCGTCGGACCAAGGCCCGCTGCCTGCGCTGCTCGACTGGGTGCGCGGCGTCGCCGACTCCCTTGCCGCCAGTTTCCACCACCCGGCGCAGCTCGCCGAGAATACGCTGGCCGGGCTGTTTGGAATGATCCTGTTTGCCGTCTTGGTCTGGGCGCTGTCCCGGCTCTGGCGGCTCGGCACCCTGCTGGTCAACCGCGTCCTGGTGCGTCTGGGTGCCGTCAACCTAAATTCGGCAGTGACTCACGCCAAGGCGCCAAGCTCGCTAAGAAATGCAATAGGGTAGAAAAACTTACCAGATTACGTGCAGGGTAAATGCCCGGCATTGATCATAACTCCGGCCGCCCAAGCGGCGGTTGGCGCCCCGCTGTAGGTCGGCCTTCAGGCCGACCGGGGGCGCCGCGATCGGTCTGAAGGCCGACCTACAAACCCGAAGCCCTACCGGGACAAGCTCGCCCTGTTGCAGCGCTTCGCCCTCGACAGCCTGCGCTAACCGACCGCGGGCCGCGACTTCGAGGTCTGGCCAGTCCGCGACCTGATCGCCGCCGCCCGTGCCAGGCCGGCGAGCCCCTACGGCGCGCGATCAGGATCTCCTGCGTCATCAGGCACGGGCTCCTCAAGCTCCAGCCGATTGAGGAATTTCCGGCCGGCGTCTGTTAACTTGAATTCTCCATAATTTTGATTCCAGCATATGACGCCAAGCGCATCGAGCTCACTTGGGAATGTATCATTATAAAATGGGTCTGAACCATCAAGAACCTCAGTACCGCCGGAGAGTTTCAATCGATTGGCACGGAGAAACCCGAGCAGGCCCTTATCTTCAAGAACTCCCCTAAGTTCCTGGAAGCTCAGACCAAGAATGGTATTGCCAGGTCGGCCTTCAGCAATCTGGCTCCGCAACTGCGCATTCTCTTTGCTGAGCCGGGCGATCTCGTCGGCAAGTGCCGGCATATTGGCCTCCTGACTTGCGCGGACCCAGCCGGGCAACTCGTCCCGTCGCGCGAATTGCGCAAGCGTCTCGCCGACTGTAATCTTGATGTCCTTGGCATCCTCCCAAAAGCGAACCATCTTGGTGAGCACGAGGGCACGGAAGCCCTTGAGCTGGTGCGCATGCTCGGTCTCGATAACGCTGGAGCCGTGGATTCTGATCCGGCTTTCAAGTGCCGCGTCCTTGATCACGCAGGCGAACAGCGGTTTACCCCGCGCAACCGCGTATTCGTATTCGATCTGGGTATAGCTTTTCCCGGTCTTCGGTTCGACACTGCCATAACGGCCGCCGAGGATCAGTAGATAAACGTCCGACTCGTCGATCCATTGGTTTATCACCTCCATTTGCGACTCGTCGCCGGATGTGAACAACTCCATCCCCGCCGGTATGTGGCCGGCAGTCAGTATGGCCTCGACCGCTGCCTGTCGTTCCAGCACCAGGTCGGTGTAGGTCGACGATACAAATACCTGAAGCCTCTTTCGAACAAAGCTGACCACGCTGGAGTCTCCGTGCAAGTGCAAAAGCCAAGGAAGACAAGGATATCACGGCGCATCGGCGACAACCGCGCGAGCCGCGAGGCCGCTGGTCCGCACAGCGGACCCTACGGAACGCGGCCTTACCGTAGGGTCCGCTGCGCGGACCAACCGCCGCTGATCGAAAAGATGACGGTCAGGTTTCGATGACCATCACCACCCGAATGGGTCAGGGCAGCAACCGCCCCGGCAGCCCCGCCAGGAAGCGCCCGGTGCTCGCCAGTTGTCGGCGCAGCAGGGCCCAGTCCTCCGCCCGTTTTTGCTCGTCCAGGCAGCGCAGCAGGCGCACCCGGTCGGCCGCGCCCTGGCGCTCGAGGATGGCGGTCCAGAGGCTGTCCGCGACGTTGTAGACAAGCCCCGCGGCCAGACAGACGGGGATGGCGTCGGTGAGCGGCACGGCGAGATCCTCCGCCGCGGCCGTGACCGCGGCGGCGATGTTGGTCGCCTTGGCGCCCTTGGGATTGGCCAGGTCATAGGGCGGCTGCCACTCCCGGGGCGGGCGCAACTGATCGATGTGGCTGACGGCGACCAAGAGCGGCGGGGGGTGATGGTCCGGGCGGGCGGCCCAGCGGGCGCGCAGCCCGTCGAGCGTCGTGCGCTCGCCCTGGCGGTCGGGCCGGTGGGCGGCGGTGACCCAGAGCACCAGGTCCGCGGTGTCCGCCAGCCGCTCCAGCGCCTTGGGGGTCAGGCCGGCGGTGTCGCAGCCCGGGGTGTCGAAGACCAGGGCGGCGGTGAGTCCGGCGCGCTCCAGGCGATAGGGGGTGACGGGCGCCGCGGGGTCCGGGAGGACGTCCGCGGGGGCCGTCAGGCGGCCGAAGAGGGCATTGATCAGGCTCGATTTGCCGGCGTTGGCGCGGCCCAGGACCAGGATCCGCAGGGGCTCGTCGGCGCGGGCGGCGGCGTCCGCCGCGGCCTGTCCCAAGTCACCGTCGGAGGCGGGGGTGAGCGCGGCGGGCCCGGCCTCGGTCAGGGTCAGGCGCCCGCTGTAGAGCGCGATGGCGTAATAGCCGACCTTGCGGATGTACTCCTGGAGCAGCCAGCGGTGCAGGTCGGTCCAGGCGGCCGTGAAGGACTGGCGACGCAACCGCTCCCAGGCCTCGCTCAGGATGGCGCCGGCAGGATTGAAGACCATCCGGCCGGCCCGGTAGAGCCCCAGCAGGTGCTCCGCGGTCGACTTCCAGCGGTAGGCGCGCACCAGGTCGCCGAGCGTCAGGCGGTGGCTGAGCGGGAGTTGGGCGGCGACCTCGGTGCGCAGGTCCCGGCAGGCGCGCTCGATGATCAGGAGCAGGTGGGGCAGGGTCAGCTCCAGCAGGGGCCGCTCGACCTTGGGGTGATAGACGCGCGCCACCAGTTCGAGTGCGTCGCGGCCCAGGTCCGTGAGCCGGGGGTTGTCGGTGAGTGGCCAGTCCTCGGGTTTGACCGCGGCGGCCATGGCCTCGATCCCGTCCCAGGCGGCCTTGGCGCGCGGCGGCCAGTGGGGATCGGGGGCCGTCTGCGCCCCGGCCAGCAGCCGCCGGTCCCGGCGGCGCAGCCAGAACTGGAAGCCGTAGCCCGCCGCGCTGCTCCCGACCATAGCGGCCAGCCACCAGGGGAGGTTCCCGGACTGCCACAGCCACAGGAGCCCGAGCGGCAGCAGCGCGGCCACCGGCAGGGTCCACAGCAGGAGCGCGATCAGGCGCAGACGGTCGAAGCGGTTGAACACGTTGTTTACCCGATCAAGAATAACTGTCCGCAAATGAACGCAAATGAACGCAAATAAGAATAAGTATGTTGCTCACGCGAGTCGGTCGGCGTAAGCCGGGGTGCGAGCGCGAATCAAATGACCCTAGAATCGGCAATTGCTCACGCAAAGACGCCAAGAACGCAAAGAAGAATAGAACTTTGCTGGCGATGATCCCGCCACCCGGTAGGTGAACCGTACGACAGAGATATCGCATTGAAAAACTTTGCGTCTTTGCGTCTTTGCGTGAAACAAATGCTCTTTCCAGGATGACTCATTCCTCTTGATTTGCGTTCATTTGCGTTCATTTGCGGACAAATCTCTTTTCTTCGTTTCTGCATCGCCGGGCGCCGCGTCGTGACTGAGTAATCGCGTGCCGGTCGCCAGGGCCTCGGCATAGACCCGTCGCAGGGCCGCCGGGTCGATCCGCCCGCCCAGGCGGCGGGTGCCGAAGTAGTAGCAGGCGGCCTTGCCGAGTGCGAAGGTGGTGGCACCGCTCGCGCTCGCCCCCCAGAGCGCCCCCAGGGTCTGACCCAGGTAGGGGACGAGCTTGACGACCTCACGGCCCAGGAACCGGGCCAGGTAGCTCACGCCCACCCCCAGCCCCAGGAGGCCCAAAAATTCCGACACCTGGCGCCCGCCCCAGCCCTGGCCGTAGATGGCCGCCAGGCTGTGCAGCAGCTTGGCCTGCACCGCCGGGACGCCCACCAGATCCACCAGCGGCAGGGCGCCGAGCGCGGCGGCGGCCAGGGCGTAACCGACTATATGGGGGTGAGCGGTGCGGGCGAAGCTGTCGCGCACCCCGGTGTCCGCACTCAAACGCTCCTGAAGCCCCAGGGTCGAGACCTCCCCGATGGCCGCCCATAGGGCCGCCAGCCCGTAGTCGGCCGGTTCCAGTCCGTCCTCGGGCAGGGTCAGGTCCACCGGCACCCAGAGCGGCGCCGCCGCCCCGGGCAAGGCGCCCAGTGCGGCCCGCTGCGCAAGCAGGGCGCGGGTCAGGTCGGCCGGCAGCGAAGACGGCCACGGCTGCCGGTCATAGGGATAGGGCAGCGGGTGTCCCGTCCCCGTTGGGTGGATGCCCGTAGGGCGGATGCCCGCAGGGCGATCCGCCACCCCGCCCCCACCCGCCGTAACACCCCCCACCCCTCCCGCCCCCGCCGCATCAACCGCATAGCCCTCATGCAGCCCAGTCTGAGCGATCACCACCGGCCACCGCGGGTGGCGGCCGCGCACCGCGCGCAGCACCGCAAAGACCGACTCCTGGGCGAGATCGGTCGCCTTCATCACCCCCAACACCAGGTGCGCCTGGGACTCGCAGTAGCGGATGTCCTCGGTCGGGTCATAGGCGACCTCACCTAAGCCCCGGGTGTCGAGGAAGCGCACCACCGGCGCCTCGGCCGGGAAGTCGTAGAAGCGCGCCGTGCGGGTGCAGGGCCGAAAGCCGTTGCCGATCGCAGCATTCGGGCTCCCGGTCAGGGCGCGGATGATGGAGGTCTTGCCGGCCTGCGCCTTGCCGAGCAGCCAGACCACCGGCAGGGGTTGACGCTCCCGGGCCTGGCGCAGCGCCGCCTCCAGGGCCGCGTCCTCCACGTGCGGGTGCAGCAGGCGCTCGCGCAGGCCGCGCCAGTCCTGATACCAGGGCGTGAATGGATCGGTCTCGTTCATACGCACTTCCTGGGGGATGTCTTGGGCGCTCGCGGAAAGGAGCCGGGGCGTCCCGCCCCGGCTCCTGTTCAGGTACCCAGCCGCGCGCGCAATGCCGCCAGGGCCTCGTTCTGACTGGCCGCGGCCATGCACTCCTCCATCACTCGCGGGTCCAGCCCCGGCAGAAAGCGGCTGCGGACCGCCGCCCGATAGCCATCCTCCCCCAGGTTGAAGAACCGCAGCCGCCCCTCCTGCCAGACCCAGACCTCCGGGACCCCGAGCCCCCGGTAGACCTCGAGCTTGTCGATCCCGCCCCGGGTCCAGACCACCTCGACGGCGAAGTCCGGCAGCGTCGGGGTGCCGGTCAGGGGGCCGATCACATAGCACTCATCGGCCTCGGCGCCGCGTTCCTGTTCCTCGTTGTGCAGGGTCCAGGAACCGAAGCCTTCCAAGGGGACGCCGGTGAGTTCACTGTAGAATTCGATCAGGCGCCCCAGACGGGTCTTCGACTCCTCGCGGTAGAAGGACGGCGACATCAGTTCCAATTCCCCCGCGAGATAGGTCAGCCGCGGCACGGCCCGCTCGCCGCGCAGGTCGAGCAGGCGCTGGTAATCCGCCCAAGTGACGCCGGTCAGCCGGACGCGCTGGTCGATCCGGCTGGGGTCGGGGCCGGGGTCCGGAACGCTCGACGGGGGAGGCATCGGGGGCGTCGCCCGGGACGCGGGCGGGACGGACAGTCGGTCGGCGGTGGCGGCCATCGGTTCACCCTCACGGCAGGTGGGTGGGCTGGGGTTCGGCCCTGAGCCTAGCACAAAGCACTGCCGGCCTGGGCTGCGCGCTGCCGGTGAGCGCCGGCCACCTGGGATCGCCGAGTTGCACTCGGCGACGCTGCGCGGGGGCGGCGGCCCCTTTGATGCCCGGGATCAACCCGGGGGCGGCGCCGACTGCAAGTCGGCGATCCCGGGAGGGTGCGCCAGGCGCCGTTGCGGCGTCCGAATACAAATAAATATTTAGACATCGACCGACGACAGGGTATTGCCATCAGTCGGGGGGGGGGTACCGTCGGGATTCCCATCCACACCTTTTGAAGCCCATCGCCATGCACCGATCGACCCGCCTATGCCTCCTGCTGCTCGCCCTGGCCCTGCCGGGGTTGACCCCCGCCGCGGTCATCACGCTGTCTGACAATGTCAGTCAACCCGACGGTGGATCTCAAGGCATTGGCTCTGTTTACCGGGTAGCCCAGGCGTTCTCAACCACCGGCTCAGCCTTCAGGATCACAGACGTGGCCCTGCTGCTAGAGCGCGACAGTAGCACGAGCGGGGACTTTCTCGTTTCCATTTTCGACAATTCGGGCACCGGCGGCACGCCTGGTGCGCAGGTACAGGTGGTCGCCACGGTAGCGGCCTCGTTGCTCGGCACTAGGCGTGCGCTATACGACATTCCCAACCTGAGCATCACCCTGACGCCCTCCACAAGCTACTTTCTCTTACTCTCTGGCCCCAGTATAACGGGCGGCTATGTTGCCTGGAGCGGCACTGACACGACCTCCGGCACGGGCTTCCCCTCGGCCTATAGCTATAGTACCGATGGCGGGGCTTCTTGGACAGCGAATAGCATGTCCTTCCCTATGCAAATGCGCATCCAGGCTGAGGAGACGGCGGTCCCCGAGCCGGCCACCCTGGCGCTCTTTGCCATCGGTCTGGCGGGGTTGGGCGCGCGCCGGGCCGCACGGCGCCGGTGCTGAGCGGTGTCCCGCCGCGCTTGAAGACCCTGGAGTCCAAGGCTTCAGCCTTGGCCCGCCCCAAGACTGAAGCCTTGGACTCCAGTCCGGTCCCGTACGAGCGGCGTCCCGTTGCGATTGCGCACCCGCAGCGGGACGGGGCGCGCGCTCAGGCCGCGCCCGTTGGGCCGAGACGCCCGCGCAGGACCCTCAGGGCGGCGCTCTGAGTGGGGGCGGCCATGCATTCCTCCAGCAGGCGCGGGTCCAGGTCGGGGAGGAAGCGGCTCTGCGCCGCCTCGCGGTAGCCCCGCGCCCCCAGGGCGAAGAAGGTGAGCCGCCCGTCCTTCCAGACCCAGACTTCCGGCACGCCGAGCCCCTGCCAGACCGCCAGTTTGTCGATGCCACCGCCGGTCCACACCACCTCAATCACAAAGTCCGGGCGCTCGGGCGTCGCGGCCAGGGGCCCCAGCGAATAGCACTCGTCCGGCTCGGCCCCACGCCGGCGCCGCCGGTTCCTGATGGTCCAGGAACCGTACCCCTCCAGCTCGATGTCCCTGATCCGGGCATAGTCCTCGACCAGGCGAGCGAGGCAGGTCTTGAAGACCTCGTGATGGACGGACGGCGACATGAGTTCCAGTTCCCCGTCGAGATAGGTCAGACGCGGCACCGCCGATTCCCCGCGCAGGGCGAGGAGGCGTTCGTAATCGGCCCAGGCAACGCCAAATAGCAGCACCCGCTGGTCGATCAGGTCGGGGTCGGGGGTGACCGCCAAGGCATCGCGCGGCGGCAGTGGCGGCGCGGTGTTGGGGATCGGGAGTCGTTCGGCGGTGGCGGGCATGGGATCACCCTCGCGGCAGGCGGCTAGGCTCGTCCAGAAAGGCGGGCAGGTTGAGGTCCAACCATCTTGAGCATGTGCGGCTCCGTGAAAACGGCATTTTCATGCTGCATCATAGAGAGCGCCCGGGGGTGCGGCAAGACCGTGGACTGGATTTAATCCAACCAGCCGGACGCCCCGCGCAAGCTGTGTGTAAGATGCCGCCCATGAACGGGCGCCGCGGCGCGCGGGCCGCGCCGCGGCGGGCGCGCCTTGCCGACCCGAAACTTGAGTGGGCTGCGGGCACCCGGGCCGCGGGGCCCGCAGCGATCACGGTTGGAGAGCGCACGTGCTGTATGCCTACAGAATCCAAGGTCAGACGACCCAACTCATCGAGGACCCGGAGCAACTGCCGGAGGCGGCCTGGATCGATGCGGCCGAGCCCACCGAAGACGAGTACGCCCTGATCCGCTCCTTCGTCCCCCACCAACTGCCGGAGGACGACGACGCCGACGAGATCGAGGCCAGCACCCAGACCTTCATGGACGACCAGGGCATCCACCTCTCCACCCTGTTCCTGCATCGGGTGGAGGGCCGCCCGGAGAACACCAGCGTCAACGTGGTCTGCACCCGCGAGCGCCTGATCACCATCCATGACCGCGACGTCCCCGCGATCCGCCTGATGCGCATCCGGGTGCGCCGCCGGGCGGACCTGCTCAACGAGCCCACCGGGCTCCTGGCCGGGCTCTTCGAGACCGCGGTGCAGGATTTGGGCGATACCCTGCAGGAGCTCTACCGAGACCTGGAGCAGACCAGCTTCCGCGTCCTGGAGGACCCGGACGCGGACCTGGAGCGGTCGCTGGAGCGCCTGGCGCATCACGAGAACCTGAACGGCAAGGTCCGCCTCTGCCTCATGGACGCGCGGCGCGACATCGCCTTCGTGTGGCGCAGCGCCCAGGCGTCCAAGCCCTGTGCCAAGCGGCTCAAATACCTCCTCTCCGAGATCGACGCCCTGCTGCCCCACAACAACTACCTGTTCGAGAAGGTGACCTTCCTGCTCCAGGCGGCCCAGGGTTTCATCAACATCGAGCAGAACAAGATCATCAAGATCTTCTCGGTGGCCGCCACCGCCTTCCTGCCGCCGACCCTCATCGCCAGCATCTACGGCATGAATTATCAGCACATGCCGGAACTCAACTGGGAATACGGCTACCCGTTTTCGGTGTTGCTCATGGTGATCTCCGCCGTACTGCCGATCGCCTATTTCAAGCGCAAGGGGTGGCTCTGAGCCTGTAGGATGGGCAGAACGCAGCGATGCCCATCTGCCAGCCCGCGACGTTGCTTCCGCACCGAGGAGCGCGGCGGGACGGGGCATTCTGAGTCTGCACGGCGGGACGGGGCATTCGCCCCGTACCGAATGTTTATTCCGCCGCCGACCGGTGGCACGAACCGTCGGTCCGGAGAAGACGTTTCGGACGGGGCGAATGCCCCGTCCGGCGCAGAGTGATGCCCATCATCCAGCCCGCGACGCTCGCGGCGGGACGGGGCATTCGCCCCGTCCCGAACGTTTGTTCCGTCGCCGACCGGTGGCACGAGCCGTCGGTCCGGAGAAAACGTTTCGGACGGGGCGAATGCCCCGTCCGGCGCAGGAGACGCTGCCGCAGGGGCGGCGGCCCCTTTGAGGTCCGGGATCAATCCGGGGTAGCACCGACTGCAAGTCGGTGATCCCGGGAGGGTGCGCCGCGCGTCGTTGGGGATGTGAAGAAATCTTTACAAGCTGAAGTTTCCGGCTTTTCCAGGGGGGGTACCAGAGGGGAGGGGGGGTACGCTGGGGGGATTTTCGGGGGGTTTGCGCAGATCCAGCCAAACCCTGCCAAAACTCCCGGCCCCAAGTGCCTGGCCCTGGAGAGCTTTCAGAACCCCGAAACTTCAGCTTTACAAGTCGGCTGACCAAAGGGTATTGCCGTCAGTCGGGGGGGGGGTATTGTCGCGATTCCCATCCTCATCGATATGAAGCCCATCGCCATGCACCGATCAGCCCGCCTCTGTCTGCTTCTCCTCGCCCTGACCCTGCCGGGGCTGGCCCCCGCCGCGCTCATCACGCTGTCTGACAATCTCAGTCAAAGCAAGGACGGCACAAGGGTCGTTGACTTTTTTTACTCTCGGGCACAGGGGTTCTCAACCACCGGCTCAGCCTTCCGGCTCACCGACGTGGCGCTGCAGCTAGCCCGTGCCATCGACACGGGCGGGAACTTGCTCGTTTCCATTTTCAACAACTCGGGCACCGACGGCACGCCTGGTGCGAAGATGGCGGACGTCGCCACGGTCGCGGCCTCGGCCCTCGGTACCAGCTCTGCGCTCTACGACATCCCCAACCTGAGCATCACCCTGACGCCCTCGACCAGCTACTTTCTCGTACTCTCTGGCGCCGGTCTAACGGACGGCATGGTTTTCTGGGACTATACCGCCTCCACCTCCGGGACTGGTTTCCCCTCGGCCCGTAACAGTGCCGAGCTCGACTCCTGGGGTAGTAATTCCATGACCAACCCTCAACAAATGCGCATCCTGGCCGAGGAGACGGCGGTCCCCGAGCCGGCCACCCTGGCGCTCTTTGCCATCGGTCTGGCCGGTTTGGCCGCGCGCCGGGCCGCCCGGCGCCGGTGCTGAGCGGTGTCCCGTCGCGCTTGAAGACCCTGGAGTCCAAGGCTTCAGCCTTGGCCCACCCCAAGGCCGAAGCCTTGAACTCCAGCCCGGTCCCGTGCGAGCGGCGTCCCGCCGCGATTGCGCCCCCGCAGCGGGACGAGGCATGCGCCCCGTCCCGAAGGTTTAGTGCGTCGCCGGCCGTTGGCACGAGCCCGCGGGGCCGGAGAAAACGTTGCGGACGGGGCGAATGCCCCGTCCGACTTGGAGCGCCGGCCACCTGGGATCGCCGAGTTGCACTCGGCGACGCTGCGCGGGGGCGGCGGCCCCTTTGAGGTCCGGGATCAACCCGGGGTAGCACCGACTGCAAGTCGGTGATCCCGGGAGGGTGCGCCGCGCGTCGTTGCGGATGTGAAGAAATCTTTACAAGTCGGCCGACCAAAGGGTGTTGCCGTCAGTCGGGGGGGGGTATTGTCGCGATTCCCATCCTCACCTATTGAAACCCATCGCCATGCACCGATCAACCCGCCTCTGCCTCCTGCTCCTCGCCCTGGCCCTGCCGGGGTTGACTCCCGCCGCGATCATCACGCTATCTGACAACGTCAGTCAAGGCTTAGCAGGATTTAGGATTATTGGCTCTCTTGCCTGGAAAGCTCAGGCGTTCTCAACCACCGACTCAGCCTTCAGGATCACGGACGTGGCCCTGCCGCTATCCCGTAACGACGTCACGGGCGGAGACTTGCTCGTGTCCATTTTCAACAGCTCGGGCAGCGGCGGCACGCCTGGTGCGAAGCTGGCGGATGTCGCCACGGTCTTGGCCTCGTCGCTCGGCACCACCAGTTCTGCGCTCTACGACATCCCCAACCTGAGCATCACCCTGACGCCCACCACAAGCTACTTTCTCGTACTCTCCGGCGTCGGTCTTACAGGCGGCGCTGTTTGGTGGGACGCCACTTTATCCACTTCCGGGACCGGCTTCCCCTCGGCCAGAAACTCGAGTGCTGACGGCGGGGCCTCCTGGGGCGCGAACAACATGGAGTTTCCCAATCAAATGCGCATCCAGGCTGACGCCGGCGCGGTCCCCGAGCCGGCCACCCTGGCGCTCTTTGCCATCGGCCTGGCCGGGTTGGAGGCGCGTCGGGCCGCACGGCGCCGGTGCTGAGCGGTGTCCCGTCGCGCTTGAAGACCCTGGAGTCCAAGGCTTCAGCCTTGGCCGTCCCCCCAAGGCTGAAGCCTTGGACTCCAATCCGGCTCCGTGGGAGCGGCGTCCCGCCGCGATGCGACCTCGCGGCCAGCCCGGACGCCGGGAATCACGCCGGGACGGCGCTCCCACCGCTGCGTCACTTTCTGCCATAGGCTTGGTCATGGTCGACGTGCACGGCCACAAAGCGCGTGGCATCGCCCTCCCGCACCACGACGGCCCGACAGGCGCGGGACAGCCGGATGGTGACGAGACCCGGCTCACCCTTGCTCTGCTCCCACTTGAGCCCCGGGTCGCGATCGGCCGCCGCCCAGTCCAGGGCACGCACCTTGCGCAAGGTCTTGAGGATCAGCCGGATCTGCGTGACCTCGAGCGCCAACAGGTCGTCCTGAAAGGCGGGCAGATTGAGGTCCAGCAGGACCCGGGCGGTCATTCCCCGCCTTCCACCCGTGCCGCGAGCTGCTCCAGGTCGGTCTCACGCGGCGGGTGCTCGGCCATCCAGACGGCGGCCTGGGCCAGGCGCGCGCGCATTTCCGGTGTATACAGCCAGGCATCCGCCTCGGGAATCACCCGCACGGGCTTCAGGAGGATGCCGCCATCGGCCTGGATCTGCATCTCGAAATAGCGCCCGCCATACTGTTTGCCCAGCGAGATCTGGCCGCTGGTGCCAACCATCTTCAGCATGTGCATTCCCATGAAAAACCAACTTTCATGCGGCATGATAGGCGGCGGCCGGGAGTGCGGCAAGGCCTTGGTCATGATCGCGGCCACCGGGCATCGTAGGGTGGACAAGCGCAGCGCAGTCCACCAGCGGCGGCGCGGGATTCGGTGGACTGCGCTGCGCTTGTCCACCCTACGGCTGGAACCCTGATCCAGGCCTGCCGCAACACGGCGAACGGGATTTAATCGAACCAGCCGGACGCCCCGCGCAAGCTCTGTGTAAGATGCCGCCCATGAACGGGCGCCGCTGCGCACCGGCCGCGCCGCGCCGCGGCCGGTGCGCCTTGCCGACCCGAAACTTGAGTGGGCCGCAGGCACCCGGGCCGCGGGGCCCGCAGCGATCACGGTTGGAGAGCGCATGTGCTGTATGCCTACAGAATCCAAGGTCAGACGACCCAGCTCATTGAGGACCCGGAGCAACTGCCGGAGGCGGCCTGGATCGATGCGGCCGAGCCCACCGAGGACGAGTACGCGCTGATCCGCTCCTTCGTCCCCCACCAACTGCCGGAGGACGACGACGCCGACGAGATCGAGGCCAGCACCCAGACCTTCATGGACGACCAGGGCATCCACCTCTCCACCCTGTTCCTGCACCGGGTGGAGGGCCGCCCGGAGAACACCAGCGTCAACGTGGTCTGCACCCGCGAGCGCCTGATCACCATCCATGACCGCGACGTGCCAGCGATCCGCCTGATGCGCATCCGGGTGCGCCGCCGGGCGGACCTGCTCAACGAGCCGACCGGGCTCCTGGCCGGGCTCTTCGAGACCGCCGTCCAGGACTTGGGCGACACCCTGCAGGAGCTCTACCGGGACCTGGAGCAGACCAGCTTCCACGTCCTGGAGGACCCGGACGCGGACCTGGAGCGGTCCCTCGAGCGCCTGGCGCGTCACGAGAACCTGAACGGCAAGGTCCGCCTCTGCCTGATGGACGCGCGGCGCGACATCGCCTTCGTGTGGCGCAGCGCCCAGGCGTCCAAGCCCTG
>Ga0247837_1001683_pt1 | contig 44701 bp, 33 predicted proteins | sample LaCtaG_2_FD_187115 | JGI IMG/M metagenome (GOLD analysis project Ga0247837, IMG submission 187115) | Freshwater microbial communities from meromictic Lake La Cruz, Castile-La Mancha, Spain - LaCruzMarch2015_14.5m | ecosystem: Environmental > Aquatic > Freshwater > Lake | place: Spain: Castile-La...
AGAAGAACCGGGGCGGTCAGGACGAGGCATGTGGCGAGTGTAAATGGTTACCGGCGGGCCAAACCGAGCGAACAATGGCGGAAGTGCGTGCGTTGTTGGATATACTCACCCACCCGTGTCACGAAACCTTCGATTCCTGCTTGCACTCATCACCGTGACCCTCGTCGCGGCGGGTGGAGTTGGTCTTCGAGCGCTGCATCTGACGGCTGAATCAACTGCCGGGCACGCCCACGTTGCCTGCGCAAGTCATACCGATCACGGGCACCACGCCGATACGGCTCGTAACGCTAGCGATCACGGCAGTGGTGATCATGATGATCACGATGGTCATGACGACCATGATGGTCACGGCGATCATGCTGCTGCCCCACAACAGCACGACGAATCCACCTGCGCCACCTGCGAACTGCTTCTGACGCTCGCAACCACTACGGGTGCCGAGGTACCTGTACCAGCCTTCCACGCGCTCGTAGCCGTTGTCAGTTGGCCGGCACCCGCGCTCCTTGCTGCACCGCTACCGATCCCGGCGCTCGCGGCTCGACCACCCCCAACCTGCTGACCTGATGTGCCGCGTTGCCTGAAGGGCAATGCCGTCCGGCGCTCGTGCGCACGGACACTTCTACGCACATATTGCGTTTCTGCATCCGCAGAACGCTGAAGGTTGGCATCCATATGCATTCTCGTTTTGACTGCAGAGCGCAACGCTCGGCATTCACCATCATTGAGTTACTTGTTGTCATCGGCATCATTGGCGTCCTCACCAGCGTCATGATTCCGGCGATCTCCAGCGCGCGGCGTACAGCCTTAGCAACGGCAGATCTCTCGAACCTCCGCGGACTCACCGTGGCACACCTTGCCTACATCAATATGAACGAGGAACGGTTCGTTGATGTTGGACTTCCGCACGGTTCGTTTGCCAATGCACAGAACTCGTTTGTCGAACGGCTCCGCCCGTACTTCGGGAATAGCCCGATTGCGCTGAAGAGTCCGCTTGATCAAAGTCCGCACTGGCCACTTGAGGCTGGTGGCGACGGCGAACCCGTGGGCAACAGCACTCCCGCGCTGTATCGACGAACCAGCTATGGAATGAACAACTACCTCTCGCGCACCTACTCCCCACTGGTTGCCCTTGATGGACCAGGAGCAGGTGCCGACCGGCTTCAGCAGGTGCAGAATCCTGACCGGATTGTCTGCTTCCTGCTGATGGCGGAACAAGGCAGCTTTGCCTCGGCCGACCATCCGCATATCGAGGACTGGGCTTCAAGCCCAGACCCCGCCAAGACCGCGGCTTCACAGGTGCAGATCAATGCGATCGACCGGCGGACTCCTGGTAGCGGAAGCCAGAGCAATTATGCGTTCGTGGATGGGCACGTTGGCACCCTGCAGTTTGAGGATGTCTATCGCAGCATGCAGGAAAATAAATTCGACCCTGATTTGAACTGATCTGCACTGATCAGGACTGATCAGGACTGACCTGCATCACTACATCATTTACGGAGAACTGAAATGCAACTTCACATTCAATCGCGCAGCACGTGCTTAGCGGTCATCCTGACTACCGCGGCTTCCGCATCCGCCCAACACACGGGTGACATTGGCTTGCGGACCGTGGACGGTCGCGTAGCCACGACGGCCGTGACTGCCACCGGAAACGGCGAAGACCAACGCGTCTTTGCTGGCGCGTTCGGTGACACTGGTTCCACGTGGTTCACTAGCAATCCAGGCTATGACGCCTTACCTGGAACTTTCGCAGCCGGCACCCGAATCGGCTTCCGATTTACTGGACCAATCTTGGTCTGGGATGGCGCCACATTTGTGGAAACATCCGCTGCTGGCCCACTTGCTGGCGAACGTCTGCGCATCTCCTACCTCACCGCCAATGCCACAAGTGCAAGCGGTCCGGTTGCTGGCTTTGATCTTGCAGTGCAATCCGATGGCGGTTGGCATCGGCATCTTTCCATGACATTGCAGCCAGCGGCAGGCTCGGCGGCGCCCGATGTCGGCGTGTATCTGGCACCGTTTGAAATGTATTCCACCTCGCCAACACTGCTGCCCTCGCAGGAGTACTGGATCATTCTGAATGGTGGCGCATCACAGGCAACCTTTGACGAGGCATTTGCAGCGGCACAAGACGCCATGAATCCACCAGCTTGCATTGGCGACCTCAACGGTGATCGAACCGTGAATGGCGCTGATCTTGGCATGCTTCTTGGTGCATGGGGATTGTCCGGCAGCGCAGATCTTGACAACAGCGGTGCTGTTGATGGTGCTGACCTCGGCACGATGCTCGGCGCATGGGGGGCGTGCCCATGACCCCCATGATGCCAATGCGGATAGCTCCGCACCGCAACAACAAAAATCCCAGTCAACAATAACCGCCACCTCACTTTGCCTCTGTTCCCACCTCTGCACTACTCCCTCATTTCTTTCAGGAGTTTCCAATCATGTCACGTACTTTCATTGTTTCCTCCATCGTTGCCGCCTCCATTGCATCAGTGACCTTCGCAGATAAGAACGCGCCGCATGCAGACATTTGGGTCACCGCACTCGGAGGTTCGCTTGTCACCGGCGGATGGGACGACGTCAGTGGCGAGGTAATCGCCCCATCGCTTCGTGTCTTTGAAGGTGAACTTGGCCTTGACCCGCTGTTCCCATTCTCCGGTGATGAACCAGGAATCGGATCAGACTTAGTAGGCACCACGCTCACGATGAACCTGCTTCAAGGGATCAGCGTCTGGAACGGCAGTGGGTACACCACGTCGCCGTATTCCATGCTGGCTTCCTATGCCGGCCAAGATGCTTCGAGCACCTCTGGTGGTTCGTTCAGTTTCCTCGTGTCGCAAGGCCTTGACCTGCACCCCGAGTACACACTTCTCGGTACCGGCGGCGCAGATCCGGCCAACGGCATCTACCTCGTCGCATTCACCATGGGCGCACCGGGCTACGCAACCAGTGACACCTTCTGGGCAGTGCTCAACCTGAATGAATCGGAAGAAGCGCACGGCGCAGCCACCGCATGGGTTGAGGCGAATCTCGTCCCCGCACCCGCTGCATTGGTACCGATGATGCTCGCGTTTCTTACTTCGGGGCGTTCCAGAACACGGCGTCAATCGACGCGGGCTGCTTGCTGATAGTCCCTAACTCTTGCAGTTGAGCGACCAGCGTCGTCCAACGTTCGCTGCTCATGCTGCCGATCTCGTGCGCCCCGGTTCCGGGCGGGGCCACGAGGTCGCGCTGTTTTTCTGCAGCAATGTTCATCGCTTCGACGCTCATGGCCGGATTGAGTTTGGAAATCTCAACGTTGTACTTGGCAGGATCCGCCAGGTAACGCGTCCAACCCTCGCGCAAGGCGCGCACTAACTTTGCTGCCACTTCTCGGTGCTCAGCGAGCCATGACGCCTTGGTCACCACCAACACGGCGTACGGGTCGTAGCCACTTGCAGCGAGTGAGAACACCCGCACTGGAACCTTCTTCAGTTCCATCTGCACCGGTTCCGCGGTGACAAAGCACTGCTGCCCCTGCACTGCACCACGCTCAAATCCTGCGAGCCCCGCGCCGGTTGGAACAATGCGTACCTTGCTATCAGGAACCTTCTTGCTCAGGTACTTGAGATACGGAAGCCCTGCTTCCACCGCTACCGTTGCGTCTGACTTCCACAACTCTTCCAATGAAGTCCACGGCGCATCGGCTTTGACCATGATGCCCATCGGGCTGGTCTCAAACACTGAGAACACGGCCGTGAGATCGCCGCCCTTCTCATTGAGTGTGAGCATCTGATCTGCCGATGCAATGGCGAACTCCACCTGCCCACTTGAAGCCATCTGCGGCGCGGGCGTTCCTGCGGCACCTTTGATGATCTCCACGTCAATGCCTTCTTGCGCATACAGCCCGTCTTGCAACGCAGCGTAGAAACCGCCAAATTCCGGCTCGGGAACCCAATTCAATTGAATACGAACACGCTCGCCACTGGCAGTGTTCGCAACACCTGCGTTCGGGCGATTCAGTACGTACAGCAGGATGAGGGACACCACCACTGCGTCGACAAGAATGAAACCGATCAGTAGTTTGCGGCGGTCAATATTCATGCGGGAAGCCTAGCGCGGTCATCCCGCGGAGGCATGCCACCGACGCAGCAAAATCCAGCCCACCAGACTGACCACCCCAAAGAGTGCGAACCCCACCAGGGCGGCCACGCTCACTGCGGCAAACACCAGATCCGTGCGATTTTCGCGGATAGCACTGACAATCAGAATTCCCACCGGCGACTGATCCCCAGCGAACGCACCCACAAATTCTCCAACAATCGCGCCGATGACTGAAAGACCGGCAGCAATGCGCAGCCCGGTGACGATGGACGGAATTGCCCACGGCAACTCCAACTTCCACCACCGCTGCAAACGCGAAGCACGATTCACTGCAAAGAGTTCCACTAACCCAAGATCCGTGGAACGCATTCCATCAAGCGTGGCCGCAAGCACCGGAAAAACTGAAACGATCACTGCACTGGCAATACTGGTTCGCGCTCCGTACCCGCACCACACCACCAACAGTGGCGCGATCGCCACCAGTGGGACCATCTGTAAGAGCGTGGCAATGGGGTACAGCCCGCGCATCAGAAATTTGCTCGCTGCCAGCATGCTGCCCAGCGTCACGCCGATGACTGCAGCCATCAGAAATCCAAGCACCGCACTACTACCAGTCATCCACGCCGCTGCCAGGAGCGCTTGACGTGATTGAATCATGGCATGAACAACTGCCAGTGGCGCGGGCACCAGAAATTCACTCGGCGCAAAGAGTGACACGGCGCCCTGCCAAACGGCCAGCAACACTAGGACCACCGTCAACGATGGAATCACTGCCTGCGCAGCACGCATCACCACGGACGATACTGGCGGCACCGCGCGCTTGGAATCGCTTCTACTCATCGCTGCTCCCCCACCATGGCTTCGCCCAAGGAGCGCAGCACTTCGGCAGTGACTGCGGCAAACTCAGGGGTAGCACGCAATGACGGGGAGTGATGGGCGAATGACGGCGTGAACTGCGCAACAATGCGTCCAGGCGCAGGGGCCATCACCACTACCTGTTCGGCGACGTAGGTCGCTTCCACAATCGAGTGCGTCACCATCACAACGGTCATTGCCAGTTCAGCCCAGAGGGATCGCAAGAGGTCATCAAGTGCATGACGCGAAATCTCATCAACCGCTCCGAATGGTTCGTCAAGAAGTAACAGTTGCGGCGCGGTCACCAGCGCGCGAGCGATGGATACACGCATACGCATACCGCCGGAGAGTTGCCCCGGAAGCTTGCGGGTGGCACTACCAAGTCCAACGCGTGTCAGCATGGCGGTGGCACGTTCGATTCGCTCAGCAGGTGCTACGCCGGCAAGTTCCAGCGGCAGCGCCACATTGGCAAGCACTGTTCGCCACGGCAGCAAACGTGCCTCTTGAAATGCAAACGCGGTACGCGGCTGCTGCAGTGCACCGGCAGCACCATGAAAGATCACGCGGCCGCTCGTGGGGCTATCAAGTCCGCCGATCAACCGAAGCAGCGTGGTCTTTCCACAACCGGATGGCCCCACCAAGACCGTCATCGAACCAGCGCGAATATCAAACGACGCCCCCGACAATGCGACAAAGCCGTCGTCATAGACGCGACCAACCTGCGAAATTTCAATCCGCTGCAGCACGAAGGAATACTACGCAGTCCGAAGGTACAGCAACATGCCACGCACATGGCAAACGCGTTTCAAGACGCCTTGACACGCACACGAGCACCAGGAACCGCACCCTCAATGGAACTGACCAAGGCATCAATGTCAAATTCCGATCCCGTCTGCCCAAACATCTCCAGTGTGCGCTCCGTGCTGTTGGGGGTCGCACGAAGTACCGAGAAATGCTGCTCTTGTAAGAGCGTGGTGATCGCCGCCTGCACCTGAGCCAGGTCCCCATTCTTACGGATCCGAACGCGCACGTGCACAAACGCCGTGCTGTTCATCCACCAATTGGCAATGAACACCACGGTCAATGAAAGTGCCACCAATGAGTACTCGCTCATGCCGCATGCCAGACCCAAGACGGTGGCAATGATGGCCACACCCGTTTGCCGTGCATCACCAAAGATGGTGCGGAAACGGACCAAGCCTCCGATACCAAACAAGACCAATGCGATCTCGGCTCCCAGTAGAAACTGTTCGCTCGATTGCACCAACTCCGCAGCGATGCAACCAACCAGCGCGCAGATCACCGTTGCCTTGCGTGTCTCTGCAACAGCTACTGGGTCAAAGCGAACCGCACGCCGCGGCGAAGCCGTCAGCGTCAGCGCCACGCCGATGGAGCACACCAGTCCCAGCACCAAGTCTGTCACATACGGAGCGTGCCGAAACAAGGTGAGTGAATTGGTAATGACGCGCCAATCATCGGGCCCCGGCAATTTGGACGACGTGTGCGAAGACGGCGAGCCTCCGGCCAGAATCGATAGTTCCTTCTCTGCTTCGTGCTTGCCGCCACTCATGGCCGCAGCGCTGGTCTCGCGGGGGCGATCGCCGATTTCCAAGCCCAGGTCGTTGGCACTCTCAATCAGCGCGTCGGTGCCGCTGCGACCGCGCGAGCCATCCGTTGTCCGCGCTGAACAGGCGGCAATCAGCACGAGTGCAACAATCGCCGTGATGAATGGAATTGCGCCCCGGCGCAACGAAGCGAGCGATGCAATGCGATCGTTGAGTGTCATGCGTACCTCCATGTACACACGCATCGTCCCCGTTTGGCGGTAATCTTGCAAGTGCAACATGAAGCGCGAAGCATCCATCGGCGTGTTTATTTCAGCGGTCGCCCTCATTGGCATGCTGTCCATCCCCTATGTGTTTCCCCTGATTGAGGAGGGCAAGCACCTCCGGGAACACGCTGCGGCTGAAAGCGATGCCACTGCCGAACGCGCTGGAACCGTTGCCGACGGAGTTGCCCTGGCTGCAGGCGAGCGGGCGCACGGGCACGAACTGGCCCTGACCGCCCCGCACTGGTACGTCACCGTGCACGGCGATGCCGGCGCACTCGCCCAAGTGTTTGCCATCGACGGAAGCGGCAAGGTCATCGGGCCGATCCTGGGGCCCATCCCCGCCAAGGAACCACCACTCAGCGAGTTACGCGGAATGGAAATTCTTGGAAACGGCGACTTAGCCGTGATGAGCGCCAAGCGTGAATCCACCCGGGTGATCGTCTTTGGCACCCCCGATGATCGCACTGGCATCCGGCCCTACAAAGCCACATGGATTTCTGGCGGCGCAGCAAATCCCGGGATGGTGCACACCTACCAAATTGATGTAGGGCCAGACGGTTCGCTGTATGCCTCCAACCAGGACACCAACACCATCACTCGCTACCACGGACTTGGTCGTGGCAACGCCGGCAAACCACTCCCGGTTGCCAGTGGTCTTGAAGAATTCGGAACGCTTCCGCCCGGCACCGTGGTTCCCAACAATCAGCAGTCACCGGAAGGGCTGGGGTTAGTGCGCGGCTTCACGTTCGGCCCCGATGGGTTGCTGTACGTGTGTGACCGCGAGCGCTCCCGGATCGCCGTCCACGATCCCGTCACCGGTCGCTATGTCCGCAGTGAAATGAATGCGGCCACCGGGCTTCAGCATCCAATTCAGGCCATGTTTACCGCTGATGGCCGCGACCTCTTGGTCACCGACAATAAAGCCAACTGCGTGTGGAAACTGGTTGTTGAAACCGGAAACATCAGTCAGCTTGTGCAACCCGGCGATGGCGGACTCAGTGCTGCAAGTTCCATTGCCGTCCGCGATCACGTCCTGTACGTGGGCAGTCGACTCACCAAACAGATCCTGAAGTTTGATGCGAAGAAGGGAACATTCCTTGGCGTGTTTGCCAACCTTCCATCCAACCCGGAGTTCTTCATTCCGGTTTCGCAGCAGTGATCGTCCAGCAACGGTGAATGCGCCGATTGCGGAAATCATCAGGAACTGTTCGCTCACTGATTTCGCGCGACACAAATCCTGCGGGTAATTGCGCGGCATCAAATTTCAATTGCCGTGAGTTGCTGCTGAAATACAGCCAGCCGCCGGGTGCTAACCACTGCGTAGCCAACGCCACCAAGTGCGGCCAGTCACGGTCAACAGCAAAACTCTCTGCCTCCATGCGCTTGGAGTTTGAGAATGTCGGCGGATCAAGAACGATGTAGTCGTACCGCTCATCCGCGGCGGGGCCTGCTTGCAAGAACTGCAAGCAATCAGCCTTGACTAACCGGTGGTCCGGCCCCAAAGCAAACCCGTTCAGTTCCAGATTGCGCCGCGTCCAGTCTTGATAGGTCTTCGACATATCAACGGTGGTAGTACCCGCCGCGCCACCAGCACGTGCATACACCGTGAAACTTCCGGTGTACGCAAACAGATTGAGAATGCGTTTGCCTGCCGCGTAATGGCGAATGATGGAACGCGTCTTTCGATGGTCAAGGAACAACCCGGTATCCAAGTAATCCGTGAGATTCACTTCGAATTTGAGGCCCTGCTCTTCCACGGTGCGCACCATGCCCGTATCACCGACTCGGTCATATTGCTCAGTGCGATCCTTGATTCGACCGCGGTACTTCATGTGCAACTTTGATCCAGAGAGTTGCAATCCATCAAGTATTTCGCCTTCGCACATTTCTTCAAAGGCACGAACCTTCTCCGGCGTGTCATCACGCGTGCGCTGATACACCCACGCCACTGCCTCGCCGTCATACCAATCGACGATCGCAGGAAACTCTGGAATATCACGCTCATACAGCCGGTAGCAGGTAACACCACTTGCCTTCGCCCAACCACGCAGGTGGCGAAGTTGCTTGGAAAGTCGGTTGGCAAGCATCAGCATGTGGGCTCTCCAACAACCGCGTCAACCGCGCCACCGTCGGACATGGATTCCAAGTCAAACACCACCTCCATCGGCGACCACCACGCGTCGGTACTTGCTCCAGGAACGGGACGCTGGAATCGACGCATCAACTCGTCCCACTTCCGGCACTCTGGATCAGCGGCGTACTGCTGGTAGTCGCGGGCTGGATCAAAGCCATCAGGACCTTCGCAATACATAAAGAGCCGAGTTCCATGCCGAAAGATCCGCATCCGCTGAATACCGGCGGCGCGCAGTGCAGCCACCACCTTTGGCCAGACGGCGCGGTGGTGCTCCTCATAGACCCGAATCAAATCCGGGTCATCAAGTAAATCAATTGCCTGCGCAAAGAACTGCATACGGGTGAGGCTACCGCGCGCGCGTTCCGTACACTCGCGCCACGCATGGCACGCGAACGCACCACTCGCTCCCCCGTTACAGCACGCGTTCCACGCGCGGCCGCACTTCCAGCCGCCCCGCGCCTGAAACGCTCGGGCGCCGGGCGTGCTCCGTGCGGATTCGATCTCTTGGTGCTCACCGTGGCCAACGATGTGCAGCGGCGTTACGCCGAACAGATGTTGGACATCCGCCAGACGCTCGGCACACTCCCGCATGGCCTGGAGACACTGGTGATTGCCGATTCCGCCGGCAAACGAATCGGTAGTGGCGGCAGCACCCTCCTCTGCATGGCGGAGCTGGCGAAGCGCGGCATGCTGAAGAACGCGCGCGCGCAAGCGCATGGCCATCGCATCCTCATCCTGCACTCGGGCGGCGATTCGCGGCGCCTTCCATCATGGAGCGCTCCCGGCAAAATCTGGGTTCCGCTGGGCCGCACCGGGAGAGCCAAGGCCGTTCGCAGAAAGTTGGACGCAAACGCCGCGTGCGGCACTGCGCCCATCGAGACCCCGACCCATGGACTTGGCCCCTTCAATGTTCCCACGCTCTTTGACCTGATTCTTGCGGAACTCTCGCGCCTCACGCTGCCCGCTTCCGGCGGAGTGCTCGTCGCTAGCGGCGATGCGGCACTGCGACTTGCCGATGAGCACATCACGTTTGCCACCGGCGGCGCGACGGTCCTCGCCTTCCCCGGCGGGCCAGATCGCGCTGCGCGACACGGCGTGTTTGTTCTTGACAAACGCAACCGCGTGGTGAGCACGCTGCAGAAACCATCGCGAGTACAACTGCAGTCCGCCGGAGCGCTGTCTGCGAGCGGTCACGCGGCGATCGATAGCGGAATCTTCTTCTTTCCAACTGCAGCATGCCACGCACTTCTCCGCGGCGCCGGGGCAGATCCGCGCACCGGCCGCGCGCCTGCCGGATCACTTCTTGCAGAACTCACACGCGGAAATGCAAGCCTTGATCTCTATCAAGAGATCGCCCATGCCATGTCAAGCAGCGCGGAGCGCGCCACGTTCGTGACTCGATTTGCTGCTGGCGGCAGCAGCGCCCGCGAGCGCATGCTTGGCAAATTCTTCACCGCAACACATCAAGTAGCGCTGCACGCCACCCTCCTGAAGAAGGGGAGTTTCCTGCACCTGGGCACTACGCGAGAACTCATCGAACGACTTTCGTCAACCATGCCGGAGCGCATGTTTCCTGACCTACTCAACAAGCGCACGCACACTGGACCCGACAGCGTGCTTGCCTTGGAAACCGGCAAGGATGCGCATGCCCCGCGCGGCATCGCTCGTTACGCAGTGCCAATCGGAAGTACGCAACAGTGCTGGGTATTGCATGGCATTGACGACGATTGCAAGACCTCCGCAAGCGACGGCGGAACCGTGTGCGGCAAACCACTGCGGACGTTGGAACTGCAAACCGGCAGCAGCGCCCGCGCCATCTGGGGCAGTGCACCACACACGCTGTGGAACGCACGGATTTATCCCGTTGGTAAGCCAGATGATGCATGGCGCGCCATGCAATGGATACTTGGAGAGACGCGCGCTCCAGCCGCGTGGCGACGCATGCGCAAACTGTCGCTTGCAGAATTGATGCTGCTTGCAAATCCAGATGCACTCGCACGGGGGCACATCAACGCGCAGGCATACGCGCCGTGGCGCCCAACTGCCGTGACACCGCTTGATCGCGCCCGCGAGTATGCAGCGCGCGCTGCCATTGCTCAATCAAGCACCGCGCGAACAGCTGCGCGAACGGCGGCGATGTCTGCCGTCGGAGTGGCCGTCGCGCGCGACGCACTCATGCCGCGCGAAGTCCGTGCCTTTGCAGTGCGCCAAGATCAAGCAGTCTGGGCAAGTGCCCCAGTTCGCATTGACCTTGCTGGCGGATGGAGCGACACGCCACCGCTATGCATTGAGCACGGCGGCAGTGTGGTGAACGCAGCAGTCACGCTCGGAGGAACGCTTCCCCTGCAAGTCATGGTGCGCGTCACCGATACACCAGAAATCACTGTGCACTCGGTTGATTCAGGGCGAACCGGCCGGTATCGAAGTACCAGCGAACTTCTTGATCATCATGATCCCGCGGTATGGGATGCACTGCCGCGCGCAGCGCTGGTACTCAGTGGGCTTGTGCCGCGTGACCCCAAAGCAAATCTGCACACGCACCTTGAACGCGCCGGCGGTGGACTGGCCATCACACTCTTCAGCGCCGTGCCACGCGGCAGCGGCCTCGGCACCAGTTCCATCCTTGGAGCAACCATGCTCGCCACGCTCGACCGAGTGGCGGGACGTGCCACGGATCCAGCACACGTGGCGCGCAATGCTTCGCTCCTTGAGCAGATGATTCAAACGCGCGGCGGTTGGCAGGACCAAGTGGGCGGACTATGGGGCGGCATCAAATTGTGCACCACGCGCGCCGGCGTTCATCAGGTTCCACACGTGGCCCCCATCGCCGCTCCGCCCGCCTTCGTGCGCACATTGCACGAACGCGCGGTGCTCCTCTATAGCGGCCGGCGGCGCATGGCCCGCGACATTCTGGAAACCGTGGTGCTTCGTTACCTGCGCGGCGAGCACTCCGTGATGAACGCCCGCGCACGACTGGTGGCCGGCGCACACGCCATGGCAGACGAGATCGCCCGCGGCGATGTGTCAGCCTTCGCCCATCGCCTCGCGGAATATCGGGACCTGAAGCGCACCGTTGACCCCGCGTCAGTCACCCCGGAAATTGAGGCCAACGTTCGCCAACTGGGCGATCGGGTCGCCTCCTGGTCCATGGCTGGCGCTGGAGGGGGTGGATTCCTGCTCCTCCTGTGCCGGTCTGCCTCGGCCGCCCATTCAGTCCGAAATCAGCTCGAATCAGACCCTGGCCATCCACTGGCTCGGCCGTTTGCCTTCGAACTTGACCCCGGCGGCTTGCGCATTTCGGTCTTGTGAGCGCCGTCGCTGCTTATTGACTGATAATGTTGGCAATTCAATCCGTTGGCAATGACTCCACCGCCCCGCCGTCAAGTCTGACGTTCGGTACAATCCCAACCTCATCTGAGGGCCTTTCGGCCCTTGAACACACCCGTAGGACGAAAAAATGGCCAAGGCCCAAAACTGGACCCGATTCATCGTTCCCGCCACGCTCGCCGCGCTGGCGGTCGCGCCCGTTGCATTCGCAAGCGAGGCTGACCTGCAACTGCCTCCCATCGACGACAAGATCGTCTTCAGCGTGTTCGGCAAGCCGATCATGGGCGCCACGCTCATGTATGCGGGTCTTGTGGTCTCGCTGGTCGGAGCCCTGTTCGGAGTCATCCAGTACGTCCAAGTGGACGCGCTGCCGGTGCATCCGTCCATGCGCAACGTTTCCAACATCATCTGGGAGACCTGCAAGAGTTACCTCGCGCAACAGGGCAAATTCCTTGCGCTCCTGTGGTTCTTGATCGCCGGTGCGATGATCGTCTACTTCGGATTCCTGAATCCGATTGGCGCCGCGCACGGAGCAGTACCCGTTGAAGGCGCTGCCCCGCAAACGAGCCACGTCATGGCCGTTGGCATCGTCCTGCTCTGCTCGATCTTGGGCATTCTCGGTAGCTACAGCGTGGCATGGTTCGGTATCCGAATCAACACCCGCGCCAACAGCCGCACCGCGTTTGCAAGTCTTCGCGGCGACGCCCTGAAGACCTTGGCGATTCCACTGCAGTCCGGCATGTCGATCGGCATGCTCTTGGTCAGCGTTGAGTTGTTCTTCATGATCGGAATCATGATGTTCATCCCGTCGGAACTCGTGGGTGCAAGCTTCATCGGCTTCGCCATCGGCGAGAGTCTTGGTGCAACCGTGCTGCGCATCTGCGGCGGCATCTTCACCAAGATCGCCGACATTGGTAGCGATCTCATGAAGATCGTCTTCAAGCTTCCTGAGGATGATCCGAAGAACCCCGGCGTTATTGCTGACTGCACCGGCGACAACGCTGGTGACTCGGTTGGCCCAACCGCTGACGGCTTTGAGACCTACGGCGTCACCGGCGTTGCATTAATCGCATTCTTGGCCTACGCCCTCGGCGGCGGCTCGCCTGATGAGAAGACGATGTGCATGCAGCTCATCGTTTGGCTGTTCACCATGCGCGCGCTGATGATCATCTGCAGTCTCGTCAGTTACTACATCACCGAAGCATGGTCCAAGGCATCGTTCTCCGGCAAGAAGGAGTTCGACGAGGAAGCACCGCTGACTCGCTTGGTCATCGTGACCTCGATCATCTCCATCATCGCCACCTTCTTTGCCAGCCATGCGCTGCTTGGAACGCTGACGTACATGGGTTCAGAACTCAAGGACCTGTGGTGGATCTTGGCTTCGATCATCAGTCTCGGAACCGCTGCGGGCGCCCTCATCCCTGAGTTCACCAAGGTGTTTACGAGCACCAGCTCCAAGCACGTGAACGAAGTGACCAACGCATCTGCACAGGGCGGCGCCAGCCTCAACATCCTGTCCGGATTCGTTGCAGGCAATTTCAGTGCTTTCTGGACAGGTCTCCTGATCCTGGTGCTGATGGCTGCTGGTTGGAAACTCAGTGGCAATGATGATTTGACCCTGCTCATGCCGCTCGCTTACCGTGACTTTGCTGCACCGATCTTTGCGTTCGGTCTGATTGCATTCGGCTTCTTGGGCATGGGCCCAGTGACCATTGCCGTCGATAGTTTCGGACCAGTGACTGACAACGCCCAGAGCGTGTTTGAACTGAGCCGCATTGAAGCAGTCCCCAACATCAAGGAAGAGCTGAAGCGCGATTACGGCATCCATGCCGATTTCGAGCACGCCAAGCACCTTCTTGAGAAGGGCGACGGCGCAGGCAATACCTTCAAGGCGACTGCCAAGCCAGTGCTCATTGGTACCGCAGTCGTTGGTGCAACCACGATGATCTTCGGCATCATCCTTGCCCTCAGCAAGAACAAGATGATCGTGCCAGAAGGCAAGAACATCGAGAGCATCCTGAGCATCGTGCGACCAGAAATCCTGCTCGGTCTTCTCATGGGCGGCGCAGTGGTGTATTGGTTCACGGGCGCATCGACGCAGGCGGTTGTCACGGGCGCATACAGCGCGGTGGTCTTCATCAAGAAGAACATCAACCTTGACAAGGCCGAGGCGAGCATCCAGGACAGCAAGGAAGTTGTGAAGATCTGCACCATCTACGCGCAGCGTGGCATGTGGTACATCTTCTTGGCGGTCTTCTGCCTCTCGCTTGGTCTGCCCTTCTTCAGCCCGGTGTTCTTCATCGGTTACCTGATCGGCATCGCGTTCTTCGGCCTGTTCCAGGCAATCTTCATGGCGAACGCCGGTGGAGCATGGGACAACGCCAAGAAGATCGTGGAAGTGGACATGCGCGCCAAGGGCACTGAGTTGCATGCGGCGACCGTGGTCGGCGACACCGTCGGAGATCCCTTCAAGGACACCTCCTCGGTCAGCCTCAACCCGGTGATCAAGTTCACCACCCTCTTCGGACTCCTGTCCGTCGAAATCGTGCTGACCATCCAGAACGAGGCACTCAAGATGTGGATCGGCCTCGCGCTGTTCACGGCTGCCCTGTACTTCATCTGGGCAAGCTTCTACAAGATGCGTATCCCGGTCGACCAGGCCGACTGACCACGCAACGGAACCTGAACACAACCACGCGGCCCGCTCTTCGGAGCGGGCCGCTTTCATTCCTGCCTATACTCGCATACCTCCAGCATGCTTATGAAACTCGCTATCGCCGCCGTTGCTGCCGCTGCCATCACTGGCGGCGTGGACGCGCCGGCGGTTCAAGATGCGGGCACACTGCGCGAATGGGGCACGCGACTCGTGGAGTTTGGCCCGATCGCAGTCTTCCTGGCGTTTGTGATCTCGGGCATCGGCCTGCATCTCAGCGAAGACTTCATTCTGGTGCCGGCAGGAATCTTTGCGTATGAACAGTGGGCGGAAACGGGCTCATGGAATTGGTTCATCCAGGCAGCGTTCGCCGCATGGCTTGGCATTGTCATCGGTGATGCGGGATGGATTTGGATCTGTCGCCACTTCGGTGGCAAGCTGCTGGCCTGGCGCGCATTCCGAAAGCTGATCGGCCCGCGAACACTTCTGGAAGTGAAGTATGAGATGGATCGCCGCGGCGCATGGGCGCTGTTGATCGCACGCTTTATCCCTGGCGCACGAACGCCCATGGTGACCATGAGCGGCGTGATGCAACTTTCATGGTGGAAGATCTTGGCCGTGGAAGCTGCGGGTGTACTGATCACCGCTCCACTGCAAATGGGTATTGGCGTTGGTGTGGCACACATTGGCAGCCAGTTTGAAAGCGCCGCGCATCGTTGGATTCTCTACATCGGTGCAACGCTCGCCGTGGTTGGCTTGATGGGCCTGGCGCACATCATCATCTCGCGCCGACGCGGCAAGCATCGCGCGCCGCGCGCACCCATGCAGTGGCTCGCTGGATTTGCTCAACGGGCAGCACGGAAGACCATCGTCACCGTCAAACGTGCCGGTGCAATCACTTCAAGAAACTGAATACAAAGCGTGCCAACGGGCAATCTGGGTGGTTGGTGGTGATGGTGACCACCAGTTGCTCCGGCTTGCCATCGGCACCCAGTGTCACGCCAGGATGAACACGCCCCGCCGGCGAATTGGCAAACTGCATCGCCTCATAGGTACTGAGCGCCACCTTGCCAACGGCAGCTGGCATGACCTCAAACGAGCCAATCGGTGGATCAACGGCCATCACGGTAACGCTTCTGTGGTCGCCGGAGAACACCTCTACATCAATGGCAAAGTCACGATCGCTCTCATGGACATCCACCACGTCTGGTGAGGCGATCACGCCACGCGTAAATGCAAAGTCAACGCGAACCGAACCGGCGAATCCTCCCTTGGATGCAAACTCAACGGCGGTTGATCGTGACCCGTGACCAGAAGGATGAATGGTCAATTGCACATCACGCTCTGCGCCCGGTCCCAGGGTGCGGTCGCCGATCAGTTTCGCGGTGAGGCAGGCACAATTGGGTGAGTACGCCAGAATCTCCACTGGCTCGGTGGACTGATTGCGAATCTTTGCGGTGCGTGTGAAATCATTGCCGCACGGCTTCACGTCACCAAAGTCCACCTTGCCGCCGACGGTCTGGATCGGAAGCGACGCCAAATATCCGCGGCCTGCTGGCGGGAGCAGCTCCGGCTCAGTGTGCGGGCGGTAGTACAACCCAAAGATCACCGCCATTCCCAGCGAAATCACACCAATAGCAACCACCACCCGGACCACACGAATTAGCTTCTTTGCAGGTCGATCGCTGCCAGTTACGCGCGTCCCTTCGTCCATTGAGCGTTCACTTTCCATGCCGCAATACTAGCGTCCGTTCACTGCGCGGCTCACGGGCCATCACGCCGGATCCGGCTCGCGCAGTGGCTCAATGTGCCGCAACTTCCGTAACTGCGGAACCGCCATGGCGATCACGCCAAGCACCACCAACGTGCCGATTCCGCCACTGACCACGCTCGCTACTGGCCCAAAGAAACGGGCAACTACCCCGCTTTCAAATCCACCCAGTTCATTGGAGCACTCGATGAACATGGTGTTGACCGCGCCAACACGTCCGCGCAAGTGATCCGGGGTGCGCATCTGTACTAAGACGTGACGAATCACCACGCTAATGTTGTCTGCGGCACCCGCCACTGCCAGTGCCAACACTGCGACCCATGGCACGGTTGCATATCCAAACACAATGGTCGCGCCGGCGAACGCCGCAACACTCCAGAGAAGCATCGGACCAGCGTTTCGGAAATTCGGTCGGAAGGCCAACCAACCCGCCATGGCAAGTGCGCCCACATAGGGCGAAGCGCGCAGAATTCCAAGGAGTATCGGCGCCTGTTCAGAACTTGCTCCAAGCAGTTCGTCCGCGTACTGCGGCAGAAGCGCGGTTGCTCCGCCAAAGACCACCGCCAGCATGTCCAACAGGATCGCTCCAAATACTGGGCGCTCTTGCCACATGTGTGACATCCCCGCGAACATCGCCTTGACGGTCACCGCCCTGTTTCCACGGGGCGCAGCGCGCGGCTTCACGGCGGCAACAGTCACCGAGAAGATCACGCAACCGATCGCGGTCAATATGTACACCGGCCATATCGCCGGCAGATAGGCAATCAGAACGCCCGCCGTCAGCGGCCCCACGATGGCCGCAAACTGAAAGATGCCACTCTGGTACGTCACTACATTCTGAAAAATGGAGTTGGGAACAATCAGCGGCAAGAAGCCCTGCCGCGCCGGGCCATTGAATGCGCGCACGCACGCACTCAATACCAACAGCACATAGAAAGCGAACACTGGTGCATCCATCCAAGAAAGCAGTGAGAAGCCCAACGCGACCGCCGCAAATCCTGCCTGGGTGGCTACCACGATGGCCTTGCGATCACGGGTGTCCGCCACATGGCCGGCCAGCAGGGAAAGGAGCACCACCGGAAGAGCCCGGCACAGGCCCATGACGCCCAGCGCCAGTGGATCATGGGTGCGAGCCCATATCTCCCACGCAATGGCTGTGTTCATCACCTGTAGGCCGGTGGACCCAAACAGGAATCCCACCGCAAACCGCCGGTAATTGGCGATGCGCAATGCCGCAAATGCGTCATGGGCGGCAGGGGGGTGTTGTTCGTGGTGCGGCACGTCGAGTGGGGATCCAAAGCCGAATTGCAAAGCGTACCGCGCACAGCCCGGCGCGCCTTATCCTTTACCACCCACGGCCACGCGGCCCACCACCCTCACGACTAGGAATTGACTCATGCGTATTGCGCTTGCTGCTGGCGACGGAATCGGACCAGAAATCATGGCTGCCACCTTGGAACTCTTTGCTACGGCGGGAGTCAGTAAGTTGGTGGAATTCGTTCCTGTTGAAATGGGCGAAGCGATCTTTGCACGCGGCAACACGCGCGGCATGACTGATGAGGCCATTCGCATCGTCGAGGATCTTGGTGTTCTCTTCAAAGGACCCATGGCTACGCCGACCGGCGGTGGCGGTAAGTCCATCAACGTCACGGCACGCAAGATGTGGAGCGCATACGCCAACTATCGGCACTTTCGCACACTGCCGGGCGTGGTCACCCCATACAGCCAGGCGGGCATTCAACTTGACTTTGCCATCGTGCGTGAAAATATCGAGGACACCTACGGCGGTATTGAACATCGCCTCAGTAACGATGTGATGGTCGCCAAGCGCATCATCACCGCGCCGGGCTGTGATGAAGTGCTCCGCTTCGCATTTGAAACTGCCAAGCGCATGGGGATTGACACCGTGCACTGCTCTCACAAGGCCAACATCATGAAGATGACTGACGGCCTGTTCTTGGAACGATTCCGCACCATGGCCTTGGAATACCCAGGCATTGCCGCGCCCGACGTGATCGTTGATGCACTGTGCATGAACTTGGTGATGAAGCCATCGCAATACAAGATGGTGGTGCTCACCAATCTGCAGGGCGACATCGTCAGCGATCTTGCCGCTGGTCTTGTGGGCGGGCTCGGCTTCGCTCCAAGTGCAAACATCGGCCGCAATATCTCCATATTTGAAGCAGTCCACGGCACCGCGCCGGACATTGCTGGCAAGGGAATTGCTAATCCAACGGCGCTGGTTCTCTCCGGACTGATGATGCTTCGCCACATTGGTCTTGAGAAGCAAGCCGCCACTATTGAGAATGCATTGCTCGCTGCACTTGAGGACGGCGCGCACACCGGCGACTTTGGCGACCGCAGCAAGCCGACCCTGAACACGCATGCCTTCATCAAGGAAATCATTGCGCGCCTCGGACAGGAGCCAAAGACGATGAAGCCAGCGCCTGCCGGTACCAGCGACCGCATCACGCGGTTGGCGAATCCAAAGCCAGAGTCCGCCCTGGTGATGCGAACCTTTACTGACGTGAAGAAGGAAGTCGCCGGACTGGATGTCTACGTCGAAGCCGTGCATCCAGCGGCCGATACCGCCGTGCATATGCAGCACCTCTGCGCAACAAGTCCGTTTCAAATAACTCTCGTTTCCTGCCGCGGAATGCAAGTCTGGCCACGTGGCTCCGCGTTCACCGAGTGTGTTGACTACTGGCGCGTTCGTTTCGAATTGCGTGACGGTCGCACCGCAACGCAAGCAGACGCCATCGCATTGCTTGGCAATATCACCCAACACGCCGTTGTCAGCGAGTATGAATTGCTGCGTACCTACAACGGAGTGCGCGGCTGGACACTGGCGCAGGGGCAATGAACTGATATGCACCGCCGCGCGCAACAACTCTGCACATGAACAGCCGCGAGCCAATCTCTCGGGCGAAGCGCAATCCATTCCTAGCGGGGCTACTCAGCCCAACGCAGCGTGCCGCTGCCATGTTGCGCCTGGATGCAGACTGGGCATTGGTTGCATGGGGCGCTGCCATTGGCGTGATTGTGGCCTTCTTAGCGCTCGGATTCATTCTTCCCATTCGTTGGGGCGAACACGCACTCGAGTCCGCACTGCGCGGAAGCCGCGAAAGTGCGGCACTGATTATTGCGGTGGCTCCCGTACTCGGCGCCATCGGGACGGTGATTGTCTTTGCAATTCTTCCGATGCGGCAGCGCGGGCACGGAGTCACCCAAGTGATGTACGCGGTGCAGCGAACCAACTCGCGCATACCGCCACTCTTGGCAGTCCGGCAGTGGCTTGCGTCCACCCTCACCATCGTCTCCGGCGGTAGCGCAGGTCCGGAAGGACCGATCGTCACCATCGGCGCAACAGTTGGTTCAAACGTCGCCCGATTCATGTTGCGGCCATCGGCAAGCAACACCAGCACGCTGCTTGGATGCGGTGCCGCAGCTGGACTTTCTGCGGTATTCGCTGCACCATTAACGGGCATCTTCTTTGCAGTCGAAGTGGTCCTCAAAGATTTCTCCGCGCGCACCTTCGCGCCGATCGTGGTTGCTTCCGTACTGGCATTTGCCACCGTGCAAAGCGTGCTGGGACCGGTTGATTCGCTGTTTGGACCAGCGGCACGCGAGATTGGACCACGCCTCACCGGCATGACTATGGGGCTTGCGCCATTCTTCATGGTGCTCGCCCTGCTGTGTGCAGTGGGCGCGGTGTTTTTCATGCGCTCGTTTGAAGTCATTGAACGCGCGTTTGTGATTCTTCCGGTGCCGCGCATGTTTAAGCCGATCATTGGCGCCGCCCTGCTGGGGATCGGTGGCGCTGCATGGGTGTGGATGCACCCAGAATCTCCACTGCCACCATTCTTTGGCACCGGATACTGGGTGGCGCGCGACCAAATCGAAAACGCCGGACTCGCCACGCCAAACCTCGCTTATGCAGGCATTCTCATGGTGTGGTTCGTTGGCAAAGTGTTCGCTACTGGCACCACGCTGGGTTCGGGCTCGGCTGGCGGCCTCTTTGCTCCCAGTCTCGCCTGCGGCGCGATGCTCGGCGGCGCATTCGCGGAAACACTGCGCGCCGCGGGCTTCCAGTCAACGCCATCGTCAGAATTAGTGCTTGCCGGCATGGGCTGCATGGTGGCCGCCACCACACACGCCCCGCTTGCCGGCGCGATGCTTGTCTATGAACTGTGCCACCAAGAGTCGGTGATCCTTCCGGTGCTGCTTGCCACGGTGATCTCCACACTTGCGTGTCGCGCCATGCATCCATTCAGCGTGTACACGGCTGGATTGGCTGCGCTTGGTGTGCGCCAAGGTGTCGTTGCGGAACTGGTGGAGCTGCGCAAGATGGCGGTGCGTCAGGTCGCACAACTTCCCGGCGTGGTCATCCTTGATAGTGCCTCCGGTACCGCGCTTCTTGAATTGGCCGAGAAGCACGGCGCACACGATGCGGTGGTGATCGATTCCGACGGTTGCTACCGCGGCATGATTACTGCGCGTGAATTGCAATCGGCGCTGCTTGCTCGCGAAGCGCTTTCTGCCACGGTTGCTTCGGATCTCATGCGCACCGATATCCCTGTCACCACTGAAGACGAGTCCATGGAAATCGCATTCCACAAACTCAGTGCGAAAGATATTGATGCCATCGCGGTGATTGATGAGCCAAGCAAACGGCTGCTGGGCGTACTCACGCGCGAGCGCTTGTTGCAGGCGTACGGCGGCGAACTGCCAATCAACAACTAATCAATGCGCGGCGCGGTGTGGCGCTTGCCACTCAGATCCTTGCGGCACAAACGCCACCAGGTGATCACTGCCGCCACAACGCAGAGCGCGCCCAGCACCGCAAAGATTCGATTCGATTCCATTCCTGCATTACGCAAGCCCAGGAACATGGCTGAACCGATCGCCGCCATCATGAAACTCATTCCGTTGGCGGTTCCCAAGCATCGCCCGCGCGACTCGTCCGGCGCCAACATTTGCAACATGCTCTGCAATGGAATGATGTAGAAACCTGCTACCAAACCCGTGCAACTCACCAGGATTGCAACGTTGGTGTACGTGGGCGTCACCAGTCCAAGCGCAAGAAATCCAGCGGCCAGTCCAAGCGCGCCGGCGGGCACAAAGAACCGGCGTCGATGCGGACGATCAAGCCATGCCGCCAGTACGCAACTCACGCCGATCGAAACTCCCAGGCCACCCATCAAGTAACTCACCTTGGCGTTCGAGACGGCAAGAATCTGCGAATAATCCGGGAGCACCAAAAGCGCCACTGCTGCCGCAAAGTAGAAGAATGTCCACGCCAGAGCCACTGCAAGAAGTGGCGAGTGCGACATTTCGCGGATGGTGGTCACATAGGTACTGATTGGATTCCACGCACGCGGCAAGGAAGGCATCTGCGGCCGCAACCGCGGCAGCGTTAAGCACGTCAGGAAGCCAACAAGTACGAGCACCGCAAGTGCAATTCCTGGGAACCATGCGCCCATCGTCGCTGCTGCAATCGATGCGCTGCCGCCTGGATCCACAGTACCGCCAGGAGCAACAAAGCTCTCCTCCCAGTGATCCGCCAAGATGCCTGCCAGAAGTACGCCGAATATCACGGCGACATTCGTGGCCATATTGATCACGCCATTCGCGCGCGCAATCTCTCGACGCGCCACCAGCTCCGCAATCATCCCGTATTTCGCTGGACCAAAGAACGCACTGATGATGGCAAACAAAATCAGCGCAGCCATTGCAAGCCATGCGTGGCCAAATCCAAATCCGAGCGCAGCCAGAATCACTACCCCAAACGCCGCCAACTTCAAGACCACCGTCACGGAGCGTTTGGAATTGCGATCGGCAATGCGCCCTGCCCACGCCGAAAGCAAGATGAACGGCACCGTAAACGCCACGCCGATCCACCCACCGCCGCCTTGACCAAATACAAGTTCCCACGGCTTGCCAGCTGCCACCGCAATGGTGAGAAGCGTCTTCACCACGTTGTCGGTTGACGCCTCTACAAATTGCGTTGCTAACAGCGAAACGAAGCCACGATTCCAAAGTGGAGGGCTTCCAGCAATACCGCGGTCTTCAGTTGGATCATCGAGCATTTGCCGGCCCACTGTACGTGTCACCTCACCATCGGCTGTCGGCGCGGTCACTTCACTGCCTCCGGTCGCACCACACGCTTTGCCGAGCGACCGACCCCAGGCACCCACGCCGCGGCAGGAATCACCGTTGCACGCTTCACAGAAACTGGACTCACTGGCCGTCCGGTTTCAGTATCCGCAATGGCGCCGCGCTCAGTCGCGATGATTGCCTCCGCGCCTTCGATCGCTTCACCGAACGCGCAGTATTGCCCATCAAGCCGCGCCGTCTCCGCGCGCGTCAGCCCAACAAACCACTGGCTACCCGCACTGTCCGGCCAATCATTGCGAGCCATCGAAAGTACGCCAAAATCATGGGCAAGCGTGGACGGCTCAATCGCAATGTCATAACCAGGGCCACCATCTCCGGTACCAATTGGGTCCCCGCCCTGAATCACAAACGGCGTACCGCCGCGCCCCTTCGGAACCACGCGGTGAATGATCGTGCCGTCATAGAAACCGCTCGCGGCAAGTTCTACAAAGTTGCGCGCGGTGTTCGGTGCCATGTCAGGGCGCATGGCAAATCGCATGGCGCCAGCGCTGGTGTCAAACAGCACATCCATATCAACAGCCACACGAAACCCTGAACGCGGCGCGGGATCTTCCTTGCTCCAGGTTCGCTTCGCTTCCACATGCGCTGCATTGGCAGGATCGAGCAATTGATCGCCCCATCCGATGATGCGCGTGAATTTCGATTTGCCATCCGGACGAACATCTTGAATGGTGCGAATGGTCGGTCGCCCAAGGAGCGGCACCACCACGAGCGGCGCGTCGGTGGGCACGCCGGCGACAACGGCCTGCACGCGCACGGCGCTGGGAATGTCGCGGAGGGTGGGCAGCAACGCCGCCAGGTCCAACTCGCCGGCAGGCGCAGCCGCGCGCGCGAGGATGCGCCCGTCCGCGTCCATCATGACCAATTCGCACGCCGACGCCGCACGAGCGCGAATTTGCCCAGTTGGCCGCGCAAACGCGGCGTCTGGCAGCGGTTCAAGTTGCAGTGCGAACACAGCCACAAGCGGTAGGAGCGCGCCGATCATCGCAGCAGTATGGCGCGTCCCGTACATTCCTGCCACCGATGCCTTCCCAAGCCCCCATCATTGTGGTCAGTGGACTCCCTCGCTCAGGTACCAGCCTGGCGATGCAAATGATCCATGCCGGCGGCGTGTCCGCGGTCACCGATGGCCAACGCACCAATGATGATGACAATCCGCGCGGCTACTTTGAGTTTGAGCGCGTCAAGCAACTCAAGTCCGACAAGGGTTGGATTGACGATGCGGCAGGCAAAGTAGTGAAGGTCATCCACATGCTCCTGGCTGAGCTCCCCGACGATCGCCCCTACCGAGTGATCTTCATGGAGCGCGACGTGCGCGAGGTAGTCAAGAGTCAATCAACCATGTTGGCTCGCAGCGGGCGCACCGGCGCGCAGTTGCCCCCCGAGCGGCTGATGGCTATCTACGAACAGCAACTGAAGGTTGTGGAGCAGTGGCTTGCTGCGCGCCCCAACTTTCAAGTACTGCGCATTCCCTACGCCGCGCTGGTCGCCAATCCCCAAGCGTTCGTGCCGCAGATCAATGCGTTCCTTGGAGGCACGCTCAACGAGCAGCTGATGTGCGCCGCGGTTGACCCAAGTTTGCATCGCAACAAGGCGTGAACATCGGCAACGCATTTTTGCGATGCCGCCACCGCGTTACGCACGCCGAGAATAATGTTCTGCACCGCATGGACCCCCAAGGCGTACAAAAGCCCCTCCCAGGACCTCAGAACGCCACTGCCCCTTCGGACTTGTTTCCCCTGGTGAACCAGGTCATTCACCGATAAAAACATTCCGGACACTAAAAACTTGTTCAGAACTGAACTTGCGCTACCTTGGGATGTAGATGGGCGCTTCCCGGGTGCTGTCGCTACACCGGAAGGTCTACGCCCATGATCGTGCGGGACGATGCAGTGTTCGACCCGAATTGTAAGAAACGACTCACCTTTCATTGGAGCACCGCCTTTCATGATCGCATTCTTAACTCGCATGAAGCCCATTGCCGCCTTGGCAGCCTTGGCTATCACTGGACTCGCCACCGCCGCTGATGTGAACATGGCTGGTTGGGTCACCTACGGCGGCATCGCCGTTACCACCAACAGTTCCACCACGATCGCCGTCCCCGGCGGCGTTACTGGCGTTTCCGCCATGAGCTTCAATAATCTCAGCTTTGACGCCATCAACGGCAGTTATCAAAGCGAGTTCAAGATCCGGCTCGAAGTCGAGGGATCAACCACCGCCTTCTGGACCATCCAGCCATCGCCCACCGCTGCGGGCGGCACCTTCACCGGCTCCGGCTCGGGAACCACCTTCGGTGGCGCTCCCTTCACCATTCCAGCAGGGACCACCTCGCTGAAAGTCTTCGTCTACGAGACATTCGACGACGGCGGCGCCACCACCCAAGATGCTGCCGTCACCAGCGGCACGCTGACCGTCACCTTCGGCAACCCACCGCCGCCGTTTGACGCATGCGCCGGTGCAACCACCGGCACCATCGGCATCAACACGCTGCCGATGAATTCCACTGCCGCCAACCTCGACCTTGCCTGCGGAGACTTCGCAGCGGCTGCAAACAAGGCGAACTACCTGAAGTTCGTTGCGCCCTCTACTGGCAACTTCACCGCCAACACGTGCGCGCAAACCACTGATACCGTCATGGGTGCAGTCACGGTCTGCGGCGATGCATCAAGTGCACTGACCTGCAACGACGACACGTGCGGCCTAGCATCGTCGATTAACTTTGCAGCAACGCAGGGACAAACGATCTACATCGCCGTGGGTATGTACAGCACCACCGCTGCACCGCCGGCCACCCTGACGGTGTCCATCGAAGAAGCAGCACCTCCGTACGACGCTTGCGCAGCTCCACCAACCGCGGTGATTGGCGACAACGTTCTCACCATGAACCCTGGCGCCGCAGATCTCGATATCGCTTGGGCTGGCGTGGTGGTCTACAAGTGCATGTTCCTCACCATCACTCCTGCGCAAGACGGTCTCTACACCTTCTCCAATTGCGCCGATGCTGACTTCGACAGCTGGATCGTCATGGGCACCGCCTGTGGCGATGGCAACGCCGTGGAGTTTGGTAACGATGACGGCTGCGGAACCATTGCTGGCCCTTCGAGCCTGCAGGTTTCCCTCTTCGCCGGCGTCACCTACTACATCGGCGTGGGCGGATACGGACCGACCACCGCGATCCCAGCAACCACCACCGTGGTGATGGACGCGCAGTTCTGCACGAGCGGCTACGACGCATGTGCTAACCAGACCGTGGTGCAGGTCGGATCCAACAACGTTGTCGTCGACTGCGGCGCAGCCACCTTGGATCTCACCGGCTACTGGACGCCCGCATTCGGCGACGCGGCTATCGGTACAGCGAACTACATGAAGTTCGTTGCCCCAACCACCGGTCTGTTCGAAGCTGCCATGTGCGGCAATGAGTCCGACTCCCGTCTCGCGGTCCTGACCGCCTGCGGCGACTCGGCCACATTCCTCGCAGCAGATGATGACGGTTGCACCGATGGCGCAGCTCCATTCACCTCCAAGGTGTCTTGGAATGCGACACAGGGCGAGACGTATTACATCGCCCTTGGTTGCTATGTCGAGGCGGGTACTTCTTTCCCAATCCCAACCAATCAGGTCATCACCATCGGCGAACCAGCTCCACCAGCTGACCCGTGCAGTCCTTCGGAAATCATCAACGCCAGCATCGGCATCACCGTCGTCATCCCAGATCAGTCCTTCCCGGACTTGGATATGACTGGCAGTGCTTGCACCTTTGAGTTTGCTCCGCAGGCGATCAATGCACCGAAGTACCTGAAGTTCACCCCTTCAGTCACTGGCGCGTTCACCATCGGCAACTGCGCTGACACTGGCACCACGGCCGACTGCCGCATCGCGGCGCTCACCACCTGTGGCGACGCTGGCACCACCATCGCGTGCGATGACGATGGTTGCACCGGTGGCGTGGCTCCGTTCACCTCACTGCTCTCACTTGACCTGGTTTCAGGCGTGACCTACTACTTCGCGGTCGGTAGCTACAACGCTGCTAACGCGGGGCCGTTCACCATTGAAATCACCGGGCCATCGGGTCCGCCGCCATGCTTGGGTGACATCAACCTCGACGGCTTTGTTCTTGGTGCCGACTTGGGTCTGCTCTTGGGTAACTGGGGCTTCTCCGGCACCGGTGACCTCAATAACGACGGCGTCGTGACCGGTGCAGACCTTGGACTGCTGCTCGGCGAATGGGGAACCTGCCCCTAATCGCACAACGGCTCGCTGGAGCCGTTGACACGTTGTGATCTTTCCACCGCCCGCACCGTAACCCGGTGCGGGCGGTGTGTTTTCCGACCGGATCAAGCGGTTATTTGTTGGCAAATTCAAAATTAACGGCTAAATTTGAAACTACGACGGAACTTCCACAACACTCGGAGAAACAAAGATGAGACACATGACTCGCGCGTCCATGGACGCCACTGCATCAGGATCCCGCCTTTCTAAGCACTTCCTTGCTGCAGCCGTGGCTGCGAGTTCGGCCTCGCTCCTTGCCGCGCATAGCGCGTCTGCTGACATCATCTACAGCGGAGTCATCAACTTCGCTTGCGCCGTCGACATTGATGGTTGCTACATCAATGTTGAAACAGGCCTGCTCAGTAACGGCCCAGGCACGGGCGTTCCAGGATGGGACGTGAATCCCTACTCGACCACCGGCGGCATGAACTTCTTCAACTCGACCGGCGGCGGACAGATTCGCTATCCGGGAGTGACTACTGGCGCAGCCGGCAACGTGGCGCTCAATACACCAGTCACGTCTACTAGCTCATACAACACTTCAACCACTCCAGTCACCTTCGGCTCCGTTGCTGGTAACTGGCAGTACAGCGCTGACAACATCATCGGCTTCAAGTTTATTGCAGCCGACGGACTGACGCACTACGGCTGGATGCGATTCGCCATGGGCGCCTTGGGTAGCGCGGGACTTTCGGGAACGAGCGCCAACGCAGCGACCCGCACGATCGTTGACTATGCATGGGAAACCACTGCGGGGCTCCCGATCCTTGCGGGAAGCCAAGGCGGACCGCCGCCGACGTACGACCCGTGTGCTCCATTCAACCCAGTCGCATCATCCGGCACCAACAACCTGCCGCTGAATCAGACGACGTCTACTGACTTGTCGGTAGCTGGCGGATGCGGATTCGTCGCGTACCACGCCAACTACTTCAAGTTTGTCGCCCCCTTCAGCGGCGCGTTCACCATCGATACCTGCGCGAGCAGTGCCGATACGCGCATGGCGATCTTGGATGGATGCGCTGCCGGTTCCGCAGTGATCGCCTGCAACGACAATTCTTGCGGAGTCTCCTCTAGTTTGGTGCTGAATGCTACCGGTGCACAGACCTACTACATCGTGATTGGCGCCTCATCAGCCTCGGCAGTACTGCCATCACCAATCACTGTGGCAGTGACCCCTCCACCAAGCCCCGCCTGCAGCGACGCGCCTGCATTGGCTTTCGGTACCAATTCGTTCAGCAATGCTAGTTCGACCATTGGTAACCAGACTGTTACTACCAACGCCACCGCTACCACTACTAGCATTCTTTACAACGCCGAGTGGTACACCTTCACCCCAGCGGTCACTGGCGTGTACAGCTTCAGTACGTGTGGCTCGGCCAACGACACCAAGATGGCACTGAGTGCTAGCCCCTGCCCAGCAACGGGTGCCACAATGACCTCCATTGCCTATAACGATGACAACTGTCTGTGCTCATCGGGGTGCGGTACTACGGGTATATCGGCTTACTCAAGCGCCTTGAACCTCACTAATTCCGGTCTCCCGCTCACGCAAGAGCTCATTGCCGGCCAGGCCTACAAACTTGTGATTGGTAGTTTCAGCGCAACAAGTGGCAGCGTAAGCGGCTCGCTCGTCATCGACGGCCCAGCCCAGCCGCCAGCGTCCTGCCTTGGCGACCTCAACTCGGATGGCGTTGTCAACGGCGCCGACCTTGGACTGCTGCTTGGAGCATGGGGCGCCTGCCCCGGCGACGTTCCTGGATGCGTTGGCGACCTGAACATTGATGGCGTCGTCAACGGTGCCGACCTTGGTCTGCTGCTCGGCGCATGGGGACCATGCCCCTAAGTCAGCGAGAGGCGCTGGCCTCGAGCTGACACTCGACGTGAGTCGGGTAATCATCTGATCCTTCCATCGACCGCATCCATCAGGTGCGGTCGATGTGCTTTTGGGTACTGATCAGGTGACCGATGGCACCAATTGGCACGGTGCGGCAGGCAATGCCATTATGCTCCATGAATGACCATTGCACCTGTTGCACACAACTGCGTGACCGTCCATCCGGCAGCAACCGGCATGGGACTCTTTGCGCTGAAGGCGGCCGAGCCCGGCACCGCACTTGCCGAGCTCGATGGAACTATCGGCGCAACGCCAACGCTGTACAGCATTGAGATGGGGCCCAACAGTCATTTGCATCCGTTCGCTGAGGTCTTGCAAGCAAACGAACTGCGCCGCTGTCGTTGGCGTTTCCTCAATCACAGTTGTGCACCGAACTGCTGGATCGACGGACGCACGTTGCGCGCTATGCGCCGCATCGAAGCGGACGAACAACTGACCTTTGATTACAACACCACCGAGTGGTCGATGGATGCGCCCTTTGCATGCGCGTGCGGCGCGTGTAGCGGCGCAGCCATTCGTGGCTACGCGCACCTGACTGGTGCGGAGCGCGCGCAACGCGAGCCGCATGTCGCAGCCCACCTTCGGGCGCGTGCGGTGCATGGAAACGCTTGATGCAATCTTTCAGCGTGCGCTCGCTGCTCACGGCGATCGCATAGCCATTGACATTCCGCCGCGCGGTAGGCGCGCGCGCATTCGTCTGACCTATCGTGATCTTGATGAACGTGCGTCAGTCATTGCAGGCGCGATAGATGCCATGCCGGGCTCGCCCGATGATGCTTCGCAATCCATTGTGGTCATCATGTTGCCGCGCGATTCGCCGGACGTGTACGCCGCACAATTGGCTGCATCGCGGCTGAATTGCGCGTTTTGCTGCGTGGATGAGGCATTCCCTGATTGGCATATCCGCTCCGTCATTGCCGATGCCAAGCCACGCGCCGTGCTCTGTCACGCGAACGGGGCTGCTCGGCTGCGGGAACTGGCGGGCGGGCATCCGCTTGTGAATGTGAGCGCTGCAGTCGAAGCAGGATTGGCAACAAAGTCACATGCGGCGTCGGTGCGCTCCTCTGCTGAACCAGCACAGCCGATCGCTTCTACGCGCGCGCACCACACCGCGCTGGCCTACCTCATTTACACCAGCGGTACCACCGGCGCTCCCAAGGGCGTCATGATTGAGCACGCCAGCATTGCAAGTCTGGTGCGCTCTGACATGGCACGGTTTGGTCTTGGCCCTGGCGATCGCGTGGCGCAATGCTCAAGCAATGCGTATGACTCAAGTGTCGAAGAAACATGGATGGCGCTGGCGGTTGGTGCAACGCTGGTACCAGTGGATGACGAACGCGTTCGATCCGGTCCAGACCTTGTCCCTTGGATGCGCGCGGAGCGGATCAATGTGTTCTGTCCACCACCAACGCTCTTGCGCGCCATGGGTGTTGAGCATCCGCCCAGCGAGCTGCCCGACCTGCGCCTTCTGTACGTGGGCGGCGAAGCACTGCCGCAAGACCTCTCTGACTTGTGGAGCCAGTATGTGTGGCTTGAGAATGGCTACGGGCCAACTGAATGCACGGTGACAGTGGTGCGCGGTCGTATGCAACCGGGAGTGCCGGTACATATTGGTACGGCCGTTGACGGTAATGACGCGTTTGTACTGAGCGATGCAGGCGAGGTGATCGGTCACGGAACCGAAGGCGAACTGTGGATGCGCGGCATTGGCTTAGCGCGCGGGTATCGAAATCTCCACGAAACGACGGCAGAACGCTTCGTTGAGCATGCCGCGCTTGGACGCATCTACCGAACCGGTGATCGAGTGCGCGCACGGGCGAACGGCGACCTTGAGTACCTCGGCCGCGCTGATGGGCAAGTGAAGTTGCGCGGATACCGCGTGGAACTTCCAGCGATCGAAGCGTGCCTGATGGAACACCCCAGCGTTACGCATGCGGCATGCGCAGTGGTTGGCGATGGCGCACATGCCAAGCTCGGCGCATGTGTTGTGCTAAACACTCGCTCCGCTACTGAAAGCGAAATGCTTACTAGCACGCTCAGCGCGTGGGTGCGCGAACGATTGCCCATCTACATGGTGCCAGCACACGTGCGCGCAGTGGATTCAATACCAACACTGGTCAGTGGAAAGATTGATCGGCGCGCGATGGCTGCGGCACTTGCCGGCGACTTTCAATCCATTGATCCAAGTATGGTGGAACATTGGGATTCGGTGTGTGGGGATCATTCGCGCTCTATCGAAGAACGCGTGTGCGCTGCATTTGCAGCATCACTTGGAATGAGCAACGCGCCCGCGCCAAGCGCGAACTTCTTCACTGACCTCGGCGGCGATTCGCTGCGTGCCGTGGATTGCCTGCTCCGCCTGCGCCGTGGATGCGCAGTCAGTAGCGGTGTACGGGATATCTACGCAGAGCCAACCGCGGCTGGGCTGGCACGCGTGATTCAGCGCCAGGGATTCGATCAGCCGCGTGTCGCCGATGGCAACACGAATCAGCGTGATTTGCAGCCAACAAACGGCACATTAAACAACGCGAGTCCAGAGAACAAACACGGCACTGCATTGCTCGGATCCATTGGTCAAGTGCTCATCGTTGCACTTGGCTTCGTTCCGCCCGCGTGTGCCGCGTACCTACTGCTGTTCCATGCACTTCCTGCGCTCGTGACTGCCGTCGGCGTGGCGCATGCGGTGTGGCTCACGCCGCTGGCACTCATGGTGCTTGCGGCATTGTGGCTGCCAGTCAGCGTATTCATGACGCTGGCAATAAAGCGCGTCCTCATCAATCGGTACCACGTGGGTCGCGTTCGGGCATGGAGTCCGCAGTTTGTACGCGAGTGGATTGTTGAACAAGTTTCCAGCACTATCCCGTGGAGTTTGATTGAAGGCACGGAACTGGTGAGCTGGACGTACCGAGTGCTCGGCGCGCGCATCGGTCGACGTGTGCACATCCATCGCGGCGTGAACATGCGGCGTGGCGGATGGGACTTAGTAGAGATTGGTGATGCTGCAACTCTGGCGCAGGATGCTGTGGTGCTCACCAGTCACCTGCATCAGGGTGAAATTGTGCATGACCGCGTGCGTGTTGGCGCTGGCGCACACGTCGGCATCCGCGCCACCCTGCATCCGGGTAGTTCGCTCGGAGTGCGCGCTTCGATCGAGCCACTCGGCGTGTTGCTTGCTGGAACACATATTCCACCCGGCGAGAGGTGGTCCGGTGTTCCGGCTGCACCCACTACTTCTCAAGCAGAAGTCACGCCACGCCTTCATGCTGGGTGGAATCCATGGACGTACACCGCGGTGTTCCTTCTTGTGCGCGCCGTACTTGCCATGGCCGGACTCGTCCCACCGATTCTCTTGGCGCTGCTCCTGATCACTATCGATAACCAAGCCGTCAGCGATTGGGTTGCCCACCCGGCAATCACCTGGCATGCGGTGGCGCTTGCCTCCGTATGGAGCGCCGCCAGCATCGTGCTGTGGCTCCTCTATGCCGCGCTGGCGATGCGATTCACCCGCGGTATTCGACCAGGATTCCATCCGCGCTACAGCTGGACGTACTTCTGGATTTGGAATCGAACCGGCACCGTGGAAGCTGCGGGCCGATGGATCAGTGGCACGCTGTTCTGGCCGATATGGCTGCGCGCTGCCGGCATGCAGGTTGGGCGCGGCAGCGAAGTGAGCACGATTATTGATGTGCTGCCGGAGTCCGTTTCCATCGGCACCGATTCCTTCTTCGCTGACGGCGTGTATCTGTGCTGCCCGTTTGTCCACGACGGCATGGTGCATGTTGGACACACCACGCTTGGAGATGGAACATTCCTTGGTAATCACTGCGTCATTCCGGCACAGAAGCGTTACCCCGATGGCATGTTCGTTGGCGTCAGCACCATTGCTCCTCATGATGCTGGCAACGATCAAGGCTGGTTTGGTGTGCCGCCAATGTTGCTACACCGCCGAGAAGTAGTGGACGTTGACCGTCGCCTCACTCACGATCCAGGCTTTTGGCAACGAGTTTCGCGCTGGAGTTGGGAGTCGGCGCGATGCCTCGTCGCCGCGCCAGCGCTTATCTCGGGAATCGCATGGATTGCCGCCGTGGAGACTGCGCATGAGGCATCGCCTGCGTGGTGGTGCGCCTTGGTGTGGGCGCCACTTGCAAGTGCCGCCACGTGGTTAGCCGTCATCATCTTTGGCATTTCCGCCAAGTGGCTACTGCTTGGACGCGTGCAACCCGGTCAACACGGCCTGTGGAGTTCCTGGTGCAGTCGATGGGATTATCTCTACGTGCTGTGGTGGTTCAGCGCGCGCGCCGCGCTTCTGCGCGTGGAAGGAACACCGCTTCTCAACATCGCGCTGCGCGCCACCGGGATGCACATTGGTCGCAATGTTCTCATCGGACCAGGCGCCACGCAGATTGTGGATCCAGACATGCTGCACTTTGCTGACGGTGCCACGGTGGCCTGCCACTTTCAGGCGCACAGCTTTGAAGACCGAATTCTCAAGATTGACCGCGTGCATATTGGCGCCGGTGCCAATGTCGGAGAAAACGCGGTGGTCTTCTACGGCGCCACCATTGAGCCCGGGGGGACGCTGGAGTCAGGAAGCGTCCTGATGAAGCGCGGCGTGGTGCCAGCCGGCACGGTGGCCATTGGTGCGCCGGTGGGGTGACTAAAGGGCTCCAGCGACGTCTTTCAGCCCAAATACATGTGTCAAAAAAGCCCAAATTTATGCAGTTTGCAAAATCACTTTCCCGAAATCTGCCCGGGAAATCATGCGTGGCTATAATCGCCAACCCCTTCTTTGATTGAATTTGAAAGGACGCCTCGCGTGACTCGCTCGCCAATTCCACTTCCCCAAGTTCGCGGATTTCTCCAGACGCAGAGAACTGATTACTGGTGGGTCACCCCCATCTTGGTCCTACTCGGTCTCGGTAGTTTCGTTATCTATTCCACTTGGGCTGCATTTCAAGGATGCAACTATTTCATCGGTGGCATCGATCAGCCCGGCGTACAGCGGCTGCTGTCGCCGTTCTATTCACCGGTGCTCTGGGACCCAACGGGCATCAATTCTGGCCATGCGTGGTTTGGACAACTTCCCGGATGGTGGCCATCGTTCATTCCGTTCTCGCCGGCCCTCCTGATTCTGCCCTTCCCGGCCGGATTCCGCTTCACTTGCTACTACTACCGAGGCGCCTATTACAAGGCGTTCTGGGGCGATCCAGTCAGCTGCGCAGTCGGCGAGCCAGGATTCCGCGGCGGCAACTATCGCGGCGAACAGAAGTTCCCACTGATCATGCAGAACATTCATCGCTACTTCTTGTATGCAGCGGTGTTGTTCATCGGCCTGCTTGCTTGGGACGGCATCGCCAGTTTGCAGCACTACAACGCTGACGGCACACGCTCATTTGGACTCAGTGTTGGATCATTGATCCTCATTATCAACCCGATCTTCTTGAGCCTGTACACCTTCGGCTGCCACTGCATGCGCCACTTTGTCGGCGGCAATCATGACTGCCTATCGTGCAGCATGGATGGTGGCAATGCCTACCGTAAGGTCACTTGGCTGAACCAGCGCCACATGTTGTTCGCGTGGATCAGCTTGTTTGGTGTGGCATTCACCGATATCTACGTGCGTCTTTGCGCAAACGGAACATGGACTGACTGGAGGATTCTGTGAGTTTCACTGATCAATACATCGTGCATGAACATGACGTGCTTGTCATCGGCGCAGGCGGCGCTGGACTGCGCGCAGCGATCGAGGCATCTGCTGCTGGTGTCAAAGTTGGCGTGATTTGCAAGTCACTCCTTGGTAAGGCACACACCGTGATGGCCGAGGGCGGCATGGCCGCAGCCATGGGCAACGTTGATGACCGCGACAACTGGGAAGTCCACTTCGCAGACACCATGCGCGGCGGCCAGTACCTGAACAACCCAATCATGGTTGAACACCATGCCAAGGAAGCGCCCGCGCGCGTATTGGAACTTGAATCCTGGGGCGCCGTCTTTGACCGCACCAAGGAAGGCAAGATTCTGCAGCGCAACTTCGGTGGCCACCGCTATCCGCGCCTTGCGCACGTTGGTGACCGAACCGGCCTTGAGCTGATTCGCACACTGCAAGATCACGGCATTCACCAGGGCATGGAAGTGTTCATGGAAATGACGGTGGTTTCGCTGCTCACCACTGGTGGGCGCATTTCCGGCGTGCTTGGCTATGACCGTGAACGCGGTCGCATGCATGTTTGGAAGGCAAAAGCAGTCATCTTGGCTACCGGCGGCATCGGCAAGTCATTCCGAATCACCAGCAACAGCTGGGAAGGAACGGGCGACGGCCACGCGCTTGCCTATGAAGCAGGCGCCGAACTCATGGATATGGAGTTCGTGCAGTTCCACCCAACCGGCATGGTCTGGCCACCAAGCGTGCGCGGCATTCTGGTGACCGAAGGCGTTCGCGGCGAAGGCGGCGTGTTGCGCAACAGTGAAGGCAAGCGCTTCATGTTTGATGACATCCCAGACGCGTACCGCAATCAGGTTGCCAAGGATGAGGATGAAGGCTGGAAGTATGTGTGCGGTGACAAGAACGCTAATCGCCCGCCAGAGCTTCTCACCCGCGACCATATTGCACGTTGCATCAACCGAGAAATCAAGGCTGGCCGCGGATCACCACACGGTGGCGTCTACTTGGACATCGGTTGGATCAAGGAAAAGATCCCGAATGCATCGGCGCATATTCAGCGCAAACTGCCAGGCATGTACCACCAGTTCAAGCAGCTTGCCGGTGTAGATATCACCGCCGAAGCAATGGAAGTCGGTCCGACTACCCACTATGTGATGGGTGGCGTGGCTGTTGATGGTCATACGCAAATGTCATGCGTTCCAGGCTTATTTGCTGCTGGCGAAGTGACTGCCGGCCTGCACGGCGCCAACCGCCTCGGCGGCAATTCGCTCTCTGACCTGATCGTGTTCGGTAAGTTGGCAGGTGAACACGCGGCTAAGTTTGTGAAGGAACACGGCGCTGTTGAAGTTGATCAAGCACAGGTTGAGGCACACACGCGGGCCATCATGGCGCCGTTTGAGCGTCTCACCGGCGAGAATCCCTACGGGATCCAGCAGGATCTGCAGAACACCATGCAGGACTTGGTTGGCATTGTCCGTGTGCAGGGTGAAATGGAATTGGCGCTTGCCAAGATCGAGGAGTACAAGGCGCGGCTCAAGAATGTCAGCGTCATTGGACACCGCGAATACAACCCCGGCTGGCACACGGCGATTGACTTGCCGTGCATGCTGACGGTTTCCGAGTCCATCACTCGCAGCGCACTGGACCGCAAGGAAAGCCGCGGTGCACAGTTCCGTGATGACTACCCCGAGAAGAGCGCCGAGTGCTCAAAATTCAATCTGGTTGCCAAGAAAGCACCGGATGGTTCCATGCAAGTAACGCGCCGCCCGATCGTTGAGATGCGCGATGATCTGAAGGCTGTCATCGAGAAGATGAAATAAGGATCCCCAATGTCTACAGCAACAGCAATACTCACGGAAGCCATCACCACATCAAAGCCGCCCGCCGATACCGCTAATTTGGTGCAATTTCGCATCTGGCGCGGTAACAAGGAAGCGGGTGCTTTCGTTGAGTACACCGTGAATGTCACCGAGGGCATGGTGCTCCTTGACTGCATACATCGCATTCAGGCAGAGCAGGCGTCCGACCTGGCGTGCCGCTGGAACTGCAAGGCCGGCAAGTGCGGCTCGTGCTCCGCGGAAATCAACGGCAAACCAAGCCTGATGTGCATGACTCGCATGGACACGCTGCCGCCGGACAAGGTGGTCACCGTGGAGCCAATGCGCTCGTTCCCGCTCATTCGCGACTTGGTCACGGACGTCAGTTGGAACTTCCGCGTCAAGAAGACCATCAAGCCGTTCAAGCCGCGCAAGCCTGACAATGCTGATGGCTCTTGGACCATGTACCAGCAAGACATTGACCGCGTGCAGGAGTTCCGCAAGTGCATCGAATGCTTCTTGTGCCAAGATGTCTGCCACGTCATCCGCGACCACCACAAGGAAGACGAATTCATCGGGCCGCGCTTCTTGATGTACACCGCAGCGCTGGAGATGCATCCGCTTGACACGGAGAATCGCGTTGGCGATCTCAAGAACCGTGACGGTATTGGCTACTGCAATATCACCAAGTGCTGCACCAAGGTGTGCCCGGAACACATTGGTATCACCGACAACGCCATCATTCCGATGAAGGAACGCGTGGTGGATGAGTTCTACGATCCGATTACCCGTCTGTTCCGAATCTTCAAGGGCAAGAAGTAAGCCGCGTTACGGAAAGTAACGACCGCCGAGTCGGGCTGTTTCGATGTAAATGGACGGCATAGTCACGCCCCGAGCGCGAAGTTTGCTTGCCCGGATTGCTACATCAAAGTGTTCCGATGTCGCCATGATGGGTGGCACCGATCCATTGCTCGGATCAACCCAATCGATAGCCATCGCCATGGCGCGCTCGCCAAAGTCCCGGGGCGACGGGGCAAAACCGAGTCCACCGCCGTCAGCAACATAAGCAACATGCAGACCAATGGGAAGTGGCACTGCGTTTGCCTCAATCCACTCTGCAATCCCTGCGTCGACCGTGACAGCTGCATTGCTCGTTGGCATCTCTAATCCTGCGTAACTCAATACCAACAGAATGTCCGTGTCTGTACGCCGCGCCTCTACAAAGTTCTTCAGTTGCTCAAAGTTCGGCACTAGCTCCGCCGCCACAAGCCGGTGGGGTCCCCAGTCACCTCCGCGTACCTGCGCCATTTCCGCCCGCCCCGTTGCACTGTCCATCCCGACCGCCGAAATGCGTCGCGGGTTGCCATCCTTTGCTTCGGGTAGCGCTTCTCGAACAGCAGCAAGCGGAAGAATCTCAGCAATCCCGGCCACATTCAATTGTCCGTCATATCTATACCGAGCGGGCGGCTCATCAATTGAAACGAACACCACCCGCGGTCGCTGAAGCCCGGTGAAGCTGCTAGCAATCTGCGCATTCGCCTCATCATCCACCGCTATCAATACGTCAGGATCAAAGCGCGCAACGGCACGCCGTGCAGATGCAACCGCAACTGATTCAGACTCTTGCTGCAATTCATCGCCCATGTAGTGCCACTCCACTGACACTGGTAGTCGATTGCGCAAGAGTTCACTACGAATACCGGCGTCCACTTCACTTGCCCACGGTGCATTGGAGCCCATGCTCTGCAGCACCATGATGCGCGGCTTGGATGCATTGAACATGGTGAGCAGCCCAAGCGACACCGCCAGGAAAGCGCCAGGAAGAATGATTCGCCAGTGTTTGGTCATTGCAATTCCAACCATTTCCAATATGGAATAGAGAGGAACGCTACTGCCACCCGCGCTGCATTCATGCACTGGTTATAGCGCGTGAATTGGACACGATCGATCGCCTCCGTTTGCCCCTTTGATGCCGCTTGCATCCATACTGAACTCTGATAGGGGAAGAACCAGATATCACTGAACAACGCCGCTAGGAAGATGCAGATCCATGGATTGATGTGGTTCGCTTCTGCTACTGGAATCAGAATGACCGAAGAAACGAGTGCGCTTGCGGCGATCGGCAGTCCAATTCGCAGCGCAACCGTAATGACCAGCGCAGCAAGTACAAAGAGTTCCATGCTGCCATCAATGAATCCAAGATGCCCAGACACTACCTTTGCAATCAATGCATCTACCTTTAGGTAACTCATGATGCGCACTAGGCCATCAATACCTAAGAGAAAGAACACCATTGGCCAATCAAGTTGCTTTCGAAAATCCATCTTTCCTAGGCTGCCACACACTAAGAGTGTCACCAGCACGCAGCCGGCGATCCACGAAGGTTGCACATGATGAAGTGAGACCGTGGCCGTTCCTGCCAAGAACGCAACGAACGATCCAAGTGCCAACCATTCAGCAAATCCAAGCGGTCCCAGCAACTGAAGTTGCTCGCGAATGCGTTCCTTTGGAAGGGGATTCGGATTCTCTGCAGGCAGCAGCCAGCGCATGAAGAGAAAGTGAAATCCAACAAGTCCCACCATTGCAACGCCAGCCGCAACAAGCCAGAACAATCCACTGAATTCGTGTTGTGCCTGCACAGAAAGTAAGTTGAGGGTGGCAATGCTTGACGGCTTACTGGTTGCCATCATGGGCGAAAAGAGAAGTGCGCCGGAAAGCGTGGCTGCCATCAGCGCCGTCAGTGCCGTGCTGCGTGGCGGCAAGCGAAGGCCATCAGCCATGTCACGGTACAGGGGCAGCAGAATTGAAAGACGACTGTTTCCTGACGGAACAATCGGCGAGAGCGCCATGCCACCAAGCAGCATGGATGTCTGCTGCCAGAAGGGGCGATCAGGAAGTCTGGCCAACACCCACAACATCACTCGGTAACTCAGACCAGATGATGCAATGGTTGATGCCAACGCGAAGACACCAATCATCGTCATCAAGCTTGGAGACGCAAATCCACCCAGAGCCACCGATGCGGGCGCAAGACCAATGAAGAGCGTGGCAACTATGGCGATGAGTGGTGGAATAAATTCGTCAACGATGGCAAACAGCCACATCAATACCACCATGCCCAAGATGGCAGCAAACATGGCTGTCTGCGCCGTCAAGTCGCTTGCAATGCATCCAAAGTAGATGCATGCTGGCAACACGATGGCCGCTATCCAACCAGCCATATCGCGCCCACTGAGTTGAGCACCACTCGGCGTAGTCGCGCCGGCGTCCGCACTGCGAGGAGCACCACCCCCCTGCCCGCCACCGACTACTTCGCCACCAAGCGTGGATGCCAGTGATAGCAATGCGTCCGCCACTAACTGCGGCTGTAACACCGCAATGTCATCAAGCGCCGCGCGCGGTATCCGCCAGGCATGCACTTCGCTCGTAGCCGTCACCGTGCACACATAGTGCACGAGTCCTGCCGCCGCTTCTTCACCACAGTGCGCCGCGTGCAGCGGTGTCTGGCGCCCATGTGGGGTAGTCAGAACCGCAGTGCCGCGTTCAATGAGATAGAGATTCGCTGCCTTCTGCCCAACACTACAAAGAACATCGCCGGGCGCAAAGTCCACTCGCTCCATGACTCCAACAATCCGCGCAATCGCAAGACGCGTGAACCCTGAGACAAGCGGATCGCGCGTCAGAACATCTATTGAAACTGAAGGCTGCGAGTGGTTCACGCGTACCTTGAGGAGACTACCCGCACTATTCGCACCTCTCGGCATATCTCCTGGGCAATGATCGGTCGCCCGCCGACCCGTCGCCCTTTCCTACCTCACCCACCCGGCGGCGTGCGATGTTCGCCGAAGTATTTCTCGCTCCTGTATCGCAGCCAAAGCCGAAGGACCTGCGGGACCTTCTTGCGTTCTTCGTGAGTGAGCGTCTCGTACAAATCGATCGCTTTCTGCCGTTCACCGCGACAGGCGCTGTTTTTGTGCGCATCCCAAAGCACACGCGCCGCGCGAATGCGGCGGTTGACTTCTTTGATCAGCGCGGCGCCCGTCAGCGGAGCGGGGTTGGGCTTCTTCTTTGCCGGGCTCAAGGTAGCCATTTCTAACAGAGGGGAGAAGATCGGACAGCAACCCTTGGCTTCAGGGTTCGCTTTAAAGTCCACTCCAAGCCTAGCGCAGTGGCGGCCCTGCCGCCCACCGGCGCATGCTGAGTTCCGTATGCTCTCTGATGCCATGGACGGCAAACACACCAGCTTCGACCTTCTGTACAACCCGCGCCTCAACAAGGGCACCGCCTTCAGCGAAGAGGAACGCAAACGCCTCGGCCTGATCGGCCTGATCCCCGATGGCGTGGAAGATTCCGAGACACAGCTGCAGCGTCAGCGCATTCAGCTTGAACAGAAGCCTACTGCGCTCGACAAGTATGTCTATCTCTCGGAACTGCAAGATCGCAACGAGCGGCTCTACTACCAGCTGCTCACCAGCGACCCCGCGGAATTCATGCCGCTGGTCTACACACCCACCGTGGGCGAGGCGTGCCAGAAGTTCGGGCACATCATGCGCCGCCCCAAGGGTCTGTATGTCAGCCTGAAACGCAAGGGTCACATCAAAGATGTGCTGCGCAACTGGCCCGTTGAAGATGTTCGCTTCATCGTTGTCACTGACGGTGAGCGCATTCTTGGTCTTGGTGATCTTGGCGTCTGTGGCATGGGTATTCCGATCGGCAAGCTTGCGCTGTACACCGCCTGCGCCGGCGTTCCGCCGGAACACACGCTTCCAGTGATGCTTGATGTTGGCACCAACAACGAAGCGTTCCTTGAAGATCCGCTCTACCCCGGCCTGCGCATGAAGCGGATCGAAGGCGCAGCGTACGACGAGTTCCTTGACGAATTCGTGCAGGCCGTGCAGGAAGTCTTCCAGCGCTGCTGCATTCAGTTTGAAGACTTCACTAACCGCACCGCCATGCCGCTGCTTGCGCGTTACCGCGACCAAGTCTGCTGCTTCAACGATGACATTCAAGGAACCGCCTCCGTTGCCGTGGCTGGCCTCTTTGGCGCCAACCGCATCCTGGGCAAACAACTCCGCGACCACACCTATCTCTTCTTCGGAGCGGGCAGCGCAGCAGTTGGTATTGCTGACCTCATCTGCCAACAAATGGTGCGCGAAGGTATGCCGAGCGACCAAGCGCACCGCCACTGCTGGCTGGTCAACAGCCGCGGACTTGTCACTGCAGACACCACTGGTTTGAGCGAATTCCAGTTGCCGTTCGCACATCCGCACAGAGCCATCAAGGACCTGGCAGAGATTGTGGAGGCAGTGAAGCCGAGCGTCCTGGTTGGCGTGAGCACCATTCCACACAGTTTCAATCGCAAGGTGATTGAGGCGATGGCCCGCATCAACGAGCGACCGGTGATCTTTCCGTATTCAAACCCAACTTCCAAGAGCGAGTGCACCGCGCACGAAGCAATTGAGTGGTCGCAAGGCCGCGCCATCTTTGCATCCGGCAGTCCGTTCCCGCCGCTTCACTACAAGGACCGACTCTTTGTGCCTGGTCAAGGGAACAACGTGTACATCTATCCAGCCATTGGCCTCGCGGTGTTCGCCACTGAAGCAAGCCGCGTGACGGACGAAATGTTCCTGAAAGCCGCCGAGAGTCTCGCCGCGCAAGTCACTGACCAAGACCTCGCCGTCAACTTGATCTACCCGCCGATGGCAAACATCCATGACGCCAGCGTTGAGGTTGCAGTCCACGTCGCCGAACTCATCTTCGACCGCGGCCTCGCCCGCGTTCCGCGCCCTGCCAACATCGCAGAATTTGTACGCAGCAAGGTGTATTCGCCGGAGTATTGCTGAGCGGAATCGGGTGCCGATCGACTCACACTTTCCGTGCTAGATGCTGCTGTAGATTTCGCATTTTCCATACCACCTGCGGATGCGTCTCGAACCGCCGCGCATCGTCTGGATGATCCGGAAAGACTAACGACGCATCAATATCAGCCTTCTGCGCCCGCCGAATGAACTCCGCCTCTGCGGGCATCAGTGTCACCAACGACTCCACCACGCTCCACGCCTGCGCTAAGAGCGCCGCAGGATCCGGTCGATCCCCGGCAGCGAGCATCGGATGTAATTGTGATTCAATCGCATCGGACGTCAGCCGTCGTTCGAGCCGTGTGCGGTCATAGGTCTCGAGCGGATGATCGAGAATAAAGGACAGCGCCACGAGCCACCGATGAAGCGCAGGTGACTCCGAGAGCCCTGCTGCAATCAACGGTAACCGCGATACATCCCACGCATCACGCGGCGCTGTTCGATCGAGGAACGCGAGCAGTTTCCCCACCCACAGCTCTTCGTCAGCAACAACCGTGACGCGCGGCCGATCAAGCCCTTCCGGCTGCCATAGTTCCATCACTCGAAGTCCGGCGAGCGGCGTTCGCCACTGGTAGTTAATGTCCAATTCAACTCGATCGTCCGGCCCAAGAACAGATCGATACGTCGCATAGAACTTGCGACCGGCCGCCGCGTCTGCCGAGTGCCGCACCTGATATCCAAGGCGACGCAGAATGTCGCCAAGCGATTGCTCTATCGCGGGGCGCGCGCGAAGCATCCCCTCTCGGTCCGCACATCCGACGAAGTTGTAATCAAGATCCACTGACATGCGCGTCGGCGCCCCGAAACCCAAATTAATCGCAGTGCCTCCCTTCAGCGCGAGCGCCTCACGAAATGCAGGATGTCGACCAACTTCGGACGCAATCTCGCCAAGACGCGTGACCTTCTCCAGCGTGGTCACTGCATATCCAGTCTCTGCCGCCCGCCGCTCTAGGAATTCAAGACTCACCGACATCGGGATCTCCCTTCCCAATTTCCTGTGGAAGGACAAGGTTCCACCGAGCGATGAAGGTGCCACCACGAGTCGCTCGAACGAGATACTGAGGGGCGTTCGGGCGGTGCTGCTCGAACCGAAGCAGGTCGGCTTCGCTGACAGCGAAGGACTGAGCATTCACTTCAAGAAACCATCCAACCGCAGCCCATAGCCGCCGGATCGCGTACAGCTCCAGCAACTTCGCCAGCAGATCGATATCAAGCGTTGCGAATCCCGCTGCCGAGGCAACAAGCTCCGACACGCCGCCTACAAGACTCGGCTGCCGAAACCCTTCGATCAGCGTGCGCTCTGGTCCCGTCGCGCGCACTATCGATCCACGACGTTCAACTCGTCGCGTGCCAAGTTCGGTCATTCCGCACCGCGCAAGGGCCGTGGGATGTGGAACAGCACGGATCGAGGAACCATCAAACTCCCACTCCATGCGAGCACCACTGCAATAAAGCGTGCATGTCGACCACGCAGAATGCGCTGCCCCCAGCAATTCGAGCGCGCTGTGATGCGAGAAGATTGCATCTGGACGGGCAGCAAGTGCCACAAGGAACGGATCGACGTGGGTTGTTAGCGCCGACCGCCCGGGCGGGGTCACCACATATATCCCGCGCGATATTGATCGAATGCGTCCCGTGCGCGTGGCGTAACTGAGCCTGGCCGTCACCGCGGCAGGGCTCAGCCGTTGCCCCGCGAATGACGAGACCTCGTCCAATGTGAACACCGGGTGGTCAGCAAAGAACGCTCCTAATTTTACTTGATGTTTATTATCCATCTATGGTGATTTTATACCGCTTCAAACGAAAAACGTCAAGTCGAAAGTCCGCGATTTAACGTTTTTTCATTATAACTGCCGATATTCACTACTCATGGCTCAGTTCCCCCACGCCCCCAGCAATACCCCCACATCCGCCCCGTCCGTGTGGTTGTCGCCCGTCAGGTCAAACGCCGCGCCGGTCTGCCCCCAGGCGCCGAGCAAGAGACCAAGGTCCGGCCCGTTCACCTGGCCGTCGCAATTCAGGTCTGCCACGCCGCACATCCGTTCGGTGCGCTCTGCGCCCATGTGCGCATCGAGTTGATCCACATAGAACGGAACGAACGAGTCGCCCGACCAACCGAATCCAAGCGGCCATGAATCTTCGGGGTCGAACACGCCGTTCGTGTCGTTGGTGGTGAAGTGAATTCCCACCAAGGCCAACCGGCCGCGCAACACCGCAAAGCTTGGACCGCCGCTGGCGCCACCAATCAGGTGACAGTCGCCCGCGCCGGTGCCGGTTCCTTCCTCTACGTGAAACCACCAGCGCATGGTGCGCGTGCGGCCGATTTCAAAGTCATCGACCACCGCGCTGATCATCCCCGTGCCCACG
>Ga0247837_1001688_pt1 | contig 44641 bp, 40 predicted proteins | sample LaCtaG_2_FD_187115 | JGI IMG/M metagenome (GOLD analysis project Ga0247837, IMG submission 187115) | Freshwater microbial communities from meromictic Lake La Cruz, Castile-La Mancha, Spain - LaCruzMarch2015_14.5m | ecosystem: Environmental > Aquatic > Freshwater > Lake | place: Spain: Castile-La...
AGAGTCACAAGCACTGGACTTGGCCCGCCAAGCTATCGCAGAAGACCAGAAGCAGAACTACTCCCAGGCCTACCAACTCTACAAATCCGCTATCGCTGTTATGCTAAGAGTCATAAAGTGTACTTTTCACGCAGCTCATGCCAACCCGAGACTCAAGAGTGTACTGGAAAAGAAGACAAATGAGTGGCTGAAGAGAGCGGAGGAGTTAAAGCAGTTAGAGACTCAGGCCAGTTCGACTGTAAACTGCAGTCCTGCAGACCCTCCCCCGGCCCAACCCACTTATACATTTGACCCGAGCACACTTCTCCAACAGAGTCCTGCAGACCCTCCCTCGGCCCAACCCACTTATACATTTGACCCGAGCACACTTCTCCAACAGAGTCCTGCAGACCCTCCCCCGGCCCAACCCACTTATACATTTGACCCGAGCACACTTCTCCAACAGGGCTATAGCCTCTATCAAGCTGCAGCTAAGGCTGACGAGGAACAGCTCTATGAGGAGGCCTGTCGACTGTATCTTGAAGGTGCCCAACAGCTGGAGTTCGCTCTCCAGTGTAAGTCCTAGACAGACGAGATGGAGCCTACGTGGAGGCAAAACTGCACTGAGAATAGAGAGAAGATGGTGAGTAGAGTGGAGCAAATTCGCACTTGGCTTGGTCAGTATAGTCCGTACCAGTAACAATTAAGTGTTTGCAGGCAGTTCGCTGACAAGTTGGCTGTAGGGAATGGAAGTGGGAATATGGAAATCAGGGAAAGGGCGATTTGTCAACTGCGAGCAGCAACAGAAGCAGACAAGAAGGGGGACCTGCAGGATGCTTTGGAGAAGTATAAGGCAGGCTTGGCGGACTTGCTGCAAGCCATCAAGCGTGAGAGTTAGCCAGAAGAACCCAACAAAGCCATTTCCTCAGTCCTGCGACAGAAAGCCCAAGAGTTCCTAACCCGTGCCGAAGCACTCCGCTCCCAACTGACTCCTAGCACTACATACAAGCCAGCTAATGAAGAGATTCCCTCCTCTCCGTCCTTAGCTACAGACCCTGGCCTTCTCCCTCAATTCGCCACTATAATGAAACGAACTACCACCCTGAAAGCACTCCCTGGTCTGAATTCTGTGAAGCAACTACTAGTGGAGTGGATAGTGCTGCCTTTGAAATTCCCTCAGTTGTTTGTGGCTAATTGGAGACATCCACTCCTCATCCAACTCAACGGTCCTTCAGGCTCTGGGAAGTCTCAACTGATTGCTGCCTGTGCGGAGGAGTGTCTGGTGCCACTGTACTCGGTCAGTTGTGAGGATTTGATCAGAGAGCCTAATAGTGAACGATCGATTCGGGAAGTGTTCAGTCACGCCCGCTCCAATGCCCCTGCAGTTCTGCTCATATCTCATATAGAAGCGATGTGTTCTGATGAGGAACACGACTACTTCCGCCGTCTAAACACTGAATTACTAATCAACCTAACTCCACACACCAATGAAAACAACCAACTCCTAATCGTCCTGACCTGCACCACTCCTTGGCACCAACTCAGAGCACTCAGAAGGAGAGTGGAAAGGGAAGTCTATGTGCCTCTCCCTGATGCTGTGAGGAGAAGGGCGATGCTGCAGAAGGCAGTGCAGCTTGCTTCTGAGGCGGAATACTGCCTTGCGGCGGATCTGGCGGAAGGGCTTTCCTTTTGGGAAATTCAAAGAACTGTGTGCAGTGCTATGCTTCACTCCGCCACTACTGACCCTCCCATTCCCCTACTAAACGCCTTGACAACTGCTTTCCGCCTCACCTCTCCCAGTACAGACGCCCTCACAATAGAGCATTTCCAGACCTACGTAACTGAGCGTAGTGATTAAATGGGGGACTGTGCTTCCAGACCCAACTACATAGAGACGGAAAACCACGTTCGCTACACTAGCACTGTCAACGATGCGTTTTTCCAAGAGCCTGTGCTGCTTTCTGCCGGCGAAAAGACTGAATTGCTGAAAGACCTGGGGAAAGGCGTGATAGAAAGCCAGGAAAAGGCGGATTCCTATATGTATTCCCTCAACACACAGCTCCAAAGCGTCGCTCAGCGACTAGCGGAAAGTCCAGAAGACGCAAAGACCAAGCTAATCGTGGAAATCCGCAAAGGCATGGACATCTTCCCAGTAGGTCCTCGACCTTCCAAAGGCGTCCTAGTGAAAGTAGCGACTTTCCCCACAGCCAAAGACTTCACCACTCCAGTAGTAGAAGCCTACATCCCGAAGTGGTACAGTCTCGCCTACTTCACCTTCTCTACCGAGGAGCCAGTGGACCGCATTTCTCTGACAGCTGTGTGTTTGGCGGATACAGGTGTGGAAACGACACTGGCGGCTACCAATGTGGACCTGGGGAGTGGGTCGGATCAGACTTATACGAAGTGGCTGTTGCTGACGCTGGCTGAGGAGGTGCAGGCGCTGAAGATCAAGCCGCAGTTGGAAGTTCGGATTTGGCACTTGCGGAATCAATATGCGTTCTGGTACCGACTCAAGGAGATACTGGAGAAGGAACAAAGGGAGGTGAGTGCGGCTTTGGCGCAAAGCAGAACAGGACTATTGGAACAGTAGCTAGAAACCACTTAAAACAGTGAAGGAATGCTGAGACTTGGGCAGGGCAGAGGTCCAAGTCAGTTGGCTGCGACTTTGCACCTGGGAGGTGGGCTTCTTGAAGGCAGTGGCTGCGCCTTTGGACCTGTGGAGAGCGGATTTCCCTGTAGTCAAGAAGGAGTTGTGGAGGCGGAACGGCCCAGTAGCAGCTTTGTCAAGAGGGTGAACAGGCTGCGTTTTCCTCCGAAACGGCTTCTTCGCCTTTTCCGGGAACTTAAAGTACTTCTCCACCCACACCAACAGTCCCTCCCTACTCCCCTTCCTGTCCCCCAGTCGACTCTGCGACATAGCAGTCCTCGGCTTCACCAACTTCTTCCTCAGCAGTTCCCCTGCCTTCGTCTCTCCTTGGGAAGTGAACACCACTTCCCGCTTTTTCACGCCTGCGTCACTTTGAGGGTCTGAAACCGTCCTAGGGACTGAGATCGCCACAGGGATCGGGGGCTTCAGCTCTAGATCTGGGAGGTAATGTGGGGACAGCACACTGCGGTCGAAGATGTCCTCGGGCTGAGGAGTGGCTGCGAGGAAGTAGGCGCGGAAGACACTGTTGGAGAGGGGGAAGGAGGAGGGAATGCGGGAGAGAGGCGCCTGAGGGCCGGTTTGAGTGGAAGTGGGAGACTTTGCTGGCTTGCGCCGCATGCTTTCTATATACTACCAGACTTACAGCTACTGTCTACTCTGTCCCCATCTAAAGGTATGCAAAGAGCCTATTTCCCTCTAAACTAACGGACTTTCAATTTTAAGTATGAGTCTTCAGAAGCAAGTCAAGGCCAATCTGTTCACTTTGCAGCGAGAAATCAAGCGCTTGGAGTCAGAGAAGCGGCCTATCACCCCTCTCCGCGCCCCTACTCGTCCTGCCCTCGTCGACTGCACCAACGACCCTTTAGTCAGTTCCAGAACCAGGGACCTCAAGAGAGAAGTGCACGTCCAAGACGCTATTATTACCGGACTGCACTCTCGCATTGAAGGACTGAAAGCGCAAATTCAGGTCTATAAGGGGGAAAAGCCCAATTCAAGCCGCAGTTCCTCCCTAGGCCGACCACCCCCTCCTATCCTCCTCAAAGAGCGCAAACGACGACTCCTCGACGGGTCGTTCGAGCACTACTTTCGTGAGAGTCTAGCGAGGACGCGGGGAGCTAACTAGATAAGCGCTGCTTTGGCAGGCTGTTCCTCGACCTTGAAATAGGTCAGTTCTCGCTTCACTCTGTCGATTTGTCGTTCGAAGAACTTCATTTGGTCCTGCGACCGCTGCATTCTGAGCTCGTCGGAAGGAGTTCGTTCGGTAGACTGCTGGAGGGTTTGGAAGGTCTGCTTGACTAGGTCGAGGCGGGACTCGTAGAGGATGAGTTCCTGTCCCAGCAATTTGACCTCGAACTGCGGCAGTTTGGAAACGACCGTCTCACGGAAGGTCTCCTTCTCATAGAGTTCGTAGGGGTTGCCGCGGTACTCAATAGTGGACATGTTCGAGCCATCTCCACGTCTCCACCCATCTCTCTTCACCTTCGTATAATTGCCCCATTTGTCCTTGTACCTGGGCAGTAGGTCCGTCATCACCTTCTCAACTGCACTTTTCGAGTACAGTATTCCGCCTAACAACTGTCTTTTCCGAATGTCGGTCAAATGCTGCTTCTTCGCCAGAGTGATGATGCGGTCCGCCATCCCCCGGACAGCGCGGGCACGAGCAGGGGTAACGCGGATCCGCTGGTGCTCAATGAGTGCGGTAGCCAGGTTGCGCAGCACGTGGAGACGGGACTGCCAGGTCCGCCCCAGCTTCACAAGCTTCCTCCCGTGCGGCATTATAGCTGTCCATGGTAGAGCTACTTAGGCAGGAAGGAAAGAGACTGGGAGTAGGTCTGGAAGTCTTGGAGAAGCTGGTAGTAGCCTGAGGTCGCGAGGTTGTTTTTTAGCACGCACTGAGCGGTGGAGTGGATCTGGGGAGCTAATTGATAGTAGGTAATGTTGAGCTTGTAGTAGTAGTATGGGTTCCAATCTTCCAGTCCTTCATAGCACTTTAAGGTGTTCCTCGAAGCGGTGTTGCAGGCAGTGCCGGGGTTCAGACTGACCAAGGCTTGGTACGCCTGAATGGCTAGTTGCAAGGGAGGGTCGCCTGGGTACAGGGGACAGAAGCACTGGCCTTGGTCAGTCGCTCCGCAAGTGCACTGCACCAGTTCTCTTCCATCTTCAGCTTTACAAGCCACTGAGGCATTGCAAGGACGCAAGTACAGGCTGCCCTGGGTGGTCGGCGGGACCTGACAATAGGAAATGTAGTCGGTCTGGTTGGTCTCAATGTAGCCTGACTGACAAGCCAGACTGGAGTAGCTTCTAGCGCCTACAGGCAGAGAGTAATAGGCAGTGCAGGCGCCTTGGTTGCATACCAGAGTGTTCTCACATGCATAGTCCGACTCACACACAGCGTCCACCCCTCCCTGCACCGCACACTTCCCTGTGGGAGCGCAGTACAGTCCCAAGTCACAAGAAAAGATAGCAGAGCAGGCTGCTCCCTCCCCTGCATGTACACAAGTACCATTCTGACAGAGATTAAACATACAGTCGGAAGGTAAGTTGCAGGGGTCGCCGGGGTAGCCAGGACTGGTTATTGGGGCTTGGCAGTGGCCGGAAAGGCACACAGTTTCGTTGGGGCACTCAGCGAAGTGGACGGTTTGCCATAAGGCGTATTCTTGGATTTCGTTGGTTTGCCAGCTGCAGGCGCTTTCTTTCAGCGTGGAGTCGCAGGTGAAGTTGAGGCAAGGACTCGCCTTTTGACGCTTATCAGCAGCCAATAAAGCATAAAAGTCAGGGAACAGCACGGATATAGCGCATTCCGGGCTATGAGCCACCTGAGTATATAGACCCGTTTCGATCATTTCCTTGTGCTTCACCAATTCATACACATCCGACACAAAAATCAAGTCATTTATCAGACAAAAGAACCCAAAGCGACTATACGTGTTGCATTCATCATTCTCATACATGAATTTCATCATAAGTCTTCCTACAGTCTGCACAGGTTCATCGAGAGGGAACAGGGAGCAGTAGGCCTCTCCGCTCATAGAGCACTCACATTTGCCCTGGAATTTGCCTGAATTGTCCCTGCAGTCAGCATCGCTTTCGCATAGAATTGGCAGAGTGCTGTTGGAACTGACAGCGTCTTGGCAGATGTAGTGGTCGTTTACTAGCACTGCGAACATGCTGTAGCAGGCGTAGTTGAGGCCAGTAGTTGAGCTTATCACAGAGGATATAGCATTGCCTGTAGGGACTGAAAAGTAAGGCATGCAAATTCGTGTAGAATTAGTCAAGGAAACCATGGAACACAAACAGTGGCTTTGGCACTGGTACTCCGAAGCACAGAGTTGTCCCTCTTCAATGTGCTTGACACAGGTGGTACTCTGCAAGTCACAGTACAGGCCTCCTTCGCAGTCGTATGGATTGGCGCAGGTCTCATTCAGACGCTTTCCTTCGCAGCGAGAGTTGCTGCATTTCGAGGAACTGCACTGCCAGTCGCTCTCACACATTTCCCCTGGGTACCGAATATCCTCGAGTCCCGGGACACAATAGGCCGTAGGACTGCTCAGGTCGCAAATAGACTGCGCGGGACAGGGCTGCACTGTATAGTCCGAGCCATTGACCTTCTCCAAGCACTGTCCTTCCCCTAAAGCTCCGCAAGTGTACACAGGACATTGCACTGCTGCAGTCCGCCTGGAGAGGAGATACAGAAGCAAGACTAGGGGAACCATTATGCATATCGCCACTTCGATCTCGACTAAGTAATAAAGAATGGACCCAACAGCCCAAGCCAATGAGCTGTATCGAGCTTTGAACGGGCAGTCCAACCTCATCGCAATCGACAGTACTTCCCACTCAGAGCTCGCTGCGGCCTATGAAGAAGTAGGCCTAGGCACTTTCTTCCCTCAAGTCCGTGCTCTACTGTCCATCTTCGACCCTAAGAACACTGGCAAAGTCCCAGTAGCCAAACTCGCAGAAGTCCTAGATCCGCAGTTCAACCCTATGTCTAAACTCGAAGTGCAGCAGCAGTTGTTCACCCAAATCGCTGGGAAGGCGGATGCGAAGCTCACGCCTGAGCAGCTGGTGGCTGCTGGGACGCAGGCTGGTGTGCCGCTGACTTTACAGGAAGCGAAGGAAATGGTGAGGTGTGTGGATGCGGATGAGGACGGGAAGGTCAGTTTCAAGGAGTTCCAGAGTGTGCTGGGGGCTTAAGGAGAGGTAAACTAGTATAGCGTCGTTATGACTGGGGAGCATTTGTAGGGAATTATAGATACTTGAGCTAGGCTATCAGTTGGTAGCCGCGAATTGGAACAGCGATTCAGAGGTGTGTACAGATTGATTTCTCCATCCTCACTGTTCAAACAGTCTTTTAGGGAAGTGTCCGCAGGCTTCCACGAGACAGTATCATTTTCATGAATACTGATGTTCTCTCCCAGTTCTATCAAGCCTAATTCCAACTCATTATTATGCAAATGCGCTTTTAGCTTGCTTTATCCTGCAAGCCAACTCCCACTATAATCTGCTTGCAGTCCTGCAGGCCAATTTGTATTTTCCCTACTACAATCTTACACCCATAGTCACAAGAATATACACCCTGCACTGTGTTATGCTCAAGTAGAATTCCAAAGATCAGCAAGTAACACTCACAGGCAAAATTAACATCGCTTTTAACATATTGGAGCATTAGTGGGCAGAAATTATGGCATTGTCCTATGCATTCTCATAGTATATACGGCCTCCTTTGCAGTATAAAATGTGTTAAATAGGTATCGTCGTGGAATTTTCAAAACAGAGGCGAAAGTGACTATATGGAGGGGTTGCCCTGTACTTCAGATATAGGAACAGAGAGGTTTCAAGGAAGGCAAGTCCTGCTTGGCTATGTTGGGGATTAGTTCATTTACTAGCGGTGTCTGTAGGAGAGTACTACAGTGGTTGACAGTAGATGAAAAATAATATCCCTCATATAAGTCTTAACTTACAACATCCATTAAGCTGAAATTTCCATTCTCTCACATATATACCAGTATATTGGGTTAAATAGGGAATTTAGGCTAAAAGACGGAGGAAGGTCCAAGCGAGCTACTCAGCAGTACCTCCAGTGCACAAGGCTCCAAGTCCTGAAACGGTCTAGGCCGCTTCACAGCGCTCAGGTACTTCAGTCTCCTGGTCAAACCCTCATCCCAATACCGCTCCAAACACCTAAACTGAAACCTTCCGGCTGTGTGACAGTTCTCCACCTCTTTCCCTAATACCCAGGCTCTGGCCAGTTTTACATACTCCGCGGACACATCGTCAGTTGGACGGACGGCACAGTGCTTCCGAGAGGAAGAGCCTGGGCCGCAAGTGCACTGCCCTGCTGCAGCGAATCCTTCACATTGGGTTAGATTGCAGTCATAGTCAATTTCGCACGGACTTGGGTAAGTCGTGACATGACTGGGCTGAGAAACGCACACAGACTGTGCACACAGTCCAGAACTACACAGGAAGGAGAAGTGCAGCAGGGAGCAGTCTGTGGGCTCTCCGATGTCTTGTGAGAAGTACCGCACGCATTTCCCGTCAAAGCAGCTCGAGTGCACATCGCAGTCTAATGGAGTTTCGCACTCGGCATCAGACGATACCAACGGCTGGCAGGTTTTCTTGGCGCAGTACAGTCCTATGCCACAGTCTAGCATAGTGCTGCAGTGGCCTCCACTAGGCCGGCCAATGCATAGGCTGTCTTCACATCTTTGGCTGAGACAGTCTTCTGAGGTTTCGCATCGATCGCCGGGGAGGAGATATTGAGGACGTCGAGGCCCGCAGGTGCCCTTCCCTGTTGGGTCTATTTGGCAAAAGGGCTTGAGGGCAGGACACAGGGCGTAAAGAGTGGCTGTGGTGGAGGGCAGGCGACAGGTATCTGCTGGCAGCTGTCCACAGTGATGGATTTCGCAGGCTGCAGCCAGCGCCAACAGCCCCAGAGCTACCAGCATATGTCTAAAATAGACATTAGGCAGCCTCGTCCATGTCCAAGTTTCGAACCCACAGCCTCACTTGACACAGGCAGTATTCCCTGCACTCAAATTCACTCACTTTATGACGTAAACGCCTCATTCTCCTAACTGTCTTACCTACAGCACAAACGTGATTTTCCCACCTCCAAGATACTACCTGCCTTCCTATCCTACAGATAACTATGAGTCACTCCAAATGTCCACTTCTCAAAGCCAATTATCTAATTTGAAAGCAATAATGGGCAGCGCCTGTACGTGCAGCACACCTGTCGACTACCTCGACGGCGAGGTGGAAGTGATATACGAAGACACAGTGCTCACTTTGCGGCACCGTCCTGCGTCCTTTCCAGAGCTAGTAGCAGCGGTTCTGCAGGTCGTCCCAGCCGCCAAGTCTGACCAGGACCTGGTCTTTGAGTACGCAGCAGCGGGGGAGGTTGGCCGGATATTGAGTGACTTGTCGCTCTTTGAAGCTTATGTGCTGGCTGGAGAACAACGACCAGTCATAGGCGTCAAACTCGCCCGCCTGTATGTCCCCCTGAGACGCGAAGCCAAGGAGGTAGTCTGATCTCTAGCTCTGAACCTTTAGTCCTAATGGAAGCCTGGGCTGTGCCCGAAACCGTGTCTGCGCCCTTGGAAGCCTACCGCTTCTGGCCCTCCGGCGAGGCAATCACGTACGGAGAAGGCAAGAAAACTGTGCGATTCGTGTTCTATCGCGTGCGCTTTAGCGACTACGAAGAGGAACAACTGAGCCACTTCGAGCGCTATATGAGCAATACCTACCCTGACTTCGTGTATCCGGAGTGGCTAGTGAAGGAAGAGCGAATTCGGGTGCTGCTCGGCTGCAAGTTCGACCTGAAGAAGTCTGCAGAGGCTGTGTTTGCCTCTATTGAGTGGAGACATACGCAAGCTCCCCACAGTTTCTACAGTCTGTTTGAGCACTGTCAAGGCGTGCTGCAGTCTGGGGCGATCTACATCCATGGACGAGACCACCGCTACCGGCCTTTGCTTGTGCTCAACGTGGAGAGGATGGATTTGAGACGACATGCGGTGGAGGAGTACAGGGCTTTGATTTGCTTCCTGCTGGAGTTCATGACGAAGACTATGATGATACCCGGACAGGTGGAAAACTGGGTCGTTATCACTGACTTGTGCAGAACCTCCCTCTTCGACCTGCCCATCACAGAGCTGAAATCCCTCATCAAGCTGCTGCAGGACAACTTCAGATGCAGGATGACAGTCAACTACGTCGTCAACGCGCCCAGCAGCATCACCTTCGCTTGGAGAATCATCAAAGTGGCAATCGAGGAGCATACACTGCGGAAGATAAAGATAACGAAGACTGCGCATGCACCAGAGCTGCGCACTCACTTCTCCCCTCACCAATATGAGGAGAAGTACGGAGGCACCGCTCCCAATGCCACTGTGTTCTGGCCGCCTACCCTCCCTCCGGAGCCTTTCCATGCAGAGGGGGAAGACCCTGAGGCTCACCTTTCCTCCCACTCCTCCTACTTGGAGTACTTCCCACTGCCGAGGAACTCCGCGGTGTCCACTGGCGTGCAGGATACAGCACTCACTGTTGATATTAAAGGAGAACCGATTGAACCTGTTGAAGAGTCATTGATCGAAGACGAACCGGAATTAGAGAATTCTGACCGACTGCGTGTTCGCTTTGTGCGGATTCCGATGATTAAGCAAGAGACTGATGAAGTGCCGGATCTTGAGGTGGCGAGTGAGTGTCAAAGTATCAGACCTGTGTCGGGACCTGCTCCTACGCCTCGTGGCTGCTGTGTGCGCTTTCGCCAGGGCAAGTGCTCATTGAGTTAGTAGAACTAAAGGGAGGACGAAGGGAAATCGTAGTATATTGGTCTTTGGTATTCAGGCAATTTAGCTACTAAGGAGTGAAATTATAGAGAAATTGAGGCAATTAGGCTTATATTGTTTTTGTCGCAAGTCAGTATATCGCCAAAAGTACCACTTTGGAGGGTCAATTTCCTCTCGATTCATACATTCTCGACAACCGCTCCAGTACAATTAGGGCGGTCTAGGACCGATTCAGCTTCTCATCCGCTTCCTCTTCCCCTCTGGACCACTATTCAAACCTAGACAGTTATGAGACCCTCCAAGTCTGAAATCCGGCCCAAAGCCCGCACCACCAGTGTCCCAAAGGCCCTGCCTACCAGCAAGTCCTTCACAGCCAAGCGAGGTGCGCCTAGCGCCTCTCCGGCCCGCCACCTCACTGCCAGCACTGAAACTTCCCCTATCCGATCCTATGCCTCTCCTGGTAAAGACTACTCTCACTATACGCCGCTGAGACTGGCGAAGGAAAAGACGTCACAGTCCTTCAGCAAAATAGTGTACAAGAGCAAAACCAAGCTGAATGCTTCCGTGGCCAGTGAGGATGTGCCAAGACTCAGATCTCGCGCCTCTGCCTTCGAGTCCCTGAACGACCTACGCAACAAGACGGAGCGCCTAGATGAGGAAAGCAAGCGCTTCGCAGCCAAAGTGAGCCAAATAAAGGAGAAAATCCACAGTCGCCCCACACCCCAACTGGCCTCCCGCAGACCTCAAAGGGAAGAAGCAGGCTTGAAGCCCTTCGCCCGGACTTGCACTCGCTTAGTAGCCCGCGCCTGTGCATCTGTACTCAGAGAAGCGTTGGACGCCCTGCATGCCAGGGCGGAAAGAGTCAAGGCGATGGAGCGCCAAGGCCAGCGCTTCCACCAGCGTTTGAGGCTGAAGGCTCACTTCCAGGCCTGGAAAGCTGCTTTCGAGGTGAAGGAAATCGAAGGGTTCAAAATGACGGAAATTGCAATAAAGCACTACCACTTGCAACTCTCCCTCGGCTGCTTTGCGAAGTGGAAGGAAACTCGGGACTGGAGTAAACTTAGGCCGGAGGACAGAAAGCGCAGGGCGGATATATCGACTGTGCTGTCGGCGAGTGCTAGGAACGCTCTGGAGCACAGCTTTGGCAGGCCTACCAGTGTCTCTCCAAAGCCGGAGCCTCGGCCTGCTACTGTGCTTGGCCAGCGCAAGCCTGGAAGTCGATCTCCTGTGCCTTCTCCAAAGCCGTCCAAAACCCCGCCCCCCAAGCGAACTAGCGTCTCCCCCAAGCCTGTCGCACACAAGAAAACGCCTTCCACCCCTATACCCAAGCCAGAGCCGCCTGAAACTCCCGTATCCGAAGAACTGATGCGAGTCGCAGCAGAGCACCACCGTCTCAGTTCCATCGTAATGCCCACTCAGTTCTTCACTCTGTGGAAGCCTTGGAAAGCCATAGTTCAGGCTAAGCAGGAGCGAGCCAGACTCCACCGACACCAACACTTAGGCCGCTTCGTGTTCCAAGCCTGGCTGGAGTTCTACGTAGCTTCCTGTGAAGAAGCTGTGGAGGAAGCACACAGTCCAGCGGAGGACACAGACATTTCGCAGGACTACACCGACATTGTAGCAGTTTTCCGACTTGTAGGGTCTATGCAGCAAACGATGGGTCCTCGAGTGCTGGCGGCCTGGAAGGATTTCACAACCTCCACGAAGAGTGAGCAGGAGCAAGAAGTACGCCGCAACTTGATGTGGAAGAAGGTGAACTCCTGGCTCGGCCAGTACAAGTCAGGAGACCAGTCTAGCCTTTAGCCTGGATTTAGCACTGCCATTGTGCTATGGACCTGGTGCTCAGTCTGCCTGCCTGTCTGCAGGAGTTCCTATTCGTGGAGCTGCTGGCTGACTTGAGTCCGCTCTTCCAGGTCCGTCTAGTCTCCAGGAGGTACAGATTCGAGGCGGATCGAGTACTTTCCAGGCTGACTAGAGAGCTGAGGAGTCAAGAGAACTACTGGGTCAGAGAGTTGCAGGGACTGAGACAAAGGCTGGCGAGTGAATTGCTGCCTTCAGTATTGAGCACACTACGGAGAGGGGCGGAGTGGAATGAAAGTCAGTCATGCAGTGCGGATTGCACAGTGGTAGTGGCGGGAATGAAGTTCGCGGGACTGATGAGTGGAGGGGTGGTGTCGGACTTTTACCCCCTGTGGGAGTGGAGGCCGGAAAGACTGCCAACAGTACTCAAAGACACTGACTTCCTTCACCTTCCAGAAGAAGCGTTTTCACACATCTCCGACCTGCAAGTGAGTGACGAAGACCTGAAATCTCCCTTAGCCCTGACAGTTAATCGCTTCACGCGAGCTGTCAAAGAGCTCAGAACTGCGCCCCGGTTCCTCAGCATTCAAAGGCGCTTTCTGGCTCTGGAGCGTCTGCAAGCCATTCACACTCGTCTCCTGCGAGTCCTAATGCGACTGCACCTCATGAAGACCAACCAATTCTTCCCTGAGTCTCCCCTGCAGGTCCTGATCTCAGGTGCTGAGTCCGAAGCTAAGGCGATTTATGACTCAACTCGCTTTCATCACTGCTAACTTCCATCCTATTAGTAGCCTCTCCGTTACAATTAACCTATCGCCTGGCAGATATGGCACGCAGTGAAGCTTTGCGTCCTACGGCTGAAATAACCATTGTGTCGCTGCCGCCCAGCCGCGCAGCACATACCTTTGCAGGTGTGAGGAAGTTGAATCCAAGTCTGCTGCAGGTGGAGGAAAAGCGGAATTGGCGAGGAACTCGGGTTGATTTCTGTGGACGGCCGCAAGGACTGCAAGCACACACCAGTCCCTCCCCGGAGGATGCGCGGTTCCAAGAACTACTCAGCAGTCTAGTGTGTCCGACTCCTTTGCCACCACTTGTCCAATTTCACCCGTCTCAAAGCAAGGAAGCAATTTTTGAGAGAGCCACGCTGGCGGAGCAACTCCACTACAAACTGTACAAGTCTGAGGGAAGACTGGTGCGCACTGTGCTGGAACAGGCAGGCTTCGCTGCCACCGACTCCTACGACTGGGACCTTCTCTGGGCAGGTGCAGCTCCCCCTGCAGGACTGTACAGCGGCCTGTTGCCTCATCAGAAGATAAACCATTTCCCAGGGTCCTTCCAACTAACACAGAAAGACCTGATGTATCGACAGGTTTCGAAGGCACAAACGCTGTTTGGAAAACCTGCTTTCGACTTCGTGCCCGAAACCTTCCTTCTGCCTTCGGAGTTTCAGGAATTCGTGCACCGATTTGAAGCTGCTCCTGACCTGCATTGGATAGCCAAGCCCAATGCTTCTTCGCAAGGCAAAGGCGTCTTTCTGGTCGAACGTCTTGATCAACTCCCTCTGACTGAGCCCTACGTAGTTTCCCTCTACCTTTCCTCCCCCTTCCTCATCCACAACCTGAAGTTCGACATGCGGATTTACGTGCTAGTGACCAGCTACGAGCCACTTCGCATCTACCTGTACGAGGAGGGATTAGCCAGGTTCGCCAGCGAGGAATACACAGGGCTAACGCGTAAAGACGCCCGCTGTATGCATCTCACTAACTACAGCGTCAATAAAAGGAGTGATAACTATGTCCCGAACTCTGACTACCGCAGAGACAATGTAGGCCACAAGTGGAGTCTTACAGCTCTTTTTAAGCATTTGGAAACTATTGGGGCGGATACGGATTTCCTATGGACGAAAATATACGACCTGATAGTGAAGGCTGTCGTTGCAGTGCAGGAGGAAGTGGTGGAGGCCTGTACGGACCTGGGCCTGACCGCAGGCCACTGTTTTGACCTATTTGGCTTCGATGTTTTGCTGGATAGCGCTCTCAAGCCGTGGCTGTTGGAGGTCAATTTGTCCCCATCTCTGGCCACTGATTCCTCTCTGGATCTATTCCTAAAGACCAATCTGCTGATTGATACTTTCAATTTGGTGGGGGTGCAGAGACCTGAGCGTAAGTATCGTCCAGCTAAGTCGTCTATACGGCAAAATCGGTCCAAAGGCCGGTCTATCTCTAAACTGCCTTCTCGTCTCTCTATGTCTCGCATAGCCTCTAGGGAGCCTGAACAGTCCTTGTCTCGCCTAAAGGAGATGCTGAGAACTACGCTACAGGAGTATGAGCGACGAGGGCACTACATCCGCATATACCCATCGAAGGGAACAGACCACTACGATCAATTTCTCGGCGTTGGGCAATCCATAGCAAAGTGGCTCTATCAAGCACTGTATGAAAACCGCTCACTTGAGAGTAGTAGTGACTGGCTAGGAGACCTACCCAGAGAGCCATTCCGGGCCAAGGCCGGTATATCAGTGCGGAGATTAATGAGTCGAACTGCTATCAAGCGAGCTGTCACTGCAATGTGTGCGGACAAAAGCTTCTCCTCTCTCCCCAAGTCCGACAAGTTGATGGTCACGGGAGATGACATCCTCCTCGAGTACATCTCCCGACTGATCAAAGCGCTTGTAGCAGTCCAGGAAGACAGTCTCACTCCTATGCTGAGGAAAAGCATCGAAGCTTTCATATCGCACCCAGTGTGGAAAGGCAGCAACAAGGGTCCTCTTCGCGACTCTCTTCGACATCGGCTGGAAGTCCGATTCGCGGAAATGCAACTACGCAGGCTAAGAGTGACGGAGTGTGAAGCCAGAGTCAAGGGAGGGTTCAGGGAAAACCCGCTCTTAGAAGACCAGCGGAAAGCCGTTGTTAGAGAGTTTTCCCCTGGTCAATTGGAAGCCATGTTGAAAGTGTCTACACGCAGTCTGGCTAGAGACGTGGTTCAGCCGCTGCTGAATCACAGAGGAGTAGGCGTGCTTTCCGACCTGCAAGCCTGGCTTGCAAAGACTCAAACCAGTGAAGAAGAGGACTGTAGCACCGTTTCCCCTGCCCTCAGCATCCCTGCCCATCGAGCCAGGTCGACTTTCAAGTCTATCCGCATTGCTAACTTGTACAGCTAGGGAGACTTGCAGCGTAGGTACTGCTCCACGCTTTTCTTATATATCTTCACAGACTGGACACAGGTCGAGGCTTTGGATATGTCGGATTTAGGAGTCAGTCTGGAGAGCTGCGACTCCGCTACTCCCTTCCGCAGTGATTCTTGCTGCAGTATGGTCTTTTCCCAAAGGTCGAGTGGACTGGAGGTTCGGAACTCACCGGCTATTTCCTTGGACCGGTCTCTCAGTCTGGAAACCACTCCTGAGGAGTCTAAATAGGGCTCTGGAGTGTAGCTTTGAGCTGTGCTCCATACTGCAGTAGCACCCAATTGCTTACCATGGCGACGGAAGTCGAACTCTCCAAGCCACTTCTTGGGAGTCGGAGAAGGACGAAAGTCTGGGAACAGGACTTTATAGGTATCTGCGGGTTCCAATTGAATGAAACGGCCCTTCTTTAGGGTCACTCGATTTCGTAGGATTCTCTCAGAGAGCCGTCCTTGAGCCTGCTTCTCTGCAGGGGAAGATGTGCGTAGGGCTGGAAGAGGCGATAAATGCCCCATTTGGAACTCGGCCTGGGCTTGAGCAGCCCTCGCTCGGTCAGGCACGTAGCGACGCACATATATCCCCTGGCCTTCAGGACTGCGAAAGCGCACCTGAGAAGGGTGAAGGAGCGATACCGTGCCTTCCAGTAGTGCTGCCTAGTGCCTACTTTTCGCAAGGACGGAGTCCAACTGGCACTGGGTCCACTCCACTCTCCTGAGTTCCGCTGTTTGCCTCATTTCCTTGCGTTTGGTGTCTTCTCGGAGAGAGTGGATTTGAAAGCGTTGTATCCGCTGCATGCTTTTCGAGCGCTGTTCTTCCTGTCCTTTGTGTCGAAATACGTTGTGCATAAAGCAATGGAAGACAGCCAGCCTCTGTTGGAAGCGCAGCTCAGCCCCAGGACACTGATTCGAGCAGTGCAAGCAGAGTTGCAAGACCTGGAAACCAGCCTGAACACTCTCTTTCCTGATACACCCAGTCCTGCAAGTCCTCAGCACTCACCACTCAACAGCTCTGTCAGTTCTCGCAAAGCGCTTGAAGATGCTCCAATATCGCTGGTGAGAAGAGTGAAGTGAGCTATGGTTACAAGCGCTCCAGCAGCTGCCTGAAGACTAAGTAGGCGTCTTCTATAGTGCGCAGAGGCAGTCCTGAGCCTTTGGAGCCTCGGTGGCTGTCCAGTCCTGCGAGTACAGAGGGCTGTTGCAGCCTGGCTCCCAGCGGCGCCACTGCCTGGTACGACTCCTCCATCGCCTCTGAGTAAGTCAGCACTACGCAGTCGAAGCCTGAGAGCAGCCGCATAGCTGAAAGATCTGCATCTGGAGTGTACTGCAGCACTGTCAAAGCACGGATACGCACCAGGACCTTGTTCAACACGAGGTCGATGGGACACACTTGGCCTAACTCTGAACTGCGCACATTCTCATCCAAACTGCTCAGCTGCTGAGAGCGGTTGTCAGGCGAGCAATTGAGGAAGGCCTCCACTATTCTCATTTTCCCGATGCCGGGTGTGCCCACTACTGCGACTGCCGCAGATTTGAGCGGGCAGAAGGCAGTTTCCCAGAGGGAACTCTCCCGCAGGTCTTGTCTTTCCAGCAACGCTGCGAAGTAGCCATTCAGTTGTGCACTCCGGTGTTCAATGAAGGCCGCGGACTTGTTCCCCAGCCACCTCTTGGGAGGGAAAGCAGGCAGGTCGGAGTGTAGTTTCCCGAGCTGTTGATGCAGGGCTGCTAACTGGCGGAAGCGAGCACAGAACTGGAAGCTGGGGGGCTTCTGCAGTAAGCAGGTTTCAAGGTCCAGAAAGCACATGAGGTGCATGCAAGGCGACTCCCCCTGCACCACCAGCACGTACTCCACGAACTCCGCCTCCTGCGTCTTATGATCCACCACTCTGATAGACGCAAGGTGCATTATGGCTCCCTCTCCATCTCGAGAAATGACGTCCTCACAGCCATCAAGAAAATGCTACGCAGTGAAGACTGCCAGTGCACCTGCACTAGCCAAGATTTGAATTGCCCGGACACAATTTCACCCTCTGAATTAATATATTGTCCCAGGATACTTAATGTGTGTACACTGAAGTTACACCTTCGTAGTCCTGCAAAGCAAGTTTAAACTCACTCGCTGGATTTGCAGGGGCAGCAAGTCGCTCCCTCTCAGTTGCAACTCTAGTTGCTTCTCCGCACTCACAGTGGGACTAAAGCTGTGCTTCACTCGCTGGGAGTACTCCAGCATACGTGTGCTCACTTCATGTCTCTGAGGAGGAGGAGAGGGCTTCAGCTTTCGCTTTCGTTTCAGTAGTCCCCATAGTCTAAGTCGGTGCAGTCCTGGTGAATCCGGACTTCGTGCTTCTTTCTCAGTATAGCGTAGTGGCTTTTTCCTATGCGACTTTTTGCCTATAAGGTGAACTTGGACCATTGTGCCGCCTCTATTGACCAGTACTGTTTGAGGCAGGGGACTAGCCTTTCCCTGGGTTTCTTCCGAAGAGCTGGAGGAGTACTCCTCCTCTTCTGACTCTTCAGCAAGCGAAGACTCCGTTTCCTCCACTGCGTAAGGACACAAATCCGCCACTTTCCGCACCAGCTTTTCCTCTTGCTCGGCTATCTTTGCTCGCAGCGCTGTTTCCGCTCGCTCTCTCTCCAATCGCTTCAATTCCGAATCTCTCCTTATCTTCGCTTCCCTCCTTTTCTCCTTTTCCACCGTCAACTTGCCCAGCTCCTCCTGCAGGGAATGCAGTCGGTGAGTCTTTCGAATGGATTCCTCCTGCTGGATTGAGCTTAAGTGGGTAGAGTAGTTGCGGTGGTGCAGGTGGGCTAGTCGCACAGAGGCAGCTTTGGTCTTTATGTCTTGTTGGAGGCGATTTCTATGAGAAGGGAGGTAGAAGTCGCTAAAGAAGGAAGCAGATGTCTTGACGCTGGACATTTAATGGAAGGACTAGAGTGTTGCCGGAATGTGGGGGTTATAGGAGTGGGACCAATTGGCCAATTGGCTCTAGAGAGGTGCTTGAAGCCTTGGCTAGTGGCTCCTACGCAAGCAGACAGTGGGAAAACAGGCACAGGAGGGATGTACAGGTGGCAGGACTGCAGGATTCACATGGGAATCAGCCCTACCACTCGTAGTGAACTGAGGATGTATGACGGAGCTGTTGTCGTTATAGAAGACAGTATCAGCAGGGAAATACGAGAATTGGTCCTAAAGGCCGCCCAAGAGGGAATCAGGACTGTGTACCTGCTGCCCAGACTAGACGCACTGATAGACAAAGGCTCCGAGACTATGGAACACTGCTTGGACTCCCTGCTAAGTGCCATTCAGACCATTTCCGCTTTCTGTGACAGTTCAGACTACACTGCCACTGTGGAAGCAGGCACAGTGCTCCTAGCCTCCTGGGGCCTGGACTACTCTGTGCCCTGCTCTGAGTTCCCTTCTTCGCACGAGTTCTGCCTCCGGCTTGCCCAGTCCTCTTCTCCCAGGCCGTCTCTAGGCGAAGCTCTATTTCGAATGATCCGAGACCGACTTCCAAGTCCAGACTTTACTTCCATCCCCAGGCTGAAAAGACTACTAGGGAAAGAGGACAGAGAGGACCAATTTGATTGCAGTCCCAGTAGTCCTTTGTGTCTCTATATAGGCAAAGTCAGTCCTGGACAGGGGAAAAACTACGCTGTGGGACGGGTTTTTGCAGGGACGATTGGAAAGGATAGCGCCGTCTATGTATCTCAACAGCGCAGAGACAACATCGAATATAGTCCTCTGCTTACGTACATTTCCACCAACGATACAGAGGCAGGCCTAGTCGAGCAGTCCTCATTCTCCCCAGGCTCTATCCTCACTGTATCGCTCACCAACGACCTAATTCGAGCAGGCACTATTATCACTGACAGTCCTACTATCAAATACTGTGTGGGAGAGGTAGAAAGGAGGGAGAAGACTGTACGGGCGACCTTAGAGCCTGCAAAGCCTTCGAGTTTGCCTTTGCTTATTAGTGCACTTGCGAGTTTGCGCATTACTCACCCTGATGTATCGGTTAACTCCTCTGAACCCAGGGAAATTCACGCCACTGACACCACTTCTTTGTTATCGGCTGTTACAGCGCTTCGATCAGCCCTAAGTCCTTCGATATTGGTCCAGGGAGACATAGTCCCCATTTACAGGGAAACTATACAGGCCATTTCAAGCCAAACGTGCCTGGTGAAATCCGCAAATAAGCATAGCCGGCTCTATTGCACCGCCGAGCCTCTAACCGACGCCTATCTAGCAGCCATGGAAAACACTCCGCAGACTGCTTTCGCCCGCAAGCGGATCCTCTGGCGTAGTGACTGCAACGAGCTAACAAACGCCACCAAAGGAGTGCAGCATGTGGACGAAATAGCCTGCCACCTCAGTTCCGGCTTCCAATACTTCTGTCGCTACGGAGCTTTGTGTGAAGAGCCTGTGCGAGGGGTGAGAGTGGTATTGGAAGACATGGTCTCGTGTGTAGATGCAATACATAGAGGAGGCGGACAGCTAATTCCTGCTACTAGAAGAGTGTGTTTAGCCTGCCAACTAGTCAGTCAGCCTGCACTCCTAGAGCCCGTTTTACACGCGGAAATCCTCACTCCCTACATATACTCTGCAGATATATCCACTCTTATTGCCGCCCATAGAGGCTATACCCTCAGCACTGAAGCGGTGCTTGGAAGTGCACTATGTACTGTGAAGGCTGCAATTCCGTCTCACCAACTCTGTGGTCTGGAGGCGGGAATCAGCGCTATTTGCCGAGGAGCCGGCAGTCTGGACGTAGACTTTTACCAGTGGACTGCTATTCCCGGAGACCCCACAGATCCTCACAGCGAAGCAGGCAGATTAGTTCGGTCCATACGCAAGCGTAAAGGTCTCCCACCAGACCTTCCACCTCTTAGTGTCTACCTTGACCATCTCTAAAGCCTTATTAGTACTGAATATCGCCTACTTTGCTTAGTGAATTTCTGTCCATCTTCAAAACGCCTTCAATAGTTCCATGTGAATTCTGGAAACTGTAGACTGCTTGCTCGTGCTTGACGGGAGTTCCTGGAGACCAGTAGTTCCCATTGCCGATTTTAGTGATTTGAATAGAAGTGAAGACGGGCGGATTGGCCGGAAGGGAGCAAGAGAGAATATTGTTCTTTTGGGATATTATCATTTCCCCTTCTTTTGAGATGGAGGTAAGGCAGTAGAACCAGGTTTCTGGCAGAGACAAGGCGAAGGGTCTACAGGTCTCAGTTTGTAGATCGAATACTTCTATATAGCGAGCGCCTACTAGGTATAAATCCTGCTTATACCGAGCAGGCACGAAGGCTTCCATAGGGTAGGCTAAAGGCCGGACAGCAACTCCCACTCATCCTCCTTCCTCGAGTATTTCTCGATACTGTCCAAGTTCCTTCCCTTATACCCTCCAAACACATACACCGAATTGCGGTGTTTATAGACTGCATGCGACCTCCTCCCCTGCTTCATATGTGCCAATTCCGTCACAAGGCCAGACCCCAAATTTATAGCATAGGCATTACTCACGTACATTTCCCCTCCGCCGCAGATCAGAAGTCGGTCTCGACTCAGGTAGCAATAGGTAGTGAATTGATATGCAATTACAGAGACTGAGAGCTGCACAGTGGTTTCTGAGAGATCTGGGATAGAGTAGCGGACGATGGTACTCGGCCGGACTAACGGTAGTTCTGAGATAGGGAACTCCCAACAGCCTTCTTTGAAGGCTTCTTTGCCGGAAACTTGGGTTCGAAAGGGAACTATGTCGTACAATTCGCACAAGTCCCACCACAGTTCACTGCTGCTGGCGGCTTTATTCCAAAGGATATTTAAGTCTGAAGCCGCACCGAGCACTTCCTTAGGAGCGACAAATCTCAGGACTTCGATGATAGTCCTATAAGAGATGGTCATTTATATAACTATACAGACTGCTAGATTTCTCCTCAGTTTCATCAGTTGTACGACTCATTTCGGCCTTTGTCAAAAGCACTCATCTCTTATCCATCATTCGCTACATATATTTCGCATATGTATTTTCCTCAAGAGCAAACCCTCACATCCGCGAGAAGCTAGGAAACTGCTGATTAGTTCTAAGGACTAAGATCGAAAGGAAGTTCTTTCAGTCGCTGGGAGGCGTAAAAGGTGGGGTTTCAGCTTGGGAAGCACTAGAGACGAATTGCGAGTAAGAGAAAGCGGGGCCTCTGAGGCACGCTTGATTTCCCAGCGCAGTACATTCGCTCTGGGCTTTTTCGAGGGAATTGAGGGCAGTAAGCGAATTCTCAACTCGGGAAGTTTTGTGAGTGCTGTAGGGCTGGAGACCTTCTGAGGCAAGGAATTACTCAGGTCTCGGGACGTGCAGACCAGTCTCGGAAACATGACAGGCAGTTTGTCTGCAGGCCTGGGCTGCAGACTTGCTGATGACTCCGATTTCATTTTTACAGTACTGATTATCGCTAAACCGACGTGCTTCAAGGTGCTCTGATAACCAACATTGCTTGGGGACTAGCGTTTGCTCATTTGGAGAAAAAGTTGGAACTACGCACTGTTTGCATTGCAAATCGACTGAATTTGGCGACTGATGAAAATTGATGTGTCACTTCCTTGTTACTATTGGCTTCAAAGCTGGCAATTTTGCTGTTGTTTGGACTGATATCAGAGCAGTCAGCGCTTATTTTGCAAAACTTCACCGAATTTACTAGTCTTTTAAAAGCCTTCACAAGAGGCTTTTTCTTATCTGTCGCATCCCTTTAAAGTCCTACGAAACTGCAAGTTCCTGGATTAAAGGCAAGTAGACTAAAATGGAAAAAGAGCCCTAGCCGAAGTCCCGCCCTGCTGCCTCTTAGTGCGCACCACAGCCCTCAATCTTAGCGTATGGGGCTTCAGCTTGGGAAGCACTAGAGACTTGTCAGGACTACTGAGAGAGTGGTGGGGTAGGGTCGTTTGGGACTCTATGGCGTGCTGCATTTGCCAGCGGAGGACGTTTGCTCTGGGCTTTTCTGAGGGAATTGAGGGCAGTAGACGATATCTCAGGTGGGGAAATTTAGTGAATTCGGGGCTGCTGGAGAGTATTTGCGGAGCCAACAGACTAGTCTGGTCTCCGGACCTGCATGAAAGTACCGTAAACACGTCGGGAAGATGGTCCGGACGAGGCTTTGGCAGGAGGCTCGCTAGTGATTTCGATTTCATTTTTTGTGGTTAACGAAGAGATCACAGGCAGTTTGCAAAGAGCCTGTTCTGCTTGCAATGAGGAGCTACTAGGAGCATAGTAAAGCAATGTCTGTCCTGAACAGCGCTTTCATAGCAACTGACTCTCACCTCAGCCACTTGAACAGTGCTTGTTCTCTATGTCTCTTCCCAGAAACGCAAGTTCAAAACAAGTCCGCAAGGGATTGCATACTTTAAAACCCTAAAGCCAGCAGTGAAGAAAGGCTGCATTTCCCTACTCCCCAGTACTATTCATACCGCTGCAAGTCTCTCATTAAGTCTACAGATGTAATACATGGCCGGGTACATCTACCGCATCATGCAAGAAATCGGCAGCGGGTCTTTCGGCCGCTGCTTCCTCGCACAGCGTGAAAGCGGCTCCACTGCAGTGAAGTGCGTCATCAAGGAAGTGGACCTCACCTGCCTTTCCCCCTCCGAGCGAATGCTGGCGGGCAACGAAGCCAACATCATGAAGCAGCTCCAGCACCCCAACATCATCCGCTTCTTCGAAGTGTACAAAACGCGCAGCGGCAAAATGCACATCGTCATGGAGTACGCGGAGAGAGGCAATCTGCATTCCTTTGTAATGCGCAGGGCAGGCGTGCATTTGCCGGAGGAGGAAGTGATGCTGATAGTGGCTCAACTCTTCCTTGCACTCAAGTACTTACACGAACGCAACATCCTGCATAGAGACTTGAAGCCGGAAAACGTGCTTTTGATGGAGGATGGGACTGTGAAGCTGAGTGACTTTGGTATATCCAAGGCTTTGGGTTCGCCTGAGTCCTTCACCAGGACACAAGTGGGGTCGCCGGTTTTTAAGAGTCCGGAGCAGTGGGCGGACGAGGAGTATAGCTTTCCTGCGGATATATGGGCGGCGGGGGTAATGATATATGAACTTTGTGCGCTTCAATTGCCTTTTTCGTCGCCTAACCCTCTTACTCTCGCTGAAAGTGTGAGATCTCAGCCTTTTCCGCCACTGCCAGCCATGTACTCCAAAGACTTGGCAGAACTGCTGCAGTTCATGCTAAGGAAAGACCCTGCCACTCGTCCCCCTATCTTCCAGCTGATCAGATACCCGCTAATCGCCAATTATCTGAAAAACTACCTCAGTGACTCTATACGCAAAACTCAAAGATACCCGATTCAGGAGTTCCCAATGGTCGCAGCCCTGCCCAGAATCGACCCCTTGCCTCCCTCTATCCTAAGCAGTGATATCCCGAATGACCCGACAGCCCGCACATGCTTACTGCAAGAGGTGCGAAGACTGAGGGCAGAACTACGGAAAGTGGAGTTGCCAGAGAGGGAGACTTCGATGCAGGTGCAGGAATTGCGAGAAAAGGTGCAGAACTATTTGACTATTCTGGATGTGAAGGAGGCGATTTTGGAGAGGGAAGGGGATGAGGTGCATGTGGCGGTGCCTTTGGTGGCTCTGCCGGAGGCCAGACCAGATGAAGACATTCCGGAGTTTCCAGAACTTCCGTCGAGAGCGGAAGAGCTGCGGCAACAGCTCAGATCCAACCTCGGTTCTGACGTCTTTGATGAAGTTTACGGAATAATCGCCACTTTAAAAGCCAGGAGCGACTTCACAGACTACGGCACCTCCTCCTACAAATCCCACCTCCTGCACATCCTCCCCATCCCTTCCATCGTGCTCTACGTGCCCCAGTTCAAGCTCCTCCTCAGTCTCTCCCGAGATAGTAAATAGCACTATGCCAGCACGCGAAAGCCTGCCCACCGTGGAAGAAGCGCTCGCTATCCCCGAGCACGCCTTCGTGCGGTGCAAGTCAGTGTGCACCCTGACTCCAGGACTGTGCAGTGTGGAGGCCTTGGTGCAGGCGATGGACGCTGGCGTTACTGCAGTGCGCATCCAAGCCGCCAAATTCGACCAACAAGCTCAGATGCAGGCTATTCAGCTGATTAAGGATGCGAAGGCGTTGCGTCCGCAGCACCAGTTCGCGACTCTGTTGGAAGTGCGGGGCGGGGAACTCAGTCTGGGGGCGGTTGCAAACAAGGCTGCTGTGGCTTTGGGGCAGGGACAAACAGTGCAGCTCGTCAACTCTGAAGGAGTAGTGGGCGACTCCAGCACTCTCACCTGTGCATTCGAGTATTTGCCTCGCGTGTTGAGTCTGTCAGACAAGGTTTACTTTAACGACGGAGCAGTGGTCTGCCAAGTCACAGAAGTGCTGAGTCACGGGGCAGCACTGACTACAATTGAGGGTGGGGAAGTGCGAGAAGGCCAAAGCATCGCTATGCCGGCTTCCCCACTCAACCTGCCTCCACTGACTTCTGCAGATGAGGACGACATCACGCAGGTAGTGCAGAAACTGGGAGTGGACTTCATAGTGCTGAATCAGGTGAGAAGCGCTGCGGCTGTGGAAAGGGTGAAGGCCGGGATTCAAGCCCGCAACTTGGCCACGAAGTTGCTGGTGAAGTTGCAAAACGTTACTATTTTAGAGGAGCTGGAGGCGGTCTTCAATCACTGCGACGGAGTGGTGATCTGTGCGTTTGATTTAGGCCTGGTAGTGGCGAGGGAAAGAATGACATTAGTCCACGAAGCTATAATTGCGCACGGAAACGCCAGGGGAAAGCCGGTTTTACTGCTGAGTGACAGGCCGGCTCGACATAGCGCCCCCAGTGTCCGTCTTCAGACCACTGTAATCGGCACTGACGTGGTAATCGGCATGGACGGTCTGATCCACCCTCCCTGCGACACTCCAGACCTGCTCAAGCAGGAAGTCGCAGCCTTCCAGACTCTTTGCCAGGCTGTCGAGTGCTCGGCTCACTATCGACACCACGTGCACTTCGCCAGGTCTAATGCTTTGAACAGTGGCTCAGCCATGGAAACTGTGTGTGCGGCTGCAGTGCATGGCGCAGCGAATGCCAGGGCCAAGGTCATTGTGGCGGTGCAAGGCAGCGACTTCCCTCTCAGTCACTTACTCAAGTTCAGACCTATGATTCCGGTGGTGGTTGTAGCACCTGAGGAAACGCCGCTGGCCTGTTTGCTGCAGGGCTGTGTGGGGTTCCGGTATGGAGCGGAGGCGGAGAGCAGGTGTGTGGAGGAGGCGTTGGAGGCTGCGAAGAAGAGAGGCCTGGCGACGACAGGCAGCAGGGCACTGGTCCTGTCTGCTGGGTTCCAGAACAGCATTGGGAATGTCAAGGTCACTTCGCTCTAAGTCACATCTAAGGAGCCTGCACTAGTTGCAGTAATAGCCTATTGGTCTAGTTCCCTCGTCCATAACATGGAAGCCTCAGTCCAGTCTGGGTCTCGACGCAAGAAGGCTGCCACTTGCCGCCGCAGTCCGAAAAACCACCACTCCTCTCCAGTGTCCCTGGAGGACCGCCAGCCCGCCACCAGCTGGAGACACAAAGTGCGCATAGGACTCACTCCCAGGATTCTCCCCAAACTCGGGAAGTCGGAGGACGCAGTGCTGCTGTCGGCCCCCCAAACTGCAGTGACGCCCCTGGGCACACTCTCCATGAAGGTGCAGAAGCTGCCTTCGGGACTTATTTCCCCGGGGAAAGCCAGAGTAATGGTTGAAAGCACTCCAGTGCAGCCTATGAAGTCCTCCCTCGACCCAAGTTTGGAAGCGGAAATCAGCAAAAAGTACCCAATGGTCCGCCAAAGCAGCTCAATCTGCATAGACCCGTCCAAAACAATGCCCTCCGCCTCAGTCTTCAAACTCAAAGAAGACCGAAAGCGCATAACCATCCCCCTGCCCTCCATCCCCCGAGTCCGTCTCCTGCAGCCTCTCAACCGTCGCGAAGAACTGATATCCGTGAAGGAAGCCATGAGGGACAAGGAGTGGCTGAGCCAGGCGAAGGAAGGCATTCTGCAGAACTTCCACAGTCTCATACTGCACAGCTTTGGACTGGCGGCCTGCACTGAGCCCCTGCCGTCTGCATACCGCTACTACCTGGGGCAGGGGAACAACGCGCAGTTGGTGAAAATGACCTTCGGCAGTCGATGGTGGTGGAGTCGGGTGGAGGAGGAGGACAAGTGTGTGAGTAACCTGGTGTGGACGCAGTGGAAGGAAAAGGACTGTATTCAAGCCCTGCCTACTGCTGCTAGTCCTTTGGAACTGCAGACTGGCGAGGCCCAGGTCAGTTGTGCCCTGCGGTATAACCCTGGTTGGGGCCCTTATCGTCTTTCGATGGCTGGGAGAGTGGTCGACTTGGCGCCTTTGGGCTTTGACTTGATCCTGAAATCGCCCTCGTTTGTCAGGGCAGCGCCTGGACTCACACTGTTTCCAGGCAGTCTAAAGACACACAATAAGTTGGAAAACAACCACCATTTGGCCAACAAAAAGGCGCTCTTTATCAACATGAAGCAGTACTACGAGCTCATGGGACAGGACCCTTTCATCTCCCTGCCGCTCACTTTCCACATCAAAGAGGGCGAATCCGACCCAGAGTTCCGCCGCTTCGAAGAAACTTACAGCCAAATCGCAGTCCAGGCGGAGCAAGAACCCGACCCCAGCAAAAAGCCTCGCAACATCTGGATCCTCAAACCCGGCGAAAACACCAACAGAGGCACTGGCATTTCCGTCTGCGGAAGCATTGAACAGATCAAGGAGGAAATGAAGGCTTCGCCCACTCCTATCAAGCCAGGCGTCAAACGCACCTTTATCCTGCAGAAGTACCTCGATCGTCCCTACCTTATCAATAAGCGGAAGTTCGATATTCGCCTGTATGCCCTGGTCACCTGTGCAAATGGAGTGCTGCAGGGGTATTTCTACAGTGAGGGGTATATTCGCACGAGTTCGAAGGAGTTTTCGCTGGCTTCGCTGTCGAATAAGCTGATTCACCTTACGAATGATGCGGTGCAGAAGTTTTCGGAGGACTATGGGAAGTTTGAAATGGCGAATAAGCTGTCGTATAATGACTTTCAGCGGTATTTAGACGCCCACTCCAAAGACTCCCCAGTGTCTTTCACCCAGCAAATCGTACCCCAGCTAAAAGCCCTGGTAAAAGACTCACTCCAAGCCGTCTACCTGAAGCTAGACAAGTCCCATCGACTCTACTCCTTCGAAGTTTTCGGGTACGATTTTATGCTGGATGAAGCGTTAAAGCCGTGGCTCATAGAGGTGAATACGAACCCATGTTTAGAGCTTTCATCGCCGCTGTTAGCAAGGGTCATACCGTCTATGCTGGAAAATGCGTTTAGGTGAGGTATAGGCAGATTGGCGGTGGACCCGTTTTTCCCGGAGCCGCCTTCTCGACGTCTGCATTCCGACATCCTCCCAGAGAACCACTTCGAACTGATCTTCCACGAGCTCGTGGATGGTCCTCTGCTCCTCTCTCGCCTGGGTAGCCGAGCGGACCAGCTTTCCTACGAAGACCCGGCTGTGCGGGACTTGCAGCCCGACGAAGACATTCTGAGCGAGTGCGAAGACGGCTGCTAGACTTGTCTATAAATGGAGGAGTGGAACTACCCCGCCTGTGTGGGCTGCCAGAGGGAAGTAGGCCGAGTCAATGAAATGATGTGGCTGGCTTGTTACCACGGAGTTGTATGTGAGGAGTGTTCCAGTGCTCCGCGGGACTGTATGAGAGGCTGTCAGCCACAGGGCTTTTACCATCGGTCCAAGGAGTTGTCGCAGTTCAATGCAGACATGCTAGCCAACTATAACGCCTACGGCTGGAGCAAGAGGAAGGAATTCGCGGACTATGTTCTCTTTCTAGCGAGATGGATAAAGGCAAGGCTGGCCATTCCAGGGGTGGAGAGAGTAGAAGTCACTACAGCCCATATAGTGGCTGTCTCTAGTGTGGAAGACAGACCGGTAAGTCTATGGGACAGTGACTCTGGCTACTGCGAAGCCTGCGAACAGTCGCTGCCTGAGAACCAGTTCAGATGCGCACACTGCCAAACTGTCAGTTTCTCTCGCTTTTCCGCACTGCATAGTGAAGCAGCGCAAACGGTAGATGACGTACTAGCTGCAATTCAGCAGTCCCTAAGTCATTCCTAACCTAGGCTTAGATATGCGGACTTGATGTGTAGACAGGACTTAGGCGAGAGCAACGATACTCAGGAGGACACTCGTAAAGCCTACCAAAGTGAGCGAAATGCTGATACTCAGTACCAGCAAATTCCAAGGATTCGACCAGTGCTTCCCACTGAGCTTATAATGCAGTAGACCAGGAATCAGCAGTGCTAAAAAAGACCCACAAAACCCGCCTATGAAGTTAAATAGAAATATAATGGCCGGGTAAAACATTGCAATTGCAAGTGTGGAAAACTGCAGGAAAAGCGTAATGCCCACATGCAGCTTTAAATCCGGTTTTTCCTGCTTGAAAAGCAGCTTTGAGATGGAGTTGCGGAAGGGTGGGCCGTTTATCGGAATTGCGAATATGACGGTAACTACGAAGACTGTCCGACATATGACCATTACCCAGTCATTGTGTATCCCTGGAGGCGTACTTCTTTGCGTTATTATGGAAGGCGGACTTTGCGGCACTGACAAGTAGCCGAATAGGGCTATAGTTGCATAGCCCCCTAGCACTATTAGCATGGCCCGGAAGGTCACTTTGGACATACGCTTTACACTCCTTTTGGCCAGTTCTTTGTGAATGATTGGCACGTTGCAGTGGCAAACGAAGGTCAATAAAGTGACTGCGTAGGTGGAAAATAGGTCCATATTCACCTCGAAATAAGCCAGATTGCTGTAGTGGTGGTTAAAGAAAGCCAGTTCTGCGACTAGTGTAAGACCCACTAGCACTAGCGATATGACACTAACCAGCGACACAAACCGCAGTGCAGACAGGTTCCGGAACATCCCCAAAGGCAGCATAACCGCCACATTCAGTACAATCATTGTAACATCTCTCTCCAAAGTATACTCCGCATGCAGTGTGAGCGACCCTAAGATACTGGGAACCACTTCCCCGATCATTATTTGAAAGGCAATAATAATACCGTAGATGTCTATGATTACCACAAGGTCGAGGAGAAGTCCCCAGGTGGGTCCTAAGGCCTTGGATACCAGGTCTGCGAAGTGGTAAGTGTTGTAGTGGTCTGCGGCTCGAGCGATTGTGAGGATGCCTAAGTAGGTGACCAGCGCTACTCCGAGCATTATCAGGAGGTGGAGCACGATACCACTGTTTGCCATACGTCCAGGGAGAGTTAGGCACCCTGGGCCCACAGCCGTGGAAACGAGAGTAAAGATAGATCCACGGATAGAGCCAGGCTGCACCTTTGAAAACGTCCTTTCACCCCAAGTCGGCCTCAGTGGCTCAGCAGCAGTCTGCATCACATCTAGTTCATAGACCCCAGTCTGTCCACAGTCCTCAGAGTCACTCGCCATTATATGCGCATTTCAGGGAACAGGGAAAAAAAACATTGAGGAAAAGGCTTTCAGCGTTGCTTTTGTGCTGTATGATTAAGCTAAAGCGACTATGCTAAGAATAACGCTCGTGAAGCCCACCAGTGTCAGAAAGCCACTAATGCTCAGAACGACTAAGTTCTTGGGGTGCTTCCACGACTGTCCACTGAGTTGATAGTGCAGCAGACCTGGAATCAGCAGTACCAAGAAAGAAGCACAAAACCCGCCTAGGAAGTTGAATAGGAAGATAATCGATGGGTAGAAGATTGCGATGACCAGAGTTGTCAGTAGCAAAAAGAGGGTAACGAAGATATGCAACTTGAGGGTGGGCTTTTCCTGTTGGAAGCAGAACTTGGCGACGGAGTTGCGGAAGGGAGGGGAGTTAATTGGAATGGCGAAGATGAGTGTAATTGTGAATAAAACCCTGGCAACGACCATTACCCAGTCCTTGTGGATTCCCGGAGGAGTGTCTCTTTGCGTTATTATGGACGGAGTGTCTTTCGGGACAGATAAATACCCAAAGAGGGAAATCACAATGTAGCCGCAGAGCACAACAAGTACAGCCCGGAAGGCAGCTTTGGACATCCGCTTGACATCTCGATTGATCAACTCGCTGTGGACGATCGGGACGTTGCAGTGGCATACGAAGGAGTACAGCGTCACAGCGTAGGTGGAAAAGATGTTGATATTGAAGTCGAAGTACTCGAGATTGTCGTAGTGGTGGTTGAAGAAGGGCAGTTCTGCCATGAGGACTATAGCAATCATCACCAACGCCACGACACTCACAATAGAGGCAAACCGCAGCGCAGACAAGTTCCTCAGCATTCCCAAGGGAATAACCACTGCCACGTTTATTATTATCATCGCTACGTCTCTTTCCACCTTAAAGTTCCCATGAAGTGTCAGCGACCCTAATATACTCGGCACAAACTCGCCCACTAGAATCTGATACCCGATCACAGTCCCATAGATGTATATAATGATGATAAAGTCGATCAACTGTCCCCACCTCCGTCCCAGCGCCTTTGCAATTAGTTGCGAAAAGAGGTACGTGTTGTAGTGATCCGCCGCTCTCGCAATCGTCACAATGCTCAGATAAGACACTACCGCGACCATAAACATAATGATGAGGAAGAGGAAAATGCCGCTGTTGGCCATACGTCCAGGGAGACTGAGACAGCCGGCTCCAATAGCAGTGGAGACCAAAGTGAAGATAGAGCCGCGGATGGACCCAGGCTTGATCTTCGAGAAGGTTCTTTGCGCCCAGCTGGAGGACCGAAGGGGAGTCATCTCTTTGCCAATAGTGTCCATCTCGTAGTTTGTCCCTAGGTCGGCGTTCAAAGGGGCGTTGGACATTATTCACTATTAGGCAACAGTATGGAGGTAGGATGGGGGGTTACTTACCCTTCTTAGCGCCGGACTTGGCTCCTGCTTTAGTGGAGCTGGCGGCTTTCTTGGCTCCGCTCTTCTTGCCGGGCTTGCCACCTGCTTTGCCGGCCTTCTTAGCACTCTCTGGCACTGCTTTCTTCTCTTCCTCAGGCTCCGCTTCCTCCTTCTTGTCCTCCTCTACCACTGGTCTACTCCCCAGCAGCGGCACGATATCCTCATGCGCCAACTGAAAGACAGAGAGTCCATACGTGTTCGTAGGCTCAGTGCTCGCTCCCTTGCTCAGCAAGTACCGCACCACCGCCTCATGATTGTTATGCGCAGCAGACATGAGAGCAGTCCAACCCCGACTATCCTGCGCTTCCACCTGAGCTTCGTAGTTGTCCACAAGCTGAGTCACCAACTTGTCGAACCCTCCGTTTGCACAGATGTTCAGCAGAGTTTTCCCGAACTCGTCTCTGCTCTCCACGTCTCCTCCGTCTGACAGCACATCTTCGAGGGCTGTCCAGTTGCCTTCGCTGGCTGCCTGCACCATTGCGTCTCTGAGTGGACTTCACCTTTTCTTTCTCAGATAGTACTGCTCTCGCTCTAGGTCGCTTCTGAAGGCTTCTTCAGCCTTCTGGTCTCTAATGCGTTCCTTTTCCCGGCGGATTTCCACCACCTTCGATACATCCCAATTGTCGATGATTGTGCGAGTTTCTTCATTGAGAGCCGCACCAGACGGACTTTCCAACGTCTGCGTAACACTTGCCTTCGTCCTAATGGTAGGATCCGCTCCATTCTCCAACAGAAGCAGCACCACCTCCTTATGTCCATTATAAGCCGCATTGAACAGTGCAGTTTGTCCCTTCCCGTTTTTATGATTCGGGTCCAGGCCTACACCGTCCACATTCAGCAGACTCTGCACGAGTTCCAAATGCCCTCCGAGGGCTGCTTCTGTGAGGCAAGTTTCTCCGTTTCGGTTGATGTGCCATACATCCGCTCCTGCAGCCATGCGCTGCTGTACAGCCTCGACGCTTTCCCCCTCTAAACAAGCATCTATGAGTTCTTCACTATGTGACGCTTACTTCCGGATTCGTTCCTCTTCGGGCAGTTTTGCGAATTTGAACTCTAAGTGGTCCTTTCGCTCGCTTTCGACGACTGCGTGGTCGATTTTAAGCAGCATAAAGTGCTCTTTCATCCAAGCGGTCTGTTCTTCTCTCTTTGATACCACTATTAGCTTGAACCCTGCCCTAGGGACTAAGTCGTCCTTCCCTACCTTTAGCTCCTCAGGTCTGGCCAGACTTCTGAGGAACTCGTCCTTCATCACTTCCTTGACAGACAGTACAGCCTCGGGAAAGTCGGAGGAGAAGAAGGAGGAAAGGTCGCCTTCGAAGACGTCGAAGTTGAAAGTAAGCCACGTGCCTGATTTGAGGGTGTTGACCAAAGCCTTGCGCAAGTTGCCAGGCGAGACTTCGTCCGCAAACATCGCATTGACGATCCTGGAGTTGTAGCGGAGAAAGGAGGCCGCCTTGCCCTCCGGATCCACTACTAGCGGCCAGCGCTGACTCATGTACACAGCGTCATCAATTGCCTGAGGTAGAGTCTTGAATCCCACGGTCCGCTCCATCCCGCTAGCTTATAATATGGAAGTCACTAGCGGGCAGGCTGTGGAATATGAAGAGGCTGGACAACTTCGATGGGCAGTGGTGGAAACTGTACGCTCCAATCAGGCGCAGCAGGACCATTGGCACGGCAAAGAACTCGTGCTCGCCCGCAACCACCCCAGTCCTGCTTCCGGCCAATCCGAAGTGTATCTCACCTCGCGCCCAGTGCATAACCACAAATCCACCATCCGCCAAGTCTGTCCTCTATTGGAACTGCGGGTCTGGGCCCGAGAACGGAAAGGCTTCCTGTGGCGCCGCTGGTTCAAGCCTGACACAGGCGTCTTTGACCCGGCTACACTGCCTACGTCCTGCACCTGCGCCTTGCCCATCAACCCAGACCAGCCCTTTGTGGCCTGTGAAAGTTGCCCAGCCATCCTACATGTCAGCTGTCTGTCCGGGTCCCAGTGTCCCAAGTGTGAATCTGCGCTTTCTATCAAGCGGCCTGCTTCCCCCATCCCTGAAGCGCCCCAAGTCAAGACGCTCAAAACAGACCGCTGCGCCCTGCTGCAAGTCTCGAAGTACCCGCTCTTGAACCCCCTCGCTGCCTGTGACTTGGAAAGAACACTACAAAGACTCACAGAAGAGTCCTCCAAAGCTGTGTCCAGTCCCAATTCGACTGACCAAGTCCGGCAAAGTCTCCGTGATAAGGTCCTTGCAGCCTTGTTACTCAGCCGTGCAGAACAGCGCTCACAGGACAATTCCTCAGACACTCACTCACTAGCAACTCTCACCTCTCTGTCTCTAGAAGTCGAAGCAGCACTATTCTTCTCCTCTAAAGAATCAATCGGATGTGAGAACTACCGGAAAAGGTTCAGGACGCTTGTGTTCAATTTGCTGGATGAGAGGAACCCGGACCTGAGAGCAGCTGTGCTGAAGGGGGAAATCACACCGCATGCGTTGGTGTATATGGACTCCAAGGACATGGCTAGTGGATGTATGAAGCGGGCGAGAGAGATGAGGGAGAGGAAGTACTTGGAGGAGCAGCTGATAAAGCAGGCGGAGGAGGAAGCGGAAGAGGCGAGGAATGGGAAGGTGAGGGAGGGGGGAGTGGAGGATGGAAAAGACGGAGACACGGCGGAATTCACTCCCACTCCCTGCCTCCGCCAAGACTCCAGCCACAGTCGCCTGCACGACCTAGTAGCCGAGAACAGTCCGGCGCAACTCGCCCAAAAGATACGGAAGCGCCTGGGGCAATACCTGCTGCCTGACCAAGTGCGTGCGGTGCTGAAGACTGCGGAGATAGACTATACCTAAGCGGCCGAAGTGTTCTTGACGACGCCCACCTTGGCGACACGAAGAACCCGGTCCTTGATACGGTAGCCGGAAGATAGCACAAGGCCCACAGTGCCGTTTGCACGTGCAGAATCCTCCAGGTTGAACAGGGCCTCGTGCAGGCGTGGGTCAAACTTCTCCCCCAAAGGCTGGTACTCCTCAATGTCGAACTTCTTGAGTGTGTTTTTCAGACTGGTATTGGTCAAATTGACTCCATCTAGCAGCACGCCCAGTGTCTTCACAGCATTTTCCGGGTTCGTCTTTGCGTCCTTGGGGACACTTTCGATGGTTCTAGTGAGGTTGTCTGCTACATCCAGCATCTCCTTGGCGAACTTGGAAATGCTGTAGACTCTCTCATTGTCCATTTCCAGCTGCAGCCTTTTCCGTATGTTTTCCTGCTCAGCCAGCGCTCTCCGGCAGTAATCCTTATACTTGAGCACTTCTTCTCCCAGCGTTTTTACCTGCTCCAGGGTTGCTTGCAGCTCAGGACTTGTGTTGGGATTGGCAGATTTGCCTTCGTCGGGTTTGGTGTCAGCGGGTTCTTCCGGCTTCGCACCAGCCTCGTTGCCTGCGAAAGAGCGGGTGAGGGAGAACTGGCAAAGGCCTTGAGGCCGGACTAGGCGAGATAATGACCTGAGAGCGCAGCTGCGGAACGCCATCATTAGCCGCAAATTAGTCCTACTAATGACTCGCTGGCCTTTCCAGCCTTCCAGGACAGTGCTTTCTACTTCGTAGTGGAGAGGCAGCTGAGAGACTGGAAGAAGGGAATTAGCCTCCATAGGTGGATTTATCGGGTTGTAGGCTGGTAGTACTGAGGTGGAAATTGTGTGTCTCATTTTACCAGTGCTTCTATGAGATTTATTCACTTTCCCGCAGTGCTGATAACTGCATCGCAGTAACTAGGGCAATATTTTGTATACTCCAGCCTCTGCACCAGTTCTCTGTATAGATGTGGAGTGCTTTGCTCTGACAGTGATGCTCGTGCTTAGACATACTGTCGACTGGACGTCTGCATCGCAGAGTAGAAAGGGACTGCAGACTCCCTTCGCTGAAGCTGCTTTCGACTATATACTGTTTAGCAGTGATTCTAGCGCTCTCCTTGCACTCCCATATATCTTTATTCTATTCGCACTTCATACAACATGACAACTGCTATATGGGAACAGTACGAAAAGACCCAAGGGCAAGCGGCAGTCGCTCACAAAGCCCTGGAGTCTCTGCTGCATCTACTCAAAGACAGAGTTTCGCACGAACTCTTCTTCTCCAAGGCAATGGACAGACTGAGCCAGACAGACCTAGCTGAACTCGGCTCTCTAGGCACTGCAACTACCGAGCTAAGGAGTCACTGTGCTACGAGAGCCTCGCAGGCCAAGACTCTAGCGGAGGATTTCACTGGGGACTTAGTGGAGCCACTGCAGGGCTTTTTGACGAAGCAGAGCTCGGGGCATAAGAAGGCGGGGGCGGAAAGTAGGGCGATATGCGAAGAAGCGAAAAGTGCGAAGGTGAGTCACGACCTTGCTTTTCAAAAGTATCGAAGGGCATGCACTGAACTGGAACATGTAATGTCTCGACTGGACTCCCACACCGGCGACCCAGAAGCCCGCTACAGCGACCTTTTCCGTCTCATGTCCCTCAAAAAAGAGTGCCTCGAAGCCGCCAAACTCTACAAATCCGCCCTCGACCAGTACCAAGCAGCGAAGCAGCGCTACGATGCGCGGATGGTAAGGGCTAAGTAGCCAGTGCTGTGCAGCTACTATGAGGCTGTGGAGAGGGCGAGGAGAGCCACAGTGAAGGACACTTTGAGGAAATATGTGATTTATGAAACTGCCTGGCTGAGGAACTTGCAGTATGAGACGGAAAAGATGGCGGTGGTTATGGAGGGAATTGACGTGGATAGGGACCTGGCTACCTTCAGTCCTCACAGCCAGCCTCCCCCCTTGCCTACTCTCGTCTACAAGTCTTGGGGCGCTGAGGAGCTGAAGGGTTCCCCCGCCCCCGAGGAAAACCTCAGCATGCTGGCCCGCCTGCGCAGAGCCACAGGCCGGATTTTCCAATTCGGAACTGATGCGAAAGCCATGCAATTCATCGAAACGCAGGTCGACAAAGCCTGCAAAGGGGAAGAAATGAAGCTAGACGAGGAGTACTCCCTGCATACACTCTTGCGAGACAAGCCGGGCCGCTACTTCTGGCTCACTCACTGTCAGCAGAAAGTGGCTCCCAGGCCTGTGTCCCTGTCTCACGCTGCTTTGACCCGCTTATCTGACCAGATGAAACTGCTCCTGCATGAGTGTGAGAAGGCGAAAGAGGCGGATATACCGCTTTCCCTGCTGGCCGTAGCTCAAAACATCACCTCTACGACCAGTGCAGAGACTTTGCAGTCCTTCTTAGTGTCCTTTCCCATATGGAGACAGCACTGGGTCTGGGAGCAGGCTGCTGAGAAGCACAACCTTGGCTCGCACTTCGCTCTCCAAAGCCACATGGAAGGTCTCGGCCTCGACCCTGCCTTCATCCAAAGCGCTCTAGGCCGCTATATCCGGCGGCCCAGTCTTTCTGTCTCTGACCGCCGTCGGGCTGAAGTGTCTAAGTCCGCTCCCAAGTGGGTGGAAGACCTGGACTGCCGCACACCCTTTCAGGTCCGCTCCACCATATCAATATCGCAGGCTATTCCGTCGGTACAGACTGAGGAGGAAGACTTGGAGCCTGAGCTGTCCACTGAGCATGTGATGGAGCAGGACAGGGAAGAAGACACCAAAAGAACTGAGGAAACGAGGCTATTGGCCAGACGTAAAGCGCCTTTGGTGCAAGTGCAGAACCTGCCTCAAGAGTGTGACGAGGGCACTCTCAGGTCCTTCTTCAGGCCCTGCGGAGCTGTAGGGAAAGTCCTCGTGTCTCCTATGGGCAAAGGGAAAATCGCCTTGCTGGAGTTTCAGACCGGAGCAGAGGCTGAAAAGGCGGTCAGCTGGTCAGGAGTCGACCTCCAGGGCCGCACCTTAGAAATCAAACTAGTCGCCTAAGCTGCACATAGCCTTAGCCGTACCTTTACTACACTGCTTCCTTCAAGGAAGAGACGGGTCTTGAACGGATGGAGGAACTGGCAGGCCGCCACTGCCGATCCGACCCAGTCCTGCTGTGCTTCTTTTGCCCTGCTCTGCCTTCGGAAGCAGAATAAGTCTGATAGATGTCAGTTTTCACCTTGACAGCGGGTTCGTGTCGGTCCTGCTGGCTTTTGTAAGGAGAGATTTCTTGACGCTTGCGGAATAAGGCTTCGATTTCCCCGCTGGAGCGGCGGGGGTTGTTTTCGCGGTCACTGAGAGGCGGCTGGGATTTCAGGGCGGAGTCAGTCCTAGCGGCTTTGTCCACTCTGTGTAGCTCCTTCGACAATCGTTCGTAGTCCTTCCGGAGCGCCTCCAGTTCCCGATTCTTCTCCTCCAAGGCGAGTCTCAGTCTTTGGCACTCGACTTCGACCTTCTGCAGAGTCCGCTGCTTCTTGTCCTCCCCTGCCTTGCTGTTCCGCTCATCTGAGGACTTTCGAGTGTGCTTCTTCTCGATGTCTCGCTCCAGACTGAGCACACGGTGGTGTGCAGTTTGCTTATACTGCGCAGTGAGCCGTCCGATTTCCTCTTTGTACTTCTCTTCCAGGTGTCGCAGCTTCAACTCCAAGTCCTTCACAGGCCCGCGACTGCGCAGGTCCTCCAGCTCTTTCTCCTTGGCCGCCAGCTCTTTCAACCACTTCGCAGAGTCGCCTTTCTTCTCGAGCTCCTCTACGCGGCTTTGAGCAGCCTCTAAGTGCAGTTTTAACTGCTGTTCAATTCGGATGTGGTTTCTAACTTCAGACTCGAGTTTCTGCAGCATTGCTTCGAACTGCTCCGTCCTCTTCGCCAACTCACTCTTGTCCGAAGCTTTGAACTCGCGTTTGAAGGCGAGCAGGTCCATCACCAGGTCTTTGAAGTTTTCAAGCACTTCGAGGGAGTCCAGGTCTTCTAGTGTTTCTTTTTCTTCCTGCGTGAGTTCCTCGTCCTCCAACTTGCAATTCGTCACATACGCATACTTGAATAAGTCCGTGAAGCCAGCTTCCACCTCCTGAGGACTATAGGGAGCTTCCATACTGTTAGGGCAACGGCCTGCAAGGTGTCCTCGAAGTGCTGGCTGTAAGCAGCTATAGGAAGGTCTGGAGGGACGAGGGCGGGATTTAGTCATATCCAATGGTCAAGGAAAAGAAATTCACCACTAGATCCGGCTTCTCTACTGGTGCAAAGGAGTAAAGCTATGGAGAATCTACCAATTGTCTCGATTTCCCATATCCCAGATTTACGCTTCCTTCATGGATTCTTCGCTTCGTACAGCTTCTTTCTCCTCTACGGTTTCTTCCCTGCACGATTTCTCGCTAAACTGCCTTCAATAGAAAATAAACCAGATATGGGACTTGTGGCAAAGCTGGTAGCGACGCTTATAGTCGTCAATTTCAAACTCGGGTCAAGCAGTCTCCAGGCCGAATGTTGCCAAAGCAAAGACTCAAAGAGCCAAGAAAGCGGAAATGAGGGATCTGATAGAACCTGGGAGAAATGTGAGATTTCGAGCGAAAGAGAAATAACGGAGAATAAGACGGAGAAAGCCGATTTGAACAGAGTTCCAGTGGGGATAATATACACAGGAGATGTAGGGAAGGATCAAGCCCTAGTGCAGTTGCTTCAGACTGTGCAAGGTTTTGAGGAAGAAGTGAGGTTGCAGCCCATGTATGCACTACAGAATTCCCATGTTAATAGCTCTGCATCAAGCCAAGCAATTGCCAATGCGTATATTCAGTTGTGTGTGTATTTCCGAAGTCAGGAAATGGGGTCTTTCCGACCTTACCTCGTCTATATGTCTCAATGGCTTAGCACAGGGCTGCGACCTTCCTCCTCATACTGTTCTCAGCCCTTTGCATCCGCCATTCCTTACCCTTTGGAACGCTATTTGTCCCATTTGCCAGCCCCTGGTCTTCTCATAGCAAATCGCTACCTGCCAGCTAGTCCCTCTCCTACAGATCTACTGGGACAACTCTGTCCGGAGTACCTTGACCAGTCCCAAAACAGCAGTAAGTCAACTCGAGCCCTGGAAACAGAGTGCAGTCCTGGCTGCAGTCCTAACAACTACAAGTCCACCCACTGCTTCCCTGCCTGCAACGTCTCTGGATGCGCCTATCAGAACTGGACCTGCACCTGCGCTGTAGGCTGCACTCCCACACTTCTCTCTAATGATGTCTGTGACCGGGAGTGCGACATTGCAGCTTGCAACTTTGACAATAACCACTGTTATAGCTACGAAGAGCACGTCCCATACACCAACCCAAATCAGCCCAACAGTGAGGAAGCCAGCTGGGCCAAATGGGTAATAGTGGCTCTCTGCGTCCTCACCACCAGTTTTTTCCTCGGAATAACCTTCTATTGCTACATCAGACAGCATGTAATAAGGAACAGATATGCTCTTACGAGTTTGAACCGACTAAACATCACTGCTTCAGTGTCACCCATGACGGTTGGCCAGGATTCCGACTTCCTTTCGCCTGGGAAAATCATCTTTTTACTCGGGAAAAGGATCTTTTCGCAGGAAATCGTAGTCTTCGGAGACGCGATGTGTGTAGTGTGTCTCGCCGAGTAATGCCTATTCAGCTTTTCCAGCACTTCGGAAGTATGCAAAACCGCCTGCGGTCACCTCTTCCACTGCTCCTGCCTCGAGCAGTGGCTGTACACCAGAGACCTCCACCCTACCTGTCCTCTGTAAGCACCACTCAGCTGTGGCCGCCACCCTTTGGACACCAGTGCTGCCTGCTACTGCCCCACTGCTCCCACTAATCTCTAGCCTAGGACGTAAGTCCAGCTTTCTGTAAATATGATCACAGATGAAAATGCGCTTGAGATCTCTGAGAAGCTGGCCTGGCCCTCGAAGCGCTCTGCATCTACAGAGTACTACTCTGGCTTCTTGTATGATGAGCCGGCGACTCTGCAGTACCAGCCCATCAAAGGACCTTTGTCTGCGCAGGACACGATGAAGCAGCTGGCGCTCAATAAGGACGAACACCCAGGGATAATCAAGCTGCTCGGCTACAAGCCAGACCACCTCTACAACGGCGACTACCTCATCAAGATCTTCGAATCCTTCACTCAGACTGTGCAGACAGCCACCCAGAACGGCCTAGTTTGGTCAGAAGCCCGGCTTCTACGCACTCTGGTGGACCTCAGCGGGGCTGGGGAGCTGTTGGCAGGCCGGCAAATCCGCCACGGCAGAATTGCTCCCAGCTTTCTCCTGATCACAGCCCAAGACTGCCTGATAAAGCTCCCCCTCGTCAAGCAAAAACCCTCCTCCAGAGACCTGCAAAGTCCCTTCTCTGCCCCGGAAGTCAGGAATCACGAGCGAATCCGGGAAATCGGCCTCGCGGACGTGTACTCTCTAGGAGCGACTTTGGCTTATATGTGTCTCGGCGGAGTGCCTGCAGAGGTGGACGCAGGCTACAGAACTTGGCTGGATTACAGGACGGAAATAGCCTTTCAGTACCCACTGATTGGGTCGATACTGCCCAAGTTGGTGGTGGCGGAGCAGGAGGAAAGGTACAACTTCAGACATTTGAAGGCACTCGTGGGTGTAGGGGACTGCTTCGCTCTACTGAGAATGAACCAAATCCTAGGCCAACGCTTGATACGGGAAAATGCAGCGGAGATGGTGCTGCTGTGCAAAGTGGTGGGACAGACCTTTGGGGAGGTGGAGGTGAAGCGGAGAATGTACTTAACTTGCAAGAGCTGCAAAGCACGTGAGAAAGACATTGGCCAAGCAGGCTATAGCTGTCCCTGCGGCTCCCTTAACCTGCGCTAGACATATCTCCCATTTCATTCTGCACTCCCTGTCCTTACCAGCCCTTCTGAGGCTGCAATATGAACTGGAGAAAGACCAAAGTCCTTAGTTTGTCACTCTACTCTCCTAGGAATGCAGCCATTAGAAGCAACTTAAAAGGGGTGTAAGGCAAACAGTGCCTTCCAGACTTCAATAGAAAGGCCTAGAGCCACCACTTCCCCCGCCAGTGCCCACTTCTCCCGCTTTGGCTGCCACACTCCCAGCCCTACCACCAGTGGATCCACCACTCCTAGCACCCAGGGCGGCTCCCAGTCCAGTAGCTCGTATAGCCAGGGCGCTAGGGACAGCCAGACCACTATAGCAGCTATAAGGCCCAGGGCCAATACTCCAGAAAGGCTACTTTCGTATAGAGCTGTTAGAGACTTCGGGCGCATTTGAGCCTTGGAGAGGTTCAATTCCACTTCTGAGGCTAGACAGGCAGTACAGAGGTAGACAAAAAGGGCGCAAATATAACGGATGCAGAGCAAAGACATAGCGCAGCAAAGTCCCCACACACTAAAGGGAAAGTCGGGAGGGAAATACAGGTAAAGGGATGAAATCAGGCAGTAGGAAGGGAGCGAAAGGAGGTGTGGAAGTCGATAGGAGGAAATATCTTCCCAGGACTTCGCTAGAAACAGGTACTGCGCCGCTATCCTGACCCAGTGCCAGGCCTCTTGCCCTGCCCATTCCCTCCCTTGAGCCCAAGCACCACCATACAGAAACAGCAGCCAGCTGCCTCCTCTAGCCAAAGCCGCTCCTCGCCTCTGTTGTGGCGCCAATAGCACTGCAGTCACTACTAGGAACCACTGAAATACAGATTGCCACACTGAACTCTCTACATATAGGTCCATAGAAGCTGTGGGATTGGGGCTTTCTGAGGGCTCCAGGGTGAACTGTTGATACAAGTCAGAATTCACGAAAAGGTAGCGAAGGATGCAAAAGGCGATGATACAAACAGTGGCCTTTAGAGGCCGGAGGGCGTTGCACAGGCAGCAAATGCAGAAACAGCCACAGCAGCAACCCACACACCCACAGCAAGTCACCATTTCACCACTTCTAGACCTCCGTGACTCCTTCCCTACGTCACTCATGTCCCATTTCCCTAGGATTTAGCCTATTTTCCCTTAGATGAGGCTAAATGCTTCAAATAAGCCGGAGCACGGCCATTGCCCTAGACCCAGCTTCCATATTACAGCCGGGCTTTTAAACCTTCAATTTACATAGTTAACAAAAGACTTTGGAAGCCTTTATACGAGTGAAATAAACCCACAACAGGGTTTCCAGACTTCCCCTGCCTTCCAGTTAGCACTGTCATAGCAGCCCAGCAGTAAGCTACAGGAGCCAGGGAAACCACATAAGAAAGTGAATATGGTATGGGTGAAGCAATGCTTATAATGGCTGGACTGCTAGGAGGGGAAAGGACGGACACTGCTTTGGAACTGCAGTACGCAGGGACTGAAAAGGCCACTGGGAAAGTGATCCTCCTCAAGAGGGCTGCGGTACTGCCTACGGGAGGCCTGCCTACGCTGGCTCTCAAGGAAGCGTACTTCCTGAAGTTGCTCAGGTCTGACTATGTACGAAAGCTATTGGACATAGTGCAGGCCCCTGACTACCTTTACTTGGTAGTCCAAGACTGTGGTCCTTCACTACTTACGCTTTTGTCGACTCAATCTGACCAAGTCACCTTGAGTTTCCGTCGAAAAGTGACGTTTAACCTTTTGAAGTGCCTTGAATTCTTTCAAGGCCTGGAGATAATGCACCTAGCTTTGTCCCCTCGGACCATTCTTATTGGTGACTTGCAGAGAGTGCGGATCGAAGGGTTTGCTGCGGCTCAGAGAGAGGGGAAGTGGAAGGCTCGTTCGAATGCTCAGCAATTCTCTGTCTGTATGAGTCCAGAACTGATCGCCGGGCAAGCGCCTACTGCAGCTGCCGACATGTGGTCAGTCGCAATAGTGCTGTTGGCAATGGTCACCAAAGAGAGACTGGACTGGGTTGGAAGCAGGGCAGAGGTGGAAACGCTAATGGAGGGCTACTTAAAGCCTGAGGAAGCGCAAAGCATTCGGCAGAAGTTGAGGGAAACAGCTCCCCAAGCGACCCCTGAAGAACTCGACCTACTCCAACACCTACTAAGCCCCAACCCCGCCTGCCGTCCCTGCGCCCGGCAAGCCCTCGACCACCCCTACTTCTCCCCAGAGCACTGTGAAGCCACCGAAGAGTAAAAGCAGCTAGTCCTTATTTAGCCTGTGCGAACTGACCAGACAGCAACAGCTTGATCCGCAGCGGAAGAGGTGATTATCTGATGGTCGTCGGAGCACCAGAAAAGGGAAGTTAGTGAGTGTGCGTGGAGACGATAGGCTTTGGGCAGGGCGTTTGCAGGGGTTCGGAGTTCTAGCAGGCCCCACTCGTTCCCTGCGGCAATCCAGGGCCCGTGATTAGCTTGCTTTGCACAGGTCACCTGGAGACTGCTTGGGGAGGGCAGGTGACTGAGGAGAGGCGGCCAGAGCGGGGCTTCGATATCGGGACTTTGGGAAAGAGACCATTGGTGGGAGATGTGACTGAGATCTAGCGATAGCAGGGAGCTGGAGACCCAATAGAGACTGATAATAGGGGCAAAGCTCTGCTGAAAGGTGCACAAAAGAGTCACTTCCGCCGTCATTTGATAGACATACACAGCTCCGCTGTCACTCCCAGCAGCCAGCCACTCGCCCTTCTCTGAGAACTGCAGCACTCCCACCCCTGCCTGTGCCGGCCTCACTACCGCCACTATCACATTTGGCTCGTGCTGGCTTTGTCTTAGGGTGATGTGTCCGTCGGAGTAGCCCACGGCTATAGGCTCCTGGGGACTGATAGCCAGAGCTGTGGGGGAGGACTGGGACTTCGGGGAGTGGGAAACTTCGAGTAGGATGGTGAAGAGGGGGAGATGCTGAATGAGGCTCCAGGCCTTTAGCTTGTTATCAGTGCCGACTGTTAGAAGTGTGGAATTGGTTTTCGGGTCTACAGCCATTCCCTGCAGTCTGCCCGCAGCATGTGAGTCCATAAGCACAAGTCTCCCATTCCTGCCGAACTCCAACACAGTCCCTTCCCGCACTCCCACCAACACCGCATCTTCACATATATCCAGACTCACAGCAATCGACGGAATTCCGAATTCCCGAATTAGTCGAAATGTCGCATTCAATTCCCGTATTATACAGTCACTTCCACCCATAATTATGACGTTTTTCACTATTCGAATTGCTGTAATTCCCTTTCCTTCCTCTAACACCCTATGCACCTTTATCGTTTTCCCCCCTCCCAGCCAATGCACCAAATTTCCCTGTCGATCCCCACTTACTGCGCTTCCATCCAGCAGCCATTCCGGCCCTGCACTATTCTCTCGAGTCGCATCTTCCCTGAAGTGGTCAACTTGAAGCGAGTTGGAGTGGTCAGTGTAGGAGTAGAGGGAACAAGAGGAAGGGGAGAGTGCAGCGAAGCGAGGAGAGAGGGGACTCCAGGTGAGACCCAGGAGGAAAGGACTGGGGAAGGTGAGGAGACAGTGGTGATTGCGCCAGTCATATAGGGAAATAGTG